>Ga0316192_10000423_pt1 | contig 30943 bp, 26 predicted proteins | sample MerIslwburrow_MG_FD_204931 | JGI IMG/M metagenome (GOLD analysis project Ga0316192, IMG submission 204931) | Coastal sediment microbial communities from Maine, United States - Merrow Island worm burrow | ecosystem: Environmental > Aquatic > Marine > Coastal > Sediment | place: USA: Maine...
GCCCACGATGGGGGTGGCTGAGGCCGTGCCGTCCGACACCGAAGAGGGAAGTGAGGCTCCAGAGGTCGGAGAGTTGAACTTCTTCGCCGAGAAGTCCGAGGGCGATCGAGGTAGCGGAGCACTGGCACAGGCCGTCGAAAGTCCAAGCTCGGAAACAACCCTCCTGCAAGACGTCCGTGGGGATGAGAATTCTGCGAAGTCGCCGGGCGACTCACCACCGACAGCACGCGTGGAGGAGAAGCAGGCCCCTACCGAACCGGCGCCAGAACCAGTCGAAACTGCCTCCAATCAAGCCGTTGGTGCTGCGGCCGATGGGCAGGGCGAGCACGTGATCCAGGTCTTCTCGTCGACGGATCAGCAGCAGGCGAAACATCTGATCCAGACTCTGACCAGTGGCGGGTATCCTGCATTCCTATCTCCTGTCGATGTCAGGGGCCAGACGATGTACCGGGTGCGCATCGGTCCCTACGTCGATCCGAAAGAGGCGGAGTCAGTGGCGGAGAGGGTGCGCAAGTCCTATCGACTCGACACTTGGGTGACGCGCTAGCGTCGGCAGCTCCTGGCCCCCGACTGTAGGAAGAGATCCTGAGGCCCAACGTACTCTTTGGAAATCTCCGCCCGAAGCCACTCTTGAGGCGTTTCACCGTTCATGAGCTCGTGCCCGCGCTGCTGGCTTTGGCTGGCGGCGCCATCTGGGCGCTGTGCTTCGCCCGCCAGCCACTGAACGTTCTCAGCTGGATGGCGCTGGTTCCCCTACTCCTCTTGCTGGGCCACCGAAGGGCTTGGCTACTCGGTTTTCTGCACGGTCTGGCTTTCTGGCTGGTCTCCATCCCATGGATCGCTCCGACGCTCGAGACCTATGGCCAGCTCCCATCCTGGATGGCTCGGCTGGCGCTCGTAGCGGCGTGCATCTACCTGGGATCCTACACTGGCCTGTTCGCAGCCCTGGCCAGATCGACCTGGCAGCGGGGCGGGGTCCTGGCATTGATCGGACCACCCACCCTCTGGGTTGCCGTGGAGTGGCTTCGAACCTACCTGCTCGGTGGCTTCCCGTGGAATCTGGCTGCCTATGCCTGGGTCGAGCTTCCGGGAGCCCTACCTCTCGCGGCCTGGATCGGTTGTTATGGAGTCTCTCTACTCCTGCTCTTGGCCAACAACGGGTTGGCTCGAGCCGTGGCTGATCGCAGGTGGCAACCGGTCGCCCTGACCGCAGGTCCGACCGTTCTTCTCCTGGCTCTCGGAGTATCGAGCCTTGCCTGGACCGGGAGGACCAGCGACGTCGACGTTGATCCCGTAAGGGTCCTGCAGCCCAACATCCAGAATCTGGTGGAGTGGGATCGGGATCAGGTGGAGACCAACTATGGGAAGCTCCTCGAGCTCTCCGGACGGGCCTGCAACGCGGCGGGGGCACTGCTGGTTTGGCCGGAGAGTGCTGCTTGGCCTTACTCCTACGGTCGTGATGCCGGCCTGCGATCGGACGTGGGTAGGCTGGTGGAGTCAGGTTGTTCAGTCCTCCTCAACGCGGTCCTGGAGTCGGAGGAGGGCGATACCAACTCGGCGATTCTGGTTACGACCGCGGAAGAAGTGGCGCGTTACGACAAGCGGCATCTAGTGCCTTTCGGAGAATTCGTTCCCTTGGCCCAGTGGCTGCCGTTCCTGGACAAACTGGCCAGGAACGCGGGCGATTTCGCCGCCGGCCGTGGTCCGGCACTGCTGAGATGGAGCGAGCAGCAGATCGGTGCCGCCATCTGCTTCGAGATCGTCTATCCGGCGCCCGTGGCAGAACAGGTCAGGCAGGGTGCGACCCTGCTCGTGACCATCACCAACGATGCCTGGTACGGTGATAGCTCGGCGCCTTGGCAGCACTACCGGGCGGCCCGGTTCCGAGCCGCGGAGAACCGGCGGACGGTTTTGCGGTCGGCAATTACGGGTGTTTCCGCGATCATTCGCCCCGACGGTTCCGTGCAGCAGCAGCTGGGAGTCGGCGAGGAGGGGGTCCTCGAAGCCCGCGTCGCGGGCCGCAGTGACCTGACACTCTTCACTCGGGCGCCCTGGTTGGTGCCGTTGCTCTGCAGCATCGTAGGCGGTTTTGCTATATTCGTCGGCCGCAGGAGACAAAGATCATCATGAGCACACCAGAGATTCAGCAACACCTCGACCAGCTAGAGTCCCGCCTCTTGACCCTTCGGGGGTATCTTTGAAGGCACTGACCTCGAAGGACAACTCCAGACGATCGACAAACGGATGGAAGCGCCAGGCTTCTGGGATGACCGCACCGGCGCCGCCCCGCTGCTTCAGCAGCGTCGTGCCCTCGAGAAGCGGCTGGCAACCCTGAATCGACTGCGGGAGGATGCTGAGGAGTTGGCCGCCTGGAAGGAGCTCCTCGCAGAAGGGGAGGGCGACGAGGAGGTCGAGGAGTTCCTCGGGCGCTTGGAGACCGAGCTGCATCAGCTCGAGCTACAGCTCAAGCTTTCGGGCTCGGACGATGACAAGTACGCGCTGGTGGCGGTTCATCCTGGGGCAGGAGGGACGGAGTCGCAGGACTGGGCCGAGATGCTGCTGCGCATGTACCTCCGTTGGGCCGAGCAGAACGACTTCGAGATCGAGCTCCTGGACCGTCTCGAAGGCGAGGAAGCCGGTATCAAGAGTGCTACGTTCGCGGTGCGTGGGGACTATGCCTACGGCTATCTGCATGGCGAGTCGGGAGTCCACCGGTTGGTGAGGATCAGCCCCTTCGATGCCGCCAGCCGACGGCATACCTCCTTCGCCTCGGTGTTCGTCTATCCGGAGGTCGATGATGATGTGGAGATCGAGATCAACGACGGCGATCTGCGCGTCGACACATACCGCGCCTCGGGGGCCGGCGGCCAGCACGTCAACAAGACTGAATCGGCCGTGCGCATCACCCACCTTCCATCAGGCATTGTAGTGGCCTGTCAGAACGAGCGCAGTCAGCACAAGAACCGCGCCACCGCCATGAAGATTCTACGGTCGCGCCTCTACGATCTGGAGATCAGCAAGCGCGAAGAGGAGGCGGCTGTCTTGGAGGGCAAGAAGAAGGATATTGCCTGGGGCAGCCAGATCCGAAGCTACGTCCTGCATCCCTATCGGATGGTCAAGGACCATCGCACCAACCTCGAAGTCGGAGACACCGACCGGGTTTTGGATGGCGGCCTCGACCCCTTCATCGAGTCCTGGTTGGAGCATCAGATGGGCGATCGCGGCCAGGTGAACGCAAAGTCTGCAAAGTAAGGTTCGCGGCCCTTTCCAGGTCCCGCCTATGGCGAATCAGCTTGCCATCGATTACGTCTCGCCGCTGCCTCCGGTCCGTACAGGCATTGCGGACTACAGCCTGGACCTCTTGCCCAATCTGGAGAAGCTGTGCGACCTGCGGGTGATTCGGCTGCCCGGTCAGCCGGTCGATGCCGCGGTGGTCGAGCGCTGGAGTCCTCAACCAGCGGAAGTGACCGGAGAAGGAGGGCGGTTGCCGCTCTACCAGATGGGCAACAACCGCTACCACGAGGGGGTCGATGCTCTGGCCCTGGAGCGGCCGGGAGTGCTGACGCTGCACGATCTGGTGTTGCACCACCTGGCAGTAGAGCTCACCCTGGCGGACGGCGAGCTCGAGCCTTATCTCGAACGTTTGGAGGCGGATCATGGCTGGGTCGGCGAAGCCGTCGGCCAGGCCCGAAAATGGTGGGAGATCGGTCAGGCAGCGCTTTTCACCTTGCACGCCCATCGGACCCTTCTGCGATTGCAGCGCGGGGTCCTCGTCCACAGCGATTGGGCCGTCGAAACCCTCTGCGAGAGCGATCCGGAGCTGCAAGTACGTAGAGTTCCGATGGGTGTTCCGCTGCCGGAACGCCCTGATCCCCAGGCGGGTCTCGAGTTTCGCCGACGTCTCGGTCTGGACGAGGGGACTGCTTTGTTGGGCTCCTTTGGATTTCAGACTCCTATCAAGCGCACGGATCGGGTCATTGCCGCGCTGGCAAGCGAGGACCTGGTGGAGGCCCATCTGGTGATCGCGGGTGAGGTCTCACCGGCCCTCGCACTGGAGAGGGAAGCCCGCGAGCTCGGGGTCGCCGATCGGGTTCACATCACCGGTTTCCTCGACTATGCCGAGTTCGAGGCGGCGATCAGCGCCTGCGACCTGTGTGTCAATCTGCGCTATCCGACCGCCGGGGAGACTTCGGCGTCGCTCCTGCGAGTCCTGGCGGTGGGCCGGCCAGTCGTTGTCTCCGACTACGCACAGTCGGCCGAGTTGCCTGACGAGGTGGTGGTCAAGGTGCCCCTGGGTGAGGCGGAGGTAGAAACCCTGAGCTCGCGGCTCGGTAGCCTGTTGAAGGATCGACAGCGACTCCAAAGCATGGCCGATGCAGCCCGCGAACACATCCGATCGCACCACGATCCGACCAAGGCCGCGGCGGCGGTGGCAGACGCCTGCCGAGAGCTGGGCGAATTGACCCCTCCAGGGCCTGGGCGGCCCGACCTGGAACCGCCGACGACCCGGTTCTGGTATCGCGTCGAGGGCGAGATCAGGGTCGAAGGCGCGGAGGAGCCATGGCCGGAAGGCGAGCGACGCCGTCTCCGGGTCGAGCTTCGAAACACGGGTCTGGCTCGGTGGTTGCCCAGCAGGGAGGATACCGGTGGCCTCGTTCTGCAGATCCACTGGCGCCGTGGAGCGGCACAAGAGCCGATGGACCCTCGCTGGTTTCGATCTTCCCGTCCCGTGGGCCCTGGGGAGTCGATGATTGTCGAGGCCGAAGTCCGGCGCCCTCTCGGGGGCCGATTGCTGATTGTCGAGCCCCATCTTGCCGAGATAGCGGGTTTCCGCTCACTCGGTGGGCCGTGGTGGTACCGGATTCTGAAGTAGACCATGACGAGTCTCTGGACAAGCTCAGGCGGGCGAAGGAGCTCGATTGTTCTAGTCGTCGTGGTTGCCGTGTGGGGTCTCGCCGTTGCGGTACTCGATCGGCCCGGGTGGCCGCGCTGGATCGGTGAGGAGGCGACCCATGTCCTGCAGGCCGAGAGCCTGGCCCGTGATCTGGATGCCGTCTTCGACGCCAAAGACCGTCGGCGGGTGGCCTCAGCGGGGGTCGAAATCACAGGTCTGAGCCTGCGGAATGGACGTCTCGACGAAGAGCCGGTTTTCGCCCGTCCCGTCTTCTATTCCGCCTACCTGGCACCTTTCGTTCGTCTGGCGCCGGCGAGAGGACCTACGGTAGCGAATCTGATGCTGCTCTGCCTGGCGGTCGGCCTGGCGAGTCGCCGCCTCTATATGCGGCTCGGCTGGTCGGCGCCATGGCTCGTCGGTCTGTTCCTGTTCACCTCGGTCGTGTTTCGCTACCTGCAGGTCGCCGAGCCGCCGATCTTCCTGCTGGCCCTGTCCGTGTCGGCATTCTTTCTGGTTTTTGGCCTGGAAGAGCCGGTCTCGGAAGGGCCGTCTGACATGTACAGGCCTCTGCCCACCAGGGCCAGGGTGGGATGGCGGTGGGGGGGTGCGGGTCTATTGCTGGGCCTGATGGCAGCTTTCAACCCCGTCTACGTTCTCCTGGCCCTGCCTGCCGTCGCTGCGGCTCCGCGCGACAACCGGCGGGCCGCCCTGGCCTGCTTGTCTGCCGGCCTGCTTGCGGTTCTGGCCCTCTCCGGACTGATCGAGTGGAACAGGGCCGGCAGTTGGCAGATGCCCTTTCCAGAGCCATCGTCTTCGGTTCTTCTGGCTGCCGAGCCGTTGGGCCGAGAGCCGCTCGGTGACCTCGCTGGAAAGTCGCTATCGAGCCCCTTCGAGGCGGCACCGGGAAGGCCCTTCCCCGTTCGCATCAGCGGTCGATTGACGGCTTGGAACGTCGCCTACTCGATCGCCGGGCGGCACCTGGGATTGTTGCCCTACTTCTTGCCAACGGTTCTCGTCCTGGGTCTCTGGACCAGGGGCTCCGGACGTTCCAGTCTGGTGGCAATCTGTTGGCTAGCCATCGGGCTGATTGCCCTGCTGTCGCCATTCGATTTCGCCGGCGGCCCGACGGCCATCGGAAATCGGTGGTTCGTGCCTTTGTTCGGGGCGCTGTGGTTCGTGCCGGCGAGCCAACCTCGGCCTCAGTGGCTTGGTATCACGGCCGCCCTCGCAGGCCTGTTCCTCTATCCAGTGTGGCTCACACCTGCCGGTTCGCCTGTCGATACGGATGGCAGCCTGCAACACGCCAAGAGCTTCGCTGCGAGCTATCTGCCGTTGGAGACCAGTCAGCGCCCCCTCCCCGGTTTCGGTGAGATTCTCGGTCGAGGTGCCTGGGTCCGATCGCTGCGAAACACGGTCAGGCTGCGGGGCGATGGAAGGTGGCAGATGGAGGGCGGCAAGCCAGCAGAGCTGCTGATCGCCGCTCCGTTGCCGCTCGATTCCGTGTACTTCGAGTTCGGCGGTGGTGCGGAGCCGGAGCTCGAGGTAGAGGGAGGAGAGTTGGGTAACATGGTATTACAGCCAAACGGCCGGGTAGCGTTCCATGTCGGCGGCCTCGATCCGGTCGCGCGCCATCCAGCCTGGTGGGATGAGGCGGAGCAGAATTTCTATGATGTGAGGTTGCGGATGCCCGGCGCCGCAGACAGCACTCAGGTCTTCTCGGTTACCGGCTTGTCCCTGCCTGAACGGGAGACTGCACAATGACCGAGGAACAGGGGCCGCAGAGCTGGATCCAACAGGTCAGGCAACGTCTGAGCACACCTTCGCCGAGTCGTCTTCTACCCAGCGACGCTCGGGAGGCGGCGGTCCTCGTCCCCTTGTTCGTGGATGCCGGCGAGCTCTGGACTCTACTGACCAAACGGGCTGAGTCGCTGCCCCACCACAAGAGTCAGATCGCGTTTCCGGGAGGTGGTCGGGAGATAGGCGAGGACCCCTGGGCCGCCGCCTTACGCGAAACCGAGGAAGAACTGGGCTTCGACACCAGGCAGGTGGTCCGACTGGGTGAGCTGGACGAGGCCGAAACGCCGAGTGGATTCAGGATCATCCCGTGTGTCGGTGCGGTGCCGAGCGCTCTCGAGACGAACATCAATGAGGAAGAGATCGCGGAGGTGTTCTCCGTTCCTCTTCTGGCCTTTGCCGATTTCAGGGCTATCGAGGACCGGATCGTGCAGATCGATGGCGTAGAGCGCATGATCCGCGTCTACCACCTGGGGTCAAGACAGGTGTGGGGGCTAACCGCACGCATCATGCAGAACTTGTTGCATCGTCTCGGCTTGGAGCTGCCGGAAGAGGAGGAGTGAGGATAGAGACGAAAGCAGGCCGGTTGCCGAAGCTCGTCTGGCCAGCATTCTGTCTGATCCTCGCGGGCTGTACCGTGCGCCATATCGTCTATCCGGCCCCACCGGTCAGTGTTCCGGACCCGCCGCGACCCTTGCGCGCCGTAACCTGGAGTCTCGGTGACGGAACCCAGATCGCGTCGTGGGTGCATGATGAGCCTGGCCTGGTGTCGACCGGGCCGGCTGTGCTGTTCCTCCACGGGAACGGCGAGAACCTGGAGACCATGCGGCAAGTGGGTCTCTTCGAGGAACTGTTCGCCCTCGAAGTACCCTTCGTAGTCCTGGATTACCCTGGCTACGGGCGTAGCACCGGAGTGCCGTCCGAGGCTTCCCTTCTGGAGGCCGGCTCGGTAGCCCTCGAGTGGATGCGTCAGCACTTCCGACACCGACCGGCAGTGGTAGTGGGCTGGTCCCTTGGGGCTGCGGTAGCTATCGGCCTGGCGGCCGCCAATCCCGAGCGTTGCGACGGATTGGTGGCGATGAGCGCCTGGACTTCGCTGGCCGATGTCGGTGCCTCTCACTTCCCTCGGTGGCTCGTGGAGGTCGCTGTGGCCGATCGATACGACTCGACTGTAGCGGCCGAACGGGTCGTCTGCCCGGCGCTCGTGATCCATGGCTCCAGGGATCGCATCATTCCGGTGGAGCAGGGCCGAGAAGTGGCGGCAGCCTTGAGAGCAGACTGGCTGGAGGTACCGTCAGCGGGTCACAACGATTTGTTGGGCAACAACATGGTGTGGCGGCGGCTATTCGATTTTCTCGCTTCGATTCAGCCTCCGCCGTCCCCCGAGAGAACCTCTGGCCTGTAAGATAATCCGACATTGCATAAGAGAACCGATCCTGGAGGCAAGAAGACAATGATGACTGTTGCAGAACCGATGACTGGAATCGATCGCATCACCGAGCTGCTCGGCGACGAAGCCGAAGGCTTGCTGAATCACACCTGCAAAGGCATTCCCAAGGCGAGCCTGCATCTGCCGGGCGCTGATCACATCGACCGCTGCTTCGGTGTCTCGGATCGCAAGCCGACCGTTCTGGTGAACTTGGCCCGCCTCTACAATTCGGGCCGGCTGGCGGGTAGCGGTTACCTTTCCATTCTGCCTGTGGACCAGGGTATCGAGCACTCGGCAGCCGCCTCGTTCGCCCCGAATCCGGAGTATTTCGATCCGGAGAACATCGTGCGGTTGGCTATCGAGGGCGGCTGCAACGGCGTGGCTTCTACCCTGGGAGTTCTGGGCTCTATCAGTCGTAAGTATGCCCACAAGATCCCGTTCGTGGTGAAGATCAATCACAACGAGATGCTGACCTACCCCAACCGCTACAAGCAGGTGCTGTTTGCGCAGGTGGAGCAGGCTTGGGAACTGGGGGCTGCGGCCGTCGGAGCTACGATCTACTTCGGTTCGGAGGACTCTGATCGCGAGCTGGTCGAGATCTCCGAGGCGTTCGCTCAGGCCCACGACCTCGGCCTGGCGACGATTCTCTGGTGCTACCTGCGGAACCCGGGATTCAAGAAGGAGGGCGTGGACTACCACGACGCGGCCGATCTGACCGGCCAGGCCAATCATCTCGGTGTGACCATCGAGGCTGACATCGTCAAACAGAAGCAGGCCACCAAGGATGGCGGGTACACGGCTGTCAGCTTCGGCAAGACCAGCCCGCTCGTCTACAGCGACCTGAGCTCCGACCACCCGGTCGATCTCGTCCGGTGGCAGGTTGCCAACTGCTACATGGGTAGGATCGGTATGATCAACTCGGGCGGTGCATCGGGTGGTCAGGGTGATCTGGCTCAGGCCGTCCGTACGGCCGTGATCAACAAACGCGGGGGAGGTACCGGTCTGATCTCGGGTCGCAAGGCGTTTCAACGGCCCATGGCCGAGGGAGTCGAGCTCCTGAATGCGATTCAGGATGTCTTCCTGAGTCCTGAGATCACCGTCGCCTGACCAGACCGCGAACCCCGAACGGAGATCTCGAAGACAATGGCAGAACAACGCGATCTCGTCATCATCGGTAGCGGTCCCGGCGGCTATGTCGCCGCGATTCGTGCTGCGCAGCTGGGTCTCAAGGTCAGCGTAGTGGAGAAGGACCCCAAGTTCGGCGGCACCTGTCTGCATCGAGGTTGCATTCCCACCAAGGCGCTCCTCCGCACCGCCGGCATGCTCGACGAGATTCGCTCGGCGGAGAGATTCGGCATCGAGGTGGCTTCGCCGAGCCTGGATCTGGAGAAGGCTCAGGCCTTCAAACAGCAGGTCGTCGACAAGAGCGCCAAAGGAATCGAGTATCTGTTCAAGAAGTACGGCGTCGAAGGCGTTCGGGGCAGGGGAAGACTCGTCGGCAGCCACGAGGTCGAGGTGGCAGGAGAGGGCGGCACGAAGACCTTCGAAGCGCGTCACATCCTGATCGCGACGGGCTCGATTCCGCGTCAGTTGCCGTTCCTACCCACAGACGGCAAGCGGGTGCTGAGCTCGGATGATCTCCTGGAGGTGTCGAATGTCCCCTCCTCATTGGTGGTGCTGGGCGCAGGAGCTGTGGGCTGCGAGTTCGCGTCGATCTTCAATTCCTTTGGAACCGAGGTCGTTCTGGTAGAGATGCTGCCCCGCGTATTGCCCCTCGAGGATGAGGAGATTTCGCGGCAGCTTCAACGCTCCCTGAAGAAGAGAGGCATCAAGATCCACACCGGCAGTCGGTTGAAAGATGCCGTGCTCACAGACAGTGGTTTGGAGATCGAAATCGACAGGGAAGATGGAGGCGGCAAGAGCCTGACGGCCGAGGCGCTGTTGATGGCCGTCGGGCGTGCGCCGGTGACCTCGGACCTCGGTCTCGAAGCCTTGGGAATTCGCCTCAATCGGGGCTACGTCGAGGTCAACGAGCTCATGCAGACCGATGTTCCCCACATCTACGCCATCGGCGACGTCGTCGACACCCCCTGGCTGGCACATGTGGCTTCGGCCGAGGGCATTCTGGTCGCCGAGCACCTGGCAGGTCGGCACGTGCGGCCGATCGACTATGATCGGATTCCCGCTGTCACCTATTGTGAGCCGGAAGTGGCCAGCGTCGGCCTGACTGAAGCCCAGGCCATAGAGCGTGGATATGAGGTGACCACGGGCAAGTTTCCTTTCACGGCACTGGCCAAGGCGGCGATCGAGGGACACACTGAAGGGTTCGTCAAGATCGTTCGCGAGACTCGCTACGATGAGCTTCTCGGAGTCCATATCATCGGTCGCCATGCCACAGACCTGATCGCCGAGGCCTGTATCGCGCTTCAGGTCGAGTCCACGACAGAGGAGTTGTTTCGCACCATTCATGCCCATCCGACTCTGTCGGAGGCCGTCGCCGAGGCCGCGCACGCAGCCGTCGGGCATGCGATCCATATCTGATGGGGTAGTGCAGAGTGGATCGGTTCGTGCTCGGGTCTCGTTGGTCCCTGACGCCCGAGCCGGGATATCGAGTCGAGTAAGGGAGAGTCCTACATGGCAACGGAAGTCATCATGCCTCAGATGGGTGAGTCCATCGCTGAGGGCACCATCACCAAGTGGCTGGTCCAGGTGGGGGAGCGGGTGGAGAGAGACCAGCCGCTGTTCGAGATTTCGACCGACAAAGTAGACGCCGAAATCCCCAGCCCGGCTGCCGGAGTTCTCTTGGTAGTCCATCACGGGGAGGGCGCGACAGTCCAAGTCAATGAGCTGGTCGCCCTTGTCGGAGAACCTACCGAGCAAGTGGATTCAGAGCTCGCGTCAGAGCCTCCTGCCCCCGAAATCGAGGACGTGGAGGCGGCGAAGTTCATGGAGGTAGTAGTGGAAGAGCCGCCACCACCAGCGCCGGAAGCTACTCCCAGGCAGGATGGGGATTCAGCCGAGGATGGTCAGTTGGTCGATAGGATCCGCCGGTTCTCCAGCCCGTTGGTCCGCAAGATGGCCGCCGAGGAGGGGGTCGATCTGACTCGGGTCGAGGGCACCGGAATCCACGGGCGGGTGACCAAGCAAGACATGCTGGCCTTCCTGGAGAAAAGGTCGGTGGTGACTCCCGCGACGACAGCTACACCGACTCCCACTCCAGCGTCCCCGATGCGGAGCGCAGAGCTGGTTACCGCTCCTCGACAGCGGACCGGTGACTTCCAAGTGGCCGCCTACAGCGAGGGAGACAACGTCGAAATCGAGTCGATGTCCAGAATCCGCCGGTTGACGGCGGCCCACATGGTCTATTCCAAGGCAACCTCGGCGCACGTCAGTACGGTCTTCCATGTCGACCTCTCCCGAGTGGCCAGGGTGAGAGCGCGCGCCAAGCAAGGCTTCGCGCAGACGCACGGTACGAAGCTCACGTTCATGCCCTTCATCTTCAAAGCGGTTGCCAACGCGCTCACGGCCTATCCGAACCTCAATTCGTCCATCGACGGCACCGACATCGTGCGCAAGAAGGACATCAATCTGGGCATGGCTGTAGCTCTCGAGTGGGGCCTTCTGGTGCCGGTGATTCGGCATGCCGATCGGCTCAATCTGGTAGGCCTTGCCAAGGCCGCCAACGATCTAGCCGAGCGTGCTCGAAGCAAACGCCTGAGCCCGGAGGAGGTGCAGGGGGGGACATTCACGGTGACCAATCCCGGTGTGTTCGGATCGCTGTTCGGAACTCCCATCATCAACCAGCCCCAGGTGGCGATCCTGGGCATCGGCACCATCGAGAAGCGCCCTATCGTCGAAACCGATGCCGATGGCAACGACGGAATCGCGATCAAGACGATGTGCTATTTCGCTCTGGCTTTCGATCATCGTCTGATCGATGGTGCGGAGGCCGACAGCTTCATGAATCACCTCCGGCGAACGCTGCTGGAAGAAAGCTGGTCCGAGCTCGACTCGTTCCAATAGTCGACCGGCTCGGACATGCCGCGAAGGTGTTGTTGCTTTGATCGACAGCAGTCCTCAAGTGAGAGAAACCAACCAGCGAGACCTTGAGTGGAGCTACCTCGGCAGGCTCGACTACCGGTCGGCCATGGCGCTGCAGGAGAATCGCCGGGAGCGAATCCGGTCAGGTGAGGCAGACGATGCGTTGTTGCTGCTCGAGCACGGCCACGTCTACACGCTGGGTCGCAACGCCAACCGCACCGATGTCCTGGCGGACCGTGAGTGGTTGCGGAGCCGAGGAGTGGAGGTCGTGGAATGTGACCGTGGCGGACAGGTCACCTACCATGGTCCCGGTCAGCTCGTGGGCTATCCGATCCTCGATTTGACCCCGGATCGACGTGATCTTCGGCGCTACGTGCGCGATCTGCAGGAAGTCCTGGTCCGGGTGCTGGCCGAGGTCGGTCTGTCCGCTGAGGCGAGGTCGCGAAGCCCCGAGATCGGAGTCTGGGTGGACGGCAGGAAGGTCGCCTCCCTCGGTGTTCACGTCAGCCGCTGGATCACGACCCACGGCTTTGCTCTCAACGTGAACACCGACCTGAGCTACTTCGCCGCAATCGTGCCGTGCGGCCTCCAGGGAGTGGAGATGACCTCCGTCGCCGAGCTCACGGGCCGGACCATGCCAATCGAGGACCTGGCCGATCTCTGTGCCCGGCACCTGGCCGAGGTCTTTCATCGTCGCCCGCTCGCGGTGAGTCCCGAGCAGTTGAAGCACTGATGCCCTACAGGTTCATCGAGCACACGGCCGACATGGGTGTCGAGATCGAGGGGACCAGCTTCGAGAGTCTGCTGTCCGAGGGCCTCCTGGCTCTGACCGATACCCTGACCGAGGTGGAACGGGTGAATCTCGAGCTCGAGCTGCCGATCGATCTCATCGCCCCGAGTCGAGAAGACCTGCTGGTCGAGTGGCTCAGCGAGATTGTTTACCTCTTCGAGACGAAGTCGGTTCTGTTGCGCCAGACCGATCTCGAAGTCGAGGCGGAGGGCGGCGGTTGGCGTCTCCGAGGAACGGTTCGGGGTGAGCGCTACGATCCTGACCGGCACGAGATCAAGACGCTGATCAAGGCGGTCACCTACCATCAGCTGAGGGTGAAGTCCTCGACAACGGGTTGGTCGGCACGAGTCATCTTCGACCTTTGAATCGACGGCGCTTGCAGCCGTTGCACGACAGGCGTAGCCTGTCTGTCTGAGGGCGGGCTATCTGTGAAGTATCTGCGTGGAGGATCGGGGACGATGCATATCGAGCAGATCGACGAGTTCCGTTGGCGAATTCCCAAGCGGGGGAAGATGCGGGTCGAGGGTCTCGTCTTCGCAAGCGCGGAGATGATGGGTGAGATGCACCAGGATCCATGCCTCCAGCAAGTGGTCAATGTCGCCCACCTGCCGGGAATCGTCGGGGCTTCCATGGCGATGCCCGATATCCACTGGGGTTACGGTTTCCCCATCGGTGGCGTGGCGGCGATGGACGGCAAGAAGGGCGTTGTCTCGCCTGGCGGCGTCGGCTACGACATCAACTGAGGCGTCCGCCTCTTGCGCTCAGGTCTGAGTCGCGCCGAAATCCAGCCCAGAGTGCGGGATCTCGTTACCCGCCTCTACCAGAACATACCTACCGGCATCGGCAAGGGCCGCACCGATCTGAGGTTGAATCGACAGGAGTTGACCCAGGTTCTGGCCCAAGGGGCAGCCTGGGCCGTCGACAAGGGAATGGGCTACGAGGAGGATCTGGAGTTCCTGGAAGAGAACGGCTGCATTGAGGGCGCGCGGCCGGATCTCGTCTCGGACAGGGCCTATCAACGAGGGCGCAGTCAGCTCGGGTCACTGGGCTCCGGAAATCACTTTGCTGAGATCCAGTACGTGGCCGAGATCTACGACGAGGTGGCTGCGGCTGCCTTGGGGCTATTTCAGGATCAGGTGACCCTGACAATTCATAGTGGATCCCGAGGCCTCGGTCATCAGGTCTGCTCGGACCACCTAAGGGTGATGGTCGAAGCCGCCGCCCGTTACGGCATCGAGCTGCCCGATCGTCAGCTCTGCTGCGCGCCGCTCCAGTCCCCGGAAGGCCGCGACTATCTGGGCGCCATGTCGGCGGCGGCCAACTTCGCTTTTGCCAACCGGCAGGTCATGACCCATTGGGCTCGCGAGAGCTTCATGCAGGCCCTGAGTCTGGGGCCCAGCCAGGCCGGTCTCACGGTGGTCTACGACGTTTGCCACAACATCGCGAAGTTCGAGACCTTCGAGATCGAGGGACGCAGCCGACGCCTCTGTGTCCACCGGAAGGGTGCCACCAGGGCCTATCCTCCTGGTCACCCTCAGACACCCGAAGCCTACAGGGAGGTCGGTCAGCCCGTCTTGATACCCGGAGACATGGGACGCTATTCCTATGTGCTGGTGGGGACCGAGAGAGCCTACCGCGAGACCTTTGGCTCCACCTGTCATGGCGCGGGTAGGAGACTCAGCCGTAGGCAGGCCAAGAAGCAGGCCAGAGGACGGAAACTGCTCGATGAGCTCGAGAGAGAAGGAGTTGTGGTCATGGCCGCAGGCATGGCCACCGTCGCCGAGGAGATGCCCGAGGCCTACAAGGACGTCTCGGCGGTGGTCGATGTAGTAGAAGGAGCAGGGATCAGTCGCAAAGTCGCACAGCTGAAGCCGATCGGGGTGATCAAGGGATGAGGGCCGAGGACTCGAGGCGACTTGCGATCCTATAGAATCGGGGCTCCCGTGTCCGACTCTCTGATCCAAATCGGCGAGAGCCAATCAGCCGACTCTTCCAGGCAGCCCCGCCCGGATTGGCTTCGCATTCGGCTCTCGACGCCCAGGCGCTACCACGAGGTCAACGGCCTCGTCGAGGGCTTGAGCCTGAAGACGGTTTGTAAGGAGGCCCGATGCCCCAACATCTACGAGTGTTGGGGGGAGCACGGCACGGCCACCTTCATGATTCTGGGCGACATCTGCACGCGCCGATGCGGTTTCTGTGCAGTGACCTCAGGCAGACCTCGACCCGGAGTGGAGGAGGACGAGCCAGAGCACGTCGCCCAAGCGGTCGCGGCCATGGGCTTGAGACATGCGGTCGTCACCTCGGTGGATCGGGACGACTTGGCCGATGGCGGAGCGGCGCATTTCGCCAGGGTCATCGAGGCCATTCATCGACGCACTCCCGGTACCGCTGTCGAAGTACTGACCCCCGACTTCCAGGGCGTGCCAGAGGCCGTAGATATCGTTCTGGGTGCCGCTCCGGAGGTCTTCTCCCACAACATGGAGACCGTACCCCGGCTCTACCGGAAGGCGAGACCCGGAAGCCGATACGAGCGTTCTCTGGAATTGCTGGAGTCGGTTGCTGCGCGCCAGGACGGCGGTGAGTTCTCAGGGCGCCTGAAGACAGGGATCATGGTCGGGCTGGGAGAAAGCTCACAAGAGGTTCAAGAGACCCTGCGGGACATCCGAGAAGCCGGTGTGGAAATCCTGACTATCGGCCAGTACCTGCAGCCGACTCCGGCCCATCTTCCCGTCGATCGATGGGTGCACCCTGAAGAGTTCGACAGCTACCGGAGCTTTGCCCTGTCTCTCGGGTTCGAGCATTGCGAGTCCGGTCCCCTGGTGCGAAGCAGCTATCACGCTCACGAGCATGTGGCCGCTGCCGGTTGAGCCTTCAGGAGCGACTTGCAGGGGTGGACGCTCTCGCTGTGCCCCGGCCAGCCCGCCAGCTGACGAACCACAGTCCCGAAGCGATGAGGGCAAAGCCGATCGCCTGGCGCCAGGTCAAGATCTCGGACAGAAACAGGCTCGATAGCAGAGCCGTGAGGAGCGGCTGGAGCGTGGTGTAAGCTGCGGCCAGAAGGGCTGAAGATCGTTGGATGGCCCACGAGTTGATCAGGTAGCTCAGGGTGGTCGGGAAGACCATGATGTAGAGGATGCCCATCCAGGTTGAAGCAGCAAGACTGCTGACTGAGAGCTGTCCCAGGGTGGTGCCTCCGACAGCCAGAACCCCGAGACTGCCGAACACGAAGGCGCCGGCGATCACAGTCTGCCAGGGAAGATGGCGCAGGATCGGGCGCTGTAGAACCAGAAAGGTGGCAAAGCTGAGGCAGTTGAGCAGGATCAGCAGGTTGCCGACCAGGCTGCTCTCACCTAGAGAGAATCGTGTCGGGTCGAGAATCACCAGCGCACCACAGATCGCCAGGATCACCCCTGCCAGGCGGTAGGGCCCGATGCGCTCGAGACCCAGGAGCGCTGCCACGCCCACCGCGAAGGCCGGGACCGACGTCATGAGGATGGCGGCGTTGGTCGGGGTGGTGTAGCTCAGGCCGACGATGAACAGGACCTGGTTGAGAAAGACACCCAGGAAACCCAGCAGGGCCAGCTTGGGCAGCCAGCGGAGCTCGGGCACCTTGGCACCTCGTCGGGCCGCGATGAGCAGCAGGACTGGTGTGGCGAAGAGTACTCGGAGGCAAGCGAGAGCCAGGGGAGGGACATCATCCAGGACCATCTTGCCGACAACGTGAAGGCCGCTGAAGCTGGCCTGAACAGCCAGCAAGGCCAGGTGCAAGGTGAGGAGGCCTCGTCTGTCGGATTCCTCGACCGGAGAACGGCTGTCGGACAAAGAGGATTCGCCGCTGTTTTCCATTTCCTGCACCTGGGCTGCCGTATTTAGATCCCACCGGGTCTGGGGGGTGGGGATTGTGACCAACTTCGGCAGCTTTGGCAACGGTTCTTCGGAGGTTCCGGGTGCTGCAGAGAGATCGGAACACTGCTTGTGGAGCGGTTTGCGCAGTCCATGGCGAGCGGCTAGAATCGGGGCGGCTTCAAAGACGTCATTTCGGGCCTGCCGGGCCAACCAGGAGATCGCCATACTCATGACCGAGTCAGAGACCCCAGTGCGGATTCGACAGTTGGAAGACACCGACATCGGAGGTATCACGGCTCTCGATGAGAAGATCGGTGGGCAGTACCGACCCGAGATTTGGGAGCGCCGGATCGGCTACTACCTCAGGCGGGACCCGGAAGCCCTGGTGGTGGCCGAGCTCGATGGCAAGGTCGCCGGTTTCATGCTCGGCGAAGTCCGATCCGGTGAGTTCGGTCTCGAGGAGCCCACGGGCTGGATCGAGGTGATGGGAGTCGACCCAGACCTCCGGGGGCAGGCCATCGGTAGGCGACTCGCTGAGAGAATGCTGAGCCACTTCCAAAACCAGGGTGCCTCGAGCGTCAGGACCCTCGTCGACGAGACGATGACGGAGATCGCCAGCTTCTTCGACAGCTTGGGCTTCGAGCCCGCTCCATTGCGCTCTTTCGTCAAGAATCTGTAGCTGGACTACTTTTCATCCCGGCCTGAGAGGCCCGGAGTCTGAACATGAGTGTGACCAAGACCTACATACCGAAGAAATTCCACCAGGCTGTCGTCAAGTGGCAGGAGACCTACCTGCCGGACTACGACTTCCTGCTCGACAACTGGGACAGGTATTTCCCGCGGGATACCCAATTCGAGCTCTGCGCCTTTCGCGAGATGGGAATGTGCAACGAGATCGAGTGCGGCGAGCAGAAGGGCAGCACCAAGTTCCGACAGGCCGCCGAGATGGAGCACCAGCAGGGCCTTCACGTCTTGGGTGCAGTCAAGGCGCAGGCGAGCACGGAGTTCGGCTCGATTCAGCAGCACCAATTGACGCTGGCCAGGGCGCAGGAGGAGGAAGAGCAGTTCTGGATTCTCCGCATGATGGCCGAAGAGCTTCGACACGGCTACCAGATGTTCCACCTTCTTCTGGAGGACGACTGGAGCGACGTTACGGATCAGTCGGGGCCGGAGATGGTGGAAGAGATCCTCTCGATGCAGACTGGCTCCCACATCCTGGGTGCCTTCAACATCGATTTCGACTCGTTCATCGACAACGTGACGTTCTGCGCTCTGATCGATCGGGTGGGCAAATACCAGCTCTCCATGCAGCGCATCAGCGCCTACAAGCCGATGGCCGAGAGCATGCCGCAGATGCTGCGAGAGGAGGCCTTTCACCTGGCTGCCGGGGTCGTTCCCCTGCGCCGATGGATGGAGAAGGCGGCTCAGGACTCGGTCTACATCACCACCCAGGACATCCAGAAGGCGATCAACAAGTGGTTGCCGCGGGGTCTCGAGATGTTCGGCGATGAGCGGGGCGGTGGCACCAACGTGCGTTATGGTCTCAAGCCGATGAAGAACGCCGAGGCCCAGGAGCAGTATTACCAGGAGGTCGGCAAGGTCGTTCGCGACCTGAACATGCGTTTCATTCGAGCGCGCCTGCCCGAGCTCTCGCTGGCGCAAGCCGAATCGCTGCTCGAAAAGCTCTTGGCGGATGGCGGCAGCAGTCGAGGCATCTCCTGGGAAGAGCTTATTTCTATGCCTCATCGAGACTTCTTTCGGCGTCGCGGCGTGCCGGCCTTCAAGATGGTCGGTTGGGCGGGGGAGAACTTCGACGACGTCGAGGCTTATCTTCGGCATCTGACCGTTCATCTGCCCGACGGTTATCGCGCCGGCAGGGACTTCAAGGACTACGCGCAGATGATTCGCCGCGTCGATTCCGCCGAGCTGACCGGGGATGAGGCAGCCCGCACGATGCCCAGCTTGCGGCGTGTGGGGGGTGTTTGTCCGTGCTCTCGTGCGGTAAGGTGGGTGGTGGAGGAGCCTGACGGTAATGGCTCGGGCGGCCAGGCGCAAGCAGCTCGCTGAGCGGCCCCCGAACCCATCGAGTTAACCCTTACAACGGAGCGGAACGATGAGTCTGTTTGGCCGGCTCGTAGTGACCACTTTGCCCCTGGTACCCAAACCCGTGGTCGGGAAGGTGGCCTCGCGGTACGTAGCAGGGGAAACGCTGGAAGAAGCTCTCGAAGAGGTTCGCAAGCTGAATGCCCAGGGCGCTATCGCCACTATGGATGTGTTGGGCGAAGAGGTCAGCGAGCGCCCCAAGGCCGAAGCAGCGGTCGAGGAGTACATCCGGCTTTTCGAGGCTATCGAAGCCTCGGGTGTCGATTCGAATGTCTCGATCAAGCTGACGCTTCTGGGCCTGAAAATCGACGAGGGATTCTGTCTCGACAATGTGGAGCGTATCGCCTCGGCGGCCTCCACAATCGGCAACTTCGTGCGGATCGACATGGAGGACCACACCTGCACCGATGCCACTCTGCGGATCTATCACCAGCTGCAGCCGAAGTACGGCAACCTGGGCGTCGTCTTCCAGTCCTACATGCGACGCACATTGCAGGACATCGAGGAGATGCCGGAAACGGGCGGCAACGTTAGGCTCTGCAAGGGGATCTACATCGAGCCCAGGGAAGTCGCCTGGAAGGGCTACGAGACGGTGCGGTACAACTTCGTGGCCGCATTGGAGAAGATGATCGCCCGTGACATCTACGCTGCCATCGCGACGCACGACGAGTACCTGGTGTGTGCCGCCGTGGCACTCCTCGAGCGCCACCGGGTGCCACAGGATCGCTACGAGTTCCAGATGCTCCTGGGAGTCGACGAGCAGCTGCGACAGATTCTGATCGACGCCGGGCACCGGCTCCGGGTCTATGTGCCGTACGGCAAGGACTGGTACCCGTACTCCACCCGGCGGCTGCGGGAGAACCCCGAGATGGCCATCCACGTCATGCGTGCCATGCTGGGAGTTCGCAAGGACTAGCTCCAGCATGTAGAATTCCGAGGAATGGGGAAGTTGCTGTAAGCTTTACAGCGCAATCGGTTTAGGGGGATGTTTCATTCTTTTCCTTCGCTCTCTGGTGGAGGTGGACCATGACAGCTGTAGATGATGTAAAGGTTCTGAACCAAGTCGGACTGTTCGAAGGCTTGAGCACCGAAGATCTCAATCGTCTCAATCTCCTGTTGCACAAACGGTCCTTTACGACGGGGCTCAACATCATCACCGTGGCCCAGCCCGGTGATCTGGTCTACGTGCTCCTCGACGGTACCGTGAAAATCTACGTCGACCAGCTCGATGGCTCGGAAGTGATCCTGGCCTTTCTGGGACCTGGCGACACTTTCGGTGAAATGAGCATGGTGGACACCGCCGGACGGTCGGCTAACGTGATCGCGCTGGAGGAGTGCAACTGCCTGATCATGGATCGCAACTCCTTCTATCAGTGTCTCAAGAGCATGAAGGGCCTGAGCTACAACCTGGTTCGACTCCTGAGTCGGCGACTGCGCCTGGCCAACGAACAGATCCAGGCCCTGTCGACACTCGACGTTCGGGGAAGAGTGGCACGGCAGCTACTGGCTTTCGCCCAGCAGTACGGCGAGTCCGATCCCTCGAACAACGTGCGAATTCCGCTGCGACTCACCCAGACCGATGTGGCGGCGCTCGTCGGCGCCTCCAGAGAGCGGGTCAACCAGGTCATCGTCGACTTCAAGGACAGCGGCTTCATTTCGGTCGACCCATCCCACCGTTTCACGGTTCACGACGTTCAGGCGCTGGTTGGTCGCTGCCAGTAAGCTTCAACCAGGCTCAGTAATCGGACATCCTCGACGCACGCGTCGAAGATGTCCCTAGCTGTGTGGGAAGAGCGAGGCTTTGCTAGACTTTCGCTCCGCCCATGTTGCTCGAGCCTCGCGAATCCGATCCTCTCTCCTCGCCCACCCCGTGGGTATGGCGGCTGGTCTAGGGGCATTCGAGGCAGACTAAGTGCTGCGAGACCTCCATGTCCGAAACCTTGCGGTGCTCGAAGATGTCTCCGTCGAGTTCGGCCCCGGCTTGAACGTCTTGACAGGGGAGACAGGGGCTGGGAAGTCCATTGTGGTGGACTCTCTGGCTCTTCTGGCAGGGGTTCGGGCTACCAGCGAGCTGATTCGGGCGGGAGAAGAGGTTCTGTCCGTGACGGGTGTCTTCGAACCGGAAGGTGAGCGGTGGCGCCAGGTGCTGAGAGAGGCCGGTCTACACAGCGGCTCAGATCAGCTGGTCGTGCGGCGCGAGATCAATCGCGAGGGTCGCAACCGGGTCTTCGTTCAGGACCAGCCGGTGACCCTCACCTTGCTGACGCGACTAGCGCCGCAGTTGATTCGGATTCACGGGCAGCGTGAAGAGCTCGGACTGGTATCGGCTCGATTGCAGCGGCAATGGCTCGATCGGTCAGGTGGGGAGAAGGGCGCCGAATTCCTCCGCGATGTTGAGGAGCGTTTTCACAATCTTCGCGACTTGACCGAGCGGATCGAGCGCCTCGAAGGGGACGATCGATTGCGGCAGGAACGCATCGACCTCCTGCGGTTCCAAAGCGGCGAGATCGACGCAGCCAGGTTGCAAGCGGGCGAGGAGGACTCTCTCAAGGCGGAAAGAGACGTGCAGCGTCACGTCGAGGCCATCGGCGCCGCCCTCGGCGGCTCGCTCGGCTTGCTTTTCGAGGAGGAGAGCTCGGCCTCCGTCAGGCTCTCGATGGCCTCTCGACGGCTATCAGAGATCGCCGAGTGGGAAGAGCAATCGGCGGTCTGGTCCAAGGATCTGGAGACGATGTCCATCGAGCTGCAGGAGATGGCCCATACGATGCGATATCGTCTCGATTCGTTGGAGGCCGATCCGGAGCGGTTGAATGCCATCGAGGAACGACTTTCGGTCATCGACAGGCTGACTCGCAAGTATGGCCAGACGGCCGCGGAGGTCCTCGCCTACCGTCAACAAATCGGGGCGGAGCTCGAAGAGTTGGAAGGAGATGTCGAACAGCGGGACGAGCTGGAGGAACAGCTGGTCAGTACCCTGAAGCAGTTTCGTCAGGCGGCCGCCGAGTTGTCGGGCCGGCGGGCCCAATGGGGCAAGCAGTTGGAGAAACGGGTTCACCGGGAATTGCGAGAGCTGGCGATGGCCAAGGCGCGATTCGAAGTAGATCTGTCAACGCGACGACACGAGGCGAGCCGCCTCGAGGTCGACGGTCGACCCGTAGACTTCTCGGCTCGCGGATACGACCAGGTGACCTTCAAGCTGGCTGCCAATCCCGGCGAAGAGATGCTGCCGCTGGCCAGCAGCGCCTCGGGCGGTGAGCTGTCGCGCGTCTATCTGGCACTGCAACTGGCAGTTCGAGGTGAAGGCGGAGGGGAGGTGCCGACGCTGGTCTTCGACGAGGTCGATGCGGGTGTCGGTGGAGCCGAAGCGGCAATTCTCGGCGACAAGCTGCAGCGCCTTGCCGACGGTGGCCAGATTCTCGCCGTAACCCATCTCGCCCAGGTAGCCAGTCACGCCGACCGGCACTTCAAGGTCCGTAAGCGGGTCAGTGGCGGCCGAACCGCCACTCGAGTCGACTGCCTGACGGAGCCCGATCGAGTGGAAGAAGTGGCTCGAATGTTGGCTGGCAAGCGGGTCACCGCTCTATCCCGTTCTCACGCCGAAGAGCTGATCGCTTCGACGACCCGGAGGGTGTCATGAGCCGCCGACCCGAGGTCTGGTGCTGGGGAGATTCTCTCGACGTCATCCGAGAAGCCCTGGCTGCCGGCGAAATGCTCGCCGTGCCGACTGAGTCCAGCTACGCTCTGGCGGTGGATCCCAGGAGCGCGAAGGGAGTCGAAAGTGTCTATCGGTTCAAGGCGAGGCCGGCCGACAAGCCGCTGCCGGTGGTGGTTGGAGCCCTGGAGCACCTCGCCATGCTGGGAATCGACATCGACGATCCCGGCCTGCGGATCCTGGCATCGCTCTGGCCGGCGCCACTCAGCGTCGTAGTTCCGATTCACCGACCGTTGCCCGCCTCCGGTGCGAGCGGCTCGCTGGCGGTGAGGATTCCCGATCACCCACGTCTGGTCGAGTTGCTGGCCAACTTGCGAAGTCCCTTGACGGCAACGAGTGCCAACAGCAGTGGAGAAACCCCTATCTTCGACCCGGTCGACCTCGCACTCAGGCTGGTGGGATGGCCGGCGCTGATCGTCGATGATGGACACCTACCCGGCGGGCCACCTTCCACCATGGTAGCTCTCGGGCCGGAGGGTCTGGAGGTCCTACGGGTAGGTCGCTATCCGGTTGCCGGGCTTCGACGGCGACTCTCGGAGCTGGGATGGAGCATGGACTTTTCCGCAACGATTGCGGAAAAGTCTGCGGATCGTTCCGCAGAACCTCGATGATCAGGGAGCGGCACCGAAGTGCATAGGATTTTGTGCAGTCTCCTCGTTTTCCTTCTGCCGCTCGGAATAGGTGCCGAGACCCCGACTCCATCCCTCGCCGCCGCCGGAGAGCTCTTTCCTCTGGACTCTGTGCGAGCCGGTCTGACCGGCTACGGCCTCTCCGTCTTTCAGGGCGCCATCCCGGAGCGCTTCGAAGTCGAGGTGTTGGGGGTATGGCGCAACACGCAACCCTCGACGAGCTTCATTCTGGCTCGATTGAAGGGTAGGGGTCTGGAGTCCAGCGGTGTGATCGCGGGCATGAGTGGAAGCCCGGTATACGTCGACGGCCGCCTGCTGGGTGCCGTGTCCTTCTCGTGGTTGTTCGCCAACGAGGCGGTGGCGGGAATCACCCCCATCGAGCAGATGCGCCATCTGAGCGCCGGTGCGCCGTCCACATCCTCATCGCAGAACGGGAGTAGGCCTCGAGAGGCCCGAGACCTGATCTCCGGCACTCCTACCTGGCAAGAGGTCCTGGAACCTCTGGGAAGCCTCGAAGGTACGGGTCTGGACTCGGCGATCAGCGGTGTCCAATGGAGCACGGTGGGCTTTGGGAGCGCCACTCGCGCCACTCTCAAGGGGGCGCTCGATAGCCTGTCTGCCGCCGGCCAGGCGTCGGACACCGGGGATTTGAGACTGGTTGCGGGATCGTCCGTATCTGGGGTGCTGGTCGATGGAGACCTGCGCCTGGCGGCAACCGGAACCGTCACCGAACGCAGGGGCGACGAGATCCTCGCTTTCGGTCACCCCTTCCTCGGCGTCGGTCCGCTGAGTTTGCCGATGGCCACGAGCGAGGTCGTAACGGTCGTCTCCAGCCAGATGAACTCGTTCAAGATCTCCAATCTCGGAACGGTGGTCGGCGCGTTCGAGATGGACAGAGCTGCTGGCATGCGCGGCCGGGTCGGAGCCGAGGCCCGGATGACACCCGTTAGTGTGCGGATCGCAGGGCTCGTGGACCGAGAGTTCGACCTGCGAGTTGCAGACCTGCCGCTGCTGACCCCGACCCTGGTGGCCATTTCCACTCTTGGCTCTCTCGAGGCGGCGTCGCAGAGCAGCGGTAGCCAGGGGCTGGACCTCGAGGCCCGGTTCGACCTGGCAGAATGGGGAGAGCTCGAGATCCGCCAGAGCTTCGATGGCGAGCTGGCGTCTCAAGAGGCGGCTTTCTACCTGTTTGCCTTCACAGGCTTTTTTCTCAACAACAGGTTCGAAAAGGTGAGTCTGGAGTCCATCGATATCGAGCTCGAGCAGCACGCGGAGCCCAGGACGGCCCGCCTGGTTGGAGCGCACGTCAACCAGACTCTCGTTCGCCCGGGCGAACGAATCGAACTGGTGGTCGACCTCCAGGCCTACCGGGGCGAAACGTTCCGCGCGACGCTGGCGCTCGACGTACCCACTGGCCTGCCAGAGGGTCGTTACTCTCTGTTGGTCGGAGATGGGGTCAGTGTCGATATGGCGCGGCTAGAGGTTGAGAAGACGGCACCTCAGACGTTTCCGCAGGCTCTCAGATTCCTCCGCTCGTTTCATTCGAGTCGTGAGCTGGTGGCTCTGGGAGTCTTTCGTGGAGAGGGGCTGTCGGTAGGAGGCGAGGTGCTGCCGCAACTCCCGGCCTCGGTGCGGTCGCTGTGGAGCGCAGCTCCCTCGACCAGCGCGACGCCGCTGCGGTTGGCCGTGGCCCAGGAGAGTGTCATCGAGCTGGACCAGCCTCTAGAAGGCATCGTCCGGGTCGACCTCGAGGTGCAACGGGAAGGACCGCTCAAGAAAGAGCCGGCAGAGGGAGACTCTCCAGCGGCCGGTGGGGGTCTGCAGCCATCGACTCCGACATCGACAGGGACCGAGGGCGGCGGCTAACAGGAAAGACCGAAGTTGGTGAGGAGCCGATGTGAAACGACGATCAAGAGGAGTGCATCGACTGATGACGGACTTTCGTTGGCTGGGTTTGGCGGTCCTGGTTTTGGCCCTGGTCGGACCAGCCAGGCCGGCGGAGGCTGAGGTGCGGATCTACTCCATGCAGAGTCGAACAGCGTTCCTGGCCGGTACTCTGGATGGAATCGGAGTGGACTCGCTTGGAACGCTGCGGCTGGCAGATCAAGTGGAGCGGTTGACAGAGGTCAACGAGCCGTTCCTCCTGTCGGCAGCTTCCCATCCAGACGGTTGGGTCGTGGGCACTGGCAACGGAGGCCGGGTCCTGCTGATTGATCGGCAGGGTGAGACGACTGTGCTCTTCGAGGCGGAGGAGCCTGAGATCTTCGCCGTTTGGGTAGCAGAGGATGGCGCGGTCTTTGCCGGCTCTTCTCCGAACGGCAAGGTATATCGCCTCGGCGAAGACGAGTCGACGGTCTTCTTCGATCCCGAGCAGACCTACATCTGGGACCTCGAGAGGGGTGCTGGTGGAAGTCTCCTGGTGGCGACCGGAACGGATGGCAAACTCTTCAAGGTAGAAGCCGATGGTCAGGCTGAGGTTTTGTTCGACAGCCAGGACACGCATCTGAGGTCTCTGAAGGCGCTGCCCAATGGCCAGGTGCTCATGGGTACCGCCGGTGAAGGTCTCATTCTCCGACTCGACCCGGATGGCACCGTTCGCACTCTCTATGATGCTGCGCAACCGGAGGTGGTGGCCTTCGCCGCCGATCCGGACGGCGACTGCTACGCCGCGGTTCTGGCCTCGGAGGCGAGTCTTGTGAGTCTGCACCAGCCAGCGGAAGAGCCCTCTGAGGAAGACGAGTCGAGCTCCGAGGAAGGTAACGATGGCGGCGAGGTGACGGTACAGATCACGGTCTCCGCCGAAAGTAGGGGAGAGTCGGAGATGGTCGGTACGAGACCGAGCGGTTTTCAGGGCCCCCGGTCGGAGATCCTGAGGATCTCTTCTGAAGGTCTGGTGCAATCTTTGACCGCTTTCGAGGAGGAGACGGTCTACAGCATCGCCTGGCAGCGTGGCCGCTTGTGGGTGGGCACTGGTCTGGAGGGCAAGGTCTTCAGCCTGAGCGACGGCAAGCCGGTGCTGGAGAAGGACGTCGATGAACGTCAGGTAGTCGTGCTTCTGGAAGATGACCCCGGTCCTGCCTTCGCGACCACGAATGCGGCGGCTCTCTATCGGATCTCGGGCCGCACCGAACGACGAGGCGTCTACACCAGCCCGACTTTGGACGCCCAGCAGTTCGCGACCTTCGGCAACCTCCGCTGGCAGGGAAAGGTCCCTCAGGGCAGCCAGGTCCGATTCTCCTTCCGCAGTGGCATGAGCTCGGATCCCGATCGAACCTGGTCGGACTGGACACTTTGGCAAGTTGGGATGGAAGTATCGCTGGCGCAGCTGCCAGCCGGCCGTTACTTCCAGTGGCGAGCCGAGTTGGAGGCTGACGGCGGACCCTCACCGAGCCTCAGCGAGATTCAGATCTCCTACAAACAGACGAATCTGCCACCGAGAATCGACAGCTTGACGGTCATGGAACCGGGTCAGGTCCTGGTCCCGGCCAACTTCAATCCAGCCCAGCAGGTCTATGAACCCGTGCATCCGGACCGTCAGGGGATCTTCACGGTATTGGAAGCCGAAACACCCAGCGAGAACCGGCGGTTGAAGACCCTCTGGAAGAAAGGTTATCGAACGCTTCGGTGGAAGTCGGAGGATCCCAACGAGGATGACCTCTTCTTCGATCTGGAATTTCGTCGGGCTGATTGGAATGAGAGCTGGCTGCCAATGGCCAAGGATCTGAGGGACTCTCACCACAGCTTCGACGCGACGGCTCTTCCCGACGGTAGATATCGGTTCAGGCTGAGCGTGAGAGATCGAATCCGGTCCGAGGAATCGGGGGTGCAGCGGTCCGAGGAGATCAGTGAGCCGGTCCTCGTGGACCACGGCGTGCCGGAGTTGGTGGGTGTCAAACGACAGGCAGAGAGCCTGGAAGTGCAAGTCGAGGACAGGTGGAGCCCTCTTCGGCGCGCTGAATTCAGCCTCGATGCGGGAGAATGGCTGCCGGCCAGACCGGTGGATGGACTTCTGGACGGACAAAATGAGAGACTCCTGGTGGATATTCCGGCTTCTGGAAAGCTCGTTCTGCTGCGGCTCATGGATGCTGCCTTCAACGTCGTGACCTTCGATCTATCCCAGGATGGACCATGAGTAGAAAGCGAATCGCCGTTTACCCAGGCTCGTTCGATCCGATTCACAACGGCCATCTGGACATCATCGGTCGATGCCGATCGGTATTCGACGAAGTGGTGGTAGCGGTGCTCGGCAACGAAGAGAAGAAGCCGGTCTTTTCCGTCAGCGAGCGGATGGCCATGATCACGCACGAGCTTCGAGAATGCGAAGACTGCAGAGTGGAGAGCTTCTCGGGCCTGCTGGCCGACTTCATGGACCAGGTGGGAGCTCGCACCATTATCCGTGGTCTGCGAGCCGTCTCGGACTTCGAGTATGAGTTCCAGATGGCGCTGATGAATCGGCGCCTGAATCCCCGGATCGAGACGGTCTTCATGGTGCCCAAGGAGGAGTACATCTACCTATCGAGCCGCCTCGTCAAGGAGGTCTTCTTCCTGGGCGGGGATCTCACCGGTCTGGTTCCCGAGAATGTGCTCCGGGAGCTGGGCGATCGAGCGACGGGGCGGGTCTGAGAGGGCGCCGGTTGAGTCTGGAACCAGCACTGGACGCCTTCATCCAAGAGATGCCCAAGGTGGAGCTCCATGTCCATCTGGAAGGCTCCATCCGTCCCCGGACTCTCTTGGAGCTGGCGAAGCGGCACCGAGTTTCCCTACCGGCCGATACCGTCGAAGGGCTACGTGAGTGGTTCCGATTCAGGGATTTCGAGCACTTCGTCGAGATCTACCTGACCTGCAGCCAGAGCTTGCGCGATCCGGAGGATTTCCAGCTGGTGGCCAGGGAGTTCCTGGGTGAACAGGCAGCGCAGAACATCCGCTATAGCGAAGTCCATTTCACCATTGCCACCCACCTCCGGAACGGTGCCAATGGGAGTGAGGTTGCGGCGGCGTTGAGCGAGACCTTGGAGGAGGAAGAGAGGCGATCGGGCGTCACCGCTCGGTGGATCCCCGACATCGTTCGGGACGTTCCCTGGCAATGGGCGGACCGTACTCTCGAGTGGGCTCTGGATGGGAGAGGGCAAGGCGTGGTGGCACTCGGACTCTCCGGCTTCGAAGCCTCTTCAGACGAGCCCTTCCGAGAGCACTTCAGGGTTGCTCGGCAGGAGGGACTTCACCGGGTCGCTCATGCTGGCGAGCATGAGGGCCCTGACTCGATCCGTTCGGCCCTGGAGGTCTGCCAGCCCGAAAGAATCGGCCATGGGATCCGATCGGTAGACGATGCCGAGCTCTTGGAGGAGCTGGCGGAGCGTCAGATCCCCCTCGAGATCTGTCCGACGTCCAACGTCCAGCTGGGTGCTGTTCCAGATTTGGCGAGTCACCCGATCGAGACGATCCGGACCGCCGGGGTTCCGGTAACTGTGAACTCCGATGATCCCCCTCTCTTCGAGACGACCCTGACCCAGGAGTTTCAGCGCCTGTCAGAGACGTTTGGCTATGGAGCGGAGGAGGTGGCAGCTTTCGGATGGTCTGCACTCCAGCACGCCTTCGTCACTCAGGAGGAACGACGTCAATTGGAGGTCGACTTTCGTCGCCAAGTCATGGAACTGGGCGCCAAGCACCTGGGTGATGAGGCGATTCTCCAACGAGGGCTCGCCGAAGTCGGTATCGAATAGCTCGAAAGAGAGGCTCGAATGTCCAAGCCGAAAGTAGCCGCAACGAGGCCTGCAGTGGTGGAGTTGGAGCCGGGGACCTATTTCTGGTGCCAGTGCGGACACTCGGAGACACAGCCATTCTGCGACGGCTCTCATACGGGGACCGAATTCACGCCGCTGAAGGTGGAGCTGGGCGAGAAAAAGCGGGTGGCCCTGTGCCAGTGCAAGCACACGGCCAACCCGCCCTATTGCGACGGCACTCACGCCCAATTGGATTAGGCGGCGAGCGGCTGGGTTCAGTCGAGCTCTGCCAGAGCCTGGATGCGAGCCGCCTCGAACTCGTCGCCTGGCGTCCAGCTCGGTAGCTCCTCGGTCTGAGCAATAGAGAGACCGGCTTCGAAGGCCAGGACCGTGTCTTCGATGATGCCTTCGAAGTTCCAATCGTCAGCCATCTCATCGCTCGGCTGGTGGTAGTGGACTGACTCCCAGGCCTCGGCCTGCTCCTTGCCCCAGCCGTCGGGGCGACCGATGTAGGTCGTACCGCTGTCGGCATAGATGGCCGGCACACCGATCTTCGAGAAATTGAACTGGTCCGAGCGGTAGAAGGAACCCCGATCGGGAAACTGGTCACCCACCACGGTCCTTCCCTGGCGTGCCGCCGCAGCTACCACGACATCGTCGAGGGTCGATTTCCCGAAACCGATATAGGCGACGTCGCTCGTCCGGCCGAAGATGTTGGCGCCGTCGATATTGACATTGGCAGCGATTCGACCCGGCGGGAAAGTGGGGTTCTTGGCGTAGTACTCCGAACCTATGAGTCCCTGTTCTTCCCCGGCTACGAACAGAAAGAGGACCGAGCGTCGGGGAGGCTCGGGCAGACGAGTGAAGGCGTCGGCAATCGTCAGCACCTTGCCGCATCCGGCAGCATTGTCCAGCGCACCGTTGTAGATGTTGTCGCCCTCGTCGTTCGGCTCACCGATCCCGAAGTGGTCGTGATGGGCCGAGTAGACGACGACCTCGTTCTTCAGGATGGGGTCGCTGCCCTCCAGCAGTCCCGCCACATTTCCGGTCTCCACACTGTCGATGCTGTTGGTCAAAAGCAGAGATGTGGTGATTCCCAGAGGTACAGGCTGAAAGTCACGGCTCCTAGCCGACTCGCGAAGCGCATCCAGCTCGTGACCGGAGACGGCCACGAGACTGCGAGCCGCTTCTTCCGTAATCCACGCCGAGACCTGCGATCGCGGCTCGTCTCCTGCCGGCAGCTCGAATTGCGCACCGGTCCAGGAGGCCTGCACGACCTGCCACGGATAGCCGGCTGAAGGCGTCGTATGGATGATGATGGCCCCAGCTGCTCCATGCCGGGCGGCCACCTCGTACTTGTAGGTCCAGCGACCGTAGTAGAGCCGCCGATCTCCCTCGAATAGCTCCGGATCCCAGTCAGGATCGTTGTTCATCATCAGGAGCACCTTGCCTTCCAGATCGGCGCCCTTGATGTCATCCCAGTCGTACTCCGGAGCTTCGATGCCATAGCCTACGAAGACGAGCTCGGCATCGTCGATGAGAGCTTTCTCGCTCTGCACGCCGCTGCCGGCAATGAAGTCGTCCCAGGATGCGAGGTCCAGGCTGCCATCCTGCCCTTCGAAGGACCACACCTCAGGCGCCTCCGAGGTAATGCTCATGATGGCGAATCTCTGCTGCCAGGCACCGTCCTGAGCGCCCGGCTCGAGGCCCAGCGAGGCCATGGTGTCCTGCAGGTACTGCCGTGCCTTCTCGTCGCCTGGGCTGGCGGGCGCTCGGCCTTCGAACTCGTCACTCGACAGCGATGCGGTGTGGGCCTTCAAGGCCTCTTCATTGATGGCCTCGGTCGCAGTCTCGACGCCCGGCGGAAGATCGAGCGAGACGGCCGCCTCGGGTTCTTCAATGGCCGGTGGAGACTGCTGGCAGGCCGCGAAGGCTAGAACGAAGCTCAGCATGATGGCCACATGGGTTGTCATATCGAGGTCCTT
>Ga0316192_10000425_pt1 | contig 30906 bp, 41 predicted proteins | sample MerIslwburrow_MG_FD_204931 | JGI IMG/M metagenome (GOLD analysis project Ga0316192, IMG submission 204931) | Coastal sediment microbial communities from Maine, United States - Merrow Island worm burrow | ecosystem: Environmental > Aquatic > Marine > Coastal > Sediment | place: USA: Maine...
GGTGTAGCAGGCATGTCCCTGGGCATCATTCCACAGGCGCAGGCAAACCTGTTGACGGTAAATCAGGCTGTCGCGAAACGCATCGAGGAGTTGCAGTCATCTTTGCCCGCCGATATTGATCTATCCATCAATATGGATAACGCTATCTTTATTCGCGCGTCCCTTATTGAAGTTGGCAAGGCGCTCGGCCTGGCAATGCTGCTCGTACTCATCGTGATCTACGCTTTCATCGGCACCATCAGGGCGACAATCATCCCTGCCGTCACCATTCCAATTTCAATCATTTCGGCTTTTATCGTCATGGCCGCGCTCGATTTCTCGATCAATACACTGACTTTACTGGGTTTTGTGCTTGCCATCGGGCTTGTCGTTGACGACGCTATTGTCGTACTTGAGAACATCGTGCGCCGCATAGAAACCGGAGAACCGACCTTGCTTGCGGCTACAAATGGCAGCCGCGAGATCGGTTTCGCCGTTATTGCAACTACGCTTGTTCTTGTTGCGGTCATTCTCCCGGTGTCATTCATGCCGGGAAATATCGGATTGATCTTTGGCGAGTTCGGTATTTCGCTCGCTGCGGCCGTCATGTTTTCAAGTCTTATTGCGCTGACATTGGTACCTATGATGACGTCGAAGTTATTCGGCGACAATCGACTGCATCGTGGACGACTGGCGAGAGCGCTTGACCGCCGCTTCCGGCAGTTATCCAATTTTTACGAACGGTTGATCAGGCGGATTGTAAAACATCCGGTGCTCGTAATCGGAACCACACTGCTTATTTTCCTGGGCAGCTTGAGCCTCATCAACACCCTGCCGGTTGAATACATGCCGCGTGAAGATCGTGCGTTTGCAATGATCAGGTTGACGGCACCGGATGGTGCAAGCCTCGAATACACTCTCGACTACATCAAAAAGGCTGAACAAATCGTTCTCAAGGATGTAGAACGCGGTGATGCCCTGCGAGCGCTCGGCCGCTCGGGAAGCTGGGGTGCCGGCAGCGACGTCAATACTGGTATGGTGATTTCGCCGTTGCAGGTCTGGTCGAAGCGAGATCGATCGGCCGCCGATATCGTACAGGGGTGGAACCAGCAGCTCTCACAATTGCCGGGAGTCCAGGCTTTCGCTTTTGCACCGGGTTCGTGGAGCCTTGGCCAGAGCAGTCGACCGCTCAGTATCGTGCTTGGCGGCACAAGCTACGAAGAACTCGCAGAGTGGCGCGACATCGTTATTCGTGAGGCTGAGAAGCTTCCGGGCCTGTCCAATATCCAGTCAGACTACAAAGAGCGTAAGCCCAAGGTCGACGTGACAATTGATCGCGACAGGGCTGCTGCGCTCGGTGTTTCGCTGTCCAACGTCGGCCGTACGCTGGAAACTATTCTGGGCTCCAGAGTCGTAACGACGTTCATAGAGCAAGGAGAGGAATACCGCGTCATATTGCAGGGCCGCGAAGAAGGGCGCCAAACTCCAAGCGACCTGGAAAGCATCTACGTCAGATCAGAACGTTCTGGACAATTGATACCACTATCTAATCTCGTCCAGCTTAAAGAGATTGCTGGCCCCGTTGATCTGCGCCGCTTTGATCGCATGCGCTCTATTTCAATCAGCGCGTCGCTTGCGAAAGACTATTCGTTGGGAGAAGCAATAAAAGACCTTGAAGCCATCGTCGAGGAAAATCTACCGCCAGTTGTGCGCCTCAACTACAACGGTGAATCACGCGATTTCAAGAACACGGGCAACGCAATTTACATGACATTTGCATTGGCGCTGGTCATTGCCTACCTGGTGCTTGCGGCACAGTTCGAGAGCTTCCGACACCCGCTCATCATCATGACAACCGTTCCGCTAGCAATCACCGGAGCGCTATTCGGGCTCGTGATTTTCGGCTCAACACTGAATATCTACAGCCAGATTGGTGCAATCATGTTGATCGGCCTCGCAGCCAAGAACGGAATCCTTATCGTCGAATTCGCGAACCAACTTCGGGACAGAGGCGCGGAGTATCGCGAGGCCGTGGTTCAGTCCGCGAAGACGCGCTTACGGCCTGTTCTCATGACCAGTATGTGTACGGCGTTTGGTTCCGTCCCGTTATTGCTCGCGTCAGGTGCTGGCGCGCTATCACGACAGTCAATTGGCGCCGTCGTATTCTTCGGAGTGACGTTCTCAGTGGTCTTGACCTTAGTGGTAGTGCCAACTGTCTACACGCTCGTAGCGAAGAACACGCACTCGCCCCAGTATGTCTCGCATCTCATCGAAAAATTGACGAAGCGACAAGCGGAAGTTGCGCTTGCACCCCAGGGGCATGCAGTTGAGGGAAGTACAGCGCAGCGCAACGAGTCATAAAAAAACCGGGCCAGGGCCCGGTTTTTTTGTACAGGATGTACTTATGTCGCGGAGCACATGGATGTGCGAGAGCGACGTGTCAAACCTCAGGCCTCTGCTGCCTCAGCCTCTGGTGCCTGATCGGTCAGCATAACGATAGCCATTGGCGCTGAGTCACCCGGACGTGGTCCTGTCTTCAGAATTCGCAGGTAACCTCCGGGCCGATCCTTAAACCGTGGGCCAAGCTCAGCAAACAACTTGCCAACCACTTCTTTGTCCCGCAGGCGACTGAAGGCCAAACGGCGATTCGCGACGCTGTCCTCTTTGGCAAGAGTAATCAGCGGCTCGACGACACGGCGCAGTTCTTTGGCTTTGGGTAACGTCGTTTTGATCGTCTCGTGTTTCAGCATCGACACCGCCATGTTGCTAAACATAGCTTTTCGATGTGAGCTGTTACGACCCAGTCGACGACCGGATTTTCTATGGCGCATTATTCTTTACCTATAGGTACTGGGGTTCAGTCTCTTTATGAAAAAAAGATACTGAACCCGGTGTAATCTTAAGCCGGCAGACCGAGTTCGTGTTCCGGACGCAGACTTGGTGGCGGCCAGTTCTCGAGCCGCATGCCCAGGCCCAAACCATGACCTTCGAGGACTTCTTTGATTTCGGTCAGTGACTTCTTGCCAAGGTTCGGTGTACGCAGGAGCTCGACTTCGGTTCGTTGTACGAGATCGCCTATGTACATGATGTTCTCAGCTTTGAGGCAGTTCGCCGAACGCACAGTAAGTTCGAGCTCGTCGACCGGACGCAACAAAATCGGGTCAACCTGACTCTCGGCCTGTGCATTAGCGCCGTCTTCCTGACCCTGCAGGTCGACGAAAACAGACAACTGATCTTTAAGAATGCTGCCCGCGCGGCGAATAGCTTCCTCGGGATCAATCGTACCGTTAGTCTCGATCTCTATAATCAACTTGTCGAGGTCGGTACGTTGCTCAACTCGAGCCGCTTCTACGTTGTAGGTTACGCGGTGTACGGGGCTGAACGACGCATCGAGTTGCAGGCGCCCGATCGGGCCGGTCTGCTCTTCGAATACCGGGCGCTGAGTTGCCGGTCGATAACCACGACCGCGCTCTACTCTGAGCACCATGTTCAGCTCACCCGCCTTGGTCAGATTGGCAATGACTAACTCCGGATTCATAATCTCGACATCGTGGTCGAGCTGAATATCCGCACCGGTTACAGGACCCGGGCCTTTCTTCGAAATTCTAAGCTCAGCAGCGTCTCGCGTATGCATGCGAACAGCGACTTGCTTGAGGTTCAGGAGGATATCGACGACATCTTCCTGCACGCCTTCGATACTCGTGTACTCATGTAACACACCTTCGATCTCCGCCTCGGTGATTGCAGCACCCGGCATCGATGAAAGCAGAATACGACGCAGCGCATTGCCCAGTGTGTGGCCGAAACCACGTTCAAAAGGTTCGATGACCACTTTGGCCAATAGATCGTTAACCGGCGTTACTTTAACTACGCGCGGTTTCAGAAATTCATGTACAGATTCCTGCATGGGAATATTCCTTCCTGACTACTTGGAGTACAGCTCGACGACGAGGTTTTCATTAATGTCCGGGAGAACGTCTTCCCGATCCGGTAATGCTTTCATAACGCCCGACATCTTTTTCGTGTCGACAACCACCCATTCAGGTAGGCCGACCTGGCCCGCAATTTCGATCGCGTTTTGAATGCGAAGTTGTTTGCGTGCTTTTTCACGAATACCGATTGAATCGCCTGCCGAAACTTGCGCAGACGGAATGTTGACTATTTTTCCGTTGACTTCGATGCTTTTGTGACTAACGAGCTGCCGTGCTTCGGCGCGCGTTGACGCAAAACCCATACGATAGACGACGTTGTCCAAACGACCCTCGAGTAAACGCAACAGGTTTTCACCCGTTGAGCCCTTCAACTGAGCAGCACGTTTGTAGTAATTACGAAACTGTCTTTCGAGCACGCCATACATGCGACGGAGCTTCTGCTTTTCGCGAAGTTGCAAACCGTAATCCGACAAACGCGGACGACGCTGAGGTGCGCCACCTGGCGGCACGTCGAGCTTGCACTTCGATTCGAGCGGCCTGACGCCACTCTTCAGAAACAAATCCGTACCTTCGCGGCGGGACAGTTTACATTTTGGTCCTAAATATCTTGCCATTACTTAAGCCTCTATACCCGCCGCTTCTTAGGCGGGCGACAGCCGTTGTGAGGAATCGGTGTGACATCCTCGATGTTTTGAATACGAAAACCCAGAGCGTTCAGAGCTCGTACCGCGGACTCGCGACCGGGGCCCGGCCCACGAACTCGTACGTCAACATTCTTGACGCCGAAATCGAGAGCAGCACGACCTGCTTTTTCAGATGCAACCTGTGCCGCGAACGGAGTCGACTTACGTGAACCGCGGAATCCGCAGCCACCAGCCGTCGCCCACGACAGGGCGTTTCCCTGACGATCGGTAATTGTGATGATTGTGTTGTTGAAGGAAGCATGGATATGCGCGATGGCATCAACCACATGCTTTTTGACCTTCTTTTTCTTTGGCTCTGCCATATCTATCTCTTAATAGGTCTGCGAGGACCTTTCCGTGTACGAGCGTTTGTTCGCGTGCGTTGGCCGCGCAGCGGCAAGCCGCGCCTGTGACGGATACCGCGGTAACAACCGAGATCCATCAAACGCTTGATGTTCATTGAAATTTCGCGACGAAGATCACCTTCAACCTCAAAACTCGCAACTGCGGTTCTGAGCTTGGCCACTTCCGGCTCGGCGAGATCTTTGACCGGCGTTGCCGGATCGACGCTCGCCGCAGCACAAATCTGCCTGGCGCGCGTGTTCCCGATACCGTAGATCGACGTTAACGCGATCACGATGTGCTTGGTCAGCGGTATGTTTATGCCTGCTATACGTGCCACTCTATTTCCTCGTTTTAGGCTGTGCCGCACATGCGACGCCCGTTTCCATTAACCCTGGCGTTGCTTGTGCCGTGCGTCGGTGCAGATCACTCGCACAACACCTTTGCGGCGAACGATTTTGCAATTTCTGCAGATTTTCTTAACTGATGCTCTTACTTTCATGACTTCACTCCTCATTCACTGATCGGATCAGCGAACTTGTCCACCCTTGCCGTAGTTGCGCAGGTTGGCTTTTTGCATCATGCCCTCGTATTGATGGCTCATCGCGTGCGCTTGCATCTGCGACATAAAGTCCATTGTTACGACGACGAGAATTAGTAGTGACGTACCGCCGAAACTAAACGGCATGCTCGGATAGAACATTCGAACCATTTCCGGCAACAAACATACGCCCGCGATGTAAAGTGCGCCCCAGAACGTCAGCCGTGTCAGTACCTTGTCAATGTACTCGGCCGTGTGCGCGCCGGGTCGTATACCCGGAACGAAAGCGCCCGAACGCTTCAGGTTATCCGCGGTGTCGTTCGAGTTGAACATCAAAGCGGTATAGAAGAAGCAGAAGAATATGATCATTGCCGCATACAGCAATACGTAAATAGGCTGGCCCGGACCGAGATTCGCACCGATGGTCTGAAGTGCGCTTTGCACTGCGTTCGGCTCAGCTGCCTGACCGAAAAACTGTGCGATCGTAGCCGGGAACATCAGGATACTCGACGCGAAAATTGGTGGAATAACGCCTGACATGTTGATCTTGAACGGCAGATGCGTACTTTGCGCCTGATACATCTTGCGACCCTGTTGCCGCCTCGCATAATTCACGGTGATGCGCCGCTGCGCACGCTCCATGTAGACGACAAAGACGATCGCGGCCACTGCACCAACCAGCATCAGTATTGCCGTTGCGGGTGACATTTCACCATTTCGCACGAGCGCTGCGGTGCCGGCGATGGCCGCAGGCATTCCTGCAACAATACCTGCCAGGATGATCATCGAGATACCGTTACCAATACCGCGCTCCGTGATCTGCTCGCCAAGCCACATCAGGAAGACCGTGCCGGTTACAAGCGTTATGCATGCTGTTACGAGGAACGCCGGACCAGGGTTAACAACCAGTCCTGTCTGCCCCTGCAACCAGGAAGCTGCCGCGACAGACTGGAAACTTGCCAGCGCGACCGTGCCATAACGCGTGTACTTCACGATCTGGCGTCGGCCCTGCTCGCCTTCTTTTCGGAGCTGCTGCAGGCTCGGCAGAATATGGCTCGCCATCTGCATAATAATTGACGAAGAAATGTACGGCATGATGCCCATCGCAAAGATGCCGAATCGTGACAGCGCACCGCCCGAGAACAGATTTACCATTCCCAGCAAGCCGCCCGCCTGTTGCTCGAAGAAGTCCGCAAGCGCAACAGGATCGACACCTGGCACCGGGATATAGGTACCCGCACGAAACACGATCAACGCGCCGACAAGAAACAGGATACGAACTTTCAGTTCGCCCATTTTGCTTGCGGCTTTCGCGATATCCGCCGGATTTTGTTGGGGCTTCTTTGCCACGTTAGTTCTCGTTAAAAACCTTAGTCTTCGATGGTCCCGCCAGCCTTTTCAATGGCTTCGCGGGCACCCTTGGTTACAGCGAGGCCCTTGAGCTTCACTGCTTTTTCAATTACTCCAGACTTGATGACCTTGACCTTGGTAACAAAGGCCGGAACCAGATTGGCCGCCTTCAATACCTCGATATCAACAACGTCTGCTGTCGGAATGGTCAGTTCGTGCAAACGCAGCTCCGCAGTCAGGCGCGCCATTCGGGAATTAAACCCGACTTTTGGCAAACGACGTTGCAGCGGCATCTGGCCGCCCTCGAAGCCAACCTTATGGTATCCACCCGAGCGAGCGTGCTGGCCCTTCTGGCCGCGACCACTGGTCTTGCCCTGGCCTGCAGAGTGGCCACGCCCGCGGCGCTTGCCAACTTTTTTCGCACCCTTGCCGGGTGACAGATCATTAAGACGCATGTCAGGCTTCCTCTACCGATACCAGGTACGAAATACGATTGATCATGCCGCGATTCTCAGGCGTATCTATCACTGTCACAGTCTGATGGATCTTTCGCAGACCGAGTCCGGCAACACAAGCGCGGTGACTCTTGAGTCGACCGAACCTGCTCTTGAGCAGCGTGACCTTAATTTCTTTTGCCTTAGCCATGATCTAAGTCTCTGATATCTCTTTGGTTACGACCGCGGCTAAGCCACGATCTCCTTAACTTTCTTGCCGCGCTTCGCCGCAATCGACTGCGGAGAGTGAATCTCGGACAGTGCTTTGATCGTCGCGCGAACAACGTTTATCGGGTTGCGAGAGCCATAGCTCTTGGCCAGAACATTGCGAACACCGGCACACTCAAATACTGCCCGCATCGCACCACCGGCAATAACGCCAGTACCTTCTGATGCTGGCTGCATGTAAACGTTAGTCGCGCCGTGACGGCCCTTCTTCGCATACTGCAGTGTGTCGTTATTCAGATTGACGACAATCATATTCTTACGCGCGCTCTGCATCGCCTTTTGAATAGCAATGGGTACTTCGCGAGCCTTGCCGTAACCGAACCCAACCTGACCCTGTCCGTCACCAACTACTGTCAGCGCCGTGAAGCCAAACTGGCGACCACCTTTTACAACCTTGGCAACTCGATTAACCGTAACCAGCTTCTCGATAAAGTCGTCGCCCGACTGTGTCTGTTCGTTTCTTGCCATTATTGGTCCTTAAAACTTCAATCCAGCTTCACGTGCCGCATCGGCCAATGCCTTAACGCGCCCGTGATAGCGAAAACCTGATCGGTCAAATGCAACGGTATCGATGCCTGCAGCCTTCGCCTTTTCAGCGATTCGTGCACCAACGATCGAAGCAGCCTCAACGTTGCCACCTGACTTAACGCCCTTGCGAACCTCAGCCTCAAGCGTAGACGCCGATACCAGTATCGTTCCGCCATCCGGAGCAATCACCTGCGCATAAATGTGGCGCGGCGTACGATGAACGCTCAAGCGGTTCACTTCGAGTTCCGATATTTTTGCGCGTACCTTGCGGGCACGGCGCAGACGATTTTGTTTCTTGTCGAGCTTCATAATCTTCTCGCTAAACTACTTCTTCTTCGCTTCTTTGCGCACTACACGCTCATCTGAGTACCGAACACCCTTGCCCTTGTAGGGCTCTGGCGGACGGAAGCGTCGGATCTCGGACGCGACCTGACCAACCTTCTGTTTGTCAGACCCTGCAACGAGAACTTCTGTTTGGCTCGGCGTTTCAACAGTTACGCCCTCCGGTACGTCGTAAACAACCGGATGAGAGAAACCGAGCGTCAGGTTTAGTTTGTTGCCCTGTGCCTGCGCACGATAACCAACACCAACAAGCTCAAGCTTGCGTACAAAACCTTCGCTAACGCCGTGCACCATGTTCGCCAACAATGAACGGGTTGTACCCGACATCGCCGCTGCGAATCGTGAACCGGAGCGCGCCGCAACCAAAAGCGTATTTTCTTCCTGGCTGAGCTGCACTTCGCTGTTAAGTTCAAGCGACAGCGAACCTTTGCCACCCTTCACGGTGACAACATTGCCGTCTTGTTTGAACTCGACGCCTTTAGGCAGCTCAACAGGTTCTTTTGCAATTCTGGACATAGTCTTGTCTCAAGTGGGAAAGGTCTGAAGCATCAGGAAACGACGCAAAGAACCTCACCACCAATACCTTGTTCTCGTGCCTTACGGTCACTCATAACACCTGCGGAAGTCGAAACAATTGCGACCCCGAGGCCACCGAGGACTTTTGGCAAATCTTCCTTGCCGCGGTATATGCGAAGGCCCGGACGACTGGATCGCTGAATCCGCTCGATAACCGGAGCCCCTTCGAAATACTTCAGCTCAATGCTCAGGGACTTGGTTGCACCCTCACCATCACTCGAATAGCCCGTGATGTAGCCTTCATCTTTCAGTACCTGCGCAACTGCTTCCTTTGCCTTTGATGCCGGCATCGAAACGCTCACCATGCGAGCTTTCTGTCCGTTGCGAATGCGTGTCAGCATGTCTGCGATTGGGTCTGTCATACTCATGTTCTGTCTCCGCCTACCAACTGGCCTTGGTGAGCCCTGGAATTTCGCCATTCATCGCCGCTTCTCTAAGCTTGTTGCGACCAAGGCCGAATTTTCGATACACACCATGAGGGCGCCCGGTGATCGCGCAACGATTGCGCTGACGCGTCGGGCTGCCATCACGCGGCAATGCGTTCAGCTTCGTCTGCGCTTGCTGGCGCTCTTCATCTGAACTGTTGATGTTACGAACGATCGCCTTCAGCGCAGCACGCTTTTGGGCTTGGCGCGCGACCAACTTGGTGCGCTTACGTTCGCGTTCAATCATCGATTTTTTGGCCATGTTTATCTGTGCTCGTTATCTACAAAAGTAAAAAGTTGTAGGTTTTAAATTACGTGTGCCGTCTATTTCTTGAAGGGGAAGTTGAACGCTTCCAAAAGCGCCTTACCTTCCTCTGCATTACGCGCAGTCGTGGTAATGGTGATATCCATTCCGCGAATCGCATCAATCTCGTCGTAGTTGATCTCCGGGAAAATAATCTGCTCGGACACACCGAGGCTATAGTTTCCCTGGCGATCGAACGACTTCGGGTTCAGTCCCCGGAAATCCCGAATACGCGGGATCGCGATATTGACGAGTCGATCGAGAAACTCATACATACGCTCACGACGCAGTGTGACTTTGCAACCGATCGGCATGCCATCACGAATCTTGAAGCCCGCAACCGATTTGCGAGAGAGGCGAATCACAGGCCGCTGACCTGAAATCTTTTCCATATCGCCACGTGCGTTCTCAAGAACCTTCTTGTCAGCAACGGCTTCACCAACGCCCATATTCAGCGTGATCTTGGTGATGCGCGGTACTTCCATCGAGTTCTTCAGGCCGAGCTTCTGCTGGATCTCACCAGCCAGATCGTTCTGATATTTTTCCTGTAATCGTGACATTTCTTAATCCAGCCTAGATATCGACAACGTCGCCGTTTCGAAAAACGCGAACCTTGTTACCGTCGTCTCCAACACGAAAACCAATACGCTCACCCTTTTTCGTCTTCGGGTTGAACACAAGTATGTTCGAAATATCGAGCGGCATTGCCTTATCGACAATTCCACCCTGCTCGCCGATGTTTGGGTTCGGCTTTGTATGCTTCTTGGCGAGGTTTACGCCCTCAACCAATACGCGGCCATCATCAAATACCTGCAAGACAGTGCCGTGTCGGCCCTTGTCTTTACCGGCTCTTACGATGACTTCGTCGCCTTTTCTAATCTTGTTCATATTATTCGCGGCAAAAGCCGCTCCTACATATTGTCTGTTGGGTTCTTAAAGAACCTCGGGTGCCAACGAAATGATCTTCATAAACTGGCTTGTACGCAGTTCGCGCGTAACCGGGCCAAAAATACGTGTGCCAATCGGCTCAAGGCGAGCATTCAGAAGCACTGCCGCATTGCCGTCAAAGCGAATCAGCGATCCGTCCTTACGACGAACACCTTTGCGAGTGCGGACAACAACTGCGTTGTAGACCTCACCCTTCTTCACCTTGCCGCGCGGTATCGCATCCTTGACGCTCACTTTGATGACGTCACCAACGCCCGCATAGCGACGTTTTGAGCCGCCGAGCACCTTGATGCACTGAACACGGCGAGCACCAGAGTTATCGGCCGCGTCTAGAACTGTCTGCATCTGAATCATGGCTAGGTTCCTAAGTCTTTACCGATCCGCAGCGCGTTCAACAACGTTGACGACAGCCCAGGATTTGTTCTTCGAAATCGGCTTGCACTCGGTAATCGCTACGCGATCGCCTGGCTTGCACTCATTACTTGCGTCATGCGCAAGCACCTTTGTGGTACGGCGGATGTACTTTCCATACATGGGGTGCTTGATCAGCCGCTCGATGGCAACCGAAACAGTCTTATCCATCTTGTCACTGACTACACGACCAACGATCGTACGTTGCTCTGTTTTGTTTTCTTCAGTCATTTGCTATCACCCGCAGCGCGCTGCAGTTGGTTTATTACTGTTTTCACGCGTGCAATATCCTTTCTCACACGGCGATGCTGCGTATGTTGTGTGAGCTCACCCGTCGCTTGCTGCATGCGCAGGTTGAATTGCTCCCGTCGCAACGCGACGAGCTCCTCGTTGAGCTCCTCTACCGACTTTTTCCGGAGATCCTGAGCTTCCATCACATCACCTGCCGAGTTACAAATGCGGTCGGGAATGGCAGCTTGGCTGCGGCGAGAGCAAATGCTTCACGCGCAACCTCTTCTGTCACACCTTCCATCTCATAGAGCATGCGGCCTGGCTGAATCTGGCAAACCCAGTATTCAACGTTACCCTTGCCCTTGCCCTGGCGTACTTCCAAAGGCTTCTTGGTGATCGGCTTGTCTGGAAAAACACGAATCCAGATCTTTCCGCCACGTTTAATATGACGCGTCATCGCACGACGAGCTGCCTCAATCTGGCGTGCCGTCATCCGACCACGACCCGTTGATTTGAGGCCGTAAGTGCCAAAAGACACCGAGCTACCCCGATGCGCCAGGCCACGGTTGCGCCCTTTGTGCTGTTTGCGAAATTTTGTTCGTTTAGGCTGTAACATCTCTTATCCCCAGAAAACGCGATTCCTTAAGAACGCGCGCCTGCTGCTGCATCAGCGGGTTCTGCCGCTGCTGCTTCGGGCTTGTCGAAAATCTCGCCCTTGAAAATCCAAACCTTTACACCGATGACGCCATACGTCGTATTTGCCTCGGCGAACCCATAGTCGATATCCGCACGGAACGTGTGCAGTGGCACACGGCCCTCGCGATACCACTCAGAACGCGCGATTTCTGCACCGTTCAAGCGGCCACCGACCTTAACCTTGATGCCACCGGCACCTACTCGCATCGTGTTTGTTACGGCACGCTTCATTGCACGTCGAAACATCACGCGTCGCTCAAGCTGTTGGGCAATACCCTCAGCTACAAGCTGTGCATCCAACTCTGGCTTACGCACTTCTGCGATGTTGATACGTACATCACTAACTCGCATACCTACAATGTGTGCGGCCTCAGCGCGAAGCTTTTCGATGTCTTCGCCCTTCTTGCCAATGACGATGCCCGGCCGCGCTGTATGAATCGTGATGTTGACCTTTTTCGAAGGTCGCTCGATCGCGATTTTGCTAACGGATGCGTCTTTGAGCTTCTTCTTGATGAAGGTTCTCAAAAGATGATCCTGCCGCACGTACTCGGGGAACGTCTTCGAATCGGCATACCACTTGGACGTCCAGTCCTTGACGATGCCGAGGCGAATGCCTATTGGATGTACTTTTTGGCCCATACTCTTTACTCGTCCCCTAGCCGATCTGCCGGGAAAAATTCAAATTTCGCGACCACTATTCGTCTCCGACCCGAACAGTGATATGACTGTTCCGCTTGATAATGCGTGCGCCCCGACCTTTGGCCCGAGCACGAAAACGACGAAATGTCGGCGCCTCGTTTACTTCAATAGTCGATATTCTCAACTCATCGATATCTGCACCGTGGTTGTGCTCGGCGTTGGCAATGGCCGACTCCAGCACTTTCTTAACGATGCGTGCGCTTTTCTTTGGCGTAAAAGTCAAAGTACGCAAAGCATCGTCTACAGACTTACCGCGGATTGCATCAGCAACCAATCGGCATTTCTGCGGCGAGATGCGTGCGTAACGAAGTGTTGCTGCAACTTGCATCACTCAGCTCCCTTATTTCGTCTTGCGGTCACCGGAGTGCCCCCGAAACGTCCTGGTCCCTGCAAACTCGCCCAGTTTGTGGCCAACCATGTTTTCAGAAACCAGAACAGGTACGTGCTGACGACCGTTATGAATGGCAATCGTCAATCCGACCATATCCGGCAATACCATAGAACGTCGTGACCATGTCTTGATCGGACGACGATCGTTCTTGGCTGCGGCTGCGGTAACCTTCTTCGCCAAATGCGTATCGACGAATGGGCCTTTTCTAACACTACGCGGCATTCTGCTGTTCCTCTATTCCTTTACTTACGCTTGCGACGACGCACAATCATATTGTCGGTGCGTTTATTCGTACGCGTCTTGTAACCTTTAGTTGGCGTACCCCAAGGGCTTACCGGATGCCGGCCACCTGATGTGCGGCCTTCGCCACCACCATGCGGATGATCAACCGGGTTCATTGCGACACCACGAACCGTCGGACGAACTCCTCTCCAGCGTTTCGCACCGGCTTTGCCGAGCTTGCGCAGGTTGTGTTCGCTGTGGCCGACCTCTCCGATCGTCGCGCGGCAATCGACATGGATCTTACGAGTCTCAGTCGACCGCAATCGAATTGTTACGTAGGCACCTTCGCGAGCTGCGAGCTGCGCATAGCCACCTGCCGAGCGAACCATCTGTCCGCCTTTGCCTGGCTTCATCTCGATGTTGTGGATAACGGTACCAACCGGAATCGCACGCAATGGCAATGAATTACCGGGCTTGATAGGCGCATCTTCGCCACTGATTATCGGTGTACCGGCCGCGACCCCTTTCGGAGCGAGAATGTAGCGACGCTCGCCATCCGAATACTTGATCAACGCGAGATGAGCGGTTCGATTAGGATCGTACTCAAGGCGCTCTACAACACCAGGAATACCGTCCTTGTCGCGTTTGAAATCGACAATACGATAGCGCTGCTTGTGGCCGCCGCCCTTGTGGCGAACCGTAATCCGACCATTGTTGTTGCGCCCGCCTTTCGACGTCTTCTTCTCGATCAGCGCCTCGTACGGTTTGCCTTTATGCAAACCAGGCGTCTTCACCGATACTACGAAACGGCGCCCAGCTGATGTCGGTTTTGCTTTATGCAGTGACATGATTCTCTACCCTATTCCGTGCCAAGCAGCGTTTCGATCTGGCTGCCTTCTGCGAGCCGCACATACGCCTTCTTCCAGTCGTTACGGCGGCCACGTGTCTGGCCAAAACGCTTGGTTTTGCCTTTGACATTGAGCACGGAGACACCCTCGACCTTAACGTCGAACATAAGCTCGACGGCCTGACGAATCTCGGACTTGCTCGCATCAGTACGAACTTTAAGAACAACCTGATTGCTCTCGGCGGCCATGTGCGTCTTTTCGGACACGTGTGGGCCGCGAATAACTGTCATCAAACGTTCCTGGCGACTTGCGATACTCATGACAGACGCCCCTCTAGCAGCTTCAGCGCTGGCAGCGTAATCAGAACCTTCTCAAATCGGATCAGCACGACCGGGTCAATCGATCCAGCGTCGCAAACACCGACATTCGGCAGGTTGCGTGCTGCCAGAAAAACTTTCTCGTCGAACGCCTCGTTCAGGATAAGCACGTTATCCAGATCGAGCTCTTTAAGTTTGGTCGCCAGTTGCCTGGTTTTTGGCGCCTCAAGCGCGAGCTCGTTGACGATGACCAGGCGATCCTGCCGCACGAGCTCAGATAAAACTGAACGTAGCGCAGCGCGATACATTTTTTTGTTGACCTTCTGTGAATGGTCACGCGGTGCTGCAGCAAACGTGCGGCCACCACCAACCCAGATCGGGCTGCGAATCGTACCGGCACGGGCACGACCGGTGCCTTTCTGACGCCATGGCTTCGCACCACCGCCGCGAACCGCAGAGCGGTTCTTCTGAGCCTTTGTTCCAGCACGTCCACCGGCGAGGTAAGCAGTAACAACCTGGTGAATAAGAGCCTCGTTGAATTCAGCACCGAATGCAGCTTCTGCTACATCAACCGAACCACTGCCTTGCATCTTCAATTTCATCGCAGCGCCCCTCAGTTCCTGGCCTTGACCGCCGGACGGACAATTACTTTGCCGCCAGCATGGCCCGGGACTGCGCCCTTAATCAGAAGGAGGTTGCGTTCGGCATCAACACGCACGACGACAAGGTTCTGCGCGGTGCGGCGAACGTTACCCATGTGACCAGCCATCTTCTTGCCTTTGAAAACACGGCCAGGTGTCTGGTTTTGACCGATGGAGCCCGGCGCTCTGTGTGCCAGCGAGTTGCCGTGCGTCGCATCTTGCATTGAGAAGTTATGGCGCTTAACGCCACCTGCAAATCCTTTGCCGATTGATGTACCTATGACATCGACCTTTTGGCCCTCGGTGAACAAGTCGACCTTGAGCTCGCCGCCAGTAGCGAAGTCACCGTCGTCGGTGTCCTCCAGGCGGACTTCCGATATTAGGTCGCCGGCTTCGACCTTTGCACTCGCAAAGTGGCCGGCTAGAGGTTTCGACACGCGAGACGGCTTCTTGGCGCCAGCAGTTACCTGCAGCGCGCGATAGCCATCAGTCTCAACGGTCTTCACCTGAGTGATACGGTTTGGTTGTGCCTCGATTACGGTAACCGGGATAGATTCCCCGTCCTCCGTAAAGACACGTGTCATGCCACATTTGCGGCCAACAATACCCATCGTCATCTTCAAAACCTCGCACTGACTTCGATTGGTCAGCGCCTAATACTTAAAATCTCTGTCACCATCCCAGCTTCGATTGGCTGAAATTGTTATTCGCGCTTCTTTCAGACACGCGAAAGGGCCAGCCATCGCCAAGAACTCCGTGTTCTTTGTGCTCTGGGGCTGACCCTGCTCCGACCCGAATTTCCATTCGAACCGGCTGTTCCGGGATTTGCCGTGTCGCCTTCGATTTCCCGGCGACCAATGCTTCTTTAAGTGCCACACAATATCTATGGCGACTTTTCTGAATCTGGCCGACTCCCGGCCCGGCCAAACCCAGCGAGCCCGCAATTATACCGCTGAAGCCCCTTAACGCAAGCGGTTTCGAGTGATAATTTCGGGTGTTTTAGCTTTTGCTAGTTCAGTTTGATCTGAACGTCCACTCCAGCCGGCAGCTCGAGCTTCATCAGCGCATCTACCGTCTTATCCGTTGGATCAACGATATCCATAAGCCGCTTGTGCGTACGGATTTCGTACTGGTCACGTGCGTCTTTGTTGACATGCGGTGATATCAGGATCGTAAACCGCTCCTTTTTCATCGGCAGCGGTATCGGGCCCTTGACCGCTGCACCGGTGCGCCTGGCGGTTTCTACGATCTCGCGCGCTGAATTGTCGATCAAACGATGATCGAAGGCCTTCAGGCGAATTCTAATATTTTGATTTGTTGACATATCGTTTCCTTTAAAAACTGCAATTGTAGGAGCGCCCCACGGGCGCGATCGCGGCCACGGGCCGCTTCCTACTCAATAACTTTAGCTACGACGCCGGCACCGACGGTACGGCCACCCTCTCGGATAGCAAACCGCAAGCCTTCTTCCATAGCGATCGGTGCAATCAGGTCTACAACCATCTGCACGTTGTCGCCCGGCATCACCATCTCGGTGCCTTCCGGCAACTCAACCGCACCCGTTACGTCCGTCGTGCGGAAGTAAAACTGCGGGCGATAGCCCTTGAAGAACGGCGTATGACGGCCACCCTCGTCCTTGGTCAGAATGTAAACCTCTGCCTCAAACTTGGTGTGCGGCGTAATCGATCCGGGCTTGGCCAGTACCTGGCCGCGCTCAACCTCTTCACGCTTGGTGCCACGCAGCAGTACGCCTACGTTATCACCCGCTTCACCACGATCCAGCAGCTTCCTGAACATCTCAACACCGGTGCACACCGTCTTCGCAGTATCCTTGATACCCACGATTTCGATCTCGTCACCTACATTGACAACACCACGTTCTATGCGCCCGGTTACGACAGTGCCTCGACCGGAGATAGAGAACACGTCCTCAACCGGCATCAGGTAATCACCATCAATGGCACGCTCTGGCATCGGAATGTAGCTGTCCATTTGTTCCACCAGCTTGTGGATCGACGGAACACCAATGTCAGACATGTCGCCCTCAAACGCCTTCAGCGCCGAGCCCGTAATAATCGGGGTGTCATCACCCGGAAACTCGTAGGTCGACAGAAGATCGCGCACTTCCATCTCAACCAGCTCCAACAACTCTTCGTCGTCGACCTGGTCTGCCTTGTTCATGTAAACCACGATGTAAGGAACACCAACCTGGCGAGCCAGCAGGATATGCTCGCGGGTCTGTGGCATCGGGCCATCCGCCGCACTTACCACCAGAATCGCACCGTCCATCTGTGCCGCACCCGTGATCATGTTCTTCACGTAGTCCGCGTGTCCCGGGCAGTCAACGTGAGCGTAGTGACGGTTGTCCGTCTCGTACTCAACGTGCGCCGTCGCAATCGTGATACCACGCTCGCGCTCTTCCGGAGCATTATCAATCTGGTCGTAGGCCGATACCTCACCACCGTGCTTCTCTGCCATGACCTTCGTCAGCGCCGCCGTCAGCGTCGTCTTGCCGTGATCAACGTGACCAATCGTGCCTACGTTTACGTGCGGTTTTGTTCTCTCAAACTTCTCTTTAGACATGAGATTTTCCTGCTTATCTAAGTGTTATGCGAATTCGTGTTATTAAAATCGTTATATATTTCAGTTGCCTGGAGCCCACACCCGGATTTGAACCGGGGACCTCTTCCTTACCAAGGAAGTGCTCTGCCCCTGAGCTATGTGGGCTGATTCTCGGCTTTCCCTCTGCTATCCATCTGGAGCGGGTGATGGGAATCGAACCCACATCATCAGCTTGGAAGGCTGAGGTTCTACCTTTGAACTACACCCGCCTTTCTCTCATTCAAAACGCCTTTTTCCGGCGTACAAAAATCCTGACAGTCTCTTTTACTCAAACCGTCCGGATCAATAAATCTCTCATTTTTTCTTCCCCTCGGTGGCGCTGACAATTCAGTCACACACCCGAAAAAGATTGTGTCTCGCGGCCTTTTTCTCGTACAAAAGGGGTCACAAAACGAGGTTAGCCAATGCTGCTATACTCGGTTTTCGCCCTACCTCCGCCGAACCGAAAGTCTGGTGGAGGGGGTAGGATTCGAACCTACGTAGGCATAAGCCAGCAGATTTACAGTCTGCCCTCGTTGACCGCTTGAGTACCCCTCCGCGGACACAAGCCGGCTATTGTCTAATCGTCTTGCCTGAGTGTCAACAGCTAAGCGACTGATTTTTCATTCGGGGGCATTTCATACGGTTCGGCCTGTGTTGCCCGTCTGGCGCGGGTTTCAGCCTTTTTGGCACCAATGCCACGGCTCATATGCCATTCCCCAGCGATTATCTCGTGGATATGTCATCGAAAAACCGAAGCGATTAGCGTTTTCACCCAACCAGCCAAACGCCTCCGTCGACTCGAAAGCTTCAGTTAGTGGCGGCGACCCCGGGGTCGCGATATCGATCGCACGGCCTGTGTGATGTTCGCTATGGCCCGGCGCCGCGTTGACGGTCAGGATTTCGTCAATAACCTGCCCGGTATTAATCTTTTTGCGAATCAACGCCGCCTGATACTCAATACTTCGATATCCCGACACGATTATTAAAGTTATCGAGTCCTGTTCGGCCGCTCCCACCATGGCACGCCACTGCCGGGCGGCGTGCGGTGCCAGGCGCTGCATGCGGCCAACAAGATTGGGTCCCACATCAACGAGATCGGCCGCCTCCCTGAAAGCGGGCAGATCGTTACTGCGGCCGTAATCAGCGGAAATGCCGAGTTCTTCATGAAGTTCGCGTAGCATACGTGGCGCGATTGTCCCACAAACTCTTGATTACCGACTATGGCTGAAGACCGAATTTACGCCGGCAGCGAAACAGGCGACGAGCCGTTTCGCTTCAACGCAGATGTGGCGCAGGTATTTCCTGACATGCTGCAGCGATCCATCCCGGGCTATGCAGCGTCCCTCGAGGCCATCGGCTCCCTGGCCGCTCGCTACGTAACGGCTGGCACGAATTGCTATGACCTGGGTTGCTCACTTGGCGCGGCGACGATCGCCATGCGGCAGGGCATACGAGTCCCCGATTGCAGAATATTTGCCATCGACAATGCGCCTGCAATGATCGAGCGCTGCGAAGAGCTCATCGCCCTGGATAACCAGGCGCCTGGTTCACGAACGCCTGTGGAGATTCTCCTGGGTGATATACGCGATGTGACTATCGCCAATGCAACGATGGTCGTTATGAATTACACGTTGCAATTTCTTGACCTGGGCGACCGCGATACTTTGATCCAGAATGTCTTTGACGGCTTGCGGCCTGGCGGGCTGTTTCTGCTGTCTGAGAAGGTCATTGACACCGATCCACATATGGAAAACCTGCTTGTCGATCTGCACCATGAGCACAAACGACGCAATGCCTACAGCGAACTGGAAATTAGCCGCAAGCGCGCTGCGCTCGAAAATGTACTTGTGCCCGAGACCGTGGCGGCGCACCGCGAACGATTGGAGCGGGCCGGATTTGAGCACTCAGGGGTTTGGTTGCGCTACTTCAACTTCGTTTCCATCGTGGCCATCAAATCACAATGATCGACTACTCATCGCTCTGGCAATGCCTTTCCGAACTCGAACTCGATCACTGGCGGCCACACTGCGAGCCGCTGCTACAGGAGCGACTGTCGGATACCGGCCATGGCGACTTCAAGCGCTGGCGGCAGGCGGTCGAAAATCTCGACGCGCTTGAGGAAAATAATTCAGCAACCATCCGCGAATCGCTGCTCAGCCTCTCCCCGTGGCGCAAGGGACCGTTCCAAATCGGTAGCGTTACGATCGACAGCGAGTGGCGAAGCGACCTCAAGTGGAATCGGCTCAAGGACAGCATCGCGTCGTTACAGAGCCGCAACGTGCTCGATGTCGGTTGTGGTAACGGCTATTACGCGTTGCGGATGCATTCTGCCGGTGCCCAAGCAGTCATCGGCATCGACCCGACCATTCTATATGTCATGCAGTTTCGTGCTGTCTCGCGCTTTGCTGACGCGAAACGTGTTTTCGTCCTGCCACTGCGCCTGCACGAACTTCCCGGAAGTTCGCGTACTTTCGATACAACGTTTTCGATGGGCGTTCTCTACCACCAGCGCTCACCGATCGATCATTTGCGGCAACTCAAATCGACTTTGCGTCCGGGCGGGCAACTGGTTCTTGAAACTCTATTTATGCCGGGCAACGAATCCTTTGCCTGCACACCGACAGATCGATATGCACGCATGCGAAACGTCTGGCTGCTGCCGACTGTAGCTGAGTTAACAACGTGGTTGCAGCGCAGCGGTTTCGTTGACGTGCAGATCATTGATGAATCAGTGACAACAGTCGATGAGCAACGCAGCACCGAATGGATGACCTTCGAGTCTCTGGCCGAGGCACTCGATCCGGCCGATCCATCCCGAACTGTTGAAGGCTGGCCGGCGCCCCGCCGAGTCATCGCTATTGCCAATGCGCCTTAGTTTCAGTAAATTCAGTCAAGACTGAAACTTAGGAAATGACGGATGAAACTATCTCCGGCTGTAGAAAAATATGTCCTCCATTGGGGCGAAATGGGCACGCGCTGGGGAACCAACCGCACCGTTGCTCAAATTCAGGCTTTGCTCTATTTGTCTCCGGAGCCGCTGCGGGCTGATCAGATCGTCGACGCTTTGTCCGTCGCACGTTCAAACGTCAGCACGAGTATTCGCGAGCTGCAAAGCTACCAACTTGTACGCATGACTCACGTACTTGGGGACCGGCGCGACTACTTCGAGTCACTCCATGATGTCTGGGAACTCTTCCGTGTGATTATCGAGCAGCGCAAACAGCGTGAACTCAATCCGACCTTGTCGATGCTGCGTACCGCGGTCGAGGAAGTCGAGCTGGAAAAAGATACAGATCCGATTACGAAGGAACGTATTCACAACATGCTGGCTTTCGTGGAAACAACGAGCGACTGGTATGAGCAGATTAGCGATATTCCGTCGCCGACGCTCACCAAGCTCATGAAGCTCGGCAAAAGCATTACCAAGCTCGTTAAGAAATAGGCTCGGCTACGCAAAGTTCGGCGGTCTTTTCAACGGACGCCAGTCTCTCGCGCATTACCCAGGTCGATTCCGTCAATGCTTTGGCTTCCGGGCCACCGTGCAGCGTGTCACTCGGACGATAAAAATAACCGCCCTGCGTGTAAATCCATGTGTGGATCTCGCCATTAGCGCACTCGCTATCCTGGTACTGACCGCTGGCCAGATAACCTTCGCGTATCACGGATGATGACTGCCAGGGAATCACTGCTCCTGGCTCGATCTTCTTTAACCATGTTCGCGCACCGTTGCCGGGGTCGTCACGCAAAACTTTTATACTGACACCGGCGATTTCTGTCGGTTGCCAGTCGACGAGCCCAGTGTCGAGAATAGTCGGCGACTTTATCATCGCCATTGGATCAACATCGCCCAGGAAATACAGAATCCGGGCGCCCTCGGCCGTTTTCAGGTTGAAGCCGAATGTGCCGGGAGGCACATGCGCATAGCCCCCGACTCCCAATCGTATGTCGCCCACTTCCAGGTCGCCGGTCAGTACGAAAATCTCCAACGCTTTTCCGGGAGCACCGCCAGTCGTTCCCTGCCAACCCGGTGGCAAGTCGATACGGTTGCTGGTGCGCCGTGTTTGCGGATTGCCGGCGAATTGTTTAGCGTAAACGCCCGGCATCGTTGCCAGGAATATGTTGTCGAGATCGCTGGATTGAATGAATGCCGGATACGGAAGCTTAGGCGGCCCCGAAGCACAGGCCGTTAGAAAGACGACGAAAAAAGCCGCCCAGAATCTGGGCGGCATATTAAGCAGAGAATGTATCGAGCCAGTGATGAATCGCATAATACGAAACTTCCATGTTGCGTGAGTATTTGCGTTCTTCATCAATGTGCAAAAAGGTCGCTTCTTCAACAGCTGATATCGGCCGCGCAGGCGACCGCTAAAAAAGCTACGTGCTGAGAGGAGTCACGTATTGCCCGCCATTGAATCATGCATCCGGCACGGCGCCCCAATCGCATTGCCTTTTACATCCCATCTCCGTGCGTACCGAATCGGTACGATCGCGATGCTACTACATCTTGTATAGGAAGGCGAGTTATGCACAAGATGTAGCTATGAGCCACCAAATTGGACGGAATTTGACTTGAACCACGAAAATTCGATCGCCGGTCGATCCAAACACCAGAAAGTCGGTCTGTTTCTGGGCCCCTCCATCTCGGCAATAATGCTCTTGTCCGGAGCGCCCGATGATCTGTCAACACAGGCCTGGACGACGGCGGCACTGGGCATGCTCATGGCGACATGGTGGGCGACCGAGGCTGTGCCTATCGCGGTTACAGCGTTACTACCGTTGGTGTGTTTTCCACTGTTTGGTATCGCGAGCATTCAGGACACTGCCGCACCCTACTCAAATAAGGTCATCTACCTGTTCCTGGGTGGTTTTATCGTGGCGTTTGCGATGCAGCGCTGGAATCTCCACCGCCGCATTGCACTCAACGTTCTGCAATATGTCGGCGGTAGTGGACGATCGTTGATCGGCGGCTTCATGCTGGCAAGTGCTGTAATCAGCATGTGGGTCATGAACACTTCGACGACGATGATGATGCTGCCGATCGCCGTGTCGATCATCGCTGTTATCCACAAGACAGTGATAGGTCTGGATGACAAGGCCAAACAGGACTTTCAGTATGCCTTGCTACTGGGTGTCGCCTACGGCGCGACAATCGGCGGCATGGCGACGCTGATAGGCACCGCGCCCAACGCAATGTTTGCCGCGTTCATGCAGGAAAATTACGGTACCGAGATAGACTTCGCGAGCTGGATGCTTGTCGGTCTGCCATTATCTGCCGCTATGTTGCCGCTTGCGTGGCTCGCCCTGACAAGATTGGTATTCAAGGTGGACTTTGTGACGTCGGGCGAAGGACGCGCCGAACTTAAACGCATGAAAAATGAGCTGGGTCGTATAACGGTTCCAGAGATTCGCGTCGCGATCGTGTTTCTGTTTATGGCTTTTATGTGGGTTGGCCGGCCGCTGCTGACTCAGTTGCCTGGTTTGTCAGCGCTCGATGACTCCGGAATAGCTGTGGCCGGCGCGATCGCATTGTTTCTGGTTCCCAGTGGTGAGAAAAGCGATCCGCTGCTATTGCGCTGGAAATACGCGGAGCAATTGCCCTGGGGCGTCCTCATTTTATTCGGCGGTGGTCTGACCCTGGCAAGCGCCGTAACCAGAACCGGGCTCGCCGAGTGGCTTGGCGGCAGTTTGCAGGCTGTGGGCATGTTGCCGCTTGCAGTGATCGTGATCATCGCAGCGGCGATGATTATTTTCCTGACCGAGTTAACCAGCAACACCGCGACTACGGCCACGTTTCTCCCGATTGTCGGCGCGATCGCACTCGAGTCCGGCCTCGACCCGATTGTACTGATGGTTCCCGTCACTTTCGCCGCCAGTTGTGCGTTCATGCTTCCTGTCGCGACTCCGCCAAACGCGATTGTGTTCGGCTCGGGCTTGCTGACTATTCCCAAGATGGCGCGAGCCGGCCTGGCGCTCAACATCATCGGTATCTTTCTGGTCTCCCTGGTCGCGCTAACGCTGGCGCCACGTTTCCTGTAGGTGCCACTTATGGTTGATGAGTATTCGATTAGCAAGACAAACAAAGTGCGGCAGTTACGCGAGAAAGCCGCGTACGACAAAGCAACCGTGCACGCGGTTCTCGATTCCGCACTAGTCGCCCACGTGGCATTTATCCAGGATGGATTTCCTGTCGTCGTACCTATGATCCACGGCCGCGAGGGCGAGACGATTTACCTGCACGGAGCACGCAAAGCTCGCGCCATTCGATTGCTCGAAGAAACGGATCGCGCGTGCCTGAATGTCACCCATGTCGATGGGCTCGTGCTTGCACGCTCCGCATTCAATTCATCGATGAATTACCGGTCAGCCACTGTCTTCGGCAAACCAACCCTGGTGAGCGCTGAAGAAGAGAAGGTGCACGGCATGCGTGTGATCAGCGAACACCTGATGCCTGGACGATGGGACGAGCTCCGGGAGCCGCTGGTGAAAGAGATCAAGATGACCGGGGTCATCGCGCTCGAAATCGAATCGGCATCCGCAAAGATCTCTAACAAGATGCCAGCTGATGAGGATGAGGACTACGACATCCCGATTTGGGCAGGCGTGCTGCCATTGCGTTCAGCCTTCACGTCGCTGCAGGATGACGGGCGGATTCACGCTGGCGTCGAACCGTCTGCTGTTATCCGAGCCCTCGAAGGAAAACTACTTTAAGAGCCCGCTGTTCTCGGCCTCCAGCCGCAGCAGTGCTTCTTTGGTATCCAGGCCGCCGCCGAAGCCCGTAAGATCTCCGCTGCTGCCGATTACCCGATGGCAGGGAACGATTACAGGAAGCGGATTTCGTCCATTCGCTGCGCCAACCGCACGTACTGCTTTCGGGCGACCTATGCGCTTCGCAATATCGCCGTAGGACACCGTCTCTCCGTAGGGAATACGCAGCAGTTCTTCGAGGACACTGACCTGAAAATCAGTACCCGAGAGGTGCAGCGGCAGGTCGAATTCCTGACGCGTGCCGGCAAAGTACTCGAGCAGTTGCTCAGAAGCAGTTGCCAACTTATCTTCATTGAAGATCCAGTCGGGCTCGGGATCACGGCGCATCGACCCTTTCGGAAATCCGATCATGTGCAAGGCACGATCGTCACCGGCCAAAAGCAAATCACCGATGGGTGTATTCAAGTAGCAGTAGTACATCTCTAACCTCCGGAGCCTGACAATGAACTCCATAACAATAGCGCTGCGTAGGCTCTCCAGGGTCGCCAGGATTCGGCGCGCTTCCTTAACATTGCGGCTCCGTTTTTGACATCGCAGCCCGTCGCCTTGAGCAGCCCAAGATCCGCCGTCGGAAATGCATCGGGATATTTGAGCGCGCGCATCGCCACATACTCTGCCGTCCAGGCACCGATGCCACGGATCGCCATTAACTCCTGGCAAAACGTCTCGGGATCATCGGTCTGGTCGAAATCGATTTCGCCACGTGATGCCGCTGACGCCACTTTTCTGATTGTTTCAGCGCGGCTGCTTACGAGCCCGATGTCGTTAAAGCGCGCGCGTGCGAGTTTCGCGGCTGTTGGAAAAAGGTGAGTTAGCGTTAGATCATCTGATGCCTGGTTTAAGGACGCCGGCAGCGCGACCGCCTGACCGTAGCGTTTAGCAATTCTGCCAGCCAGCGTTGTGGCTGCTTTCACTGATATTTGCTGGCCGAGGATCGCCCGAACCGTCAGTTCGAAACCGTCCCAGGCTCCCGGCACACGTATTCCCGGATTACTCCGCAACAGTATCCGCAGTTGTTTGTCAGTGCCGAGAACATCGGCGATGTCGGCAAGTGGTGCATCAACATCCAGCATTTCACGAACGTGCTGCACAACCTGGAACATTGCCGTCGTTGCAATTCCGTGCAGCAACACGCGAATGCTTGCATCTCGCTCGTCATGGCGAAATTCGACGACGCCGGGCTGGCCATCCACCGACACTGTTCGCAAATACGCTCCACCGGAAACCTGCTCTACACCAGGTGTGGCCCTTCCCGCCAGAAAATCGAGCATCCCGGCCCAGTCAAATGGCTTTCGATACGGCAGCCGCACACTCAGAGCAGTGTTCCGATCAAAAATCTCTTCGCTGGTTTTTCGCAGGTCTCTTGGCGAACGTCCGTAGGTCTTTCTGAAAGTGTCATTAAATCGACGTGTGCTGCCGTAACCTGCAGCAATTGCCACATGGTTCATCGGTAATCTCGTTTGGTCGATAAGACGCTTCGCGAAATGCAGTCGCTGAGTGTGTGCAACCGCCAGCGGAGATGCGCCCAGATGCTTTGTGAAAAGCCGCCGCAGGTGACGGCTGGTTACGCCGAGCCGATCAGCGAGTTCCTCAATCGAACCTTCGTCAAGAGCACCATTAGCGATGAGACGAAGACCACGACGGACAGTTGTGGATGTGCCACCCCACGCTGGAGTTCCCGGTGCACACTCCGGTCGACAGCGCAGGCAAGGACGCAAACCAGCTTCTGCCGCCGCCGCCGCACTAGGAAAGAATGTGACGTTTTTGGATTTGGGGGCAACGGCCGGGCACACGGGCCGACAATAAATACCTGTCGTACGAACTCCGATGAAAAACTTTCCGTCGAATCTCGCGTCCCGCGAAAGCCGAGCTCGCTCGTATATTTCGTGTTGCTGCATGCGGGCGCTGTCTAACATGCGCATCAGTATACGCTGCAGACAGAGCCAAATTAGCCATATTCGGACATGAACCTAAGGCTGCAGGAGCGCGCTCCCCTCAAGGGGGATCAAGACATGCGCGCGATATTGTGATCGCGCCCGTCCTGCCAGTACACCCGACCAGTCGATTGGTTCAAGGTGCTGATAGTACGGGGCGCTCCTACAAGCGGGCTGCTACTTATCGAGGCCACCCATGCACATGTATTTTATTTCGAGGTAGTCGTCGAGACCGTATTTGGAACCTTCACGGCCCTGGCCCGATTCCTTGATTCCGCCAAACGGGGCCATTTCGTTCGAGATGATGCCCTCGTTGATACCAACGATGCCGTATTCCAAACCCTCGCCAACACGCCAGATACGCCCTACATCGCGTGCGTAGAAGTAACACGCCAGGCCAAATTCTGTGTCATTGGCCATCGCAATAGCTTCTTCTTCCGTTTTGAATTTGAACAGAGGTGCGATCGGGCCAAAAATCTCTTCGCGGAACACACGCATGTCGTCATTGACGTCACGGAGTACAGTCGGCTCGACAAAACAAGTGCCAAGATCGGACCGACCGCCACCGGTAACGACAGTGGCTCCTTTGGCGACAGCATCGTCGACAAATTTCAAAACATCGTTCGCGGCACCCTCATTAATGAGTGGGCCAATATTGACGCCATCGTCAACGCCATTGCCCATCGTCAGGTCTGCCATCGCTACCATGAGCTTCTCTGCGAACTCATCGTAAACACCTTCCTGCACCAAAATTCGATTGGCGCAGACGCATGTTTGTCCGGCGTTGCGGAACTTGCAGATAATCGCGCCCTTAACAGCCTCGTCAAGATCTGCGTCGTCAAATACGATGAATGGCGCATTGCCGCCGAGCTCCATAGACGTACGTTTTACGGTTTCGGCACACTGCTGCATAAGCATTTTGCCAACTTGCGTAGATCCGGTGAACGTAAGCTTGCGCACGATCGGGTTGCCCGTCATTTCAGCGCCGATTTCTCGCGTAACCCCGGCCACGATATTGATTACGCCTGCAGGCACACCAGCTCTTTCAGCCAATTCAGCAAAAGCAAATGCAGACAGAGGGGTTTCGTTAGCAGGTTTGCATACGACCGTACACCCCGCAGCCAGCGCCGGCGCAATCTTGCGTGTCAGCATGGCATTCGGGAAATTCCACGGAGTGATGCAGGCGACAACACCCACGGGCTGCTTTATCACGACAACGCGTTTGTCATCAGATGGCGACGGAATAGTGTCGCCATAGATTCGCTTGCTTTCCTCGGCAAACCACTCGATATAGCTCGCGCCATAGGCAACTTCGCCCCGAGCCTCTGCCAGAGGCTTACCCTGCTCGGCCGTCAGGATCTGCGCCAGATCCTCCTGTGCCTCCATCATCAGGTTAAACCATTTGCGGAGAATGGACGCACGTTCCTTGGCCGGTCTCTTCCGCCAGCTGACTTGTGCTTTTTCCGCTGCCTCGATTGCGCGCCGGGTTTCAGCGGTTCCGCATTTCGCAATCTCAGCGACGGTCTCGCCATTGGCAGGATTCAGTACAGCGAAAGTCTCACCACTGTCTGCCTTGATCCACTCGCCATCAACATAAGCCAGCGTCTTCAGGAGGCTCTTATCAGAAATCTGCATTCTCACGTAACTCCCGGTCACGATCATTGGGGTTCGCAAGTATGAATACTGCGATCCACCGGCGCAATGCAACGCCGGTGGATCGCATCGAGATATTTAGCTTATGCGGCTTTATTCTGGCCAGAGATCAACCAGGTATTCAGCTCATCGCTACCACCGATGTATTGACCATCAATAAACACCTGGGGATATGACGTCGCATCAGCAACGGCTCTGAGCGTACGGTCGGTGTAGTCGCGATTCAGAACAAGCTCCTCGAATTCGATGCCCGCATCGACAAGCATGCCTTTTGCACGCGCGCAGAAGGGGCAACCCGAGCGCGAGAATACGGTTACATCATGTGGCCGCTCCGCCTGCGGATCCAGGTACGCAAGCATCGTGTCTGCATCGGATACGGCAAACGGGTCACCCGGCTCGTCCGATTCAATAAACATCTTCTCTACGACGCCATCGCGAACCAGCATTGAATACCGCCAGGATCGTTTGCCGAAACCCAGGTCTTCTTTACCAACGAGAAGACCCATGCCGTCGGTAAATTCACCATTGCCGTCAGGCAGGAAGGTCACGCGATCTGCATTCTGACTGCGCTTCCACTCGTCCATTACGAACGCGTCGTTCACCGATACGCAAATCACGTCATCGATTCCGCGCGCCGCAAACAACGGCTGGAGCTGGTTGTAGCGTGGCACATGTGAAGACGAGCAGGTCGGCGTAAATGCACCAGGCAATGAAAAGAGGACCACCGATTTTCCAGCGAAGACATCGTCGCTGGCTACATCGACCCACTCGTGGTCGCGGCGCGTTTTGAATGTCGTATTAGGGACACGTTGTCCTTCTATGCTTTGGAACATGTTGTTACTCCAGGGTGAATTTGATGGAACAGATCATATGTCTGGAAACTTGATAATCAAAATGGTTTAATTAGGATACTTTATACTATTTTTTAGATGATGCACTTACCGAGCACGAAACAACTACAGTACTTTGTAGCGCTTGCGGATGCTGAGCATTTTGGCCGCGCGGCGGAAGCCGTGCACGTATCCCAGTCCGCGTTTAGTAATGCGATCAAAGAGCTGGAGATCCGACTCGATACCCAGCTTGTCGATCGCACGAATCGGCGAGTCACAATTACTGCAACCGGACAACAGATAGCGACGCAGGCTCGGCTCTGCCTTCGCGATGTCGAGAGCCTGATGGAACTGGCAGCCGGACAGCAACAGCCGATGACAGGAAGCCTGAGACTGGGCGTCATTCCGACGATCGCGCCCTTTCTGCTTCCGCGCACACTGCCAAAGCTGCGCCGCAAGTTCCCGGACTTGCTCTTGTACCTGATAGAGGATCAAACACATCGGATCTATGAGCGATTGATGGACGGCGAACTCGATGTGCTGCTGCTCGCTTTGCCGTGGGAAATGCGGGGAGTCGAGACCGAAGTATTGTTCAATGATCGTTTTTGCCTTGCAATTCGACAGGGCACCAGCAGGGTCGACCCGGAAAATTATCGGTTCAATAGACTTGATGCCGACAGCGTTTTGCTACTTGAGGACGGGCACTGCCTCCGGGATCATGCGCTTGCCGCCTGTAAAATACGAAACACGCAGAAGGTGCAGCCATTTGCAGCGAGCAGCTTGCTGACTCTTGTGGAAATGGTGGATGCTGATATGGGTATTACGTTTCTACCGGAAATGGCGCGAGACTCGGCGCTGCTGAGAAATACACGGGTACGCATGTATCCGCTTGGCGAAAACAGTCACCGCAAAATCAGCCTCGCCTGGCGCAAAGGCAGTGGTCGCGTTGAAGAGTTCGGCATGCTTGGAGAGTTTTTCCGCAGTAAGGATACATCGTGATCAAATTCAGCCCGTAAGCGTTCTTCCGAATATGGTTGATTTCTCTCGGCCTGCTGCGACCTACTGCTCCAGGGTGCTCTCAACTTCAAAAAGCTCTTCCAGAAGCCTGTACCACTCCGTATATTGCGTGTCGACCCAACCCTCGAGCTCGGCAACCCGCGTCTCCATGGCCGCAATTGCTGGACCAACTTCATTGCTAAACGCCACGGCCAGACTGTTCTGTTCTTGCGCAGTGATTCTGTCCAGCTTGTAGTTGTCATATAGGTTCAGCAACGCTTCATAGCTGCCTCGTGGCGCGCTTGATTTCGTACTTTGCACCCGCCTCGCGTCTTCGGTCTGATATTCAGTGACCTTACGGCGATACTCACGCCATAAATCGTATATCGAAGCGATCTCTGCGTGAAGTTCCTGAAACTTCGCATCCACGGCATCCGTAATCACATACTCTGCGCCGCGAATGCGTTCGATCCGTTCAAGCATTGGATCATTCCTGGCCGGCAGGCGGCGAATTGTGAATGTGCCATCGTCCGCACTGTTCAAGTAGTCACCGAATGCCGATGGCGCCAGCTGTTGGGCATCGCGCAGCAGCGCAATCTCGACAATGTTGGCAAGCGCCTTGTCTTCGAACTGAGCGCGCGCCAGCAGGAGACTCTCGGCAATTTCGTCGTAAAGCTGCTGATAGCCAGGTGAACCATGTCCGTTGCCGCCTGTTGCATAGCTATCCGTCACTGTGCCGGCGAATGCCTTATCGAGCCACACGCGGCCGCTTGCGTCGACGACCCGCATTGTGAGTTCCAGAGTCTCTCCATCGGATTTCAAAATGGCGCCCGACACAAGCAACTCTGCCGCAACGTCTGGCTTGGGTATGACCCTAACGGCACCCCACTCATTCGTCTTCACCAGCGTTTCACGCAGCACGAATGGCAAAAACATCGCCTCGATCTCACGAATCTGCGGAAATACCTGCAGGTCGCGGTGCAATGACAAATCTTC
>Ga0316192_10000428_pt1 | contig 30761 bp, 28 predicted proteins | sample MerIslwburrow_MG_FD_204931 | JGI IMG/M metagenome (GOLD analysis project Ga0316192, IMG submission 204931) | Coastal sediment microbial communities from Maine, United States - Merrow Island worm burrow | ecosystem: Environmental > Aquatic > Marine > Coastal > Sediment | place: USA: Maine...
CCCTGCTCGGAGTTCCCGAATCGGCGGACGATCTACGACAGCTGATACCCATGCTGCACGACGCGGGGATGATGGCCCATGTCACGTCGACCTCGATCCAGACCCTGAAGACCGCAGCCGGTCGGATGGCCGGGGTCAAGCCCGACTACCTGGAACGCATCGCCCACTACATTGAAGAGGCACAGCGGGGTGATGTTCGCATTACCCAGTGCATCACCGATGCCAAGGGCAACCGCAGCCGTCCCCCGGCCAAGCAGGACGATCTCGACTCCTATGTCCGTGTCGTTGACCGCCAACGCGACGGTGTGGTCATTCGTGGCGCCAAACTTCACATCACCGGGGCCTCGTTCGGCCACGATCTGCTGACCATCCCGACCAAGGCCATGAAGCCGGGGGAGGAGGACTGGTCGATCGGGTGTGTGATCCCGGTCAACGCTGAGGGGGTGAAGATCATCAACACCACCTACGCTCCCCGCCACGAGGATGTGCGCGCCTTCCCGGTGTCGGGAAAGTCCCACTATCCCGAAGGTTTCGTGATCTTCGACAATGTGTTCGTTCCCCACGAGCGCATTTTTCTCGACGGTGAGACGGCCTTCGCCGCCGTTTTTGCCCACAGCCTTGGCCTGTGGGAGCGGCTGGGTGGGCTTTCGGCCTTCGTGGAGGAGGCGGATGAGCTGGTTGGCCTGGCCCAACTGGTGGCGGAGGCCAACGGCACGGCTGGGATATCGCACATCAAGGAGAAGATCTCCGAGATGATCATCCACGCCACCTTGATCCGCTCGACGCTGGAAGCGGCCGTTGGCAACTGCCACGTGGGGCCCGAGGGGGCGGCCTTCCCCGACGAGTTGTTCGTCAATGCCGGCAAGTTCCACGCCGCCGCCAACTACAACCTGATGGTCCGCCACCTGCACGACATCGCCGGCGGCGCGGTCCTGACCGCTCCGGTGCCCGCCGACTTTGAAAATGGCGAGGTCGGTGACCTGGCCCGCAAGTACATGTCGACCGGCAACGACATCGATGGCGAGTACCGGGCTCGGCTGATGCACGCCATTCGCGATCTGACCGCCGACGCTTACGGTGGCTGGAAGTTCGTCACCAACATCCAGGCCGGTGGGGGGCTCTACGCCCAGCGGATCGTGACCCGCCGTCACTACGACCTCGATGGAGCCAAGCGCAAGGCCCTCGCCATCGCCGGCCTGAGCGAGGAAGACGCCCACTAATCGCCTGGCACCAGCCTCCAATCGGTTGAGGGCGGGCCCACCAGGGCCCGCCCTCGCTCAGGTGCACCACAGTTCAATTGATGCCCTTCGGTTGTCGGCCAGGCGCTCGGCCGCCGACCGGTAATCGGGGACGGGGGCCGGGAGCGGCCGAGCGTCGGCCAGTCCAAAGGTTGATCCAATAGTCGCCCCCGCCGCGGTCAGCCAGGCGGCGACGGCCTCGGCCCGGTCGGTCGACAGCTGTTGATTGCCGCCGTGGCGTGCGGTCGGTCGGGCGTCGGTGTGGCCGAACACGGTGATGGCAACACCGGCACCTGCACACGGCGTGCCGGTGGCGTCGAGCAGGCAGGCCTGGCTGTTGATGGCGACTAGCGAGGCGAACAGGATCTGCTCGACCTGGGTTGACACCTCGGCGCTGTCGGGTCCGAACGGGATGTTCGGTGAGGGAAAGAATCCACACCCCTCGGGGGTGTCGCGCTGCGGCTCGGACGGGTTCCAACGCTCAATGGCTGACAGGACTTCGGTGACCGCCACCTCGATCTTGCCCAATGACACCACCTTGTCGCTCTCGGTCGTGGCCGATCCCGGTTGCAGGAGGCCAAGCCAGGCGGCCAAAAGTACCAGGGCGAACATCCAGCCACTCAGCGCCGCCCGGATCATGACCGGCCTCCGCTGCCGTTGGTGGCAGTTTCGGCCTGGTTGTTCCCGGTTGCCAACCCGGTGCCAGGTCTTTGTTGTCGTTGTCGGTCTGTTTGTGCTCTCCGCCGCATCATGACTATGAGATTTAACGATTGTGGGAGCATTCTCAATGGGTTCCCGTCATCGTTCTCGTCTGAAATTCGCCTTGATGTCATTCGCCATTTGTTCAGATTTGTTGTGCCGTTGACGCGGTCGGTGGAGTAGGTATAGAAGAAGGCGTGAGCGGGAACAGCCTTCGCTCTGTACGAGCAAGTTGAAGTTCTCGTACGGGGAAACTGAGAGGACTGCGGATGGTTGGACGCCTGAGAATCGACTTTTTGGGGGTGGGCACGGAACTGTTGTTCAAGACGCTCTCTGGTGAGCTCGAGGAGCAGGGGCACGAGGTCAACTATCGGCGCGCCGTGTCGGAAATAGTGTTGAAGCCGCCGCCCGATGTGGTGGTTCACCTCCCCTTCGACAAGACGGCCAATGGTCTCGTCAGCACCTGTGAGGTGGCCACGGTCGTCCCTCGGACCACTCTGTTGGTGGCGTACTTCAACCACGTCGGCAACTCCCACGCCATGCTGGCTCTGCACTTTCGCCGGGGGAACTGCCATCCCCGGCTGCTGCTGCACCGACCCGACGGTGAGGGCCAGTCTGCTTCGGCTCTTGCCAGCCACATGTCAAAGGTGGCCTATGGCCCTGACCAGGTGATCATCACCGCCCCGTTGCCTTCGGGCCTCGGCGTCACCGCCGACCAGGACCTGGGGGAGATCATGGCCACCAGGGAGCGGTTTGCCCACCTTCTGTACACCGCCGCCGGCCATTCCTGGGGAACCTGGGGTGAACTCACTGCCCTGATGCATGTTGGAGACGGTGTGGCCCGCAATATCAACGCTGAGTTGGGCGGGGTCTTGAGAGAGGCGGGTTTGGCGCCGTGGGATGCGAGGTGGACAGCACAGCGTCTCGCCGGTTTCGTCGCCGACCATCGAAGTTTCATCCTGGCATTCGGGTCGTCCCATTTGAATCTGACTCCCTCGCCAATGCTGACCGGTAGCAACTAGGTCGGGTGGGATCAATGGCTATGACAACCAACTGGGATGTTGTTGGTGGGGAATCAAATCGACGGCCGGTAAAGCTGTCGGCGGTGGCTGCGTTGCCCCGAGGTCAAGTCGAAATCGACACCAGCTCGACGTGGCCTGCATTGCGGCGGGTGCACTTCTATATCAGCGACCTGATCTTCTGGGATCTCGATCCGCTCGGTGTCGGGGTTATCGAGCGGCGGATACTCGACACCCTGGCCTATGCCGAGTCCCAGGGAGCGACCGATGGTCTACCGATAGCGACGATCTGCGATCTGGTTCCGCCGAGACTCAAGCCCCAAACCGCGGCATCGGTGCTGGAGCGAATGAGGGATAGTGGCTGGGTTGAGGTGCTCAGCCAAGGACCGGGCCGTGGTCGGGGGCGGGCCTGGCGGCTCAATACGCTTGGGCGCGAGGTGCGGGAAGCCTGCAAGCAGATTGTGGAGATGATTCTGCGAGAGAACTACCACGACGCAACGCCTCAGCAACTTGAAGCGCTGCTGTCGCTGAGTCAGGCGGCCATGGAGTTCATGGACACCCGGATGGCTCCCGTGGTGCATCTGGCCGATCCTGCCGCTTCGCGCGAACCTGACCGCCTACCGAACTGGGCCGCGCTGCGCCGGACCCACTTCTACGTTCACGACCTCATTTTCAAAGAGGTCGAGCCCATCGGGGTTGGCGTCAGCGAACGCCGCATCCTCGACACCCTGGGATTCGCCGAGCATCGGGGGGCGGCCGAGGGCATCACGGCCAAGACCGTCTGTGATCTCATCGCCGCTCCGATCCGCTCGCAGGCGGCGGGTGTGGTGCTGGAGAGGATGCAGCACGGAGGCTGGGTCGAGCAGCGGTCACGCCAAACCGAGGGCGCCCGGTCGAACAACTTCTGGCGTCTCACCGACCGCGGACGCCACGTCCGCGGGGTGTACAAGGGTTTCGCCGAGTCCGTCATCCGCGAGGTCTACGGTCGACAGGGTCGTGAGCTGGGCATCCTACTTGCCCTGGCCCAAACGACCGAACGCCACCGCAGCGTGCGTCTCGAGCCCATCATCGCTCTGGCTGAGAAGGCGGGCCGGTAGCGACCCCAACTACGCTTCAGGCGGGACTCCACCCCTGGTTGACCTTGCTTGTCATCAGCGAGTGGGTTGAGTCATCTCGCCAACAGATTATAGGGGATTCTCAATGGTAGAAGTTCAAGGTCGGCTGGCCGGGAAAGTGGCGTTGATCACGGGAGGGGCTCGCGGCCAGGGAGCTGAAGAGGGGCGGCTGTTCGCCGATGAAGGGGCAACCGTGGTGCTGACCGACGTTCTCGACGATGAGGGCGAAGCGGCGGCGGCCAAGATCGACGGGGCCAGCTATTACCATCTCGACGTCAGCTCCGAACGGCAGTGGGACACCGTGGTCGGCGAGGTGATGGGCGAACACGGCCGAATCGACGTTCTCGTGAACAACGCCGGTATCGACATGGTGAAGAAGTTGGTCGCAACCACGGTCGAGGAGTACGAGCGGGTCTTCTCCATCAACCAACTCGGCGTGTTCCTCGGCATGCGGACCACGGCGGTGGCCCTCATCGCGGCTGGGTTGGGTGGTTCGTTCGTCAACATCTCCTCGGTGGCAGGACTCGAAGGGGTGCTCAATCGCACCGCGTACTCGGCCTCGAAGTTCGCCGTCACCGGCATGACCAGCGCGGCGGCCAAGGAACTGGGGCGGCACGGGATCCGGGTCAATTCCGTGCACCCGGGCCTGATCGAGACACCGATGACGGCTGACATCCGACCCATCACCGATCCTGACATGAGGGCCAAGTTCGAGCGGAACATCCCAATCGGGCGGGTTGGCCAGGCCATCGACATCGCCAACATGGTGTTGTTCCTGGCTGGCGACGAGTCGGCGTACTGTACGGGCCAGGCGTTTGTCGTCGACGGCGGCATCCACAAATAGGGGAGTGGACATGGAGCTCGAATGGCAGCGAGGCACCGTCGCCAACGACGGTGAGGACATCTACTGGGAACTGACAACACTCGGCCCCGACGACGATCGACCGGTGGTGGTCCTGTCACACGGGGCTGGGGGTACCCACGCCATCTGGTACCTCCAGGTGCCGGTTCTGGGGCAGCACTTCCGGGTCGTGACCTGGGACAGCCGGGGTTTCGGCAACTCGACCAATCGCAGACAGGCCCCCGGAGCGGCCGCCGCCGGCACCGACCTGGCCGCCGTCCTCGACCATCTGGAAATTGACACCGCCCACCTGGTCGGCCAGTCGATGGGGGGATGGCACATCTCCGCCTTCGCCGACGCCAACGCGGGGCGGGTCGCCTCCCTGGTCTACGCCGACACCGTCGGCGGATTGTGGACCGACGAGCTACGGGCGGCCATGGCCACCTTCCAAGCGGCCGGTGGCTTGGCCGGTGAGGGGCCCGACAAGTTGGGGCGCCATCGCGCCCTATGGTCGGGTACGGCGGAGCGTGACCCGGCCCACGCTTTCCTCTACCAGGCCCTCGGTTCCTTCCATCGGCCGCCCATGGACCGCCTGGGCGAGACGATCGCCTGGACCATCGACCACGATCGCATCAGCGCCCTTGATGTCCCGGTGCTGTTTGTGGTCGGCACCCACGACCAGATCTTTCCCCCCGGCCCCTTGGCCAACTCCAGTGCCCTGATCCCGGGGGCCCGCTTCGTCGAGATCCCGGGCGCCGGCCACAGTCCCTACTTTGAGCAGCCGACGGCCTGGAACGATGCCGTTGTCTCCTTCCTGAACTCGCTCTGAGTCGCCAAACGGGGGCTCGAATCGAAGCGGTGTGAGGTTCATCGCTAGCGTGGCTCGCCATGACCATGACTCCGACAGCGACCCACTGGGGGCCGTTCCTCATCGAATCGGACGGGACGAGGGTGAGCGCCGTCCATCCCCACCCCATCGATCCTGATCCTTCCCCCATCGGTGAGGGTCTGGCCGCGGTCACCGAGTGTCGGGTTGAGCGGCCGTCGGTTCGGCGATCGTGGTTGGAGGGCGGCCCCGGAACAGCTACCGACCAGAGGGGGGCGGAACCCTTCGTCGAGGTCAGTTGGGATCGGGCCCTGGATCTGGTTGCCGCCGAACTGGTCCGGGTCCGCGACAACCACGGGCACGAGGCGATCTACGGCGCATCCTACGGGTGGGGCTCCGCCGGCCGGTTCCACATGCCGTCGAACCAGACCTACCGTTTCCTGCGGATGTTCGGTGGCTACACCGATGGGCGGGGCACGTACTCGGCCTCGGCCGCCGAGGCCATCGTGCCCTACCTGTTCGGGTCGCGCTACGGCCAGGTTATCGGGGCCCAGACGTCGTGGTCACAGATCGTCGACAACAGCAGCCTCATCGTCAGCTTCGGTAGCCTGCGGCTCAACAACGCTCAGGTGACGTTCGGTGGTCAGGGGCCCCACCAGACTCGGGCCTGGCTCGACCAGGCTCGGGACCGAGGCATCAAGTTCGTCAACATCAGCCCCCTGGCCGATGATGAACCCCGCGACCTTGACAGCCGTTGGTTGGCCACCCGGCCCGGTACCGATGTGGCCCTCATGGCCGGATTGATCCACACCCTGGTGGTCAACGGCCTGGCCGACGAAGACTTCCTCGCCCGCTACACCCAAGGTTGGCCGCAACTCTGGGCCTACCTCAGCGGTGCGACCGACGGCGAGGCCAAGAACGCAACGTGGGCGGCCGGGATCTGTGGGCTGGATGAGTCGACCATCGTCGACCTGGCCACGAAAATGGCGGCCAACCGCACCATGGTCAACCTGAGCTTGTCGATGCAGCGGGCCGACCACGGAGAGCAGCCCTACTGGATGGGTCTGGCCCTGGCCGCAGTGCTGGGCCAGATCGGTCTGCCCGGGGGTGGATTCGCCTTCCCCTACGGCGCCAACGGCAATGTCGGAGCGGGGCAGATCCGCAAACGGGTTCCCGGTTTGCCGGTGCCGCCCCGCCCGCCCGACGCACCCGTCATCTCAACCTCGCGGATCGTCGAGATGCTCGAACAACCAGGCCAGGGTTACCACTTCGACGGCCGCTACGGCATCTTCCCCGACATCAAACTGGTCTACTGGGCCGGTGGCAACGTCTTCCACCATCACCAGGACCTCAACCGGCTGGTCCGGGCGTGGCAGAAGCCCGAGACGATCGTGGTCCACGAGCCGTTCTGGACACCCATGGCCAAGCGGGCTGACATCGTGCTACCGGTGACCACCCCGTTGGAACGTAACGATCTCGGCGCCGCCGAGACCATGCTGGTAGCCATGAAGCAGGCCATCACCCCCCACGGCGAGGCCCGTGACGACTACGCGGTCTACGTCGAGTTGGCTGAACGCCTGGGTTTCGCCGCAAAGTTTGGCGAGGGGCGGAGCGCCGATGAGTGGGTTGAATACTTGTACGAGCAGTTCGCCGCCGAGAACGACTACGCCCCGGATTTCGAGCGCTTCTGGGCCGAGGGCATGGTCGATCACCAGATGCCGACCATGGGCGACACCGATCAGGTGTTTCTCTCGGACTACCGCACCGACCCCGACGGCTCGCCGTTGTCCACGCCGTCGGGCCGCTTGGAGCTGTTCTCGCAGACCATTGCCGCCTACGACTACGACGACTGCCAGGGGCACCCCCGCTGGTACGAACCGTTCGAGCGGCTGGGCGGTGCCGGAGCCGACCGGTGGCCGCTGCACCTGGTCTCCAACCAGCCGAGGACCCGCTTGCACTCCCAGTACGACCACGGGCCGTTGAGCCGCCGATCCAAGGTGGCCGGGCGCGAACCGGTCCGCCTCAATCCCAACGATGCAGCCGAGCGCACCATTGCCGAGGGCGATGTCGTTCGTCTGTTCAACGATCGGGGGGCCTGCCTGGCCGGGGCGGTGCTGAGTGACGCCGTGGCTCCCGGGATGGTGGAACTGGCCACCGGAGCGTGGTACGACCCCGACCCTGACGGGATGTGCAAACACGGCAACCCCAACGTGCTGACCAGGGACAAAGGCACCTCGCAGCTGGCCCAGGGGCCGAGTTCCCATACCTGCCTGGTCGAGGTCGAGCGCTTTGATGGCGAACCACCACCAGTAACCGCCTTCGACCCACCACCCCTCATACAGTTAGTCCATGGAATTTGACCTTGAACAGGTAGACCACTTGCTCTCGACGACGCGGGCCGTGCGCAAGCGGCTCGATTTTGACCGTGAGGTACCCGACGACGTCCTGCTGGAATGCCTGCAGTTGGCCGTGCAGGCACCCACCGGCTCCAACCGGCAGGGCTGGCGTTGGATGGTGATCCGGGATCAGGCCAAGAAGGATCGCTTGGCCGAGCTCTACAACCGCGCCGGTGGCGCCTATCTGAAAGAGGCGGCGTCGACGGTGGAGGCCGGATCGCAGACCGGCCGGGTCATGACCTCGGCGCTGTACCTGGCCGAAAACCTGCAGCGCTCGCCGGTGATGGTCATCCCCCTCATCATTGGTCGGCCCGAGGAGAACCCCAACGGTGGAGCTGGCCTGTTCGGCTCGATCGTCCCAGCCATGTGGAGCTTCCAACTCGCCCTGAGGAGCCGTGGTTTGGGCAGTGTCTACACGACGTTGCACCTGGCCTATGAGCAGGAGGCGGCAGAACTGTTGGGAATACCCCCGCACATGACCCAGGCAGGTCTACTCCCCGTGGCCTACACCAAGGGCACCGATTTCAAGCCGGCCGTTCGGGCACCGGTGGAGGAAATCACCTATCTCAACAGCTACAAAAACCCCATACGTTGAGCATGGTTGGCGTCCACGGGCAGGTTCGCCACACCTGAAGGTGGTCGCTGATCGGTAACGAGACGTTTCCCACCGACGGGTTACTGCAAACAACAGGACCAGTGGCGGTCCGAACGGACCGAATCCCGGCGCGGGCGCGAGACGAGGACCACAGTGAGTGGAGCGGTTGCCCGCGCCCTGAACCTTCGGCACCGCCCGATCGTTGACGAGCTGTGTCTGCTCACCGGACTGCTCACGGCCCGCTACGAATCGTCGTCGGGGTTTCGCTCCGTGTTTGACCGTTCGGACGTCGCTGCCGTGGAGGAAAGCAGCGCCGTGGCCCACGCCCTTGATCTGTTCATCAAAGAGGCCCGGGGACAACGACTGGAGGTTCCCAACCTCCGGGGGGAGCCGGAGTCCGGGACAGGGCTGGTCGAGGGCGACCCGGCGCCCGCAACCGGGCTTGACCAGTTGGAGCTGGACGGCATGGATCAGGTCGGGGGCGGCCTCCGGTCCGGTGGCAGGCTTGGAGCCGGTGGCCGGGGCGCGGTGTTGGCGGTGCTGGAACTGCCTGCTGCCACCGCCGCCCGAGAGCGGGTGGAACTGGCCCGACGGGCCCTGGACAACGGTTGGTACCACGAGGCGGAACGGCTCTTCTTCAGCGCCACGGCCCTCGTTCCCACCGAGCCGTTGTTGTGGTTCGGAGCGGGAATCGCCGCCGCCAACGGTGATGATGATGGTGATCTGGCCCGCGCCAGTCGTCACCTTGAGCGAGCCGGTCGCTACCTGCAACCTGTCGACCCTTCCGGGTCGACCTACGTGGTGTTGTTGGCCAGTGCACTGGCCGAACAGAGCGGCCACCTTGATCGGGCCCGGGGATTGTTGCGACAGCAGGCGCGCGATCTCGCTGCTCCCTGCCCCGCCCTGTCCGTCCATCTGGCTCGGCTCGGCTCGAAAGCTCGACATCATATCGATAAAGCGCTGACCCATGATCCCCTGCTCGAAGCCGACGTCGCAGCCCTTGGACTGATCGACAACATGCTCCTCGACGACGGCAGGCGACGTATCGAGGACGAACTGGCCACCCTCGACCATTGCATCGATGAGCTCCGCACCCTGAACGACGGTCTGGGCCGCTCAGATCCACCGCCGGCCGCCGACCCCGATCCAGGAGACGGCTCACTGGTCCTGGTCGAGCTGGAGGTGGCACTGTGGCGCAAGCTCGGAGTGGCGGAGTCGGAGCTGGCCGAGGCCCGACGAGGGATTCAGGGTCGGGTCGAGGCCCGCAACGCCAAGGAGCAGCAAGTTTCCGCCCTGACTCAGTTGGCCGACGCCGACCTCGGCCATGCCGTCGCCGTTCGCTTTGCCCAATCCGCCGTTGGCATCGCCTTGGTCATGCTTGGCTGGTTTGTGGCCGGGCGCTTGGCGGCGGAACATCTCGGCCCACTCGCCGCTGCTGTCGCGATGTTGTCGTGGCTGGCCCAACTTGCGCTCGTGATGCGAGCGGTGCGTCTGTTCGTTCGTGCTTGGTGGCCCTGTCGAAGTTACCGCCGAGCCCGTCTGGCCAAGGCTGCGTTGCCCCAACTGACGACGGAGGCCACCAGCCTTCGCCGGGGCGAGTTCGAGGCCCGACGCCAGTACCGGCTGGTGAGTTGCGACACGCGGTCGCGTATGCAGCGGGTCGCCGATCGGCGCCGATCGGTGGTGCCTCAGCGTCCAACCTTCGACCACCTGACCGCAGGCGGAAGCTGACGAAGGCCCGCACCACGCCCGGATCATAGTAACGTCGTGGAGATGTGCGGACGGTTCGTCTCTGCCTCTCCTCCGGACGAGCTGGCCAACTATTTTGGGGCCGAGCTCCCTGACCGCGAATTGGAGCCGAACTTCAACGTTGCCCCGACCACGGAGTCCTACGTTGTGCTGGGGCGTGGCGGCCACCGGCAGCTGACCCCGATGCGCTGGGGTTTGGTGCCGTTCTGGGCCAAGGACGCCAAGATCGGTGCCAAAATGATCAACGCCCGGGCGGAGACGGTGTTCGACAAACCTGCATTCCGCAGCGCCATACGACGTCACCGGTGCATCGTGCCGGTCGATGGCTTCTACGAGTGGGCCAAGATTCCCGGCCAGTCCAAGAAACAGCCCTATTTCATTCAGCGCGGCGACGGCGAGCCCCTGGCCCTGGCCGGAGTCTGGGAGCGGTGGACACCGCCCGCCGTCGATGGCGAGGACGACGGGGATCCGCTGTACTCGTTCACCATCTTGACCTGCGGCCCCAACGAGACGATGTCCAGCATTCATCAACGGATGCCGGTCATCCTGGCGCCAAGGGTGTGGGACGAATGGATCGCTGATGGTGACAACCGGGAGGCGTTGGAGCCGATGCTAAAGCCGGCCCCCGCCGGGCTACTGACGCTGCGACCGGTCACATCCCTGGTTAACAACGTGCGAAACAACGGCTCGGAGTTACTTGAGGTCGATCCCGCTCCCTCGGTCGTCGCCAGTGAGTGAACTCCCGCTCCGGCGCCGACTGGAAAGGCAGGTCGTTCGCGCCCAGGCCCGACTGGAGGCGGGTATCGGCGACCGCTGGATTCCCACCGTGCTGACGTTGGTACTGGGGGCGGTGATCATCCGCGCTGGTCTCGACAAACTGGTTTCGTTGAACACCGGGGTTGATCTGGCCGCCTACACCCAGTCGGTATGGCTGCTCGGCGAGGGGAAGTTGCCGCAGGCCTCATTGTTCGGAACCGGCGTTCATCTCCTGGAACTCCACTGGGCCTTCATCATGTATCCCCTGGCCGCACTCGGGCTGGTAGTTCCCCCGGCCGAGATGTTGATCGTGGTTCAGGGGGTTGCCCTGGCCCTGACGGTCATCCCGTTGTGGTGGCTGGCCCGCAGGGTGGCCAAGCTCCGAGTTGGCTCTGCCACCGCCCTCATTGCGGTGTATGCGCTCCATCCAGCGACCCACCGACTGGGTACCGAGGACTTCCACCCCGAGGTGTTGGCCGTACCGGCCCTGGTTGGCATGGCCTATTTCGGCGCATCAAAAAAGTGGGTGCCCTACTGGCTGTGTATCGCCTTTGCCCTGGCCTGCCGGGCCGATCTTGGACTCGCCATCGCCCTCTGGGGCTTCGTGGCGCTGGGGAACCGTGAACGCCTGGTCGGCATCTGGACCCTCGGCGTGGGTTTGGTGTGGTCGCTCGGGCTGCTGTTGGTGGTCCAACCGCTGGTCGGCGGTTCCGGGGTCACCTCCGGTTTGTTCGGCTACGACAGCACCGCACTGGGTGACATCGTGTTGTCCTCGGTTCGGGATCCCCTGGTGCTGCTGAACAACCTGGTAGCGCGGGAGAACGTCGTGCTGGTCGTTTCGCTGCTGGCTCCCGTGATCTTCCTGCCCCTGCTGTCGTTGCGGTACCTGGCACCCGCCATACCCCTGGCGGTGTTGTATCTGATCTCCGATGTTCCGGCCGAAGCGGCTTTTGTCGAGCGCAGCGCCATGCTGCTGGCGTTCATCATGATCGCGGCCACCTACGCCCTGAATCGTTTGGGCAAGATGGGGGTTGACCGGGTCTTCCTCGACGTGCGGGTGCTCTCGGCCCTGGTGGCCGCAGCCGCACTGTTTTTTATCAGCTCGTCGCCCATCTCGCCCTATGAGCGGCCATGGGACTGGTCGACACGGGACGCCACCGACAGCGCCGTTCTGGAGGCGGTGGCACTTCTTGATGATGGTGTCGCCGTGCGGGCCTCGCCGGGGGCGTTGACGACCCTGGCCGAACGTGACTGGCTGTTCGCCCTGGACACCGCCAGCGAGCCGTCAGCGGCCCAGGCCGGGTTCCCGGCCTTCACCCGAGCGGTTCTCATCATCGAGCTGGAAACCCTGGAGCGGACCGAGAGCGAGCGCCAGGACTTCGACCGGTCCATGACGGACCAGGGGTTTGACCTGATATATGACGAGGCTGGCGTTGCCCTCTATTCTCGCATCGAGGCTTCGCCCCCCGTCGACGACGATGACGACGGTGATGGCAATGACGGTGGGTGATGACGGCGACGGGGCGGACACCGGAGCGACGGCCCGCCCCTCCGACGATCCAGCCCCGACAACGGGTATTCGCTTCGGGGCTTCGGAGATCCTGACCTGGCCGAATCTGGTGACCCTGGCCCGATTGTTTGCCATACCGATCTTTGTCTGGCTGCTCTTTGGCCGGGAGAACCGTGCCGCTGCGGCCTGGCTGTTGGCGGTACTTGGTAGCACCGACTGGGTCGACGGTTGGCTGGCACGTCGATTCGATCAGGCCACCGAGTTGGGGGCCATGTTCGACCCGATCGTCGACCGGCTACTGTTTTTTGTGGCCTTGCCCAGCCTGATCATCGACGGCTCGGTCCCGGTGGCGGTGGCGGTGGCGGTGCTGGGCCGTGAAGGCCTGGTTTCGGTCTTTGCCCTGATTCTCAGTCTTTCGGCGGCAACCCGTTTGCAGGTAACGCGGGAGGGAAAGTCGGGCACGTTTTTCTTGATGTTCGCCTTCCCCATGTTCCTTGGAGCAAACAGCACGTTGTCCTACGCCGGGCTGCTGGACTGGCTTTCGTGGCTGTGTGTTGTGCCCGGGTTGGCCTACAGCTGGTACTCGGCCCTCGGTCAGTATCTTCCGGTTACGTTGCGGACGCTGGGCGGCGGGTCGAGGCGCTAACGTGAGCGGTCATGATGACCCCAAACGATCTTCGGTACTCCTCCGATCACGAATGGGTACGTAGGGACGCCGAGCAGCAGATCCGCATCGGCATCACCGACTACGCCCAAGACGCACTGGGTGAGGTCGTGTACATCGAACTACCCGAGGTCGGACAGGCTGTGGTCGCGGGCCAGGCATTCAGCGAGATCGAGTCGACCAAGTCGGTCTCGGAAATCATCGCCCCGGTCCCCGGCAAGGTGGTTCTGGTCAACGACCAACTGGTTGATTCTCCCGAGTTGGTGAACGCCGACCCCTACGGAGAGGGCTGGATCTGTGTACTTGAGCTAGAATCCGGGTCTGATCTCGACGGTCTCATGGACGCAGCGGCCTACATCGAATTGACGGAGGCGTAGAGATGGACTCAGCGTGCGCATCGTGTGGCTACGAGAATCCGCTCGGGGCGCGGTTCTGCAGCTCATGTGGCGCCCCCCTGACCGCTCGATCTCCGACTGACCACCCAACGGCGCTGCACGAGACGCTCGTAACCGACCTTGACTCGGTTCTGACCGACCCCATCTCCCTGGAGGGCGTGCCCGAGGGCACCGCCGGGATGTTCGTGGTGCGTCAAGGGCCGAAGCGGGGCACCCGAATCCACCTCGACAGTGACCAGATCACGATTGGGCGACATCCCGATAGCGACATTTTCCTCGACGATGTCACGGTGTCAAGGCGTCACGCCGAGGTTCGTAGAGTCGGTGCCAGCTTCCAGGTGGCTGACGCCGGTAGTCTCAACGGCACCTATGTGAACCAGACGAGGGTGGAACAGGAACAGCTGAGCGACGGCGACGAAGTACAGGTCGGCAAGTTCAAGCTTGTCTACATTGCCCTTAGTGGGAATCACTGAGTTTTTCGTGAGCAAGCGTTGGTAGGGGCCGTGCAAATGGAGCGGATCGGTATCGTAGAACTGGCACCGGTGGGCGCGACAGAGACTAGGTTGAGTTCATGACGGTTGAGATGGAGCTGGTAGGTGTGAGGGTTCAGATGCCTACCAATACGCCGATTTTGCTCCTGCGCGAAACGACCGGGCGCCGACGGGTCGTCCCGATCTACATCGGGGGTCCTGAAGCCCAGGCGATTGATCTGGCACTGTCGGGAACCCCAACGGCTCGTCCCATGACGCATGACTTGATGGCGGAAGTGATCGAGACGTTGGGTGCCGCCCTGGAGCGGGTGGTCGTCACCGAACTACGGGACCGAACCTTCTACGCCGAGCTGATGCTGCGGGACGCCAGCGGGGGAGTGCAGACGCTTTCCGCCCGACCGTCGGACGCAGTGGCGCTGGCGGTGCGCACCGGCACCCAGATCTTCGCCGAGGAAGCCCTGATCGACGAGGCAGGGATCGAAGAGGCCGAGCCCGACTCCGAGGGCAACGAGGAGGAGATGGTCGAGGAGCTGAGGAAGTTTCTTGACGAGGTCAACCCCGAGGATTTTCTACCCTGAGTCGATCGGTATTGCTCAGTGCCCGATCTTGAGGTCGTCCAGGGCACTGCCAATACGCTGCAGGCTGGTGGTGATGAAGCGCCGGGAGCGCTCGTCGTCAGCTTGGCGTTGGGCGAGTGCGAGCACGGCCAGGCCTGGCAGCAGGTAACCGAGCCGGTACTGGTCAAATGACGTGCCGTAGGCTGAGACCAGTTGTTGCTCAGCGTTCCGTCGGGTCTCGACGGTGAGGCTGGTTGCGGCCAGCCAGGCCAGGTCGGCCTCACCGATCTGGCGCGAGATCTGCTGCCAGTCGAACAGGATAGGTCGGCCCGCGGCGTCAAAGACGAGATTGTCCGCTCGGGGGTCGCCATGGCACAACGTTGCCCCCGAAGCCTGGCGGAAGGCTTCGCCCAGCGCCTCCCGGTTGGCCACCAGCCGCTGGAAGCCGAGGCGTTGACGGTCGTCGACCCAGTCCGCCCAGCGAAACTCCAGGGTGCTCAAACCAGCGGCAAGCGTCTCGGAGGTGAACACACTGGGGGTGTCCCGGCGAAGGTCGAACCGGGCCAGGTCATCTCGATGGCGTCCATGCTGATGCAGGGTCCGTAGTTCCTCGACGACGGCAATGGCGTCGTCGACTCCGAGTCCATCCAACTGGTCAACGGCCCGATGATGGCTGAGGTCTTCAAAAACGAAGCAGGCGCCATTGTCATCGTCGAGATCAACCAGATAGGCACGGGGGGCCTGAATCGGAGCGGCCAAAAGCAACTGTCGGTAGGCCATGGCCTCCCGCAGGCAGGCCCCTGAACGCCGGGCTGCCTCGCCGTTGCGGTTGCGGGCCGGGAATTTGACAACGACCGACGACGGGCCGACGTCCGCACCGGGCCAGGTCAGTTCAACCCGGAGCACATGGCTGAACACACCCCGCCCATTGTTGGCGTCGTTGACGGCGACGATCACCGGCCCGGCCGGGGAATCCTCGGCGAGGGCGCCAGGAGGGAACGCCTTGGCGATCAGCCTCTTGGACGTTTGTAGATCGTTTGGGTCCATGGATTGATTGGTGGAGGTCAAATTGCTCACCGTCGGTGTGCCTCCGGGCAGGGTAGATCTTCTTTCCCCTGACCAGCGCTTCGAGCCACAGTCGTTGACTGGGCGTTCTTACCTGGGTACTCTTCTAGCTGGGTGAATCGCGCCGATGTAATTACGGCGAAGTGGTCCTCAGCCGATAGAGCCCGAGGAGGCAGTTTCCGGTGACGGTCGAGACAAGTTTTTCTGGCAAGCGCAGTGCGGAGATCGTAGGAATCACCTATCGCCAGCTTGATTATTGGGCGCGCACCGATTTGGTTCGGCCCTCGTTGGCCGACGCGAGCGGCTCGGGGTCCCGTCGTAGCTACTCCTACCGTGACCTGTTGGATCTGAAGGTCATCAAGACCCTGCTCGATTCCGGCCTGCGGCTGGAAACCGTTCGCGAGGTTTTTTCCTATTTGCAGGATCAGCTCGGCGAGGATGTCCAGTCGGCGAACCTGGTGGTCTGTGGCTCCACGTCGGTTGTCACCCGAAGTGGTGAGGAACTCATCGATCTGGTGCAAAAGGGTCAGGGTGTCCTGAACGTGTTGCCCCTGGCCGGTATCAAGGACCAGGTCGACGCCAAGATCGTCTCACTGCATGGCTCCGATGCAGGGGCTCGCGTCCGTCAGGACGTCGCTCTCGCCCACTAACGGCATCACCGACCGACTCGATTGTCGACGGTCCGATGACGATGTCAGCGGTCGGCCGCCGCTTCGGGCGAGTCGCCCTTGGTGATGGCCAGCGGAGCCTCGAGCGACCACATGCGAGCTCGATTCTTGCCCTCCGCCTTGGCCTGGTAGAGCGCCTTGTCGGCTTGGGCGAAGGTTTCTTCGCGGCCCGTGGACGAATCGTGCAGGGCGACGCCCGCGCTGATGGTGGTTGAGCGGCCCCCCGTCGACCAGCCGATGAGAATTCGTTGGGCGACGGCCAGGGGATCGGCGAACGCCCGGCGGGCCACGATCAGGAACTCGTCGCCTCCGAGTCGGGCCGAGGTGTCGGAGTCCCGCAGGCAATGACTGAGATGGGCGCTGAGGTCCTGCAGGACCTGGTCCCCTGCGGCATGGCCCAACGTGTCGTTCACGTTCTTGAAACCATCCAGATCCAACAGGATGAGGGCGTCACCGTCGGCCAGCGACGCAAGTAGCGCATCGGCATGCTTGCGGTTTCCTATGCCGGTCAGTTGGTCGCGCGTCGTGGCCCGTTCCAGTTGTTCGATGACGAAGAGGTGTTCAATGGCAATCCCGACCTGGGTGCCGAACAGCCGAGCCAGATCAACGCTGAACTCGGGATCATCGGACACCAGGGGATGGACGATCACCGCCCCGGCCGGTACCTCGGCCGCAGGGAGGGGCAGTACCAGCATCACCGTGCCCCGTTTGCCGGTGGGCACCAGGCGTGGCTCCTCGCCCCCGATGGCCTCAGTCACCAGTCTGGCCGTTTCGGGATCGGGCTCCTCGTTGCTGGAAGGTCCCAGGGTTACCGGGATGAGGCCACCACGGTTGTCCCTGAGCACAACCGTTGCCCGGTCAACGTTGAAGATCTCAAGCGCCGCCTCCGCCACCTCAAGCGCCGCCTCTTCGAGCGAGCCGGGACGGGTAAAGCGACGGAGCACGTCTTCCAGGCGCGAGAGACGCTCCTTGCGGCTGGTGAAGTGCCTCGCCGTGCGCAGGCTGCGATCGGTCAGAGCGGAGATGAACTCGGCCAACAGTGCCGAGATCGGGGCCGCCACCAGGGGTAGGGCCAGGGTTACCCAGAACTCCTCACGGACGTGGGCCGCCAACAGCACCCCGACGACCACCGGAGTGAACAACAGTGCCGAGCCGGGAGGAAGGACAAAGCCGACATAGATCAGCGTCAAGGCGGCGATGGCGGCCAGCCCGATGGCAGCGTGGGGAGTGGCGGCGGCGTCAGCCCAGAAGATGGCCGCTGCGGTGGCGGCAAAGGTGGCGGCGGCGGGCAGGATGCGGAAGAACGGGGGCAGCTGCTGCCAGTTGAGCAGCGCAACGGCGGCGGCCGCGATAGCCAGACCAAGCCCGAGTTGGAGGATGTGTGAACCCGACGGATCGGAGTTGTCGCGGGCGGCGAAGTCGAGCAGGGCCAGCACCGCAGCGCTGAACAGGATCCCGCCGGCCGCTATCCGGTATCGCTCTCGCCACACCATTTCCAGCACACCCTACGTTCCGAGCCGAAGTCGGCGCTCATGGTCGAACTGGCGGACGGTTGACCACCAGGCGTGTCTATGAGAGTACCGTACGTGGCCGGACGACGGGTTGCATCACCGTGGAGAAGGTTCCCCATAGGGATGGGTGGAGACCGCGGAAGGTCAGGGTTTCAGCCCGACGGTGGGAGCTGATGATCAGCTGTGAGGTGACCGGCATGGGCCCCATCGTTGAACGAGCGCAGAACCCAGCCGCTGGGATTGATGACGAGATGTGAGATCGCGGTGTGGCGCGAGCCGTTGAGGACGAAGGGGTTGACGCCCAACAGGTGGCTGACAATGGCGGCGATCACCCCGCCGTGACAGAACACCGCCACCATCTCGTCGCTGTGATCAGCGGCAATGCGGGTCACGGCGCCGACGGTGCGGGCCGCCAGCTCGGCGTTGGTCTCGGCCCCGGGGATCTCGCCCCACTCCATGCCGGAGCGCATCGCCAACACGGCAGGATGCTCCTCGGCGCTCATCTGCCGCAGCAGGCCGCCTTCGAACTCGCCCAGGAAGACCTCCCGTAGGTCGGGCTCGATGTTGATTGGTAGTCCAAGCTTGGTTGCCAGGGGGGTGGCCGTCTGGCTGGTCCGGGTGAGGTTGGAGGCGTAGACGGCGGCGATCGGCTCGACAACGAGGCGCTCGCCGACCAGCTGGGCCTGGTGGTGGCCGAGATCGGTGAGGTGGGGATCGCCGTGACCGTCTATGAGGTCGAAGGGCCGGCCAGGGACGAAGGGGGCCGACTGGCCGTGCCTCACCAGCAGGACCTGGCTGGCGCCGGGCTCTGGTTGGTACAGCGTTTGGGGGAACGAGGGGGTGGGGTCAGCCATGGCCAGAAACATAGCGGGGCATATTTTCCCAAGCCAAAGACACAGCTTGATCAAGGCGATGCCGGTTGACGTGGTGGTCGGGCCCCACCCTCGTAGGCTGCGGCGATGCGTCACTCGGTCCCCGCCTCCTCTGAGCCGACCTCGATGAAAGCTGCTGCTGTCAGCCCCCTCCCCAACCTCACCGCGCCGACCAAGGTTCAGGCCCCGGTGGCGGCCCGACATCCGGTTGAGCGGCAGTTGTGGGGGGAGTCGGTGGTCGATGATCTGGAGTGGTTGCGTCAACGCGACGATGCTGAGGTCATCTCCCACCTTGAGGCCGAGAACGCCTACACCGAGGCGGCGCTGGCTCCGGTGGCGGAGCTCCAGGAACGGCTCTACGCCGAGATCAAGGGGCGGATCAAGGAAACCGATCTGTCCGTTCCCGTTCGCAGGGGCGGCTGGGCCTACTACTCCCGAACCGAGGAGGGTTTGGCCTATCCCATCCACTGCCGACGGGCAGTGGCGGTCGACATTGCTCCCGAAGCACTGCTTGACCTGGCCGAGGGGGGCGACGTCCTGTTGGACGAGAACCTGGAGGCGGGCGAGGCCGAGTTCTTCGACGTTGGTCCCTTTGACGTCAGTCCCGACCACCGGTTGCTGTTCTGGGGCTGGGACAACAGCGGCGACGAGCGCTACACCGCAACGGTTCGCGACCTTGCCACCGGCCGCGATGGCGAGGACCGCCTCGAAGACGTGTCCCACGGCTCGGCGTGGTCCCTCGACGGCAGCACCTTGTTCTACGTCCGCCCCGACCAGGCCAACCGCCCCTATCAGGTGTGGCGCCACCGACTGGGCACGGCCCAGGCCGACGACGTTCTGGTGTTCGACGAACCAGATGAGCGGTTCTTTGTTGGGGTTGGCCTGGAGAAGGATCAGTCCTTCATTCAGGTTGCCGTCTCATCGAAGGTCACCGATGAGGCCTGGGTGATCCCGGCCGACGAACCTGAAACCGCACCCCGGCTGATCGCGGCCCGGCGACAGGGGGTCGAGTACGCCGTTGCCCACCGCGACGAGCAGTTTGTGGTCCTGACCAACGATGGGGGAGCGGAGACATTCAAGATCATGACGACCGCCGACTCCTCGCCCGCGGCCGCGAACTGGCAGGAACTCATCGCCCCCGACCCCGCGGTGATGATCAGCGATTTCGATCTGATCGGCGACCACCTGGTGTTGTTCGAGCGGGCCAACGCTGCCACCAGGATCCGGGTCAGGCGATGGTCCGACGGCTCAATCACCGAGATCGACCAGCCGGAGGCCGTTTCCACCGTCTGGCCGGGGGCCAACCCCGAACCCGTCAGCAACCAGCTGCGCTACGGCTACAGCTCCATGGTCACCCCGGCCACGCTGTTCTCCGTCGATCTCGACACCGGCGGGCGAACCCTGCTCAAACAGCAGGAGGTGCTGGGAGACTTCGACCCCGACCGTTACCGGACCAAGCGTTTGTGGGCCGAAGCGGCCGACGGGACGAGCATCCCGATGAGCCTCGTCTGGTCGGCGGAGCGGGGTGAGGGCCCGCAGCCCTGTCTGCTGTATGCCTATGGCGCCTACGAGGTGTCCATCGACCCGACCTTCTCGCCGGCGCGTCTCTCGCTGCTCGATCGTGGCTTCTGCTTCGCCATTGCCCATGTGCGGGGAGGAGGTGAGATGGGTCGGCAGTGGTACCTCGACGGCAAGTACGAAGAGAAGAAGAACACCTTCGACGATGTCGTGACCTGCGCCCACCATCTCATCGACAACGGTTGGACCGAGCCGGCCAAGCTGGCCGTGCGCGGGGGCTCAGCGGGCGGACTGACTGTTGGCGCCGTGATCAACCGTGCCCCTGAGTTGTTCGCAGCCGCGGTGGCCCAGGTGGCCTTCGTCGACGCCCTCAACACCATGCTCGACGCCGATCTGCCCCTTACCGTCACCGAGTGGGAGGAGTGGGGCAACCCCGCAGAATCCGAGGCGGTATACCAGGCCATGAGGGCCTACACGCCCTATGAGAATGTTCACCCCACCGCCTATCCCTCCGTTCTGGCCACCGGCGGCCTCAATGACACCAGGGTCGGTTTTTGGGAGCCTGCCAAGTGGGTTCAGGTCCTGCGCAGCCAGACATCCAGCGACCGCCCGGTGTTGTTGTGGACCGATCTCGGCTCCGGCCACGGAGGGCCTTCGAGCCGCTACGAGGCATGGCGTGAAGAGGCGCGAATACTGGCATACATCATCGGGGCGCTAGGTTTAGCCATCTAATGCACTGGACAAGAACCTTGTCGCCGCCGAATCCCGCATAGACCTTGGAGGACCCGCCGCCCCATGCCTTACCCGCCCCCCGCTCACAACCGAATTTTCCTCCCCGTCACTCGGGGTGCCACCACGCCCGACGCCAGTCACGTAGCGCTGCGGCTTCGTGAAGCCGGCGCTGCGGTGTCGATTTTCCGTTCTCTCACCGGCCACCTGGCCCAATGGGTTTACGGGCCTGCCATCTTGCCGATGATGGGTGTAGGGTCCCCGGCAACGCTTCGCGTTGCTTCACCGCTCACCAGGAGGTAGAGCCGTTACTACTCCCGAGTACGAACGTCGGCTGACCGCTTACGAGACTGGTATGGCCGAGCTGCAAGGACAGCTGAAAGCGATGGAGGAAGAGGTTGTTACCCTCCGTCGTCGCCTTCAGGACGCCCCGAAGCGAGTCCGCACCTTGGAAGAGCGTCTGCTCGATACCAAGGGCCAACTGGCTCAAGCGGTCAGTCAGAACGAGAAGTTGACCTACACCCTCCGTGAGGCGCGTGAACACATCGCTGCTTTGCGTGAGGAGGTCGACAAACTCACCCAACCACCAAGTGCCTACGGAACGCTGATTGGTATCAACACCGACGGCTCGGCCGATGTCTTCTCCAGCGGGCGCAAGATGCGGGTCGAAACCCATCCCGCCCTCGATGTCGACGAACTGGTTCGCGGCGCCGAAGTGGTGCTCAACGAGTCCTTGAACATCGTGAAGGTGCGCGACCCGGAGACCTCCGGCGAGGTCGTCACCATCAAGGAGATGCTGTCCGATGGCGCCCGGGCCTTCATCGTCGGACGAGCCGACGAGGAACGGGTGGTCGAACTGGCCGAGCATCTTGTTGGCTCCGGCATCCGGGCCGGCGATTCGATGCTGCTCGATGTCCGCTCCTCGATACTGGTCGAGAAGCTGCCCAAGGCCGAGGTCGAGGAACTGGTACTCGAGGAGGTGCCCGATGTTGCCTACAGCGACATTGGCGGCCTCGACGACCAGATCGAGACGATCGTCGACGCCGTCGAGTTGCCCTTCCTCCACGCCGACCTTTTTGCCGAGCACGAGTTGCCTGCCCCCAAGGGCATTTTGCTCTACGGTCCACCTGGCTGCGGCAAGACCCTCATCGCCAAGGCGGTGGCCAACTCGTTGGCCAAGAAGGTCGCCGAGGTGTCGGGTGAGGACCAGACCAGGAGCTTCTTCCTCAATATCAAGGGCCCTGAGCTGCTCAACAAGTACGTGGGCGAGACCGAGCGGCAGATCCGACTGATCTTCCAGCGGGCGCGGGAGAAGTCCGAGGAGGGTTGGCCCGTCATCATCTTCTTCGATGAGATGGAGTCGCTGTTCCGCACGAGGGGCAGCGGCATCAGCTCCGACATCGAGAGCACGATCGTGCCCCAGCTGCTGGCCGAGATCGACGGGGTTGAAACCCTGAAGAACGTGATCGTGATTGGTGCCTCCAACCGGGAGGATCTGATCGATCCCGCCATTCTGCGCCCGGGACGCCTCGACGTGAAGATCAAGATCGAGCGGCCCGACGTCGACGCCGCCCAGTCGATCTTCGCCAACTACCTCACCACCGACCTGCCGATCCACCAGAGTGAGATCGACGAGCACGGTTCGATCGAGGGCGGTGTGGCGGCCATGATCAAGGCTGCCGCCGAGTACATGTACCGCACCGATGACGAGACCCGTTTCCTGGAGGTCACCTATCAAAACGGTGACAAGGAGATCCTGTACTTCAAGGATTTCTCATCAGGAGCCATGATCGAGAACATCGTGCGGCGGGCCAAGAAGCTTGCCATCAAGCGATTTCTCGCTGACGGCACGAAGGGGATTTGCTCCGACGATCTGCTGCTCTCGGTCACTCAGGAATACAAAGAGCACGAGGATCTTCCCAACACCACCAATCCTGATGACTGGGCCAAGATCTCGGGCAAGAAGGGTGAACGTATCGTCTACGTGCGGACCCTCATCAGTCCGGCGGGCGGCGACAAGACCGGGGGCCGGGCGATTGAACAAGTCACGACCGGCCAGTACCTCTGATCTCCGGTCAATACCAAAGGGGCTGCAAGTAACGTGGCGATACCAAAGATTGTTGGCATCGAAACTGAGTTTGGGATCATGGTGCGCGGTACCGCGGACTGGAATCCGGTCTCAGCTTCTTCGTTGCTGATCAATGCCTACGTCGGCACCGACGTCGGCGGCATTGACGACCGGGCCGCTCCGGTGGCCTGGGACTTCATCGACGAGATGCCGGGGGCCGACGCCCGCGACTTCATGCCTCCGGAATTGGCCATGCCTCCGGAGGTGGAGACCCACCTCGTCAACGTCGTGCTGACCAACGGTGCCCGGTACTACGTCGATCACGCCCATCCCGAGATGTCCTCCCCGGAGTGTCGGGACGCGCTCTCGGCCGTGCTGTTCGACCGGGCGGCCGAGCTGATTCTGATTGCCTCCATGCGGGCCGCCGATCGGGCTCTGCCCGAAGGCCAGGAGATCGTCATCTACAAGGACAACTCCGATCGCAAGGGAAACGCCTACGGTTGTCACGAGAATTATCTTCTCGATCGGAACCTCCCCTTCGGTCAGATCGTCACCGCAGCCACGACCCACTTCGTCACCCGACAGATTTTCACGGGATCGGGCAAGGTCGGCACCGAGTTGGCCGGACTGACCCGGGCCGAGATTCCCTACCAGCTCACCCAACGGGCTGAGCACTTTGAGGAAGAGGTGGGGCTGGAGACAACGCTCAAGCGACCCATCGTCAACACCCGGGATGAGCCTCACGCCGACTCCCAGAAGTACCGGCGGCTCCACGTGATTGCGGGCGACGCCAACATGGCGCAGGTGGCGACCCTGCTCAAGCTCGGAACCTCGGCCATCGTGTTCGCCATGCTCGAGGACGGAGCTCTCACCCAACGGGCCCTGGAGAATCCGGTGCCGACCATGCACCAGGTGAGTCACGATCTCACCCTGGCCAAGACGTTCAACATGGCCGACGGCAAAACGGCGACGGCCTTGGACATCCAGTGGGATCTGCTGGCCCAAGCCAAGGCGTGGGCCGACAGCCATGGTCTGGAATCCGTTGGCGAGGCGTGCGGAAAGATGGTGTTGGAGCGATGGGAGGAGGTCTTGAGCGGCCTCGAGTCCGATCCCTACTCCGTGGCGGGCCAGGTCGACTGGGTGGCCAAGAAGCGAGTTCTTGAAGGTTTCATGGATCGCCACGATTGCGGCTGGGATGATTCCCGTCTTAGCGCCCTGGACCTTCAATATCACGATTTGCGGCCGACGAAGTCATTGGCGGCCCGGGTTGGCCTGGAAACTCTGGTCGACGATGCCGATGCTGAAATTGCCATCACCGAGCCGCCAACCGATACCCGAGCCTTCTTTCGAGGTAAATGTCTACAGCTATTCGCCGAGAGTGTTGTCGCCGCCAACTGGGACTCAATTGTGTTCGATGTCGGCGATGATCCTTTGCGCCGGGTTCCCATGTTGGAGCCCGCCCGGGGTACTCTCGAACATGTAGGTTCACTTCTGGAGGAGTCCGAAACCGTCTCAGAGCTATTGGAACGACTTGGTGCATGACAACCCGCGGTTGGAGAACATCGGGTCGACAAGTCCGTAGAGGAGAGAGGCCATGGCCGATCGCGAACAAGTAAGAAAAAACCCGCCCCGCCCCCAAGAGCAGGACGAGGTAGCCGAGCAGGCTCCAGCGTCCAGCGAACAGGGTGAGGCACTCAAAGCCGAACTCGACGACCTGCTGGATGAGATCGACGAGGTCTTGGAGACCAACGCCGAAGACTTCGTCAAAAGCTACATCCAAAAGGGTGGCCAGTAGCCGAGCACCAACAGCGGCATGCACGGCGTAGCCGGTTTCGGCTCTGATAGAGTCCCGGTGACGGTCGGCCATTTCGGCTGCCTCCCGGGCTTTTGACGTTGGCCACCTCTGAGCCGTGGTCAGCCAGGTCACGACACCAGCCGCGAGCCGAGGTCAGGCTGCTCCGGCTATTGGCTTGGGTTGGCAGCGATGGCGATAGTCTGAACGGCGATGAGCCTTCCTTACTACCGGCCGGAAGATGATCCCGGCCCCAGTTTCTCGGCCCTCCTGGGGCGTCTCGGCAATCAGCCTTCGTTCGACGTGCCACAAGCGGGCGAAGCCGCCGTTGTGCCTCACGGGACAACGGTGGTGGCAACCAAGTTCGCCGACGGTGTGATCATCGCCGGTGATCGACGGGCCACATCGGGCAACCTGATCAGTTACCGGACCATGCAGAAGGTCTTTGCCGCCGATCGTTGGTCGGGTGTCGCCATTGCCGGTGCCGCTGGTCCGGCGCTGGAGATGGTGAAGATGTTCCAGCTCCAGCTTGAGCACTACGAGAAGCTCGAAGGCCACACGCTGTCCCTGGAGGGCAAGGCGAACCAACTCTCGCAGATGTTGCGGGGACACCTTCCTGCCGCCATGCAGGGACTTGTTGTCGTTCCGATCTTCGCCGGCTACGACCGACGTCGGGAATTCGGACGACTTTTTGCCTACGACGTCACCGGCGGCCGCTATGAGGAGGAGGACTTCGTGGCCTCGGGCTCCGGCAGCCTCTTCGCCCGCACGGCCATCAAACTCGGCTACAGCCCGAACAACGATCGTGACACGGCCGTTGATCTCGTGATCCAAGCCTTGTTTACCGCCGCCGACGACGATTCGGCCACCGGCGGTCCCGACAGCATGCGCGGGATCTACCCGATCGTGGCCGTCATCACCGAGCAGGGATACCAGGAGTTGGCCGAGGACGAGTTGGCCGAGCGTTTTGAGGGCCTGCTGACCACCATGTCGGGCCGGGAGGCAACAACATGAACATGCCATTCTACGTAGCACCCGAACAGCTGATGAAGGACCGGGCTGACTTCGCCCAGAAGGGTATCGCCCGCGGCCGCAGCCTGGTCGCCATCGAGTTCAGCGAAGGCATCGTGATCTGCGCGGAGAACCCGTCGCGGAATCTTCGAAAGATCAGCGAGATCTACGACCGCATTGGCTTTGCCGGGGTTGGTCGCTACAACGAATACGATCAATTGCGGATTGCCGGCATCCGCCACGCCGATGTCAAGGGCTACACCTACAGTCGCGACGACGTTGATTCACAGGCCTTGGCCAACCAGTACGCACAGATGCTGGGCCAGATCTTCACCCATGAGACAAAGCCATTGGAGGTCGAGATACTCGTCGTCGCCGTCGGCCATGAGCGGGAGGGCGATCGCCTGTTCCACATCCGTTTCGACGGCTCCGTCACCGATGAAGAGGACTATGCCGTCCTCGGGGGCGAGGCCGAGTCGATTCGTGAACGGCTGGCCTCGGACCTACCGGAGGAGCGTGACGCCGGCGTGGCACTGAAGGTTGCGGTCTCGGCGCTGCAGGGCGATGAGCGCACGCTCGGCGCCGATGAACTGGAGGTGGCGATCCTGGACCGTCACGGCAGCGGGCGCTGCTTCCGACGGCTGGACAACGACGAAATCACCCAACTGCTTGCTTGATGTCTTCGGTTTGACGACGCGAAGTTGTCGTCCTGGTATCGGGCTCACCCCCGGTGACCGCTAGCGTGGGGCTGGTGCTCACCCGTCGAATATATGGCATCGAAACCGAGTACGGCGTCACGTGTACGCTGCGTGGGCAGCGGCGGCTCAGCCCGGATGAAGTGGCCCGCTATCTGTTTCGGCGTGTGGTCTCCTGGGGCCGGTCAAGCAACGTCTTCCTGGTCAACGGGGCCCGTCTCTATCTTGATGTTGGCTCCCACCCCGAGTACGCCACCGCTGAGTGCGACTCGATCGGTGATGTCGTTATCCACGACAAAGCGGGAGAGCGGATCCTTGAGCAGTTGCTGGACTCGGCCGAGGAGCGCCTCCAGGACGAGGGCATCCGGGGCACGATCCACCTGTTCAAGAACAACACCGACTCTGCGGGCAACTCCTACGGGTGTCACGAGAACTATCTGACGATCCGCAACGACGATCTGAGCCATTACGCCGAGGTTCTCATCCCCTTTTTGGTGAGCCGACAGATCTACGCCGGGGCGGGCAAGGTGTTGCAGACTGCCCGAGGTTCGATGTTCGCCATCAGCCAGCGGGCCGAGCACATCTGGGAAGGGGTTTCCTCGGCCACCACCCGATCCCGGCCGATCATCAACACCCGTGATGAGCCACACGCCGACGCCGAGCACTATCGCCGTCTGCACGTGATCGTCGGCGACTCGAACATGAGCGAGTACACGACCTATCTGAAGATGGGATCGATGGCCGTGCTGCTGCGAATGGTCGAGGACCCCAGTTGCATCCTGCCTGACATGACCCTGGAGAACTCGATTCGGGCCATCCGGGAGATCAGCCATGATCTCACCCTCGAACGTAAGGTGAAGCTGGCGAGCGGTAGGGAACTGTCAGCGCTGCAGATTCAGGGGGAGTTCCTGGAGCGGGCCCTCCACTACGCCGACACCAAGGGTTTCCCCGAGGATGAAATGAAGGCGCTGCGCATGTGGGAACACGTCATGACGCAGTTGGAAAGCGACCCGATGAAGCTCAGCCGGGAGATCGACTGGGTCATCAAGTACAATCTCCTCGATGCCTACCGGCACAAGCACGACCTGCCTTTGAGTCACGCCAGAGTGTCGCTGCTCGATCTGCAGTACCACGACATCAGGCGTCACAGCGGGATGTTCTACCGGCTTCAGGACCGTGGCCTGGCCGAACGGACCCTGATGGACGACGACATGACCGAAGCCATCAACACCCCGCCGCAAACGACCAGGGCCAAGCTCCGCGGTGATTTCATCCGTCGGGCCAAGGAACGCAAGCGGGACTACACCGTGGACTGGGTCCATCTGAAACTGAATGATCAGGCCCAGCGGACCGTTCTCTGCAAGGATCCATTCCGCAGTGAGGACGACCGGGTGGCCAAGCTCATCGAAAGTCTTTGAGCAGACGATCGGACGCGGGAGCCCCGTGAGCAAGCTCGAACGTCTCCTGAACCTGACGGCGGTACTGCTCAACACCAGGCAGCCCCTGACCGCAGAGCAGATCCTCGATCGGGTTGAGGGCTACCCGCCGCCGGGTCCTGCGTTCCACCGGGCCTTCGAGCGTGACAAGGAGGATCTGCGGGTGTTGGGGATCCCCCTGCGGATCGAACCTTCGCTCGAAGTCGAGCCGCCGATTGACGGCTACCGCATCGATCCCAACGACTACTACCTGGCCGATCCCGGCCTCGAGCCCGATGAGTTGGCCGCACTTCACCTGGCATCGCTCGCCGTTCGCCTCGACGGCCTCGGCGACCGCGAAGCGCTGTGGAAACTTGGGGGACTGGCCGATGCCGACCCTGGGTCACCGGGCGACAACGTGGTCGGAACCGTGGCCAGCATTCCGACTGGTCCGACGCTGGTCCCGCTATTCCAGGCCATCGTTCATCGACGGCAGGTGGTCTTTGACTACCGCGGCCAACAGCGAATGGTGGATCCCTGGCGCCTCGATTTCGAGCGCGGTCACTGGTATCTGACGGGCTTTGATCACCTCCGTCACGACGAGCGCAACTTTCGACTCGACCGGATCGAGGGGATGGTGAGCGAGAACGGTGTCCTCGGCGGTGATCCTCCCCGGCGACGCCAGGCGTCGTCGGGGCCGACCCCGGCCTGGGAGTTGGGCGATGATGAACCGACCATGGCCCGGGTTCGGATCGATGCCGACCAGGTCGTGACGGCCCGCCGACAGCTTGGGTCGCAGGTCGAAGCCGAGATTGAACCTGACGGCTCGGCGGTGTTCACGGTCCCGGTGGTGAACTTTGCCGCCTTTCGTTCGTTCCTGTTTGGGTTTTTGTCGCGGGCGGAATTGTTGGAACCGGTCGAATGGCGCGCCGACATCGTCTCGTGGTTGGAAGCAATCGAGGTCGGCTCGTGAACAGCAGGCCGACGGCACCGGATCGTATGCGGCGGGTACTGGCCGTCGTGCCCTGGATCGTGGCCAACCCCGGGCGGACCCTGGCCGAGGTGGCGGCGCGCTTCGAGCTCACGGAGAAGGCGCTGCTCGGCGATCTCAACGTGGTATTCATGGTTGGGCTGCCTCCGTACTCGCCCGACGCCCTGGTCGACGTGCAGATTGACGAGGAGGGTCGGGTCACGATCCAACTGGCCGACTTCTTCTCCCGACCCCTGCGCCTGACACCGGCCCAAGGGCTGGCATTGCTCGCATCATCGGACGGGTTGCTGTCGGTCCCCGGCACCGATCCCGATGGGGCCTTGGCCCGCGCCCTGGCCAAGCTGGCCAAGGCCGTCGGGGTTGAGTCCGACGAATCACTCGATGTCCATCTCGGTGATGCCGAGGTCGAGTTGCTCGATCAGCTACGGGCGGCGGCCAACTCGGGCCACGAGGTCGAGATCGTCTACTATTCCTACGGTCGGGACGAGCGAACTCGGCGCACGGTCGCTCCCTGGAGGATCTTCGCCGACTCTGGGGCCTGGTACCTCCACGCCTGGTGTCGCCAGGCCGACGGAGAACGGCTCTTTCGTGTTGATCGCATCGACCACCTTGTGCTTCTCGACACCGTCGCCCCCCAGCGCCCGGCCGAGGCCGGACTGAGAGCGGCGGTTTTCCAGCCCGGGGCCAATGATCCGCGGGCGACACTTCGGCTGGCGCCCGAGGCGTTCTGGGTTGCCGACTACTACCCGGCCGAGATCATCGACGATGCTGGGGACCACCAGGTGGTCGAGTTGGTGGTCAGCGCCGTCCCCTGGTTGGAACGACTGCTCATGAGGCTCGGCACCGACGCCAGGATCACTGATTCGGTCGGCCTCGACGAAGCAGGGGCGCTGGCGTCGGATGCGGCTACCCGGATACTGGAGCGCTACCGATACTGATTTGTGGCCTGGGTAATGGCCGCTCCATCAGCTTGGACGACTGTTGCGGCCCGATGTGGGCTAGCCTTGGCCTCCAATGGCTTCAGAATACGATCGACCAGAGCCGTCAACTTCCGGACGCTTTTTGGGCGAGGAGCCTGACGAAGAGGATGATGAGCGGAATCGGCGCAGGCCAGGCCCTCCGCCCTATCAAACAAATGATGGATCGGCCGATCCCTACTCAATGGATCGTCGGCCAGGTGTCGGTGTTCCTCCCCCCGAGCGCCGTCCTGCACCGGACGAGCCGCTGGCGTTCGACAACCAGGTCTTCGACACCCGGGCCTTTGACGACCAAGCACTTGGGCGTGGAGTCACCGGAGGGCCTCCAATTGAGGATCAAAGTGGGCGGGCTCGTGGAATCGGGCGCGATCTGTGGCCCGCGGCCGCGAGCCGGGCTCCGCTGGGCGAGGCGGCCCAAGGTTTCGATCCACCGACTGAGCCTGCCGCTGAACTCGACTACGAGGACTACTTCGATGATGATGACGACGATGATCTGATCGACGCCACATCGAACATGACCCGCAATGCCCTTGAGTGGGCCGTGGTGCTGGTCGGTGCCGTCCTCGTGGCGCTGCTGATGAGGGCCTCGCTGTTTCAG
>Ga0316192_10000429_pt1 | contig 30714 bp, 22 predicted proteins | sample MerIslwburrow_MG_FD_204931 | JGI IMG/M metagenome (GOLD analysis project Ga0316192, IMG submission 204931) | Coastal sediment microbial communities from Maine, United States - Merrow Island worm burrow | ecosystem: Environmental > Aquatic > Marine > Coastal > Sediment | place: USA: Maine...
TGACTTTCGTAATCTTCTCGATGTTGAATTTGAACCCTGCAGCGGCGTTAACCTCATTTATGGCCTGAATGCTTCCGGTAAAACCAGCCTGTTGGAGTCTATATATTATCTGAGCCATTTAAGATCATTCAGAACACCCTATCTTTCAGATCTGATCAATCACAACGCTGGCCGTCTGCAGTTACTGGCAAAAGCAAAAGATCAACTTGATAATCAAATTCCCATCGGTATTGAACGCAGCAAGGACTCACTCGAAGTCCGCGCCAACCAGAAACCCATACAGCGCGTAGCCGACATCACCGCTATATTTCCCGTTCTGGCGATACACCCTGACAGTTATCGACTGATAACGGGTAGCCCCGGTGAAAGAAGAGCGTATATAGACTGGGGAGTGTTCCACGTGGAACAGGGGTTTTTTGAAGCCTGGCAGCGCTACAAGAAAGCATTGTCACAAAGAAATGCAGCACTAAGGTCCGGGCAAAAACCGTCTTATTGCAAACTCTGGGATAAGGAACTCGACCTTGCAGCGCAACACATCGATGTTAAACGAGAAAAATACATTCAGGACCTTTATCCGTTCTACCTGAACCTGATTGAGCGATTTTTCCCGGAGCAGCAAGTGAAGCTGGAGTACAGGCGGGGCTGGAAGAACGAACAAAGTCTTCGAACTGTGCTGGAACAGGCATTTGACCGTGACCTGAAACGGGGAATGACTCAGGCGGGCCCACACAGGGCGGATTTATATATACAGGTCGATGGAAAATCAGCTCAGACAGGAATATCCCGTGGTCAACAAAAAGTGCTGGTGGCTTTGCTGAAACTCGCGCAGGTTCAGCAGTTCAGTCAATCAGCAGCACGGCATTGCATACTCCTGTACGATGACCTGGCTGCCGAACTGGATAGAGAGCACCGCAAACAAATTATGTCGGTTTTAAAGTCGATGCCGATACAGCTTTTTCTGACTGCGATAGAGCCAGATCAAATAGATATGCAGGGGTGGTCTGATGTTCGCATGTTCCACGTGGAACAGGGTCAGTTGAAATAAAGTTCTCTGTGTTGCTACTGTGGATATTTATTCTCTATCTGTAGTGTGTCGCTACAACGTATTGTGCTTGAAAGCCTGATATAATGCGTTTTTTAGATGTCCATGTATTATCTCTATGAGTTCTGAACAAACCTACGATTCATCCAATATTAAAGTACTAAAAGGGCTGGATGCTGTACGCAAGCGCCCCGGTATGTACATTGGAGACACCGATGACGGTACCGGCCTGCATCACATGGTATTTGAGGTGGTTGATAATTCTATCGATGAAGCACTGGCAGGCCATTGTTCTGAAATTAAAGTAAAGATCCATAGCGATAATTCAGTCACCGTGACAGATAATGGTCGCGGCATACCCGTAGATATACATCCGGAAGAAGGGCGCTCTGCAGCTGAAGTCATTATGACCGTGCTGCACGCCGGTGGTAAATTCGATGATAATTCCTACAAGGTTTCAGGTGGGCTCCATGGTGTAGGCGTGTCCGTTGTGAATGCCTTGTCGGAAAAAATGGAATTGGCAATTTACCGGGGTGGCAAGAAATACACGCAGGAATATGCCATGGGAGAACCGGTAGCGCCTCTGGCTGTTGCCGGGGATACCGAAAAAACAGGAACGAGTCTGCGTTTCTGGCCCAGTGATTCCATCTTTACCAATATCGAATTTCACTACGATATTCTATCCAAGCGACTCAGGGAACTGTCATTCCTGAATTCAGGCGTCAGAATCGCACTTTCTGACGAGAGAGGCGATAAAAGTGATGTATTTGAATACGAGGGTGGTATCAAGTCATTCGTCGAGCACCTGAACAAGAACAAAACGCCTCTGCACGAGACCGTATTGCATTTCGATACCGAAAAAGATGGTATTGGTGTCGAAGTCGCGATGCAATGGAATGATTCCTATCAGGAAAATATTTATCCATTTACCAACAACATTCCACAAAAGGATGGTGGAACGCATATTGCCGGTTTTCGTTCAGCGCTGACGCGCAGTTTGAACCAGTACATGGAAAAAGAAGGCATTGCAGCGCGTGCCAAGGCGAATGTCTCGGGAGATGATGCAAGAGAAGGACTTACCGCCGTGCTTTCCGTGAAAGTGCCTGATCCAAAGTTTTCTTCTCAGACCAAGGAAAAGCTGGTGTCATCGGAAGTGAAATCAGCAGTCGAGTCGACTCTGGGCGAAAAACTGCACGAATTTCTGATGGAGCGACCGACAGAAGCAAAAGCAGTTACCTCGAAAATAATTGAAGCATCACGTGCGCGTGAAGCGGCCAGAAGAGCACGGGAAATGACACGCCGCAAGGGCGCGCTGGATGTGGCTGGTTTACCCGGCAAACTCGCGGACTGCCAGGAAAAAGATCCGGCTTTGAGCGAAATCTACCTGGTGGAGGGTGACTCTGCAGGGGGCTCAGCTAAACAGGGCCGTGATCGCCGCACCCAGGCTATTTTGCCGCTCAAGGGCAAGATTTTGAACGTAGAGAAGGCCAGGTTCGACAAAATGCTGTCATCGGCTGAAGTTGGTACGCTGATTACAGCACTGGGTTGTGGAATCGGTCCTGACGAGTTCAATCCGGACAAGCTGCGTTACCACCGCATTATTATCATGACGGATGCCGATGTTGACGGGTCGCATATCCGTACCTTGCTGTTGACGTTCTTCTATCGCCAGATGGGTGCGATTATCGAGCGCGGTCATGTTTATATTGCACAGCCACCCCTGTATAAGGTGAAGAAGGGCAAGCAGGAGCGTTATGTAAAGGACGATGATGAACTCGATGCCTATCTGCTGCAACAGGCTCTTGAAGGTGCACACCTGTATGTGGACGAGGAAACACCGTGCATATCCGATACAGCCCTGGAAGATCTGGCTATGCAATACCTGACGTCAAAAAAGATCATTCGCCGACTGTCGCGAAGAGTTGACGAGAATGTATTGAATGAAATGATTTACCTGCAGGGATTGACAGAAGATGATCTGAAAGAGTCAGGTAAAGTACAGAAATACATAGATAAGTTATTGATTTTATTGGAAAAACATAAGTTAACCGGGGTCTATTATTCAGGTCAGGTCATTACCGACGAGGAAGGGCATGCAGCACTTGAAATGACCAAAACGGTACATGGCCTGGATCATGGCTATACACTCGATACCGAGTTTTTCACCTCCAGTGAATATAAATTATTAGCCGATCTGGGCAGTAAGCTGGATTCCTTGATAGGTGAGGGTGCCCGCATAGAGCGTGGTGAGAAACAGGCGGAAGTCGTCAATTTTGCCGAGGTCATGGAGTGGTTGATGCAGCAGGCCAGCAAGGGACAGAATATTCAACGCTATAAAGGTCTCGGTGAAATGAATCCGGACCAGTTATGGGATACCACGATGAATCCTGAAACACGACGCATGTTGCAGGTCAGGGTAGAAGATGCAATTGCTGCTGACCAGGTTTTTACAACCTTGATGGGTGATCAGGTAGAACCACGCCGTGACTTCATCGAACAAAATGCGTTGTCAGCGGAAAACATCGATACCTGAGATGTAGTAGTTCAGACTTGAACTGACGGTTGATGTCGTTTCTCGTATCAGCGGAAAACCAGTCTGTGCTGGAGGTTTAACATCCTGTTTTCTCGCAGAGGCGCAGAGAGTAAATATCTATAGTCGTTTGTCATACAGCCAAACTCGGCAGTACTGGCAAAAAATCATTGTCGGGGTTTGAATTAATATGACACTGAGTGTCAGATGAAATCCTGACTACTACACCTGAGACCAACGTACTTAAGTCCCCGATAGAGGATCCGTAATCCCCCCTTGTTTTTGGTGATGGATTCAGTGGCTTAGCAACTGTTTCGATTTGAACAGTAAGGTGATCATTAAGGAAGGAACCCTTCCCATTGTGGGAGAAGGCCAGAATGAGGGTCTTTAAATGATGCGGTTTTCCTGTTTTATTCCCTCACCCCAACCCTCTCCCAGGGAGAGAGTGGGGGGAATCAGTCGATCCGGCTTTTAGCCTTGTTGAAGTTACCGTCTTTAGTCAGTTGAGAATTCGCCCGGTTATCCACTAGTTATCAACCTGTTATCAACTTGTTATCAACAGTATTTATCCACAGGTTATTCAATATTGCCTGTTTTATTACATCTTACCCACAACCTGTGGATAACCTGTGTCATTTTTACGTGGTTTTTTCATAACCAGGTTCATTGCTTCCCTGTATGGCACTACGCCATTTGAGTGCATCACATCCTGTCCGGTTTTGCTTAGCACGAATCGAATGAAATCTTTTACTGATTCGATGTTAGGTGAATGAGGGTCATACATCAGGAAAAGTGGTCGGTAGAGACTGTAATCACCCGTCTTTATATTTTGTATTGATGGTTTAACACCATTAAAAGCAACAATCTTGACGTCCTGCATATGTGCACTGCTAACACCGGTGATAGCAATAGCATTGGGGTTTTGGGTTAAAGCCTGCTCAAGCTCTTCGATGGAGTCGAAAACACGACGTGTATGGAATTTCTTCTCGGTATTTGAAAAAAGTAATTCTCTCAATGTACGCCCGTTGCCGGAAATTTTGTTTTTATGGGCATAAACTTCGATTTTCTGTTCATTCCCTCCCAGCTCAGACCAGTACCTTATCCTGCCCGTATAGATTGCTTTTGCCTGATCATGGCTGATGCTTTCTACAGGGTTATCTTTATGCACGATAATTGCCAGTGCATCCCAGGCAACGGGCAAAAGCTTGACGCCTGTTTCACGCTTTTCGTTCGGTATCAGATAGCGGGAAGTTCCACCGATATCCGCAACACCTATCTGAACATCACGAATTGTGCTGGTTGAATTTCCCGCGTGCACATTGATATGAATGCCGGTTTTTTCCCGGTAGGCATTCACCAGGTCAGTGACATATGCATCTTTGCTGACATGGCAACTCACCAGGTTGAGTTCTACAGTATCAGCAAAGCTGTTGGATGAAATCGAAAGAAGAGCGAAAGCGAAAAATATTCCTTTAAATTCAGACACATGAGGCCCCTCTTGATCGTGGTTAGAAGATCTGAATCAGTCTCATTTTTTACATCTGCGGGTGATTTATAGCATACTCCAGAATTATTTTAGATTTGAGCCGACGAACTACATGAAACACAAAGATTTAAGAGATTTCATCAACCAGTTAGAGAAAATTGGCGATCTCAAGCGCATTCAGCAAGAAGTCGATCCCTATCTTGAAATCACCGAGATCTGTGACCGCACATTAAAGAAAGAAGGCCCGGCATTATTATTTGAAAATGTTAAGGGATCGGACATCCCGGTCCTGGGCAACCTGTTCGGTACGCCAAAACGCGTTGCGATGGGTATGGGTGAAAATGAGGTAGAAGCACTGCGTGAAGTCGGCAAGCTGCTGGCTTTTCTGAAAGAGCCGGAACCGCCAAAAGGAATGAAAGACGCCCTGGATAAGATGCCCGTGTTCAAACAGGTGCTCAACATGGCGCCAAAAATCGTCAAACATGCGCCCTGCCAGGAAATCATAATTGACAGGGACGAAGTCGATCTGGGCAGGCTGCCCATACAAACCTGCTGGCCGGGAGACATTGCTCCCCTGATTACCTGGGGACTGGTCATTACCAGGGGCCCGGAAAAAGAACGGCAGAACCTTGGAATCTATCGGCAACAGGTTATTGCCAGGAACAAGGTCATCATGCGCTGGCTCTCGCATCGGGGCGGTGCGCTGGATTACCGCGACTGGCAGAAAAAACATCCCGGTGAACCCTTCCCGGTTGCGGTCGCACTGGGCGCTGACCCGGCAACAACCCTGGCTGCTGTTACGCCGGTGCCGGATACATTGTCAGAGTACGGCTTCGCCGGTCTGCTCAGGGGGAGTAAAACCGAGGTTGTGAAATGCAGCGCAGGCGACATCATAGTGCCGGCAACAGCCGAGATGATACTGGAAGGTCACATCTATCCTGGAGAAGAAGCGGAAGAAGGTCCGTATGGAGACCATACCGGGTATTACAATGAAACCGATATATTCCCGGTGTTTACGATTGAACGCATAACGCATCGAACAGATCCAGTCTACCACAGCACCTATACCGGAAGACCGCCGGATGAGCCGGCCGTTCTCGGTGTCGCATTGAATGAAGTTTTCGTTCCGATATTGCAAAAACAATTTCCGGAAATTATCGATTTTTATCTACCACCGGAAGGCTGCTCTTACCGCTTTGCGGTTGTCAGTATCAACAAGCAATATCCCGGTCATGCCAAGCGCATCATGATGGGAGTGTGGTCATTCCTGCGACAGTTTATGTATACAAAATTCGTCATCATTGTGGATGACGATGTGAATACACGTGACTGGAAAGACGTGATCTGGGCCATCAGTACCCGCGTTGATCCGGTGCGTGATTTTACTATGGTCGAAAACACTCCAATTGATTATCTCGATTTCGCTTCACCGGTTTCCGGCCTTGGCTCCAAGGTAGGTATCGATGCAACCAATAAATGGCAAGGAGAAACCGATCGTGAATGGGGTAAGCCGATAAGTATGGATGAAAATGTCAAACGACGCATTGATGCTATCTGGAATGATCTAGGTATAGACAGTTAAATTAGATTTAAAGATTCCTGTAGTAAATATCTACATTTATGAAGACGAATAAACGCCTGTCACTGATTTTAAAAAGCCTGGCAGGGGTAATTGCCGTGCTGTTGTTTACAGCAGGTTTACTGGAATTGGCAGATGTAAGCTTTACTTCAAAAAAAGCCCGCCTGGTTTTGCTCGAACAAATAAAAACCATTACGAATAGAGATGCACGTATCGATGGTGAGGTAAAGATCACCGTTTCTTTTTTTCCCAGTATTGTTGTTGAACGTCTACATATAAAAAATATCGATGGATTTGTTGATGGGGATTTTATTACAGTATCTGAAGTCCGGGTAGAAGTATCGTTAATGCAGTTATTAACCGGTGTGCTTTACCTGGAAGAGCTTGCAGCAGATCATGCAAATGTCGGTCTGATAAAAAAGAAAGATGGTAGTTATAACTGGTCATTCGAACGATTAGTTCAAATGGATGATGCTTTAATAAAAGCAGTTAGAGAATCCTCCAAGCAAAAAAGTAAAAAAAAGCAATTTTCATTAAGCGTATTCAAACTAACTGATATTTCTGTTAATTATGTTGATGAATCAGATGGTCAGGTAATAGAGGGTCATGTCGAGCGTTTGTTGGTTGATCTGAAAGATAGAACAAAACCGCAAGCTGAAATAACAGGTATTGTGCAGGGTAGTGCGTACGACCTGATTTTTGAATCTGATGATCTTCAACAATTTTCATCTGGTCAAGCGTGGGAATTGCATGGCACTGGAAAGATAGCGAATAGAAATACAAAGTACAAAGTTATCTTACAATTGAAAGAGAAAGTTATCGAAGGTAATGTCGATGTAAATGTACAAGAAATAAATCTGGGTATTATGCTTGAAAAGCTGGGCATTGTTTCCGGTCAAGATGCAACAGGTAAAGAATTAAATATAAAAATAAAATTACGTGGCAAAGATGCAACAGAGTTATATAAAAAGGCAGAAATCAAATTAAATCTTAGGAAGGGTTATTGGAAACCTGTATCTGCAGAATCAGATAAAAATAATAAGCTTTTATTCAAAGATATCGCTTTAACTACATCCTGGGATAGACCCGTTGAATTACATCTTGATGGAAGTATTGCGGATGAAGTTATAAAAATTAATTTTAAAACTAATCACTTGAAAGAGTTTTTCGATGAGGTGGAAGAGCTTGACGTGAATCTCGAAGCCCACGTTGCAGGCAGCGACATCACCACAAAAGGTACGCTTGATTTACCGGTTAAAACCAAACAGTTCCGCCTGGATATCTCGCTCAAAGGTGAGGACCTGGAAAAACTCAACAGGATAATTGATAGCGAACTTCCACCTTTTAATAACTACAGCTTGACTGGAAAAATTTCAGCGAATGAAAAAGGGTTTGTTATCAAAGCTGAAGATGCAACGATTGGTGATACGCATTTCAACACTGTAATAGTTGTTGACACAAGTTCGTTTAAACCTTTCTGGAGTATCAATCTCAATAGTCGACAGTTGCAGATGAAAGATTTCGAGTTTGTTGATGTAAAAGGAGAAAATCTTAACGCCGAAACTATAAAAGCTTCTCTACAAAAAAACAGTGAACAACCGGGGGAGGAAGCAGGCCGTAATCTGAAACAGATCGTTGATAATCCGAAAATGCATTTTGATTTGAATCTGAATATTGAAAATGTGATGGTAGGAGAAAGTGCTTTTGGAAGTTCGATTATTAAATTAAAATTGCGTGATAAAACTTTAATACTGGAAGATGCGGAGATTAATGTTCCGGGCGGAAAAATTAAATCATCTGCAGTATTCAATATTGAAAACAAGGAAGTACAGGGTGCTCTAAAACTTGATATCGATAAATTCGATTACGGCGCAGTTGCACGTTACTTCTCACACGGTTCTAAACAAGGCGGAGTAATAAGCGCGAAGATTGATTTGAAACTTGGCGGCAAGGATTTTTCACGGCTGTTCGATCATGCAACTGGAAAACTGGACGTAGCACTGTGGCCAAGAAATACACAAACACAAGTCTTCGATATGTGGGCAAGTAACCTATTCCTGTTATTGCTACCCGAGATCAGGAAAAAGGAATCAAAAGTGAATTGCCTTGTTGCTTTAATGGATCTTGAAGATGGCATCATGAAGGAAGACTTTTTTGGTATGGATACTACGAAAGTATGGATGCTCGGAAATATCAATGTAATATTTGCCGAAGAGCAAGTAGAGCTATCTTTATATCCAAGATCAAAAACTGCAAGAATCTTTGCAGTACAGGCACCAATAAGAGCGGAAGGTAGCTTTGACAAAATAAAATTAATTACCAATCCGGTAGATATTACCGCTGCATATTTTTCCTTCATTACCAGCCCACTACATGTACCCGCCCGCCGGGTGTTTGATGATAAGGTACCTGAAGATGCCAGCGAAATATGCGAGAAGTTTTACGATCGGGCGTATGTGAAAAAATTAAAAGAACAAATGGAAGCAGAAGAACAGAAAGAAATTGATGAGTTGCTGGATTCAGACTAAATAGACATTAATTGTAATAGTCAGGATTCAATCTGACAGCCAGTGTCATATTAACTCAAACTCAGACTTTGATTTTTTGTCAGTACAGCCAGGATTGGCCATATAAACGATGATATGGATAATTACTCTCGCAAAGCCGCCAAGCCCGCAAAGGAAGGCAAATAAAACGATATTTTCCTCGCACAAAAACACATCACCTTTGCGTTCTCTGCGCCTCTGCGAGAAAACAGGATGTTAAACCTCCAACATAGGTTAGTTTCCCGGCTATACGAAAATCGACAACAACTGTCAGATCAAGTCTGGACTATTACACATTAATGCATATCCACTAACCACCCACGCGGGTGCCGAAGTTGTATTTAAAAGAGAGTTGAACGCGCAAGTCATCCGAGCTTACGACCAGGAGAGAAGTCGGCACCCCATCGATATCGAATGTGGCCATTTCCCCGTCACCCTTGTTCTCCCGCTTGCCCCACTGCAGCTCGACGCCCCACATCAAATCTTCGATCGGATGGTAGAGCAGGTTAGCGATGGCGCGGTTGCTCCAGGCGGTGCTTTATTCGGAATCCTCATCCATCAGCTTGAGATCACTACCGGCATAATCGCTCAGGTTCTGCAGCACCTGCTTCCAGTAATTCGAGCGCTATTTTCGAGTTGAACGGCAGGCCGGTAGGTTCGACACCGATTTTTTCTGCGATAGCTTCAGGGCCCTGTTGCTGCATTACCAGCGAAGCGGTGAACGGTTTTGACACTGACTGAATAGAGAGCTTGTAGTCCACGTCACCTTTGGTGTATAGCTTTCCGTCACGCGTCACAATAACGACGCCGAAAAGATCACTGGGTACCTTGGCAAGGATTGGAATGTAATCCGCATTCTTGCCATCCTTCAGGTCTTTGTATTTCGTGTAGGCTGCGTCCACAACTCGCTGCAGACCGACGTCAGAAGGGCCAACGCCTTTCGCGATGGACTGAGTCATTGTCAGGGAGAGAACAGCGGCGAACACCCAGGTGAATACAGTTTTACCAGTTAGTCTAGCAGTCATACTCGTTTCTCCCCTTGATATGATTAGCTTGGGAGTTGTGTTCATCCGGCATGTCCTCGCAAATATAACTTGCGGCAGTATTGGCTGCAATCAATTTGTGATCCCTGGAAGAGCAACATCAGCGACAGATATCGCATAAGCCCGAATGTTCCCGCATAATCCTGATCATGGTTGCACGCATTTACAAAGTCAGGACCACTGCACGACTGCGGTTTGTTTCGGTGTGCCTGCTTTGGTTGGGTATCATATTCTGTACACACGCGCAGGTATCGATCGACGGCGTTGAACCACAAGTCCGCGACAACATTCTTGCTTACCTACGGCTCGATGATGAAGCTTGCGATGCTCCCGACTGGCGGGTGCGGCGGCTGTTCGCTGATTCGGAAAAAGAGATTCGCGGGGCGCTTGAAGTCCTCGGCTTTTACAATATCGAGATCGAGAAGACCCTCAAGACAGGCGATAGCTGCTGGCAGGCAAGCTTTGTTATTACACCCGGGAAACCGGTTGTGCTGCGCAACGTGTCGATAGACATCGACACTGCCGGCGTAAGGGATAGTGAACTGCTAAATGTCGCACAGAAATGTGCCTTGAACACCGGGGATGTTTTGCAGCACGCCAACTATGATGCTTGCAGGCGCAAGATTACCAGGGCTGCCGAAAACCGCGGCTACTTTGCCGCCAGGTTCATAGAGCGGCGCATCGATGTTTATCCCGACGAGTACGCGGCTGATATAATATTGCATTTCTTCGCCGGCCGGCGTTATGTATTCGGCGACATCACATTCGACCAGGCGGTACTGGATCCCGATCTGGTAGAGCGGTTTGTCAGGATCACACCGGGCGAACCCTACGATGCGGATCTCGTCAGAAAGATACAACGCGATCTTGTGTCCAGCGCGTATTTCGATCAGGTTTTGTTCAAACGAACCCCCCGCGGTGAACCTCATTTCGATGTACCGATACATATCGAGCTGACGCCCGGCAAGAAAATGCAGTACAACGCAGGCGTTGGTTTCGCCACCGACGTCGGACCGAAACTGCGTTTCGGAGTATTGAACCGGCGGGTTAATAATGCTGGCCACCAGGCCGAATTCGAGGTCAACTGGTCGAAGGTTATTTCGGACGTCGGTGTTACTTACCGCATACCGCTCGATAAGCCGAAGGACTGGTTTACCATCGACACCGGCTACAAGATCGAAGACAATGACAGTTTCGAGAGTGACCTGTTCACCACCGGCGTGCAGCGCATACAGAAGCGCGACAATGGCTGGATACGTACACTGTTCCTGGATCTGCGGCTCGAGGAATACGCGACCAGCGAAATCGACAAAGACCGTTCCAAATTACTCACCCCGGGGATCGGTTATGCCTTCGTGGAAGAAGACTATCCACCGCGTCCCCTCTTGGGTCATCGCAGCAGCGCCCAGTTGCGCGGTGCGGTGGAGGGCCTGATTTCCGATACCAGTTTTGCGCAGGTCTACGGCAACACTAAGTGGGTGTTCGGGCTCTGGTCCGGTGGGCGGCTGTTGACCCGCGCCGAAGCCGGTTTTACCCTGATCGATGAACTCGACACCCTGCCGGCATCAGTGCGCTTCTTCGCCGGTGGCGACACCAGTGTGCGCGGCTATGCCTACAAGTCACTCGGACCGACCGATCCCTTCGGTAATGTGGTTGGTGGCGAAAACCTGCTGGTTGGCAGTGTCGAGATTGATCAGCTGGTTGCAGATGACTGGTCGGTGGCGGCATTTATCGACAGCGGCAATGCCTACGACTACCTCAGGGACTTCGATACCGCAACCGGTGTCGGTCTCGGTGTTCGCTGGATTTCACCGCTGGGGCCCATCCGCTTCGACGTTGCGATTCCGCTGGAGAAGGATGCGCCGGACGATTACCGGATTCACATCACACTGGGGCCAGACCTGTGATGCGCGCGCTGAGAATAACCGCACTGGTCACACTGCTCACTGTAGTCGTACTCGCACTCGTTCTGGCATGGCTGGTGAGATCGGAACAGGGTAGCCGCTGGTTGCTGGAGCAGGGGCTTGGCATTTCTCCTGTAACTATCGAGGCAAGGGGTATCTCCGGCACCCTGGCAGACGGGCTGGGTGTCGAGAGCCTGTTTATAGCGTTGCCGCTGGCAGAAATCCGGGCCGAAAAGGTTGTAGTCAGCTGGAGTCCCGCAAAATTGTTTGCGGGCATTGTCGATATCAATAGTGCACGCATTGCCGAGCTTAGCGTCGACATCCTGGAAAGCGACAGCACTGACGACACTTCCAACGATTCTGAGAAAAAACCAGGCGATGATGCCACCGAAGATGAATTGTTCTGGCTGCAGATTCCGCTGGATATATATATAGAGTCAGGGCAGCTCGACAAACTGCGCATCGAGGAAGCGGAATTCGAAAACCTGAGCGTCGCCGGAACCATCGGTCACGGGCGCCTGGAAATTGAAACACTGGGCGCGCAGGTAGTCGGCATCAAGCTGCAAGCCAGCGGTGAGCTGGTAGGGCCGGACCCCGGTCGGCTGCAAGCAGCAGCCAGCTGGGAGATGCCGGCAGAAAACCTGCATGGCAGCGGCAGCTTTAACGGAAATATAGAGAAGCTCGATTTTACCCAGGTGATCAATGTGCCGGAAACGATCAACTTCAACGGCAGCATTTATGATTTATTCAGCGCGCCGTCACTGGAGGGTGTGGCTGACTGGCCAAGTGTTCGCTTGCCTGGCGAAACGATACTGTACAGCAACGACGGCCATGTCACTGTCAATAGTGACTTTCGATCAGCGCGCCTTGATGGTACCAGCATCATGCTGCTCGAAGGCTGGCCTCAGGGTAATCTGAAACTGCAAGCACTGCTCGACCTGCAAGCGGTCACTATCGACAGCTATTCCATAGATGGACTGGATGGTCGCATCTCCGGTTCCGGGCGGATCGGCTATGGTGAAGGCGTGCACGGCCAGTTGGCAATTAATGCCAGTCAGATCGACACCGGACTCATCAACAGCGAGCTGCCGGGCCGACTCGGTTTTGACGCCAGCCTGCAGATTAAGTCGGCTGATGAATTCATCATCGATATCACTGCTGCGCAAGCAACAATTGTCGACAGGGACTTCACCGGGCTGGGACACGTGCACTGGCGTGAAGCAAAGTTGGCCGCGATCGATGCCAGCATCAATGCCGGCAGCAATCGACTCACTGCCGATATCAAACTGGATAAACAATTGGCAGGTTTGATTAAAGCAAGCGCACCCGAGCTGGCGATGTTGTGGCCTGACCTGCAGGGTGCACTGGATGTTGCGATCACCCTCGGCGGCAGTCTCGAAAACCCGCAGGCTGATGTCACAGCGAGAGCGACATCGGTATCATTCGGGTCGCAATCGATGGACACGTTCGTAATGAGTGGAGCGTTACAGAACGATAACAGGATCACAGGCAGTCTTGCCGCGACCGGGCTGGTCGCCGATCAACAGCAAATCGGCAACCTGGACTTCACGCTGAACGGCACACTTGCCGAACATCAATCAGTACTGAATTTGGCCGACGGAGTGGTTGATGTGGAACTCCGTGCCAGCGGTGGCTGGGACGGCAAGTACTACACCCAGCGATTCGAATATGGCCAGATCCAGCCGAAAGGTTTTGATCACTGGAAGCTGGAACAGAATCCGCAACTGAGCCTGTCGGCGGACAATGGACAGATAAGTGCACATTGCTGGAGGCAGCAGGATGCAAGCATCTGCATCGATGCCAGTAACTGGGGTGCGGAAAGCCTGCAAAGCACGGTTACTATCAAGGACTTTGCACTCGCCACCTTGCAACCTCTATTGAGTGAGGGCTACAGCATCGATGGTACAGCTAATGCCGACCTCAAGTTGATGCGCAATACAGCAGGTATGCAAGGTGAATTGCACTGGCAGCAATCCCGCACGGTGGTGGCCTACAGCGACAACATCGATACGCTTCAGACGACGCTCGAAAAAGTCGAGATCGATCTCAGCTCGGACAACGCCCGGACGAATCTCGATGCGAAACTCAGCGGCGAACAGGGGCTGAATATGACCGTGACCGCCAAAGTCAGCGGCCCGCTGGTTGCTGAAAGTCCGTTAAATGCTGCAGCTAAAGGCAAGTTACCGAGCATCGGGCTGCTGAGACCGCTTGTGCAGCGTGTGGTTAATCCGGGTGAATTGCAGGGTGAGTTGACGATCGATCTCAGCGCAGCTGGCACACTGGGTGACCCGCTGTTTACCGGAGGTGCCTATCTTGCTGATGGCACACTTGGGCTGTTGGATGCCGGGATCACGTTCACGGATATCAACATAGCTGCACAGAGTAAGGGTACCGATAAACTGCTGGTGACCGGCGAGTTCAGATCGGGTGAAGGCAGTGCTGAAATTCTTGGCGAGGTACGCGCAGTTGAAGGCACGGACCTGGTCACCGATATCCGTATACAGGGCCAGAATCTGGCTATGTTGCGTGTTCCGGACCTGAATGTTGATACCTCGCCAGACCTGAAGCTGCACATTGGCGAGGGTGTGTTTGATATCAGCGGCAGCATAAAGATTCCACATGCAACGGCAAATATTCGAGAACTGCCGAAAAATGCTGTACCAAGGTCAACCGATGTCATCGTGCATGCGCCGGAACGTGAAGACGTCCAGCAGAAAGAAACGATTGTTACCGGTGATGTCGAGGTGTTGCTTGGCGATGACGTTCGTTTCAACGGCTTTGGATTGACCAGCAGACTGGATGGTGGACTCAGGTTGACACAAAAACGTCGCGGTCAGCTGCGCAGCGGCGGTACCGTACGTGTGCGCGACGGTTATCTCACCGGTTATGGCAAGGAACTGCGCGTGGATCGTGGCGAGCTGACATTTACCGGACCACTGGATGATCCTTTGATCAATATCCAGGTAAGCCGTGAGTCTATTTACGAAGGCCGGCAGTACACGATAGGTCTGCGCCTGACAGGCACAGCCCAGAACGTCAAGACCGAACCGTTTTCACGGCCAACCATGAGTGAGCGCGATGTGCTTACTTTTCTGTTGCTCGACCGGCCTGCAAGTTCCGATAGCGACGCGAGCGGTGCTGCGCTGGCACTCGGTCTGCAGCAACTGCTTCCGGATCAAAGCGGCAGATTCGGACTGGACGAAGTCAGTTTCGAAACTAACGATGCGAACGAGGCCGCGATGGTGGCAGGCAAGCATATCAATGAAAAACTTTATGTGCGCTATGTGTTCGGATCTATAGGTCAACCCGGTGCTTTCAGAATTCGTTATCGGCTTGGCCGCGGCTTCAGCCTGGAGGCGAGCACCGGATCCAGACAATCGATGGACCTGATATACATGCTCGAGCGCTGATTGTGCTGCAAATCAACTGCGACGTGGTGATAAGGCTGCTGTTAACATGCTCAATATCGACAAGCTGATGATAGGTACGGGCAAGCCAGTTATTGTCCTATGATAGATACTGTGAGATTAACGTTATTCATAAGATATCTGCTGGTGCTGGCTGTAAATGTCGGTGTGGCGTCAGTGTCGAATGCTGCCCCCCTGCCGGGTTTAAGTTCGCTGTCTGATTCGGTAGTCCGCGAATCAGCCATTGCCTTTGTCAACACAACCACTTCGCCGGGCCTCGAAGGTGCGACACTGACCGTAGACGATGGCAACCGGCAATCTGAACAATGGCGTTCCAGTCTAGGATTTGCTGCGGAATTCACCTTGAAGAATCACATCTATAATGGCTATTGGGGTCTGGCTGTTGTTGGCGGTTCGCTAAATGATAAGGTTGTGCTTACTGGAGATGATGGGCAGCCCGTGACGTTGGACATGACACGTGACGTGGTGGCGCTGAGCGGATCTTTCGGGCTCAGTTATCCAGTTAACCAGCATTTCAAACTTCGCCCTTATCTTTCCCTGTCAGTATCAGACCTGCAAACGGAAGGTATTGTGGATGGACTGCTCACTACCGCTCCCAGTGGCAACGCTACAACAACAGTTGAATTCAATTCCGGTGCCCAGATGTTATCAACGACGGGTTCTATCGATGCCCTTTATTCGCGCTGGTTCGGTGACAATAGGCTTGAATTGTCGGCGCATTATCATTTGATCTATACCGATTCTTTCAGTGAAGATAATCCAGTGCTGGTGACTGATGCCTGGAACGATGTATTACAGTTAAAGAGCAGGTATAGCGGCCCAACAAGACTATCGAGTATTGGAAGGCCCTGGCGCTGGCAGTTGTATGCTAACCATGTGAATTTTCTTAGTCAGGATAATCTATCTCTAGGCTATACAAGCCTGTTCGAATTTGGAGCCGGGATGGAATGGCAAATGAATATCAAGCCACTCGACTGGTTTGGCTGGCAAATGGTGGGATTAAAGGCTGGCGTAATTACCAGTTCGAATGTTGAGGGTTATTTCCTGGGGCTGACTGCACGATGAACCTGCGATTCATTATATTTATCTGCTCAGGTATATTCCTCTATGCCTGTGTACAACCACCGGTTTTCAAAGGAGATGGTTTTGCGCTTGTCAGATCCAATTATCCAATTGTAAAAGTCAACGGAAAAGCAGTAGAGCCTTTATATAAGCTGGATATCGAGGCAGGAGAGAATACCCTGGTGATTGTTTATAACACCTACCAGTACGATTATGACTGTACGTTTAGCTGGAGCGCAGTGACAAACACCGTGTATGAAGTAACAGATCAGGAAAACAAATACCCGTTGACACTCTATCGCTGGGTTAGAACCAACAGCTTATGGGCTTCGCGGCTTGATCCTTTAGACCCATTGGAATGTGTACGGAAACCGAGGCGCGGAAACGTTGCTGCTGAATAAGCAGTGCTTGTTATAAATAATATTAATAACGTAGCCCGGATGAAGTGAAACATAATCCGGGGATTCTTCGTGCTAATTAGGAACCCGGATTACGCTTCGCTACATCCAGGCTACTCGTTATCATTATTATCTGGCAACGCCTTCATGTGCACATCACGCTGTGGGAATGGGATTACAATACCTTCTTCACGGAATGCCTTGTCAATGGCGAAGTTAATATTGCTTATGGTGCTCAAGCGACGATCAACATCATAGAGATGGACGCGTAATTCAAAATCGAGCGAACTGTCACCGAAACCGCGGAATAGTATCAGCGGTTTTGGTGATGTGCCATCTTTAACGACAAGTTCGTTTTCTTCTGCAACCTGAGTCAGTATATATCTGACCTTGTCGGTGTTACTGCCATATGCTACACCGACCTTGATGATGGCACGACCACGAATGTCACCCAGCATGAAGTTTGTCACCTGGTTGGATATTAGTTCAGAGTTGGGGACGATAACATCGGACCGATCAAAGGTAAGGATGCGTGTTGAGCGAATACGAATATCCTGTACGTAACCTTCTGTAGTACCAACCTGTATCCAGTCACCTTTTCTTACCGGGCGTTCGAATAACAGTATCAGTCCGGACACGAAATTGTTAACAATGTTCTGTAAGCCGAAACCAATACCAACAGACAAAGCGCCGGCGATGAGTGCAATTTTGCTGAAATCAAATCCAGCAACTGAAAGAGCAACCAGTGTCGCAATAACAAACATGATATAACCGGTAATGGTTACCATGGCTTCGCGACCACCGCGATCCATCGATGTTTTTGGCAGCCAGTTATTTTCAAGCTGGTGTTTGATCCAGCCTGTCGATATGATAATCAGGGCAAAGAATAATAATGAAAGGAGTAATTTGCTGGGTACAATCCTGAATTCACCGATTTGAAAACCGTTAATCAGGTAGTTGCGTGTATGCTCGATAATTCCGCCCGTCTGGTCGAAAGAGCTAAGTAATATATAGCCAAAACCGCCCCAAAGGATGATGGTGGTTGTTAATCGTATCCATACCAGGCCTGGTAAGGTCTTTTTGTCTTCGACGCCGAGTTTTTCATGCAGGCGTTTACACCAGTTGTAAGTGCCGTCGTCCATGGCATCGAACAGGTCCCTTAGTAACTTTGAAGTGGTCAGGAATACAGCAAAGACAATAAATGTCAGAAGTATTGTTCTACGCCCGATTAATCCAAGATTCCTGAATCCCGCCCACTCGGTTACTAGTGATAGTGCAAATACAATAATTAATACTATAAATAGCCAGCGGAGCTTTTCAAGTTTTGGCGAACCGATCAAAACTGTAAACAGCCATATCAGGTTGAGCACAAACAGTAATGAAAAAATATCCCTGAGTAATAAACGGTTAAGCTCAGGTATGCTTTCTGAAAATACGGTGTAGAAGGCCATGTAGCCAAGAAAGGAAAGAAAAGCGAGAATATGTAAACGACGTGAGAGTTTTTCTGCAATACCGGGCGTGAAATCGATAAATGTTCTTGCGGGTTTTACCGGCGAAAATATAAATCGAACAGCTGTAATGAAGGCAAGATATATGAGCAGGCCTATAGTCAGCGTGGTGATAAATGGAGTCGGTGAAATATCCCTGGTTACTATGTATAAAATAAGTGCAGCAGATGACGCGCCGAACAACCAGGGTAAGTAGTGTGCAAATGTAGTTAATGTTGCCTGAGCGAACTGTTCTGGAAAGTCATCCTGCCATTCAATCCTGTGATTGAGTTTCAACAGAACCCTGCGTATCCATAATCCAATCAATATCGTCAAGATCACGATGGCGAAAAAAATCAGAGCATCGGTTGCGACCAGTTCCTGAATGCCGGCGTGCATCCAGAAGAAAGTGCCTGAGTCGGTAATGAGCTCGAAAGGGCTTTTGATGTACGCAACAACCAGGGTGTAAATATGCGGCCCTCGGATTAAATATTTTTCCTGGAAGTAGGATTTTTCTGCCAGACTGATATGTTCACTGGCTTTTTCACCTGTTTGATTATAAAGGTTGCATTTTGCCAGGGCCTTATCCAGCTGTTCTTTTTCTTTTTGTAAATTATTTCTTTGTTTGGTTACTTCAGCAGCTTCGTCTTTAACCTTTTCACCCAGGCCATCAATAGATTCCTGTAATTTTTTTATTTTGGTTTCATTGTCAGCGATGCAAACAGAAGCTTCGCTGCTAATCTTGATTACGATCTTGGTCCATTTGGCCAGGTCCGCCTGGTCAAACTCTCCGCGATCAAGTTTATAAGTGATGGTTTTTATCTGCTTTGATAATTTCTCGAGTTGCGTTTCTTCATCGGCGTGCGCAACGAATGCTGCAGTTGAGAAAAGCAGCAGTGTTATAACAATGCGTTTTATAAAGTTCATTCGTACCTGGTTTCCACGCCACAGCTTTTGCTGTATCTGAGAATAAGATAGCCAACGACGCCTGACAGGAATGAAGCGACCAGTATTGCAAGGCGGTCTGCGTATTCATATAAGGCATCATCCTTGAACGCCAGTGAGTCGACAAACAAACTCATGGTAAATCCTATCCCTGTTAATACCGCCACACCATATAGCTGGAGCCAGCTGCTGTTTGCAGGTAATGAAGCCAGTTTGAGCTTGATGGCTATAAAGCTGAAGCCAAACACGCCGATTTGTTTGCCAAGGAAGAGCCCCGCCATAATACCCAGCGGTACTGGACCCAGCATGTTTTCTAAAGAGACTTCTCGCAAATCGACGCCGGCATTTACAAAAGCAAACATGGGTAACACAAAAAATGCTACCCAGAAATGCAGGTCATGTTCGATCGTTTTAGACAGTGAAAACTCGTTGCCTTCTTTGTCAGTTGATTTAAGCGGGATGAAGAAAGCAAGCGCAACACCTGCAAGCGTGGCGTGAACGCCGGACTTGAGGACACTGACCCATAAAACAATGCCAACGATGATATAGGCCGCTTTTTTAACAACGCCGCGGCGATTCATGATGATAAGAGTAGCGATCGCAAGTAATGCTATCGTTATCGAAACTTTAGATAGATCGACTGTGTAGAAAATTGCGATAATCACGATGGCGCCCAGGTCATCGATAATGGCCAGTGCAAGCAGGAACACTTTTAACGAAGCCGGCACCCTGTTGCCGAGCAATGAAAGTATACCAAGCGCAAAGGCGATATCTGTCGCGGTTGGTATGGCCCAGCCTTGCATGCCGAGTGGCTGGTCCTGGTTAAAATAAATGTAGAACAGGGCCGGTACTACCATGCCGCCTACAGCGGCGATACCAGGCAGCATAACCTGCGATACGGTCGACAGGTGTCCTTCGATAATTTCGCGTTTTACTTCCAGCCCAATCAGTAAAAAGAATATGGCCATCAGGCCGTCGTTTATCCATAGATATAGCGGTTTATCAATATGCAGCGCACCAAAACGTATTTCAACGGGCGTATGCAGAAAAAGGTTGTATAGCTCTGAAAGCGGCGAGTTTTTCAGCAACAGGGCAAGAATAGTGACAAAAATCAGTGTGATACCTGCCGAGGATTCCTTTTTAATAAATTCTTCAACAAAGTTCATGGCGTTTCTGTTGCTCGTATGATGTGTTTAGTGAGTGGATTGTGCCAAAAAAACCAGAATGAGTGCAATCATAGCAGGCAATGCCTGAACCCAGATAATTAGTAGACTGCTTGTGATGCCGCCAAAAACACCGGCGATAACCACACAACCGAGAAAAAACACTTGAAGATTATATGCAAATTGCTCTGCCAGCAGCCCCCAGATCAAACCGGCAGCCACGAAGCCATTATATAACCCCTGGTTGGCGGCCAGTATCCTGGTTTTGTCGGCAAAGTCAGGTTTAAGCCCAAATATTTTATGGCCAACTGGCCTGTTCCAGAAAAACATTTCCAGTGACATAAAAGCAATGTGCAGTATGGCTACAGCGAAAACAGCAGTATCTGCGAGCAGGCGCATCAGTTATTTGATTTGTTTATTACGTGCGGCCTGGAGCATTTATAGGCCTGGCCAAGAAATGTCACAGAAGTGGCAAAGCTGGAAATATAATCATGGACAATGACCGTATCGGCGCCCATTGCATGGGTCTTGTTTTTCATGTCGTTGAGTGCGCCCTGGGTAAGATTGGTATTGCTGATAAACAAGTAGGTATACCAGTGCCCTTCGCTGCCGATCACCTCGCCAATATGGGTGCAATCATTTTCAAATTCGGTAATTACAGATTTGTCTATTACATGCTTGAGGAAATAAAGACGCACATTATTCGAATCTTCATCGGTACGAATAATATTCGTACAGGAGGAAAGCAGAACAACAAGAATGATGGTTAGTGATGGTCTTATATTCATGACAGGTCAGAAAGATATGCCCAGGCCAACCACGATACCTTGCATGCTGACATCATAAATAAAGTCATCCTCTTTGAAATCAATGTTTACGTAACGGTAGCCAAGGTCAACACCGAGCGTATTGTTGAATTTGTATCCGATAGTTGCCAGAAGATTCAACACCAGGTCCGATGATACCCCGAAGCCACCGACATCACCACGTAGTTGATAATGCCAGTTTTCAGCCAGGCTGTTTTGATAGCGTGCACCAATCAGGGGGTCGACCCAGTCATGATCCGATTCGGTTGTCGGTCCGGGTGTAAATACAAGCTGGGTATGAAGAAAAATGTATCGCACGCCGCCAATGAAATCCAGATGCTCAAAATTAGATGGCATATAGCTGACGGCGCCTTCAATAAAGCCGAGCTTGACAGATAGTTGAGTGGCGAAAAGCATATTTGATGTATTGTCACTGTACCTGGCGCGAAGTCCATCAAACAGGATGCCAAGGCGTCCGTTATTGGCTTCGAAGCTTATTGAAAAGACATTATCAAGATTATCCAGGGTAAAAAATGAATAGTCTGTATCAATAGGTACGCCATCACCGCCTGATGAAGTATTGCCATCAAAACTGACATTCCATAAATAAGGCGTGACTTTATAGTGCCAGGGTGTTGTTTCTGCAAACGATGCTTGTGGGATGATAGTTAAACAGAACAAACATGCCACGCAAAAGAGTCTTTTAAAATGTGTAAGCATGACTACGCTGATTAATAGTCATAACTGATACCGACTGTTAATCGATAATCGTCAGATAGCGGGACGGTGCCGTCATCGGCCGCAGTTGGCTTGCTGATGTGATCCCATATAAAAGAAACATCAAGATCGAACGAACCGATTATTTCGCTTTCAAAGGTGGTAACCATATGGTGAGTATAACCACCCGATGTATTATCGACCCAGGTTATGTTGTAGTTATAGATAAAGTCGAGTTTCTTGTTTAATTCAAAATCGTAATCTGTAGTAACAACCAGGGCCAGCGTTGTTTCCTTGATCTTTTCTCCTGGCTCCACCGAAACGAATCGCGTCGCCTGGTAACCGGGGCCGCCGGTTATATTCCAGTTTGTCCTGCTGGTGTCAATGATAGTGTAACCAGCACCGGTACCTACGGTTACTCTTGAGTCTATGTTTGAAAATGGATCTCTATAATATTCGCCGAAGATGGGACGCCAAAAGAAGTTCCGTGTCATAAATCTATCGGCCGTTGCGGATAGTCGATGGTTGTTAGTTGTTTCTATATCCCGGGTATTCGAAATGTTGCCAACATAGTCCATGTTGAATCTGGAAAATGAAGTCTGCCGTTTAATATTGAATTTTGCATTGTAGTCAACCTGGTCAGTGTTGCCGCTTCTGATAATCAGGCCAAAGGTTATCTTTGCCGACCAGTAATCTGATTCTTCTTCTCCACCGGTAATGAAGGAAACCAGTTTTAAGCGGTCGTATTCCTTAGGCTTACCGCCATTGGTAACAATGATTTTGTTCTGGTTAATTACAAAAAATCCGTAAACTGTTCCATGACCTTCTATATACGCGCTGCCGGGGATATGGGTTTCAACATACTTGACGTCTTCCCAGTCCAGCGTCAGTAAATCCAGCTTGTCACTGTCGAACTCCAGTTTGTCTTCAAACAGGCCTTTGATCTCGCCCTTGAGCCATTCGCCTGAAACCAGTTGCACCCAGTCAAAATCAGTAGCCGTTGGTGTCGAGGTTTCCCACCTGAAAACATCCTTGTCCAGTGCTTGCGTTGAGTTCACAGGGCTGTAAGCGGTATCAGTTGAAGTTTCCTGGGCTTGTGCGCTAACAGTAACAAGCAGGCAAATGCAGGCAAAGGTGATTTGAAGAAAAGCTTTTGAGTGCATGATGTTGTTAGTTATTGGCCGCATCGAAGGTGCTTTATTCTACAAGATCGTCCAGCTCGTCTTCCATGTGCAGTTCGGTCAGCTCGGTGAAGCCGCCAATCCATTTTCCGTCGATCGCGATCTGCGGCACCGTGCGCGCACCGTTGGTGATTTGTGTGAACTCACGGCGTGCAGCGATATCGGTGTCGATGCGTGCCTCATCGTAGGGAATGTTCCACTTGCTGAGCAGTGATTTGGTTTTTTCGCAGATGGGGCATATGCCGGTGCTGAATACTTTTACTCTGGCCATGGTTATTGCCTGGTTTTTTGCATCTCTAATAGGTTGTTTCTAATGGAATTATATTGTGTGAAAATGAGGCGCATTTTCAGCAGGACAGATTGTACATGAGTTTCAGGGTAACGGTGCCAGCGAGTGGCCACGAATTTGAAGTCGAAACAGGTGAGACCGTACTCGAGGCGGCACTGCGCCAGGGTATCGGCCTGCCTTATGGCTGTCGCAATGGCGCCTGCGGTAAATGTGCCGGCGAACTGATATCAGGCGAGGTGAGTTATGCCAAACAGCTGAACAGTCTTGCGCTGGAACAACGGCAACAGGGAAAGACCCTGTTCTGCCAGGCATGTCCGCAAAGCGATCTCGTAATACAGATTCGTGAGATCAGCACCGGTCGCGATATCGAAATCAAGACGCTGCCCTGCCGTGTCGAGTCAATGCAACTGCTGACCCATGACATCATGAAACTTGAGCTCAAGCTGCCGGAGACCGAACGCCTGCAATTCCTTGCCGGACAATACATCGAGTTCCTGCTCAAGGACGGCAAGCGCCGCGCCTTTTCCATTGCCAATGCACCACACGATGATGCCCTGATCGAATTGCACATACGCCACGTACCCGATGGTCAGTTTGGTGATTACGTGTTCGATGGCATGAAGGTCAAAGAGCTGATGCGGCTGGAAGGGCCACTGGGCAGCTATTACCTGCGCGAAGAATCGAGCCGGCCGATCATCATGGTCGGCGGCGGCACCGGCTTTGCACCGTTAAAAGGCATGCTCGAACATGCCTTTCATATCGGGCTGGACAGATCAATCCATCTATTCTGCGGTGTGCGTGCGCTCAGGGATCTTTACATGGATGAAATGATTAAAGGCTGGACTAAAGAGCATGGCAACCTCAAGTACACAGCGGTACTGTCAGAGCCGGATGAAGGCGACAACTGGCAAGGCAGGACCGGCTTTGTTCACGAAGTGATTATCGAAGAATATCCGGATTTGTCTGGCTACGATGTTTACATGAGCGGGCCGCCGCCGATGATCAAGGCCGGCATGGATGCGTTTTATGCGCATGGTTTGCCTGAAAGCCAGATCTACTCGGATTCGTTTGAGTATTCGGATGACGCACTCAGGGCCATGGGTATTACCAAGCCCAACCCGGATAATGCATAAACAGCCCGGATTGCATCGACACACACACGGTTATTTAACATAAAGACCGCAAAGGCGCGATGCCCGCAAAGATGATTACAGGTATTCGCAGGAACGGTCCTTCGGCTTCGCTCAGCACAGGCTTAAGCCGCGAATTCCTCTTAGACAAGTGTATTATTAATTGATCAGTCCACAGATGAACACAGATAAACACAGATTTAAAAGCATGCTATTTGTCCGCAAAAAACGCGAAAAACGCAAAGAAAACTAAAAGCATGAGTGCTTTTCGCGTCCTTGGCGTTTTTTGCGGACTATTATTTTTTACTGTTTATCAAAGACATTCGACTAATACGCTGGCAGGACTGACATAAGTAGCTTTTGTTTCCCATAAAATATCTGTGTTTATCTGCGTTCATCTGTGGACTAAACAAGCAGCTTGCTTCGCAAGCAGTGAGTTCAATATTCAGTGTTCACAACAACGGTGAAGCGAGGCGGGCTATTTGTGAGGCTACTCGAAACGGCAGCGGCCTGTTGTCGAAGTGTTCGTTTTCAACCGGTGAGCTGTTTTCAAGATCGTCTTTCAACATGGCTTCAACCTGCTTGATGAAGTCATAATCTGCAATCAGCGCGGTTGCTTCGAAGTTCAGGTAAAGCGAACGGTTGTCGAGGTTAACCGTACCGATGCCGGCCAGGCTATCGTCGACCAGTATCACCTTTTGATGCATGAAATGGTCACGGTACCTGTAAAGGCGTACGCCATTATTCAACATGTCATCGTAGTATGTGTAGGAGGCCAGCTCGACAAAGACCTGGTCCGCGCGGTCAGGCAGGATGATTCGAACATCAACACCCCTGATGGCGGCCGCCTGCAGCGCAACGACGATGGCATCATTGGGCACAAAATACGGACTGGTGATCCACAAACGTGAACGCGCCTGGCTGATCAGGCTTGAAAACAGGATGCTGCAATTGGCCGCGATGTCTGCCGGACCTGTGTTGACGATCGCAACGGCCTGATCGCATGTGTCAGAGGGCTTGATGTTTGAACTGACAGGAATAATCTGCCCCGTGGCCCAGTACCAGTCCTTGAGGAAGCTCAGCTGTATATGCTGGGCCGCGGGCCCGTCTATCCTCAAATGCGTGTCCCGGTATACCAGGTATTCTTCGCCAAGGTTGTTGCCGCCTATGAAGCCGGTACGACCATCAACAACGAGCAACTTACGATGATTGCGGAAATTGATCTGGAAGCGGTTGCTGCGCCCTTTTGTGGTCTTGAAACCGGAGACTTCAACACCTTCCTTGCGCATAACATCCAGATAGGCCGCCGGCAATTTGATGCAGCCGATTTCATCGTAGAGGAAAAATGCTTGTACGCCACTACGTGCCTTCGCAACCAGGGCATCGCGCAAACGCCGGCCGATGGTATCGTCGCGCACGATGTAGAATTGAACCAGCACGTAGGACTGGGCGGATTCGATGGCGCTGATCATGTTGTCATAGGTTTTTGCCCCGTCGACCAGCAGTTCGACACGGTTTGCCCTTAGAAACGGTAGTTGAGTGAGGTTATTCGCCAGGGCCTCAATGGCTTCAAGTCCCGGCTGCGGTTTTGCAGCCATCGCATTCATCTGCCCGGACCACGCATACACCCTTTCGCCCACGCTTGCGACTGCTTCGCGCATCGCCTCTGTATAGCCCAGAAAGCGGGTGCGGCCAAACACAGTATAAATAGGAATAGTTACAACAGGGAGCGCAATAAGGGCAATAAACCAGGCAATCGCGCCCTGGGATGAGCGCGGTTGCATTACGGCATGAATGGCAAGCAGTATGCCAAGGAGCTCGGCAACCAGCAGTACGGCGCCGACAATCGTGAGGCCCTGCAAATCAAGCATGTGATATCACCCGCTAGTGAGTAGGAGCGGCTTCAGCCGCGAACATGTTTAACTTGGCAGATTATTTATTGCCGCGAATAACGCCAAAGACGCTAAATATAATATTCATGAGCGATTTGCGTATTTTGCGTCTTTCGCGGCTAAAGCCACTTCACAATTTATTTACTCGCGCATTTATCAGTAATCGCGATGGCCAGATTAAATGACTCTTAGTTCAGGCACCACGATAGTGCGCTGAAAATCCTTTTCCGCGTTTGCCAGGGCGGCTTCACCATAATCACCCGACAGCATGTGCAATCCCTGGCGATAGTAATCCTGTGCCTGTTGACGGTCTTCGAGGTGGTCTTCCAGCAGTTGCGCCAGCTTGAGATAGGTCACAGGCATCGGCTTTACCGACAGGCTGGCTTCAAGGTAAGTTCTTGCCGGGCCCCACAGGCTTTTACTCATGCACATTTTGCCCAGCGCATATAACAGGTGTTCATTGTGCTGGTGTTCCTGCAACCAGCCCTCAACGGTACTGATCTGTTCTTCACTGGCCATGACATCCAGCTCAGCATAAAGAATGACACTGGATTCAGCCCAGTTATTACTGAGGAAATCACGCAATACCTTTTCGGCTTCGCCTGCCGCATGCAACTTGATCAATTCGGCAGCATAGTAATCGACAACTTCCGGGATGGTTTTCATGTTGCGCGGCATGATATCCCAGAGTTGCGTCAGTAAATCAATATTCTCCGTTATGCTGCAGTTGCTCATCAGGCCACACCAGGTGTCAACTTCGAGTGATAGCAGCTTTTGATCGCTGATCGCGCCGGCTGTTTTCACATCAGGCAGCAGCTCGCGAAGGTTTTCCCAGTCAGCCAGCTTGTGGTGCGTTTCAGCCAGCAGTTTCAACACATAGGGATGCTGCGGTGACAGTACGTTGAGGTGGTTAAGAGTCGCCAGCGCCTGTAAAAACTGGTTATGGTCCATCTGCAGTTCGGCCTGTGTCAGGCCGATGGCAATATCAGCATCGGGTGCGCTCTGGTGCGCGCGTCGGATGTAATCATCACGGCGATCATGTGCACCCTGATACTGTGCCGCGCGTGCCGCTGCCAGGTAGGCTAACAGTGCATTTTCGTTATGTTCGACTTTTCGCAGCAGTATTTTTTCAGCTTTTTCAAAGCGGCCTTCTGCTAATTCAATCAGGCCCTGCTCAAGCGAATGGCGTGCTTTTTCAGTGAGGCGCTCGATTCTTTTTTCAGCAAACAACCCGGAGGCTTTTTTTAACAGCCTGATGGTATGCACCAGTAAAAGAACAGCAAACAGTACTCCCAGCATAACCGCGCCAACTTCAAGCAGGCTGGCTTCAAATTGATATTCAGCAAAACTGACCTGCATCAAGCCAAGGTCATTATTGGTGTACATGGCATAACCGGCAACGATAATTGCCGCCGATAAGAGGATGAAGAATAAACGATTCATAATTATTTTTTGCTCATTTTAGCTTTTACGTATTCTAAGGCATTCATGCAGGCTTCGTCAGTAGCGTTTTCCGCGACGTATATATTACTGAACCCCAGCGCTTTTGCCAGTGTATAACTGCGCTCGCCCGGCACCACGAGAGCATGATGGGTAAGGCTGTTCTTGTCAGTTGCCAGGTCATACAGATTTTGCAGCCCCTGGTTACTGCTGACGGTAATAATATCGGCTTCTGCCAGGTACTGACTCAGCTGACTAGCGGATGTCGGCGGCGAACGCTGGTACATATCCGCATAAAATATCTCTGCACCCCTTGATTGAAGGGTGTCCCCGAGCAATTCACGGCCGCCTTCGCCGCGAAAGATCACGATTTTTTTACCGGCGACCTGCCCGGCCTGTAACTGCGGGTGTTGAAGTAATGATTCACTGTCATGGCCGTCGGGAATAATATCGACGTTCAGTCCCATGGCTTCCAGTGCCCTGGTGGTACGGCTGCCAATGGCTGAAATCCTGATGCCGGCCGGTAGTGCGGTGAGAAACTCAAAGGTCTTTTCAACAGCGGTGGGACTGATAAAAATGGCGAGTGCAAATTCCGGGATGTGGTCTCTTGCATGCTCGCGACTTTTAAAGTCTGCCGGCTCGGTAATTTCAATGGCCGCGAATTGCAATGCAGATCCGCCAGCCTGTTCGATCATCTGGCAAAGGTCGGCAGCCCGCTGCTGTGGTCGTGTGACCAGAACTTTGACATCCTGCAGCGGTCTGTTTATCTGTTGCATGGCCAATTATGCCTATTTATATGGGATTGTTGCACTCTATTTTATTTGAAAGCACGGCCCGGCAAAAATCAGGTTTTTTATGAGAATACTGTACAGCCTCGTGTTGATGTTTACAGCGTATACCAGCAGTTGCGGATATGCGGCTACGGATTTCGTTTACGAGTACGAAGAAGAGAAACCGGAGGCGGCGCCAATACCCGAATTAAACAGTTTTGAGGAAGTGGCAAAGACTGCGAGAGCAAGAGGTGTGCCGATACTGGTTGAATTCAGCACACCGTGGTGCCGTTATTGCGAGGCGCTGGAACAGCAGGTGCTGAAACCATTGATACGTAACGGCAAGTACAAAAACCGGATTATCGTTAAAAAGCTGGAAGTGGACAGCTACTCGAGTATCGCCGGTTTTGATGGCAGACAATACCGCAGCGATCAACTTAGCAGTATGTACAATGTAGATCTCTATCCCACACTGGTTTTTTTTGATGCCAATGGCGACGAAATCAGCCAGCGCATCGTTGGCATAACCGTGCTCGAATATGTCGCCAGCGAACTGGAAAAGGCCATCGATATCGCTGTACAGGATACCGCCGGGGAACTCTGAGCCAGGATTGATAGCTGTTTTATCTCGCAGAGGCGCAGAGAAAAATATTTTTTCTGCCGCAAAGCTCGCTAAAATGCGCAAAATTGAAAACCATAATAAAGCCTTTCTTTGCGCTCTTCGCGTTTTTTGCGGCAAAAGATATTTTAAAGTTTTCTCTGCGTCCTGCGAGAGTAATTACTTACTAACTGGCATGAAGGCGGCTGGGTTCAGTTACCGAGATTTTTGAGTTTCTTGCGAATGGTCGGCAGATGTCGGCGGCTGATTTCAAGTGCGTCATCAGTATCATTCAGCAAGATGCACTGATGACCGGACTCGTTCTTTGTTAAACCAGCGATATGGTATTCCGAGACCAGTGCATTCCTGTGAATACGTACGAAGCGTCTGGCAAACTCCTGCTCCAGAGCGATGAGTGATTCTTCTATCAGGTATTCGTGGTCATCGGTTTTCAAGGTCACGTACTTCTGATCGGCCTTGAAATAAATGATCTCTTCAATGGGCACCAGTTCCAGTGAGCCGCGGCTCTTCACACAGATCTTGCTGCGCATATCGTCTATGTCTTCGTTGCGCAGTCGCTGGATTTGAACTCGGGTAAGGCGTTTTGCGGCGTTGATGGCATCCGCAAGACGGTCCCGTTTTATGGGTTTCAGCAAGTAATCGATGGCATGGGTTTCGAATGCCTGCAGTGCATGATCGCTGTATGCCGTAGTAAATATAATAGCGGGCGGGTTGGCCATCTGGTTGATATAACCCGCTGCTTCGAGGCCGTCCATGCCTGGCATGCGAATGTCCATCAGCACCACATCCGGACTTGCATGCTGTGTTTGCTGCAAGGCCTGTTCGCCGTTAGCAGCCTCACCTATTACATGTTCACCCATGCCACTGAGCATGTGGCGCAAACGCTGGCGCGCCAGCTGTTCATCATCGACGATTAAAACATTCATAGTAATGTGACCGGTATTTCCAGAGTGACGGTGTAGTCCTGTTTGGTCGCATTTATGTAGAACCGGGCATCGTTTCCGTATGCCAGACGCAGCCGCTGCTTGATGTTGTCCTGTGCCATCTGATTGCCGCTGGTACGTATTGAGCCAGTAGCCCCAGATGCCGGATTGCTCACCTCGAGTTTCAGGTGTTCACCATCACGTTGCGCAGATATCCGTATCTTTCCCCCGTCAGGAATTGGTTCTATACCATGATAAATAGCATTTTCTGCGAGAGGTTGCAGGGATAAAGCAGGAATTTCTGCATCAAATA
>Ga0316192_10000431_pt1 | contig 30611 bp, 13 predicted proteins | sample MerIslwburrow_MG_FD_204931 | JGI IMG/M metagenome (GOLD analysis project Ga0316192, IMG submission 204931) | Coastal sediment microbial communities from Maine, United States - Merrow Island worm burrow | ecosystem: Environmental > Aquatic > Marine > Coastal > Sediment | place: USA: Maine...
CAGATTTTCCCCGCCAAGGAGATCACGATGGACGCGGCCTGCTTAGTGAGCAAAATCTGGTTCAATTCTGTAACTTTATGCTTGATATTGCACTTGATCAGATAGACTACATCAGCAATCTTCTGCAACTTGACCAGTTGCGAACACGCATCCAGGCTTATATCCATGCGCGCAACGATGGGCGCATACCTGGCCTCGGCAGCATCAAGCCCATTGCAGCTCTCATACTCTATAACGCATTTGTGTTGGGCAAACTTGATCGCGCTACTGCATTGGAGCTTTGCGCAATGCCTGAGCGAACCGCCAGACGTCTGCTTTCACAACTAAGGGAAGAAGGCTTACTAAGTGACACCAGTTCCAAATCACCACTCTACTGGGCCATCCCTGAACATGCTGAGCCTTGGTATTTTCCACAGCTCACGCCTGGCTCCTAAGACACTCACAGTATGCTCAATATTTTACAGTCTACGCATCTATATAAATCTCGCCATATATTAAAGGCTCCCTATAGCTGCTTAGTAATCTTGGACTCGAATGTCTCGGTTTCATTGGTGTGGTCGATAAATCCTAGTTCAGCAGGAACATTTTCAACCTGATTGAATAAGAAAATATTTCAATCATAACCACCTGTGATTCGTGAGACGCCTATTTCGGAGGAGGCATTCCAGGTCAACTTTGAGATTATCCACCTGTCCCTTCTACAAATCGGATCGTGGGGATTTCATGTCTGTTCTCACGAACATGAATCACGCGGCAACACGCATGTAGCGATGATAGAGGCCTCCGACTCGGGATAACGCGACAATATTATCCAGCTGAGCAGACTCAGCAGTCCGGGGCTGGGGCGGATCCTTATTCAACGACAAGTGGGGGCGACAGGTATGATAATAGCTAAAATACTCACGAAGAGTCCGACGTAGGTGCTGCTCGTTAAAAACGATGACATGATCCAGGCAATCCCGGCGGATGGTTCCGATCCCGCGTTCAACGAACGCATTCTGCCAAGGCGAGCGCGGTGCTGTGAGGACATCCTCAATGCCCAAATTCTTGATCCGTCGTCAGACGACCTCACCGTAGATGCAATCTCGGTCTCGTAGCAAATAACATGGTGCGGTACCAAATGGAAACGCCTCCACAATCTGCTGCGCCGCCCATTGAGCAGTGGGATGCTCGATCACATTAAAGTGCACAATTTGGCGACGCTCATGGCTGAGAACGATGAACACATAGAGAATGCGAAAGGTTGCTGTCGGCACCGTGAATAAATCTATTACCACCGAGCAGTTAGCATGGTTTACAAGAAACATCCGCCACGTTTGCAAGTGCGGCTTTCTCGGATGCGTCATATATTTCGAGACCGTTGCTTGTGAGATCTCAATGCCAAGCTTGAGCAGTCCCCCATGAATTCGAGGTGCACCCCAGCTGATATTCGCCGACTGCATCTGTCGAATAAGCTTGCGTAGCGCTGGATCTATTAGTGGCCGTCCAGGGTGTCGACGCCGACTTTTCCAACGCCAGTAGCGTCGGAAACCTTCGCGGTGCCAACGTACAACGGTGTCAGGATGTAAGCCATGCAACATGCGCCACCCATCAACATATTTCGAAAACAACATCCAAAACATGCGGTCAACATGTGACACACGCGGACGCTTCACCGATTGTCTGAGCATCACGCGCTGCTGCCGGAGAGCTAGGTTCTCCAATGCTAATTGACTACGCGACTTGAATGAAGAACGAGCGGTTTTAAGTATCCAAAATAGAAGACTAAGCATGCTGACCATGCTTCAGTAACCGACCTAAATAGTCAAGAATATCAATCCGATCGAGTTTTCAGAAGGGACAGGGATTTATTTGTTGTTGAACCGCTACCCTCTGTTTGGTTATGATAGTCGATTAATTCTTATGGTAGTCTTTTAATTCTATTAAAGTTAAGGAGATCCCTATGGAGTCTGCGTAGGGATATGAGATGGACACTTTTAAGCAGGAAGACAAAACTACTTGCGGGCCTATTGAAGCATTAGCTGGCAACCACTTTCTCAATTTGACAGCAGTGGTTCCAGGCTGCTGTTTTTAGAGTGGCCCGCGAATAAAGTTACCGGTGCTACCGGTTAGATATGGAAATATTCATTCAATGGAATACTCAGATCTCCCGATGAGGTATCTGAGCACTAATTAAAGAGGATTGTAGATGGATGTAGCTTTGATGCCGGATATTCTGGCACGATGGGCGACTATTGCTCCAGAAAAAGTAATATATCGATTTTGGGATGATGATCCAGATAAGGTCGTTTCTCTCACCTACCAACAGTTTTTAACCCGAGCTCGTGCTATCGCAGCCGATCTGCAGAGGCGCACCCGCGCGGGTGATCGTGTATTGCTGCTCTATCCTTCCGGACTTGAATACATTGAAGCATTCTGGGGATGTCTGTTTGCCGGTGTCATCGCCGTCCCCGCATTTCCTCCCCGGTCATCCCGTCAGGCTCCAAGAGTGTGGGGCATGCTGGATGATGCCACACCGACATTGATCCTCACTACTGACGGGCAGAAAGAGCGCTTAGAAAAACTCATCAATGATGCTGGCTCCCGTGCTAAGCAATGGGACTGGATCGCAACGGATATCATCGGTGACGAACTAGCCGACACCTGGTTGGATCCGAGTAACACGGCGGATACCCTGGCATTTCTTCAATATACCTCCGGCTCCACAGGCACTCCCAAGGGGGTGATGGTCACCCACGGTAATCTCGCTGCCAATCAGGCCATGATTTCTGATGGTTTTAAGCACTCCGGCGATGTGGTGCATGTCAGTTGGTTACCGATTTTTCACGACATGGGGCTGATCGGTGGCGTGCTGCACGCACCGTACATGGGAGGGGAAACTGTTTTGATGTCCCCAATCAGCTTCATCCAGAAACCAGTGCGCTGGTTACAGGCTATCAGCCGATACAAAGCGACACTTAGCGGAGGCCCAAACTTCGCCTATGACCTCTGCGTGGATGCGATAGACAAAGCAGAACTCGAAACCCTGGATATCTCTTCTTGGGAGATCGCTTTCAACGGAGCCGAGCCGGTTCGCAGCAACACCCTTGAGCGCTTTTACCAAGCATTTAAATCATGTGGTTTAAAGCGGCGGGATCTGTACCCCTGCTACGGACTTGCCGAAACGACCCTTTATGTCTCCGGATGCGCCAAGATGTCGCCACCGACGGTTCTGAACGTCAACCCGGAGGCTTTGAAGCAAGGGTGGATCGAGACGAGCACCGAAGAAAAGAGTGGAAATACGCAACCACTGGTCTCATCGGGATACACCTCAGAAAATTGCCTGACTGTGATAGTGAATCCCGATACGGGAGTACCCGTTAAAGAGGGGCATGTTGGTGAGATCTGGGTCCGTGGAGAACATATAGCACGCGGCTATTGGGGTAAACCCGAAGTAACGCACGAGATATTCGGGAATACTCTTGCGGATCATGAAGGCACTTTTTTACGTACAGGCGACCTGGGTTTCATGATTGATAAGGAGATTTTCGTCACGGGACGCTGTAAGGATCTCATCATCGTTCGCGGACGTAACTATTATCCACAGGATCTGGAGATGACCGCTGAAGAGAGCCACCCGGATCTGGTACATGGCAATGTAGCGGCATTTTCCATCGATTTGGATGGAGACGAGCGGCTGGTGATCTGCCAGGAATTGACCCGCTCAGCCTATCGTAACCCAAAGGTGGAGGAGATTGCCCGAGCGGTAACAAAGGCTGTTTGGGATACGCATGAAATAGAAGTACACACACTAGTGCTGTTAAAGCCGGGAGGAGCACCGAAGACCTCCAGCGGCAAAGTCCAACGTCACCGCTGTAAACATCTCTATCTTGCCGCTGAGCTACAGGTTAAAGCAACTTGGAAGAGTAGTTGCGCGGACACAAACATTGGAGAAAATACGGGAAGCCAATCGGCGGGAACCGATGCTGAAAGAGGGACGGAGCAGTCCGATATCCTTACCTGGCTACGGGAGAAAGTGGTCGAACTGGCCGGCGTTCAGCAACAGAGTGTGCGGGCGGACCAACCGTTTGCCGCCTATGGTATGGGGTCACTGGAGGCAGTACGTCTGTCCGGCATGCTCTCGGAGTGGCTGCAGCGGGATCTGCCACCAACCCTGGCCTACGACTACTCAACCCCCGGTGAGTTGGCCGCCTATTTGGCCGGAAATCAAACGCCTCGAACCCTCTATGCCACATCGGAAGAGCCCATCGCTATTATCGGCGCAGCCTGCCGAATACCGGGAGCCGATGACATCAATAGCTTCTGGTCATTGCTGGCTGAAGGGGGTGATGCTATTACGGATGTGCCTGCAACCCGCTGGGATAAAGAGTTCTGGTATCACCCCGAGGCCGGAGTATCTGGAAAAATGAACACCCGCCAGGGTGGCTTCATGAACGGGGTCGAGCAGTTCGATGCCGGTTTTTTCGATATTTCACCCGACGAGGCGGAAAAAATGGATCCCCAGCAGCGGATACTGCTGGAGGTGGCCTGGCAGGCCCTGGAAAATAGCGGCATCGCTCCCGAAAGTAGCTGCGGGGAAAACAACGGCGTATTCATCGGGCTTTGCACCAGTGACCATGCTCACTACGCCCTGGATGCCGTCGAAGAGTTGGGAGCTTATACCAATACCGGCAGCGCCCCGGCCATTGCCGCCAATCGCCTCTCTTACCATTTTGACTGGCACGGACCGAGTTGGGTGGTGGACACGGCCTGCTCGTCCTCACTAGTGGCGGTTCACCACGCCTGCCAAAGTCTTCGCTTCGGCGAGTGCAATACAGCCCTGGCGGGCGGCGTCAACCTCATACTGAACCCCAAAATAACAGTCGCACTCTCACAAGCCCGCATGATGGCGTCCGACGGCCGCTGTAAAACTTTCGACTCCACGGCCGATGGCTACGTCCGGGGTGAGGGCTGCATAATGTTCGTGCTGAAGCGATTGAGTCTTGCCCAACGCGATGGGGATCCCGTTTGGGCAGTAATCCGTGGTTCCGCCGTCAACCAAGATGGCCGTTCCAACGGCCTTACTGCGCCTAACGGCCGTGCTCAGCAGGCAGTAATTCGCCAAGCGCTCGCCAACGCGGGGGTCAAAGCGGATCACGTCGCCTATGTGGAGACTCATGGAACCGGAACCTCCCTAGGAGACCCGATTGAGGTCAATGCCCTGCGGGAGGTGGTTGCAGCTGATCGCAAGCCTGACAACCCCTGCCTTATCGGCTCCGTAAAGACAAATATCGGGCATCTGGAGAGTGCCGCCGGCGCGGCAGGCTTGTTGAAAGTGGTACTGGCTTTACGAAACGGCCAAATTCCCGCCCATCTACATTTCAAGACCCCCAACCCGGCAATCGATTTAACTGATCTGGCTATTCCAACTGAAACCCGCGACTGGCCCGAAGGAGCTCGCATGGCGGCTGTCAGCTCATTCAGTTTTGGCGGCACCAATGCACACATGGTCCTGGAAAGCGCTTCCGAGAACCGAACGCCCCCCCTCCCCTCCGGAAAAATCTGTATGTTGCCATTATCATGTAAGGAGCAGGCAACCATTCCAGAATTGGCCGGAAGCTATCGACGGTTTCTGGAAAGCCATCCTGATGTGAATCTTCAAACCCTGTGCGCCCATGTCTTCGGCGGGCGTAACCACTTTCCCTATCGCATGGCTGTGGTAGGCGCATCGGTCGAGGCGGTTGGTAGTGAATTGGCCCGCATCGAACAAGGGGATTCCGAGGGTACCGGTGTTGCTGCACCGTCCAAAGGCGTTGTCTGGATGTTTACCGGCCAGGGCTCGCAGTACTCCGGCATGGGAGAGTCCCTATATCAGGATGAGCCCGTCTTCCGCGATACTATCGACCAGTGTGCGCAGCATTTGGATGAGAAATTAGGGTTACCACTGACAGAGCTGCTGTTCAATGCCGAACACGCCGACCTCCTTGGCCAGACCCGTTTTACCCAGCCCGCACTCTTTGCGTTCGAATATGCACTGGCTCAGCTATGGTTGTCATGGGGCATCACTCCCACTGCCGTAATCGGACATAGCCTCGGAGAGTATGTCGCGGCTTGCCTGACTGGAGTTTTCAACCTGAAGGATGCCTTACAGCTCGTCACCGAACGGGCTCAGCTGATGGGAGAATTACCCGCCGGCGGAGGCATGGTAGCAGTAGCAGTACAACCTGAGGAGCTCTCCTTACCCGATTCTCTGTCTCTCGCTGCAATCAACGGCCCTGAGAGTGTGGTGGTTTCCGGGAAACTCGAAGCGCTCCAGAAGCTTACAATGGATCTTGCCGAAGCAGGTGTTCACCACAAGTGGCTGGATGTCTCTCACGCCTTTCACTCCCATCTAATGGAACCCATGCTGGAACCATTTCGCCTGGTTGCCAAAACTATCAGTTATCAAACACCGACCCTACCGGTTGTCTTGAATCTTTCTGCTCAACCGGCCGGCAATGAAATTTGCACACCCGATTATTGGGTCGATCAGATCCGCCACACTGTGCGCTTTTCCGAAGGGGTGAAGACCCTCTACGAAGCTGGGCATCGGATTTTTATCGAAATAGGGCCAAGCCCTGTTCTATCCTCACTGGGAGAGACTCAATTCACCGGAAATGACACTTGCTGGCTACCGAGCATCTGCCGCAGTCGAAGCGATCAGGAGCAGTTAGCAGGATGCGCTGCCAAGCTGTATATTAACGGCTTCTCCGTCAGCGCCCCGTTTTTCGGCGAACAAGCGCCCCTTGAGCAACTGCTGCCCAACTATCCATTCAATTACAAAGCCTACCCCCTTCCTCAACTCCAAAAGCTGAAGACAACGGAACATGGCACCTCCAGTGTGATCCAGGCTCTTGAGTCGAGAGATTTTCTCTCCTTACAGGAGCAGTTAGGGTTGACTCCAGATGCAGAGACAACCGTCTCAGAACTGCTGGAGAAACTCTCCCACCAACATCACCTAGAGCTTGCCAAGGCAGATGCCACCGAAAATCTTTATAAAGTCGAATGGCGCCCTTTCCAACCGCCTCAGACCACATCGGATCGTGCTGGGCAGTGGTTGCTGATTGCCGGACGGAATGGTTTTACCAATACGGTCGCCGATCATATCCTGGCCCACGGACAGGGTGTCACCGTTACCCGGCCGAACAAGGCTGTCGGCACCGTCGTGCACAAAGCGGTTCTCAAGGAAGATCCCCCTCTGCGCGGCATCCTCTACTTTGGTTGCCTGGAACGAAGCGAAGAGGATATCGACTACCGGGCCATAAAGGATATCCTCGATACCGTACGCACCATCATGACTCACGGCACATCGCTACGGTTATGGATCGTAACGCGTGAGAGCATGCCCTGCCCTCGAGGAGTCACGGCGGTGCGTCCAGCACACTCATTCGCTTGGGGACTCGCCCGATCCATTGCATTAGAGGCACCGGAGTTATGGGGAGGCATCATCGATTTGCATCACCATGACCAGGATATCATGGCTGAAAAACTCATCGACCTGATCTTCAGCGGTGCCCATACAGACCAAGAGTTCCTATTGCATGAGGAGCGCTGGTATGTGCCACGCCTACTTCCCTACAAAGTGGAAACCGTACCCAATTCAACCGTGATCAGAACCGATGCCGCTTATCTGATTACCGGTGGATTCGGCAGCCTTGGGCTGCAAAGCGCACAAACGTTGGTGGATGCGGGAGCACGCTGCCTGATGCTGGCCGGGCGCTCCGGTCCCGTATCATCCGAGGCTAAAGAGCGGATCTCCCACTGGCGCAAACGGGGCATCCACATCGAAGAGCTACAGATCGACATCGCCTGTTACGAAGCGGTTTCCGAGGCGATCGAGGATGCCGCAAAGAGGCTGCCGCACTTATGCGGAGTAATCCATGCCGCCGGAAGCCTTGCCGACGGACTCCTCTCACAACTGACTCTCGACTGTTTCAAGGCAGTTACTCATGGCAAGGTGAGCGGTGCCTGGAATCTCCACCGAGCAACGTTGGATAAACCCCTGGACTTCTTTGTCATGTTCTCTTCGGTCGCCTCGGTCATCGGGTCACCCGGCCAGGCCAACTATGCCACCGCTAACGCCGCATTGGATGGCCTGTGCCACTATCGTCATGCCAATGGATTGCCGGCCATGAGTATCAATTGGGGCCCCTGGAAGGACTCTCGGATGGCGGCAGCATTTGCCGAGCGTCAACAGGGTAATAACTGGCTGAAGATGCTTGAGCCATCTGCTGGCCGCAACATCCTGCAACAGCTCCTGGCGCACAATGCACCGCAAATTATCGTGCTGGATGCCAAACATCACGGAGCTGCAGCCATGACCGATAACATTGCGCTGTTATCCGAACTCCCCTTCCCTACTTCTGCGGAGCCACCCCAAGAACTACCCCGTGAAAGAGCAGAACTGTTTGAAGAGCTCCGACAGCTTCCGGCCAGTGTTCGAAAATTTGCATTGGAGGAGGCGCTACAGCGTGAGGTGGCCGCTGTGCTGGGAATGCCTGACGGGCTACCAGACAAGCTGACCGGGTTCACAGAACTGGGCATGGACTCCTTGATGGTCATTGAGTTGAAAAACCGGCTTCAACGGTCATTGGGTGCCACACTCTCTGCCACGGCAGGATTCAATTATCCCAGCATCAATCAAATGGCCGGATACCTCATGGATGAAAAACTGGATTTCACCGACAACGAAGCCATACCGGAAATAGCCGCTCCAGACACAGTGCCCGCCTTGGAGCCAGTACCGGAGCTCAGAGAACTGGACGGACTGTCAGAGGAGGACCTGGTCCAAAAACTGGCGGCCCGGTTCGAGGCCGTCGGGTTGTAGTCGCTGCCAGGCATTTCCATCCCCCACACCGCACCCTTCAATATGCATCTGCGTGTATGGGAGATTGGTAAATCGGATTGAAGCGGGAACGCTCCCCGGCACAACAGGAATCAAAAGAGAAACACTGTCATATGAGTTCGAGCACCGAGACATTACGCAAAGCCTACTATCTGATTGAGCAGTTAGAGCACAAAGTCAAGCAGTTGGAAGAAGGTCAACGGGAACCCATCGCCATTGTCGGCCATGCCTGTCGATTTCCCGGTAACGCAACCACACCAGAGCTGTTGTGGAACCTTCTACGCAATGGAGATGATGGTGTCTCTGAGATCCCTCCCAGCCGCTGGGATGTCGATACCCTTTTCTCTCCAACCCCCGGCGACCTCGGCAAGATCTATTTCCGCCACGGTGCCTTCATTGACGGAGTTGATCAGTTTGCAGCCCCGTTCTTCGGGATCTCTCCACGTGAAGCGATGGCAATGGACCCACAGCACCGCCTACTGCTGGAGGTAACCTGGGAAGCACTGGAAGCGGCGGCCTATCCAGCAGAGAGGCTTGCATCCATTCCTACCGGCGTTTTTATCGGCATAGGCCAGAATGATTATTCGAATTTAAAGAGAGAACCCGCCGGTATCGATGTATATGATGGCACAGGCAATGCACTCTGCTTCGCAGCCGGGCGTCTGGCACACACTTTTAATCTGAACGGTCCCTGCCTCTCCATCGATACGGCCTGCTCCTCCTCCCTCACAGCGATGCATGTGGCCTGTCAAAGCTTGCGTGCCGGAGAGTGTCAGGCTGCCATTGTCGGCGGCTCTCACCTGATGCTGTCACCAGAAAGCAGCCTCTTTTTGAGCCAGTCCAGAGCAGTTACCCCCGGAGCCCGCTGCCGTGTTTTCGATGCAGAGGCAGACGGCTTTCTTAGAGGAGAGGGGTGCGGCGTCGTAGTACTGCGACCTCTCTCCGCTGCGATATCAGCAGGTGACCGAATCCTCGCTGTAATCCGCGGCTCCGCCGTAAACCATGACGGCCGTAGCAGTGGCTTAACGGTTCCCAACGGAATCGCCCAACAGCGGGTAATTCGTGATGCGCTGAAAAATAGCGGAGTGGCCGCAGACACCATCGACTACGTTGAGGCCCACGGCACTGGCACCAAACTGGGCGACCCCATCGAAGTGGACGCTCTGGCCAAAGTCTATTGCGAGAACCGGGAGCGCTCTCCCTTGATCATCGGGTCCCTGAAGGCAAATATCGGTCACCTCGAAGCTGCCGCCGGTATCGCAGGAGTCATCAAGTGTATCGAGGCTATCAGACATAACGAGATCCCCCGGCAAATCCATTTCGAGACACCCAATCCCCATGTGGACTGGGAAAGTCTCCCCATTAAGGTTCCCCGGCAAAATTTGCCCTGGAAACGGCAGCATATCCAGCGGGCCGCCGTCAGCTCCTTCAGCCTCAGCGGCACCAATGTCCATCTTATTTTGGAAGCCCCCCCCACACAGGAACAGGCTTCTCCTGCGGTGGACCCAGGTCGACAGATACTGATGCTGTCGGCAAAGAGCGAAAGTGAACTGACACGTTTGGCTAGGGCCTACATCGATTCTCCGGCTCTTGAAAACGAAGCACTGAGTGACATCTGCAGAACTACCAATAGCGGACGCAGTATCCTCAATTACCAGGTGGCGGTAACGGGAGCAGATTTTGACGAGATGCGCACGAAGCTGGATGCCTATATCCATGATCCCAGCTCAGCGAAAGTCTCAAAGGGAAAAAGAGGAGCAGATCAACCACGAATCGCTTTCATCTTTACGGGCCAGGGGTCCCAGTATGTCGACATGGGTCGAGCCCTATACGAAACCCAGCCGGTCTTCCGGCAAAGCATGGATCAGTGCGCGGAAACCCTCCGTAACGAGCTGCCGTTGAGCTTGACCGATGTCATCTATGGTTCCAATTCTGATGTCACCCGACAGCTCAATAACACCCTTTATACACAACCCGCACTATTTGCATTGGAGCTATCCTTGGCCAGGCTCTGGGAGTCATGGGGAGTTACCCCATCGGTCGTACTCGGGCACAGCGTCGGGGAACTGGTCGCGGCAACGGTCGCTGGCGTAATAACACCGGAAGAGGGGCTCCGACTCATTGCCACACGAGCCCGCATGATCAGCGAGTTACCAACAGGTGGCGCCATGGCAGTGATATTCGCCACTCCTGATCAAGTTCAGCAGGTCCTCAAAGCCATTCCCGGCAAAGTATCCATTGCAGCATACAACGGTCCCGCAAACGTAGTGATCTCAGGCGCCGGATGTTTTGTCGAGGCGTTGATCAAAGCCTTCGAGCAAAAGGGAGTGCACTCCCACAATCTGACGGTCTCCCACGCCTTCCACTCTCCATTGATGGACCCCATGCTCGATGCATTTGAGGAGACAATCAGCACCTTCGATTATCAGGCGCCTCGAATCCCCCTGGTTTCCAACCTCACAGGCAAACTGCTTCCCACGGGAGAGATCCCCAATGCCGCCTTCTGGAGAGCACATGTGCGGGAGCCGGTCGCTTTTGATAGGGGTATAGCCGCTGCAGCAGAAATGGCCGATATCATGCTGGAGATCGGCCCTACTCCCACTCTCAGCGTAATGGGGCCACGCTGCCTGCCCGGTCCACAACCGGAATGGCTCTACTCCCTCAAGAGAGAGACCGATGTCGGGCAGACGATTCTTGAAACAGTCGCCCGACTGGCGGTTACCGGTCTCCCCATTGACTGGGAGCCCTTTTGCGGTTCCCGCCGCTCAGGCAAGGTGGTCTCTCTGCCCGGCTATCCATTCGAACGTGGCAGTTACTGGTCTGTGAAACGGCAGACCGGGGAGGGTGGCGAACTCAACCGTGTGATGTATCAAAATCGATGGAAACCAGCCCCCCCTCTACCGAGCAGCGAGCTATCCGCCACCCCATCCGGCAGCTGGTTGATCTTTGCCGCCGAAGATAAGCTGAGCCGCTGCATAATCAGCCTGCTCAGAGAGCGGGGTGAACAAGTCTACGTTTTTGCACGGAGAGCACTGCCGGATTGCGGCCAATTGACAGTTATCAAACCTGATGATGCCCAAGCGACCCATGCCGCCCTGAAGCCGGCGTTGCAGATTGAAGGGCCGAAACGCGCCCTCTACCTCTGGGGGCTGGAAACTGCTCCCCTTGAGCAGATGATTCCCGTGATCGGTGGTTATACGTTGCAGGAGATCATCAAAACACTGTCGGCACATCAGGCCGGTTTCTGGGCAGTGACACGCGGTGCGCAAAAGATCACCGAGGAAGAAAACTCCTGTCAGACCGTGGCGCAAGCCGCCCAGGCTGCTCTATGGGGGTTCTGGCGCGGGTTGTTACTGGAAAAACCGCTTCTGGCCGGCGGTATCATTGACCTGCCAACCGCCGATGCTTCGGCGGATGAGCTCATTGCAGAAATAGCCAACGCTGGTGCGGAGCACCAAATCGCCTTGCGTAAAGACGAGCGCTATGTGCCTCGCGTAGTGGCTGTGGAGCCCTCACAATTGACGCGGCCAGCCACACTGCATAGCGATGCCACTTACCTCATCACCGGGGGTTTGGGAGGTATCGGCATATGCCTGGCCAACTGGATGGTAGAACAGGGCGCAACCCGGCTGGTACTCACAGGGCGCAGGGATCTGCCGCCCCGTGATGCCTGGGAGAATCCAGATCTCGATGAACGGAGCCGCCGGTGCATTCAGCAACTTCTTGCTCTGGAAGCAAAGGGCGCATCCATACAGGTGGCAGCCCTTGATATGGCCGATGCCGGAGCAGTGGAAAGGGTGATAGCAGATATCCAGCAGGGGCGCTCCCCTCTCAAGGGAGTCATTCACGCGGCCGGGGTCAGCCTTCGCACCCGCGTAGATCAGGTCGATTGGGAGAGCTTCCAGCAGATGGCCGCTCCTAAAATTCTTGGGGGGTGGCATCTCCACCTGGCGACGCAAGCGCTAGATCTCGACTTTTTCACCGCCATCTCATCCGTCGCCGCTGCCTATGGCTCGGTGCAGTTGGCGCATTACGGTGCGGTGAACGCTTTCCTGGACGGGCTCGGCGCATTACGCCTCCGGCAGGGGTTGCCTGCCTCGATAATCAGCTGGGGACCGTGGGCCGAAGTCGGCATGGTGGCCGATGCCGCCGAGCGGGGAGAAAAGTTCGACTTGGCGGCAACGGGAATCTGCCCTATGGATTCGAAGTCGGCAGTCTCTGCCTTTGCCGCCCTCATCGGAACCCCCTTGGTCCACACGATCGTGGCAAAGATGGATTGGCCCCGCTACTGTGATCTGGTCAGCCAGACCTCTCTCGCCTCCTATTTCGAGCAGATCACTCCACCTACTGCACGGACAGGTGGCGCAGAGAGTTCAAAACTAGCCAAGGAACTGCGCGCCATGCCCCCCACCCAAGGGCAGCATACTCTACAGGCACATATCGCCTCCCTAATTATCAATCAGCTGCAACTGGCCGATACGACTGATCTGGACAGGTCGGCCCCCTTCCCCGAGTTGGGGGTTGATTCCCTGGTGGGGGTAGACCTTTGCCGATCCCTAGGTACCGACCTGGCTCTCGAGATTCCGGCAGTCTGGCTCTATCAGCACGCCTCCATTCAAGCACTCACCGATGCAGTCATGGAGTGCCTGCTGGCAGAAAAGAATGACGAAACAGCTCCCGCCGGGACGGCTCCCATCGCTGCCAGATATACCCATGATGATGAGATCGCCATCATAGGAATGGGCGGCCGTTTTCCCGGTGCAGACAGTATCGAAGCATTCTGGGAACTACTGGCGGAAGGGCGCTCCGCAGTCGGGCCGATCAAGCCGGGACGCTGGAACAGTGAGGGAATGGCATCCCGCACGGCTGCCATGATCGACGATGTATCGAATTTCGACTCCATGTTCTTCGGCATCTCCCCCCGTGAGGCCCGCGCCATGGATCCCCAGCAGCGAATTTTTCTGGAAGTAGCTTGGAGCGCGCTGGAACAAGCCGGTTATTCCGGCACCCGGCTGTGCCGGGAAACCGGGATCTTCGTGGGCTGCGAGCAGAGCAGCTATGCCGAGCACTATTTAGGAGGAAAGTACTACACACAGATCAGGGAGCAGTTGGCACAGTGCCCGGAATTCAACAATTTACCGGAATCATTGCGCGGACGGTTCATGGGGATTCTGACCCAAGCCCTCCAGCCCGGCGAGTTGACACCTGATGCCGTTGCCGGGACCGGCATTAATGAAATCGCTTCCCGTCTCAGTCATTTTCTCGATCTGACCGGTCCCAGCATGGCGGTCAATACGGCCTGCTCCTCTTCCATAGTGGCACTGGATACGGCTTGCGCCAACCTACGCTCCGGTAACATTCGCATGGCTGTGGTGGGTGGAGTGCATCTCAATCTCAGTGATTCCGTGTACGAGTCCCTGGTCAAGATTCAAGCCCTCTCACCCAGTGGCCGATGCGCCCCCTTCGACAGCGGGGCAGATGGCATGGTACTCGGCGAAGGGATTGGAGCCGTCGTACTGAAGCCCCTCTCCCAGGCCATTGAAGACTGTGATTATATCCATGCCGTAATCAAGGCCACCAGCATCAACAATGACGGGCATTCTCAGGGCATTACCGCACCCAACCCCAAAGGCCAGGCCGCAGTGATCCGTCAAGCCTATGAAAAGTCGGGCATCGATCCCCGCTCCATCAGCTATATCGAAGCCCACGGAACCGGCACCCCCCTGGGAGATCCCATCGAAATCGATGGTCTAACCCGTGCATTTCATTCCTTCACGAAGGAGCACGGGTTCTGCCAGCTAGGATCAGTCAAGTCCTCTATCGGCCATATGCTGGCCGCATCGGGGATTGGCGGCCTAATCAAACTGGCATTGGCTCTGGAACATAAACAAATTCCACCGACGGTCAACTTCACTCAGCACAACCGACACCTGAATTTAGAAGAGAGTCCCTTCCGCATTGCCGCCCAGCAGTTGCAGAACTGGCATCACCCGGACGGCCCCCGGCGTGCCGGACTTAACGCCTTTGGATTCGGCGGAACCAACGCCCACGTTATTCTGGAAGAGCCCCCGGCCAGACAACCGCTACCAGAAACCGACGCACGCCCTAACCTCCTGGTCTTGAGCGCACAGTCGGAGCGGGCACTGCGCAGAAGCAGCAAACAGTTACACGACTTCTTACTGAAAACCCCTCTTCCCGTGACATCGATCTGCGCCAACAAAAGCCGCAACCAGCGCTCAATGCCTTTCAAGGCGGCCATCGTGGTAAAGGATGCAACAGAGATGCTCGATGCCCTGAAATCCCTCAGTGAAGGCTCTCCGAACAGGGCGGCTATCCTCGGGCGCTCTCACCCAACCCAGATCACTCCGCTCTGTTATGAAGCCGCTGCACTGAAGCCAAAGGGTTTCGATACCTTGATTGAGCACTTCCCGATCATCGCTCAAGCCTATGAAAAGTGCCTGAAGACGGGATACGGCCTGCCTGAGAGGCAGCTTCACCCTTTCGCAGCAGGTTGGGCGTTGGCTTCACAGTTCGCGGCTCTGGAGATAAAGCCTTCCACCGTAATAACGCCCCTAGAGAGTGCCCCGTTAGCAGCAGCGATCACCGGCGGGCTATCCCTGGAGGAGGCACTCCGGTGTTATTGCAGATCAGCACCCGGTATAACCGGTATAAAGAGTCCTATTACAGAGGCGGTGCCGTTCCCCCATGTAGAGCAGATTATCGCTCCTCAGGGCATTTTCAGCCTGCCCACAGAGAGCAGTACCGAGCTGCATGAATGGCTGCAAGAAAGCCCTCGGAAAGAGGTGCAAGCACTCCCCTATAAAAAGTCGATCAACCTCTTTACCAGTGAAGCATCACGGCGCCTTTGGTTGGAGCCTGCCAAAGGAATAGAAGTCATAGCCAACCACCCTGCCACGCTGCTCAATGCCGTTGGAAGACTTTATGTAGAGGGTGCCCGGCCGGATCTGAGCACCCTAACGCCGAACGTGCCCCAGGTGATGCTTCCTACCTATCCCTTCGAGCCCGTCAAGCATGAACTCACTCTGATGGAAGAGTGCATTGCACCCCCCGTGGCATGTTCACCCCCTCCTGGGGAGGCAACACCGGAGCGCGATGCCATTTCTGACCTGTCATATGAACTGGACATGATCAGTCAAAGTCTCATCTCAAACTTTCAATAGGGTATGGAGAAACAGTTAAAAATGAAAACAGCCGTTCTGAACCTGATTGCCGAAATAACGGACTATCCCGTAAGCGACCTCTATCCCGAAATGTTAATGGAAGCAGAGCTCGGCATCGATTCCATCAAGTTCTTTGAACTGGCGGCTCGCTTGCCAGAGTGCATGCCTGAAGCATTGCAGAAATCATTTAAAGCAGATTTCCAACCGCAGGAACTCATGAGCCTCGCCTCGGTTGAAGAGTTGATCGATTTCCTGAATGAGTGGGTCGCCCGTAACGGAGAGAGTCCAGTGGCCACCTCGGAAACCATCCATGCCGAGATTTTGCACGCCCAATCAATATTTCTGGTGGCCCACTGGTGTGTCAGCACATGCAGTCTCTGTTCACGACTCCGTATCGAGGGGCCTCTCAATATCGAAGGCCTAAACCGTGCCTGGCACCAACTGATTCAACGCCATCCATCACTGCGCAGCCGCTTTACCGGACCCGAAACCGGCAAGCTCAGTGAATATCAACTCGAGATTCTCCCGGAAACATCGGCCCCGCCGAAAATATCCGTAACGGATCTGCGCGACCGGAGCAAGCCGGAGCAAAAGGAGACAGTCCTTGCCGCCATGGCTGCCAACGTGGAGCATAACTGGGATATCGGTCAATGGCCGCTACACCGCTTTGAGCTGTTCCGACTCTCCGATCAAGCATTCGACCTGTTTTTTGTCACCCATCATCTGGTTTCCGACGGCCTCTCCAATCAGATTGCCCTGGAGGAGTTCGTCAAACTCTACGATGCCGAACTGAGCGGAAGCACGCCCCGACTGCCCCCAGCCACGACCGTCGAGGCATACACCCGGGCGGTATCGGGGATGAACGACTGGAAAAACCGTGCCGAATCCAAGGCCATGAAGTGGTTTCTGGTAAACCAGGGTAGAAACACCTTTGTCTGGAATCCCCGGGGCAGTAAGCCGACCTTGGATAAACCCCCGGTCATCAACCGTCTTTTCAAACTCGACAAGGCCGAAACCGCCCGGCTGAAGGATCTGATGGTAAACGCCCGGGTCTCCCTAAACTCCATCATGGCGGCCGCTTATCTGAAAACCATCCAAATCATGGACGACTCCGTCCAGTCGATTATTCTCAATGTCCCCACCAGCGGGCGTCTCTACCCCGGTATCGAGGCATTCAACATGATCGGCTGTTTTGCCCAGAACCTGGCCTTGACCTTCGATCTGGAAGACAAGGACGACTGGCTGACCCTAATCCGGTACGTGGAAACAACCATTCACGGCGCCGTCAGCGATGGGCTGGATCGTGCCCAAACTCACGAAGCCGGAGCGAGCCTGGGGAGATTGCCGCTACACGAAGGAAGGCTCGATGAGTCGGTAGCCTCCATGATTCGCGCCGGAGTCAAATCCAATGTCTACCTCTCCTTCATCGGAAAAACCCACTTTGAGCCAGATTACCGCTCCTTGGCTTTGAACGGTTACCACCCCGCCACTACAACCGCCTCCAGCACCCTGGATACCCTGGTAGAGATCGCCGATGACGCGCTGCACCTGGCTGTCAATGCCGACCGTGATTTTTTCGGCGAGGAGTTCGTCATGCAGTTCGGTAATGTGCTGCTGCAAGCTCTGGCCCAGGCCGGACTGATCACCGTTGATGCCGGAGAGCACCCTCAGCAGCATGTCGCAGGAATATCTGATCCGTTGCCCCAATCGCTACTCACCATTGCTGAAAACGTCATGAACAGTTCATTTCCGGCGGCAGCAGTCGATCAGGATCTGGAGGCGGAGCTGGGCATGGACTCCCTGGAGCGCATTCGCATCATCACAGCCCTGCGCCAAGCACATCCCGCTGCCGACCGCCATGCCCTGATGGCTTCCCGCACCCTGCGCGAAATGGCCACCCATTTGCCTCCTCAAGAGGATGCCCAGGATACCTCATCCACCGCTCCACCCTTTGCCATTATCTCCGAGCAGTCTCTGCGCACCCCGCAGGGCATAGCAATCCTTGATGGAAATCGTACCGTTAGCTATGAGGAGCTGCACAGCCACTCCAATCGACTGGCTAACTATCTGCTCGAAAAAGGGACCGAGAAGGGGGCGCTGGTGGCCATCATGGCACCGCGCAGTGCCGAAATGATTATCGGCGCACTCTCCATCCTGAAGGCCGGGTGTGCCTACGTACCCATTGATCCCACCTATCCACCGGCACGCATTGACTACATCGTCCGCCACTCTGAAGCCGAGATTATCCTCTTCGACGGTGATTCCACCGCCCCACTGCAAGAGTGCATCTCCAATGATTCCACACTGCGTGAAATGGTGCTGCTTTCCGATAGCAAGGTCACAGCTGTACCGGAGACAATACAGATCATCGGCCGGGAGTGTTGGCAGAGCTGTTCCGACAGGGTACCGAATGTACGTTGCAGCACCGAGGATTTGATGACGGTGCTCTACACTTCCGGCTCCACGGGAACCCCAAAGGGTGTGGCCTTGAACCACGCCGGTTACACCAACCGTTTGAACTGGATGCAGAAATCTTTCCCCATCGGACCGGGTGACCGGATAGCACACAAAACCTCCTGCTGCTTCGACATCTCCGTTTGGGAACTCTTTTGGCCCCTGATGACCAGCGCGACGATCTGTCCCGTATCTCCAGAGATTGTCAAAAACCCCTGGGATCTGGCTGAGTGGCTCATCAAAAAACGGATCAACGTCATGCACTTCGTTCCGTCGCTGTTTGGTGAGTTCCTGAATAGCATGGAGGGCGAACAGTACCGTTTTCCGGATCTGCGCTGGTTGATCTTCAGCGGAGAGGTACTACCAGTCTCTTTTATACGCCGATGGATAGACCGCTTCGGCATGAACACCAGACTAGCTAACCTATACGGCCCCACCGAGGCATCCATCGATGTCACGGCCCATATCATCACCGAGCGCCCCGACGAGAGTATGCTGAGGATCCCCATCGGCGAGCCCGTCGACAATACCTCCATTCTGATTCTGGACAAGGAGATGCGTCGTCTTCCACCGGGTGAAAAAGGCGAACTCTGGATTGGCGGCATGCAGTTGGCTACCGGTTATCTCCATGATCCCGAGCGTACCGGCGAGACCTTCATCCCCAACCCCTTTTCCGATATCGACTCCGACCGCCTCTACCGAAGCGGCGATCTGGCAATGGAACTGGAAGATGGCAGTTTCGATTACCTGGGTCGTATCGACAGCCAGATCAAGATCCGTGGTTTCCGCGTAGAACTGGGTGAGATCGAAGCCGTAATCGACAGTCACCCGAAGGTGAAAAGCTGCGCAGTGATTGTGCAGGATACCCCGGATGGCAACAAACGCCTGGCAGCCTGCATTAGCGGTGCCATCGACAATATTGCCCTCCTTCGCGAACATGCGGCACAAAAGCTGCCACATTATATGATTCCGCATCGCTTTGAGTTTTTTGATCAGCTGCCGGTCACCCAAAACGGCAAACTGGACCGCAAGGCGCTGGCAGGAATTCTCACCGGCGGGAATAACGAAAAAACAGCCGCCGGTGCACCCTGTGTCACCGCCTCTATCGGCCCGGCGCAAAAATGGCTGCTCAACTATTTTTCACCCCCCTACCTTTGGGCCGGTTATACCCGCTTTTGCTACAACAGTAATCTCGATCGGGAGATCTTTGCCAAGACAGTGGAGCATCTCGTGGCGCGGCACGAAGTACTGCGAACCACCTTCCATCAGGATGATGAAGCCTGGAGCCAAAGGATTCACAACAGCATACCCTCCAACCCCCTTGAATGGATCGATGCCACACAGATGGATGATGAACACAGGAACAGCCTGATCAGTGGAAAAATCGAGGAAGTATGCCGGGGCTTTTCACTGGATCGCCTACCGCTGATGCAGGTAGTGGTGATGAAGGTTTCCGAAAAACGCTATGACATCACCATCATCGGCCACCATATGGTTTGCGACATGCAGGGAGGAGCGCTGATTTTCAAGGCTCTTTGGAGCACCTACGGCAAACTTCTGGCCGGTAAGCCATTACCCGGGCAGGAGGAGTCCACCGAGCCTCTCTATTCCGATTATGTGAAGGCACTACCCACGGGCACGGAGGAGCTAGAAAGATTAACCCGCTTCTGGAGTGACCACCTGGAAAAGTTCCTACCCGGCTTTGAAATACCCACTGACCTTCAGGGCGAGCATAATAATGAAGAGTCAGCCGCCCGCGAGTTTTTCCGACTCTCACCAGAGCACTCCCGCCTGCTGATGAGCGGAGCGAAGAAACGGTTCGGCACGGGAGTCTACCCTATCCTCCTGGCTCCGCTCTATCGCCTGATGGCACAACTGGGCAACCGACCCAACGTAATCCTCAGTCATCGCACTCATGGCCGCGATTTGGGGGACGACCGGACATTTCATCATACAGTCGGTAACTTTGCTGTGAATCATCCTTTAGGAATCATGGTGCCCGATGGGATCAGCGACAGCCAATTGGTTCGGGAGATCGCTCAAGCCTTTGAGGCACTGCCCCTGAAGAGCCTCTCCTTCGATTGGATATCAGAGCGGCTGGGGACACACCTCTATCCGGACTCCCGCATTACCCCGGTTCGCGCAAACTATCTGGGCAACCGCAATCTGCCGAAATCAAGGCTTTTCGACTTCTCCAACCAGGAAAATGAACAGCGCTACGCCCTACCCGATCAGCGGCGGACCGCTTTATTGGAGTTCATCTTCTCCATCCGTAACGGTCAACTTGAACTCTGTCTCGAATACTCCCGCGATCACTACTACACCGAAACCATCCGTCGCATGGGCGGGGACTACCTTACTCTCCTGGAAGCGTGCCTGGAGAGGAGCGACAATTGCGAAGCTGTGTCGGTAGCCAAACTTCCCTTGAGTGGCAAAACGGCTATCGTTACCGGCGGCGGACGACCGCTGGCCAGGGCCGCTGCCACAGCGTTGGCAGAATCGGGGGCTGATGTCACGCTCATTCTCGCCTCCGCAGACGAAGGGGTAGTGCAGAGCTCTGCGCAGCATCGCAACGTAAAATTCATGGTTGCAGATGTGGGCTGTGACAGACAGGTGCAACAAGCCGTCGACCAACTGATCGATCAACACGGCAAAATCGATATTCTGGTCAACGGCGCCCAACTGAACAACAAAACGCCGATTCAGGATGTTTCACCGACCCTCTGGCGACGGATCATCGAAGTAAATCTATTCGGCATTTACAACTGTTGCCAGGCCGTCATTCCAAATATGCGGCAGCGGGGCCAGGGGAAAATCATCAATATCGGTTCCGATGCTTCCCTCGTCTCCCACCCGGGATACAGTGCTATCACAGCATCCAACCATGCGGTGACCGGCATGACCGACTCTCTTGCTGAAGAGTTGAAACCCTTCAACATCCAGGTCAACGCCATCTGCCCCGCCATTCAGGAAGGGGCAAGTCCTGATGACCTAGATAACATGCTGCAAATCATCCGCTTTTTAGCATCGCAGACCTCTGATGCCGTTACCGGTGAATCGCTGAAACTGTCCGCTAAACAGCAGGATATAAGCAGCTCCAGCATCACGGAGGCATGCGCCTGATGACATGTGACAACACAGCCGCCTTGGAGAGAGACAAGGCACCCCTTGCACCATCGGGTGACCGGGTGGAACAGGGAAATCTACTGACGCTCTACCTGTTGTCGCTGATCTCAGGGATATCCCTGGGGCTGTTCAACCCATTGGCTTCGACCTACCTCAAAGAGAGCGGAGTGGCTGACTTATTGATCGGGGTCAACTCCACCCTGTTCTTCCTGATGGTCGCCCTCGGTGCTTCCGTAGTGACCCGGTTGCAACACTATGGGCTAGGGTTACGTCAGATAATCATTCTCGGCCTGGCACTAACCGGAGTGTCGGCACTCATTTTCCCCCTCGGTAGCGATCTATCATACTGGTTTGTCATACGGGGGATGATGGGCATCGGGGTCAGCCTCTATATGGTCGGCGGGACAACCCTACTTAATCAGCATGCCCCAGCCCATCGTCGTGCGGCAGTCAACGGGATCTATTGCCTGGCGTTCGCAGTTGGATTCGGGATGGGGCCCCTGGCCGGAACCCAGCTTTATGCCCTTTCGCCGACCCTGGCATTCACTTTCGGCAGCAGTGTTGTTCTTGTTGGAGCGATACTGGTACGTATGGGGCTGCCAGAACTGGCGACCAGCAGGAGTGAAGAAGCAAAAATCTCCGTTTGGCGGAAGATATCCCGCCCCCTGGCGGCTATCTTTGCATACGGCTTTGCCGAGGCGACACTGGTCTCGATCTATCCCCTATTCCTGTTGGAGAGCGGCAGCACCATTCCTCAACAAGGCTATGTTTTCGGGATTTTTGTCCTTGGCAGCCTCATTTTTACTCTGCCGATCACCACGGGGGGAGACCGATGGGGGAGACAGCGAGTGCTGGGGGGATCAATCCTTTGCGGCGCAATCGCACTGACCGGTCTAATCAGCCAGAGTGGATTGACCTCCACCATGCTGGGTGCCGCCTTTGTTGCGGGCGCAGCGCTTGGAGCGGTCTACCCCCTGGCAATGTCTCTAGTAGGTGAAGCGCTCTCTGCGGAGGCGCTGCCAAGCGGAATGTCACTCTTCACTTTCTGTTTCGGCGCTGGGTGCGTAGCAGGACCGGTGACATCTGCCCTGGTGGTACAGCATGTCGGGATGGAATATCTGTTCGCCCCCACCTTGGCCCTTCTTTTAGGGGCAATGGCTTTTTCTTTGATCAATAGAAAGTAACCAGGATATACGATGGAGAACTTTTTAAAGCTGTGGGGCAAGAGCGTGGTTCGCGCCCGTCTATTCATCATTGCAGCCGCGCTGCTCGTGCTGGGTTTAGCCGGATCAACGCTAAGCCGTCTCTATTACGAAGATTCCACCGACATGTGGTTTCTTGCCAATGATCCGATCCTGACCACCTATCAAGGCTTCAAGAAAACCTTCCAGAACGATGATTTCCTCGTGGTGGGCATCGAAGCCCGGGAGAGTGATCCAGACATCTTTACCCCGGAGATGGCACAGCTGGTAGTTACCATTACCGACTTTCTCGACGGGCACCGGAATGTCTCCAAGGTTCGCTCGCTCTCACGCTACCAGTACATGCACGAGTCCGAGGGCATGCTCAAGGTGGATGATCTCATCCCCGCCGGGGAAGAATATACAGAACTGCCCACTAAGGCGTGGCGCGATTTCGCCACAATCATGAGTAAAGAAGCTCTTGGGCGCAATCTCATCGTTACCGAAAATCTGCGTAATACCATGATCTCTGCACGCATCATCGAACCCGATGAGAATGACGGCAATCCAAAGCTCGCCGTCGCGCAGGAGTTTCTCGCGTTCGTCAAAGAGCAGGGGCTGGATCAGAAAGGCTTCACCCTCCACTACTCCGGTTCAGCGATGATCAACGAGAGCTATTTCCGTTGCAGTACCGATGATCAGGCAAAGATCTACCCCATCATGCTCTGCATCATGCTGCTCCTGTTGGCGGTCCTGTTCCGCTCCTGGAACGGAGTCATATTCCCTACCCTGATCGTTATCTTCTCGGTGGTGGTCACGCTCGGTATTACTGCGCTGATGGGGTGGCCCCTCAATATGCTCAACATCATGCTGCCGACGCTACTTACCGTCATCGGACTGGGGGACTCCATCCATGTACTGGTGGGTTTTAATAGGTTCCGGAGCAAAGGTCTGGAGCCGAAGGAGGCCGCTTCGGAAGCCACCCGCACCCTCTTTAAGCCCTGCCTGTATACCACAGTCACGACCTGCATCGGCTTCATGGCTCTCTCCGTCAGCCAACTGTCGCCGGTGATCGAATTCGGCATCGAGGCGGGTATAGGTGTACTGGTCGCCTTCTTCTTCTCGGTTACGCTGTTACCGGCGCTGTTGAGCTTCGTCAAAACACCTCCCCGAGCGATGAACACCGATTGGGTTGCAGCTGTCAGTGATGCCGTTCCATCCATCGCCATGCGTTATAATAAATCCGTCGTAGCAGGCTTCCTATTATTGCTGATCCTTTCCCTCACCTTTCTCCTGCAGATTCAGTCCGATACCAGCTTCGAGCGCAATTTTCACGAAGAATTCCCCATCCGCACAGCCACTCATCACTTCGATAGCGCCTATGGCGGAGCCCTCTCATTGGAGATCTGGCTAGACTCAGGAAGACCCGGGGGAGCGAAGGAACCTGAGTTCCTGAAACAAGTTCTTAACCTCCAGCGTTACCTGGAAGGGCATGAAGGAACGGGACGTGCACTCTCCCTCAATGATTATCTCATGGAGATTAACCAGACCATTCACGATGATGATCCCGCTTACTATCAGATACCCGGCTCCCGGGAGCTAACCTCTCAGCTATTGCTGCTCTACAGCAATGCCGGACCGGAGGAGGATTTGAGTGATCTGCTCAGTTTTGACGAACGCATGCTGCGCATGAACATCCTCTTCAAGAGCCGTCCCGCCTCCATCACCCGCGAATGGATCCATGAGATCGAAAATTACATCGCGACAAATTTTCCCGATCTGAAGGCGCAACTTACTGGCCGCACGATCCTTTTCAATAATATGGACATCTACGTACAAAATGGGTTGATTGCATCTTTCTCACTCTCGGCAAGCCTTATCATCCTCTGCTTCTTCGTGCTACTGCGCTCATTTAAATATGGAATTCTGGCCATGATCCCCAGTATCTTTCCCATTATTGTCGCAGGCGGAGTAATGGGGTTCTACGATATCTACCTCGACTTCGCAACGATGATGGTTGCAGCCATTACCATCGGCATTGCAGTGGATGATACGATTCATTTTCTTTGGCGTTATGTTCGGGAACGCCGACAAGGCAGTTCACAGTCAGAGGCGGTTCGCACCGCAGTGCAACATGCTGGCCGGGCGATCATCCTGACCTCCCTGATTCTATGCTGTGGATTCTCCATGCTGATTTTCTCCACCTTCGTTCCCAATATCTATTTTGGTGTACTAGGGGGAGTCATCGTCATCGTTGCACTGCTGGGGGATATTCTGATCCTCCCGGCGCTGATCACCTGTCTTCGCTCAAAGAGTAAGGTGGGTTCCTCAGACCCGGTTTTGCCGACCGCCAAAGAAGCCTGCTCCACCACTAATTAATTCAATACCTTTCAACAATATGAGTCCAATAATGAACATTATCCATAAAGTACTCCTATCAATTCTTCTGTTCTCTTTCACTATAGGGCCCGTCTCCGGAACTACCGCTGCCGTCGAACCCACACCTGAAGAGATCGCCGAGAACCCGAGTCTCTTCAAAGGAGAGTGGACAGCAAACAAGATCGCGGAAATCACAGAAGAAAAATATGCAGGCCACTCCCAAATCAGCGGAGTCACCATGGTGATGATCAATGCCCGAGAACAGCAGCGCATTCGCAAAATGAGGATATACCGTAAAGATTACGGCGAAGAGCTACGGGATGAACGCACCTACACCAAATTTCTTGAGCCGGCAGATGTCCGCGGCACCGGCTACCTCGGCTACGAATACGATGACAATACCCGCGAAGAGGAGTCCTGGCTCTACATGCCCGCTCTCAAGAAGGTTAAGCGTCTCTCCGCCAGCGATAAATCCGACAGTTTCATGGGCAGTGACTTTTCATTCAATGATCTCAAGTCCAATCACCGTGAATATTGGGACTATACCTTCATCAGTGAAAGTGAAATGGTAGATGGCAAGGAGTGCTGGATCATTCAGGGTAATCCACGTCCCGGGATGCTCGGTAGAATACGCGATGAAACGGGTTACAAAAAAACTCAACTCTGGATCCGCAAGGACAACTTCACCAAGGTAAAAGGGAAGTTCTGGCTGCTCAAAGGGAACCGAGTAAAGTACATGTCCGCAGAAGATATTGAGAAAATCGACAATGTCTGGACTCCGCTGACCCTGAAGATGGTCACCACCAAAAAAGGGCGGGTAGAACACTCAACAGTGATGAAATTTACCAAGGTGGAGTACAACAAAGTGATTGAAGACGGTTTCCTCACTTCCCACGGGATTGCTTCCGGGTACTAGGGGGCCAGTTGCCTTCAATCCAATAGACCCTGAAGCTCCGGCACACGGCATTCCAGTGATCGGCGTTAAGGAATGCCGTTCGGGTCGCCACATCCTTATTCATCAATAAAGTAAGTTCATCAAGCATAGACTCAATGATACGAAAGTTTTTCACCTGTATAGGCATCACTTGCGGACTGTTACTAAACGGCCCCGCCATGTCCGATGATTTCGGAGAGGATTTTGATCCCTTCTCGGATACCGCCATCAATCTTGACGCACTCTCTCTTCCCCCGGCCACTGAACCCTATATATTCAGTGGTGAACTCAAGCTCGACCTGGGATACAGCCCCCAACGCCTGGGGTCGGACTGGTCGAAGCTTCAGATATCTTCACTATTGAAGTTGGATGCAGACATTGATGAGCAGACACATCTGCGACTTAGCTGGCAGGGCTATTACGATGCCGCCTACGAGCACTTGGGGCGTAGCAGTTTCGATGATGAGACCCTGGATAGTTACGAAACAGATAGCGAGCTGCACGAGGGGTATATCAGCCGGCGGCTTGGCGACCATAGTCGCCTGAAGATAGGGCGTCAGATCATCGTCTGGAGTATGGCTGAGCTGGCGCGTGTCACAGATGTAGTCACCCCCCTCGACCAGCGCGAGCTTGGAATGAAAAGCATAGGCGATCAGCGCCTATCTGCCACTGCCGCCATGCTCTCCTCAAACTTCGGAGCGTGGCAATATGACTTGGTCATCCTACCCGAAGTGCGCACCGATGAATTGCCCACAAGGGATTCCGGCCTGGATCCCTACGTACTGGTGCGTGGCCCGGGTGTACGCATCCAGAATGAGGAGGTTCCCAATACGAGCCTCGACAACACCGAGTTCGCCGCCCGCATCCTCTACAGCTTTCATGGCGGAGATCTCAGCCTGATTGCTGCCGATATGTTTGATGATACGGCCTATCTTAACTTCAGCGGTCTGGATGCCGGCACCATCCTGCTGACACCCAAGCACCGCCGGGTCTTCAATATCGGCTTGGCAGGCAATGTGGTAAGTGGATCATGGCTCTATAAATTTGAATTACTTCGTCAGCACGGCAAAGCGATCCAGCGTAACGACCTCAGAGCTCAGATACTCTCCGGCGTTCCCAACCCAACCAGCTTTTCCGAGCGTAACCTTCTGAAGGGGCTCATCGGTTTAGAGTACAGCGGCTTTAACGATACATCCGTTATCCTGGAGTATTTCGGCGAGACCATTGAAGAACATGACAGCACTCTGGCTCAGGATCTTTTCGATCACAACCTCGGTCTCTACATCTCCAACCAGGCCTTCAATGAGACCTTCTCCTCAACCCTCACCTGGATCCATAACCTCCGTCATGGGGGAGGCGACTTGCTCCGTCTCAACCTCGATTACAAAATCGATGACAATATAGAGGTTGGTACTGCCTATGTCTTATGGTCTGCAGATGAAACCGAAAACAGCCTCTACCCCTACCGGAAAAATGACCGCATTAATTTCACCTTCACCTATCGCTTCTAAAAAAAGGCCTGTCCCACCGTCTGACTGGCACCGGCGAATCATGCATATCCTTCACAACTGGTTGGGAGAAAAGTATGGGGTCACAGCCTGCACGGTCTCATCCCGTTTATATGCAGAATATGAATTGGAGGCGCAGTTGGTCAAAAGGGCTATTCCCAAACGTCAAAATGAGTTCTTAGCAGGGCGGTTTTGTGCGCGGGCCGCTATGGCGCAGCTGGGAGAGGCCCCAACGGCCATAGGCATGGGCCCCCTTAGGGAGCCCCTGTGGCCCACAGGGGTCACCGGTAGTATTACCCACCACAATGGTTTCTGTGCGGCAGTGGCCGCTCCCGCAGATCGATGCAGTGGAGTCGGCATTGATCTGGCACCCAATGATCCCACATTGCTGGAGAAAGAGGCTGCAATCGTTTTCACAGGCAGAGAGCGGGATGCACTGAGTCCCGGCGGCCCGTTGAGCTGTCTACCCCGCATTGCTTGGTTCAGTGCAAAAGAATCCGTCATAAAGGTCGTCTCATCCAGAGTGGGGCGCTGGATCGATCTACGAGAGATCAATCTCTACCCGATCCCCCAAACCGAGGGCATCGGCTTTGAAGCTCGCTTCCGATCAAATACCGGACCATCTCTTGACCTGCTCGTGATGGGAAAAATCATGATCGACTACCAGGTCGTCTCAGCAGCTTGGCTTCCCATCCACGGCACCAAACTCCAGAGTCAGCAACCAAACCAGGTGGCCAGATGACACCACTCAGCCACCCAACCCAACTGAAACTCATCTCCCTTCCTTTCGCGGGGGGAAGCACCTCCTGTTATGCCAAACTGGAGACAGCGCTCCCCTCCTCCATTCAACTCTGGACTCACACGCTGCCTGGTCGAGGCTCCCGTATTTCTGAAAAGCTGCTGGACACACTTGATACCCTTGTGTGCGATGCTATGCCTTATATTGAAGCAGAAATTGGTACAACGCCCTATGCCTTGTTCGGACACAGCATGGGGGCAATTACTGCCTACCTAGTATTACGCCAAATTCAGTCGACAACCCTTCCAGCACCTCTAGCACTAGTGGTCTCCGGCCGTTCCTGGCCAGGTCTCCCTCCCAAAAAACAGCTGCATTTACTCTCCAAAGAGGCTTTGTGCCAGGAACTTCGCCAGTTCGGAGGGATACCTTCCCAGGTTATGGAAGATAATGACCTTTTCACCTATTTTGAACCTGTCATCCGCACAGACCTCACTGCGCTGAACCAGTACGAACATACCATCAAAATCCCCACCTCTGTTCCAATCCTTTGCTTGGTCGGAGAAAAAGATAAACTTAACCTGGATGGCACTGAGCATTGGCAGCGCCTCACCACAGCCAAATTCCAGCGCTGCCTTTTCCCGGGCAACCACTTTTTCATATTTGATAAACCTAAAGAAATTGCTCATACCATTGAGCATTTTCTATTCGCTACTCAATACCCCCACATCAAGTAAACAGCTCATTACCTAATTGGTCTGACCAGACAAAAATAGTGCGCTGAAATTTTCTGTATAAAGGGATTCTTAAATCTGGAAAGTATGCGCTAACTCGTCCCAATCTAGCGCCCGGCCTAAGGCCAATAGTGGGTAATTGAAATTCAGTTGATGAGTGAAATCAAAAAAGCTGCTTTGGGTTGAGTCACTGGGACTTTCCGGGAGCATTTTGACACCTTGTTTCGACCAGAAAAGAAGGTGTCATTTTATCCGGCCGGATAAACAGCTCCTGCCAAGACCCACTGACTTTGAGGGTAAACGGATCGGAGTGATCCAGATCGATCTTCTTGAGACACTGCGTATCTTCCGAAATATGAAACCCGGCGGTAAGAACGAAAGTTTTCACCGGGCACTCAGGCATTTTCTGTTTGACCGAGTAGATAACAAGCGCTGGATTTACTACCCACACCAAGAATCTCGTATTGCAGCGATACGAAAAGAGCTCACTACACAGCGCGCGAAATATGGTGCTGAAATCAAGGAAGATAGGGCTAAGGCGCAGAGACCGATATCATTGATGCCTGCCATAGATGGCAACTTCATACCGGACGTGCAACCCATCCCCATTACAACCATAGCGCCCATACCGGAGGTCAACCAAGGAGAACCCGTCCGCTATGAGTGTGTACTCTGTGAAGAGGTCTGGATCAGTGTAGAAAAGGGACCCAACCCTTGTCCGGAATGCCACAGTCACCTATACCGAAGGATATTGAAAGATTGATCCAATGCAGCGCGGGATTAACCTGTATCTGCCAAAAACATCGTACGCATTGATTACGTTGACTGTTTTACCAGAGCTATCGTACGGTCTTTGCATGAGAAATATCAACCCACTGAATATATGAAGTTATATATTAATGGAGGCTGAGCCCGGAATCGAACCGAGGTCCACGGCTTTGCAGGCCGCTGCACTTCTCTATATTTCAATAGGTTACATGCTTTGCCACTCCTAATGCCACTCCATCTGCTGTTTTTTGTTGGCAAGATTCTGAGAAATAACAGTCAAGGCCACTAAATCACTCACGCTAACATTCGAGTGTTATTCATATCAAAAGCCCTCTCCACCAACTTCATTCCTCAAGTAATTGTATATCTATCCGATATACATTAAAGTATTGTTCATAATATTTGGATTGGAGATACTTATGACTCAATCAGCAACCCGAACAGCCCCTATCAACCTGCGTGCACTAAATTCACAACGCAACCTAATTGATCATGCCGCAGCTGCACTCGGTAAAAATCGCTCAGACTTTATGCTGGAAGCTGCATGTCGTGAAGCTGAGAATGTACTACTTGATCAGAGGCTTTTTATGCTGAATCAAGTAGATTTTGAAGCCTTTAATCAAGCTCTAGAGGCTCCAGTTAAAGACAACCCAGCACTGAGTAAATTAATGGAACGCAAAGCACCATGGGAGTAAAAGCCCCCTGCCCCATTTCAGACAAGCACGATGCCTCTACATTTGACTGTGG
>Ga0316192_10000433_pt1 | contig 30553 bp, 33 predicted proteins | sample MerIslwburrow_MG_FD_204931 | JGI IMG/M metagenome (GOLD analysis project Ga0316192, IMG submission 204931) | Coastal sediment microbial communities from Maine, United States - Merrow Island worm burrow | ecosystem: Environmental > Aquatic > Marine > Coastal > Sediment | place: USA: Maine...
CTCGACAATTACTTTAATGAAAAAAAGAGATATTAAGATCGGTAGAAGTAAAAAACCACGTTCTAAGAACGTGGTTTTGATTTCGCCCTATAAGGGCGTAACGGCGAGCCTTCTGAGAAGGCACGCCATGTTGCCACCCGGTTATTAGTTTTTAATCAAGATCCAAGCTGTGATTCCGTTCTGCCTGTTCCTGGTATTTTACGTACTTGCGTATCATTTCCTGGTCAAGACCAACAGTATCAACGCAGTATCCCTTTGCCCAAAAATGGTTCCCCCAATAAGGCTTCTTTTTCAAGTAAGGAAACTGCTTAAATATCTGGATTGCTGTTTTCCCTTTTACCACTCCCATTAGTTTTGAAATGGGTACCTTGGGAGGCACCTTAACCAGCAGATGCACATGATCCGGCTGGACATTCAATTCTACGATTTCGCAACCTATCCTCTCGGCGTACACCCTTATCGTCTTTGAAACTTCATACCCCACATTGTCTTGTAGCACTCTATATCGATATTTTGGAACCCAAACAATATGATATTGGCAATGCCATAACACGTGCGATAATTTATTAAATCTACTCATGCTCTTACTCCTATCTAGCTGTTGTGGCGACAACTACGATAGGATGCATGAGTAGATACTATGGTCCTACAGGCAGAGCCTACGGACCAACTCCACGTCCTAAGGACGTGGTTTTAATGACGAATAAATATAGGGGTGATCAAATGGGCTCAATGGATTCGACCATCAATTGTAGATTACGGCTACCACGATAGTGATTAACATCCAGTTTATAAGCTAAACGAACCTGGGATACGGCCTGGGGCCAGTCGTCATCAACTGTATTAAAGGCAATTGCGTCGACGGGGTTTGCCTGCTGACTGGCACGCAGTAACAGCTTTAAATGTCGCTCGCCAACGATGCGGCGATTTATAATTTCAAAATCACCATCAAAAACCGGCTCGGGAAAGGCCTGTCCCCATGGCCCTGCCTGGCGCAACGACTCAGCCAGTTCAAGCCTTAGGTCGGTGGCTGCAAGCTTGCCGTCACTCCAGACACTGCCATGCAGATCCTCATCAGCAAGATGTCGCCTGACCTCTTCATCAAAAGCACAGATAAATTCTTCAAAGTCGGTTCGTTTAAGGGTCAGCCCCGCGGCCATGGCATGGCCACCGAATTTTTGGATCAGGCCTGGGTGCCGAGTTGCCACGGCATCCAAACCATCACGAATATTAAAACCGCTGACCGAACGGGCCGAACCTTTTATGTATTCATCATCGGCCACGGCAAAGGCAATCACCGGACGGTGAAAACGTTCTTTTATACGAGAGGCGAGGATGCCTATCACCCCCTGGTGCCATTCCTCATTAAACAGACATAGACCGGATGGCAGGGCATCGGAATCATCCAGCTGCAGGCTATCCAGATGCAACATAGCCTGGTCCTGCATTTCTGTCTCGATTGAACGCCGCTCGCGGTTCAGCTCATCTAGTTCATTAGCTAAAGCCTTCGCTTGAGCCGGATCATCCGTCAGCAAACAGCGAATGCCAATGCTCATATCCTGCAGGCGCCCGGCAGCATTCAGACGCGGCCCCACAGCGAAGCCCATATCAGAAGCAACCACCTGCTCACGTCCGCGGCCTGCCACTTCAAGCAAGGCCTTGATGCCAACACAACAATGGCCAGAGCGAATCCGTGCCAAACCTTGCGACACCAGTATTCTATTAATATGATCCAGCGGCACCACATCCGCTATGGTGCCCAATGCTACTATATCGAGTAATTTAGCCAGATTTGGCATCTGAATTTGCTGCCGTTCAAACCAACCAGCGTCACGCAGGGCCGCACGCAGGGCCAGCATCACATAAAAGATGACGCCGACACCGGCCAGGTTCTTACTCGGAAACTCGCAACCAGGTTGATTGGGATTAACAATGGCATCCGCAGCGGGCAACATATCACCGGGCAGATGATGGTCGGTCACCAGCACCTGCATGCCTAGCTGCTTCGCCGCCTGCACCCCCTCTATGCTGGCAATACCGTTATCGACAGTGACAATAAGGTCGGGCTGTTTTTCGGCGGCCACAGCAACGATTTCGGGGGTCAGGCCATAGCCATATTCAAAACGGTTTGGCACCAGAAAGTCGACCGTTGCGGCACCAAACAAAGACAAGGCCCGCAATGCCACCGTGGTACTGGTGGCGCCATCGGCATCAAAATCACCCACCACCAAAATATGCTTCTGCTGTTGTATTGCTGCCAGCAGAATCGCAACAGCCGCATCCATGCCTTTCATCAATAGCGGAGAGGGTAAATGCTCAAGTCCGTATTCCAGTTCAGCGCTTGATGTCACATTACGGCCTGCATAAACCCTGGCCAATACCGGATCCATGTCGGGAAATTGCGCCTGCCAGTCTGCAGAAACCTGACGCTGCAAAATACACTTTGTCATCTAAAAACCTATTTGAGCTGAACCAAAGGGCGTGGTCTCTTCCACCAACGCTTGAGAGAACTACGGCTGATTTCGAACTCTGCATTGTCGCTGAGCAAATGGATTGTAGAGATAGACCTGCTTTTCAAGGCGATAACCAGCGACTCAATCCACTCTTCATTGAGTGCCTCCATCATCTCACGCCAGCGGCCAGTGTCATGCTGCGCCACCGCATCGGCAAGGGCATCAAACACCAACAAGTGACTTCCGCCTTGATCAGCCTGCTCCAGCCAATCCTCGGCAGTGGCAGGCATAGAGGACAGTTCATTTTCAGCCAGACTAGCCAAGGCACAACTCAGTGGTTCATTGGTCCAGACATGCTGCCAGCTATTTTGTGGCGCTACAGGCAGTTCACCCTCGCCCCAGAGCCAGAAACTGTTGATTTCAGCTTGACCAGACTGACGCCGCCTTTCATTCACCTGACTGCTATAAAACAGCATCTGTACCTCGTTGAGAATGGCATGCCATTGCATGGCATCTTTGCCCGCAGGTAGATAGTGGCCAATATTCTGACCAATCACGGCTTTAAGTGGTTGGGTTGTAATCTCAGGTTTGGTGCTGGAATGCAGATACCAACGATTACTGACGGGCACATCAAGCCGCAAACCATCCTCAGCAAACAGTTGATTGAACTCATTAGCCAGCTGGCGCGCCTCAGCTTGTGTCACTGCCAGGTTATCGCCACCCATCATCACCAGCCTGTCTCTATCAGGCTGCATATTTACCGGAGTGGCGCAAAAGCAAAACCCTTCCGCCGGCTCTTCTTCTACGTCAAAACGATGCATCACCGCAGCGATCGGTAAACCAGCCTCAGCAGCATGACCAAACAATTCAAACAACAACCCATCGCTGGATTGATCCACTCGTTGTCGTCGACGGCCACGGCAAAGCATCAACTCCAAGCCCGCTAGCGACAGCCCCGTAAATACCTCCGACCCAGACCAGGCATCCGAACCAAACAAACCGGGAATATATAGTGTGATATGTCTATCGCGCATGAACTGCCAGATGTAAAACTAAAAAGGCCCTACATGATAGGGCCTCGATACGGGGATGACTACTACAGATATGAAGTATAGGCAGACTATCAATCCGCCGTACCTGGATCAGAAAAACAAATACCCTATTGGCAGATTAACCGGCCTTGAGCAGATCGATGATACCTGAAGCAACACCACCAGCCTGTGCTGCCAGCGCATTTGCCGGATTCTGCTGAAACTGCTCTTTAAGCTGACCAACCACAGCAGCGGCCTGCTCTGCTGTCTGAATATTACCCTGGCCACGCCCAGCGGATGCCTGATTTAATACTTCGGCAGCCCGACTGACACTCACCTCAACCTCGTTCTGGCCAGATGAGACCTGCTCTGCTGGCCCATTCGTCTGTGCCTGGGCTTGAGAGCTACGCCCTTCAGAACGGGCCGACTGATTATTGGCGATTACGGCCGGATTATTATTTGAAATTGGTGTAGCCACGTGACTTCCTCCAAAATTATGTCGCTTTTTTGACGAATCAAACCACTTTCAAGCTGATTTCGTCCCTCAGATATTGTTATTGCAACATTGAGGCCAATATAACCAAACGTGTCCCCAGCTCCAAACAACTACATAAGCATTTGTTTTATTAGCAAAGCTCGTCTTGCACACTACCCCAAACTAGGCTAATACCATAACCTCATCAATAAACAACTATAGACCACACAAATGTGGTTGATATTTGTCCCTGCTAAGAGTATGTTTCTGCTTTGGAAACGTGTATGCTCTATACACGTATTTTATGGGTGGTCTTTAGGCCAGTATTACGTAAGGGCAAGCAACAATATTTGCCACAAAAATAGAAGCAAGACAGAAGGCATGGCATAGACCAGCCCTACCAAGCTTCAGATAACAACTAAACCTTGGAGGTAACACATGAAATTAAAGCAACTAATCAAACTTGCAACGCCTGTTGTTGGTGCAGTAGCACTGATGGTTTCTATGCCAGCAAGTGCTGATGGCGCAAAAACATATAAGAAAGCCTGCAAAATGTGTCACGGCTCTGGAATGATGGGTGCGCCTAAGTTTGGCGACAAAGCTGCATGGGCAGACCGCATTGCCAAAGGCAATGACACCCTGAACGATCACGCAATCAATGGCTTCGGCAAAATGAAACCTAAGGGCGGCAAAAAGTCTCTCAGTGATGAGGACGTAAAAGCTGCAGTTGCTTACATGGTTGACGCTGTCAAGTAAGTTTGACGCCGATGCGCTTTGAACTGTGAAAACACACGCTGACCCATGCGGTCAGCGTGTAAAAAAACACAGGCTGGTAGAAAGAGATGATTCAAAGCAAAGGGCAGATTGCACTGTAACTCAGCACACGAACCGATGTTTAAACACAAAAAATTTACACAAAAACAACATTAGTTTGGTGTAACAAATAACGAAAGTTATGAATGGAGGTCCCATGTCCACTAACACTTTAGAAGAACCGAAATATAATTTCGAAGTGGTCAAGTGGTTTACGATTACATCAGTGATTTATCTGGTGGTCGGAACACTACTTGGAACGTTTATCGCTTCACAATTAGCCTATCCTGAACTCAACTTTGACAGCCCATATCTCAGCTTTGGGCGACTCAGACCACTTCACACCAACGCCGTTATCTTTGCCTTTGGCGGCAGTGTGCTAATGGCCACCGCCTACTACATCGTTCAACGTACCTGTGGTGTACGTGTTTGGAGCGATAAGTTGGCATGGTTCACCTTTGCCGGTTGGAACACGGTCATTGTCCTGGCAGTTATTACCCTGCCACTGGGCCTGACCTCTGGTAAAGAGTATGCCGAACTAGAATGGCCAATCGACATCCTGATTGCCTTGGTATGGCTGGCGTTCATGTTTAACTTCATCATGACCCTGGCAACCCGTAAGTCTTCACATATCTATGTGGCTAACTGGTTCTTCCTTGGCATGATGATCATGATCACCTATCTGCATGTCGGTAACTCCATGGCCATTCCGGTCAGCATGATGAAGTCCTACTCTGTTTATTCAGGTGTACAGGATGCCATGGTGCAATGGTGGTACGGTCATAACGCAGTAGGTTACTTTTTGACTGCTGGTTTCCTCGGAATCATGTACTACTTCGTACCAAAACAAGCCGAAGCCCCTGTCTTTTCATACCGTTTATCAGTACTGCATTTCTGGGCACTGATGTTTGGTTACGCTTGGTTGGGTGCACATCATCTGCATTACACTGCCCTGCCTGACTGGACCGGCTCTTTGGGTGCAGCGGTTTCAATTGCCATGATCATCCCATCTTGGGGTGGTGCTATCAACGGCATGATGACCCTGTCTGGTGCCTGGCACAAACTGCGTGATGACTATATTTTACGCTTCTTGATTGTGTCGTTGGCCTTCTACGCCATGTCCACCTTTGAAGGTCCGGTCATGTCATTGAAGACTGTTAACGCACTGTCTCACTACACAGACTGGACTGTTGGCCACGTACACTCAGGTGCACTAGGTTGGGTAGCCATGGTTTCTATCGGTGCTATCTATCATATGGTTACACGTCTGTGGGGCGTTAAGATGTACTCAAACGCACTGATGGGTGTGCACTTCTGGATGTCTACCGTCGGTACGGTGATCTATATCTGTGCCATGTGGGTATCAGGCATCATGCAAGGTCTGATGTGGAGAGCAACTGACGACTACGGAAACTTGATGTACACCTTTGTAGAGTCTGTGGATGCCATGCATCCTTACTACGCACTGCGTGCACTGGGTGGCCTGATCTTCTTCCTGGGTGGCGTCATCATGCTTTACAACGTCGTCATGACTATTCGTCAACCTGCTGGTAGTGGTGTTACAGCCACCGCTAAAGCTTGATAGAGGGAGATTAGATAATGTCATCATTTCAAGAGAAAAATGAAAAGAACGTCTGGTTGTTATCCGGTGTGCTAGCGATATCTTTGCTAGTTGCCGGTGTTGTGGAAATTATTCCACTCTACTATCTACCAGACACCATGGAAACGCTGACCAAAGAGGAAGATAACATCCGTCCTTATACAGCCCTTGAACTGGAAGGCCGTGATGTCTACATTCGCGAAGGTTGTTACACCTGCCACTCGCAAATGATTCGTCCTTTTCGTGATGAGAAAGAGCGTTATGGCCATTACTCACTGGCGGTTGAATCGAAATACGATCATCCCTTCCAGTGGGGTTCCAAGCGTACTGGTCCTGACCTGGCACGTGTCGGCGGCAAATACTCTGACGAGTGGCACCGCCAACATCTGATGGATCCAAAGTCATTGGTTCCTGAGTCAGTCATGCCTCGCTACCCATGGTTGGAAAGCGACATGGTTGATGCGTCAGTCACAGAAGCCAAGATGCGGGCACTGTCAATCGTTGGTGTTCCTTACACCGATGCTGACTTTGCTGGGGCTGCCCAAGCGGTACAGGGTAAAACAGAGATGGAAGCCACGATTGCCTACCTGCAAGTACTGGGCACTATGGTTAACTTCCAAGAAGGTAAGGACTATCGAAAATGATTAGCGACTACTTTCACAGTGATTGGGCCGCGATGACCTCCACCGATTGGTGGGGACTCTTCGTAACGATCGCAATCTTCTTCTGTATGGTTGGGCTTTACTACTGGGTGTTCAAACCAAGTAGCAAGGCCAAGCTGGAGCAGCATTGCGACTTTGTCCTGAGAGAAGATTCACAGCATTGGGAGAAGTAACCATGAGTAATCATAATAAACCAGGCCAAGCGCCTGACACAGGGCATGAGTGGGATGGCATCAAAGAGTTGACCAACCCACCACCCAAATGGTGGACCATCACTTTTTACCTGAGCTTGCTCTGGGTCGTGGTCTATATCGTCCTCTATCCTTCAATTCCCTTGATCAATGGACCGACCCAAGGCGTTTTAGGCTGGACCTCGATTGGTGAGCTAAAGGAAGAGGTTGCCAAGTATGATGAGCTGCGTGCACCTGAATTGGCTAAGCTGGAAAAAATGAGTATGCAGCAAATCCTGGCAGACCAGGAAATGCTGAACTTCGCTAACTCATATACCAACGCCATATTTGGTGACTCTTGTGCGGGATGTCATGGTCGCAGTGCTCAGGGGGCAGAAGGTCGCTTCCCTAGCTTGCTCGATGATGACTGGCTCTATGGTGGCAGTGTTGAAGCCATTGAAGAGACCATTGCCTACGGTCGTGAAGGTATGATGCCTGCGTTCAAGGGTGAGATTAGTGATGCACAAATCGCTACACTGGCGGACTATGTCATTGGCTTATCTCAAGGCCAAGCAAATGCCGCCAGCCACGCGGTCTACATGGAAGCAGGTTGTGGCGAATGTCATGCTGAAGACGCCAAGGGCAATACCGATGCCGGCTCTGCCAACTTGACTGACAGTGTTTGGCGCTTTGGCAGCTCACGTGATGACGTGATCCGCACCATCAGCTCTGGTGTAAACCAGGAAGATGTTGCCGGCACACACAACGCGATCATGCCTGCCTTTGATGAACGTCTGTCTGAAAACGACATCAAGCTGCTAACCGTACGAGTCTGGTCACTAGGTGGTGGTCAGAAATAAACCCCAACCTGGTCAGGGGGCAACCCCTGACCAAACTCCAGATCAAACCGGGAGATAAAAATGGATAGTGTTGCAATTGGAGCGATTCTTACCGTAGTCGGCTCTGTCATCGTATTCGTGTTTCTTGCATTAAAGATTCGCACGCTGATGAATCAAAAACCTGACGATTAACAATCTAAAATTTTTAACGGGGGCCCTGCCCCCGTTAAAAGTTTCTAACCTAAACAGGCATACAAAATACATCTATTTTGATATATCATTTCATTAAGTCCATTTAGTAGCTATCCCTCCGATATTTCACTCACTACTCAAGTAAAAAAATCTGGCCATGGATAAAAATTCAGAAAAAACAAACCAACAAAATGTCCAGGAAATTTATGATGAAATGGCCTATATTCATCACATAAACACCGGTGATGAAACCATCCATGCCAAGCGCATGCCTGGCCGCTTCAGATCACTTAAATGGATCACGATGTCGACCTGGCTGGTATTCTTCCTTGGCCCATATATTCGCTGGAACGGTAATCAGGCCATACTGTTAGATATACCCAACCGCCAGTTTCATATGTTCTCTCTCACCATCCATCCACAGGATGTATGGTTGTTATCACTAATTCTGATACTAATGGCTATGGTTCTATTCGGTGTCACCGCCATCGCCGGCCGCGTCTTCTGTGGCTACTTCTGTTTTCAAACTATCTGGACCGATATCTTCACCTGGATTGAAGAAAAGATAGAAGGTAATCCAGCCCAACGACGCAAACTCGACAAAGCCAACCTAACTTTTGACAAGGCAAAGAAGAAATTCATAAAACACAGCCTCTGGTTGGCCATTTCAGTGCTGACTGGCGTCACCTTTGCAGCCTATTTCACCGATGCCTTTCAGCTCTGGCATGACTACTTCACACTGCAAGCCAACTCTATCGCCTATATCGTATTAGTGTCATTTATCCTCGGCACCTATTTTCTGGCCGGTTTCCTGCGCGAACAAACCTGTTTCTGGCTTTGCCCCTATGCCCGCATTCAAGGGGTGATGTATGACAAAGACACCATCCTGCCAACCTATGATGTAGAACGTGGCGAACCACGCGGCAAACTCAAGGCTGGCAGCAATACTGGCGACTGCATCGACTGTCGTATGTGTGTCGCCGTCTGCCCCACAGGCGTAGATATTCGCAACGGTCAGCAGGAAGGCTGCATCACCTGCGGCCTGTGTCTCGATGCCTGTGACAACATCATGGACAAGATCGATCGTCCCCGCGGACTGATACGTTACGCCTCATACAAAGAGATGGCAGGCGCTACCATTCCACCTATGTTTAAACGACCACGGGTCATTATCTACATCAGCATCATGCTGCTTTCTTTATCCGGCATTCTTTACGGCCTGGGAAACATTGCCGCCATAGACTGGCATATCCTGCATCAGCGTCAACCGCTTTACACCATGATGTCTGACGGCTCTGTGCAAAACAAATACACCTTCAAGATCCTCAATAAGACCAAGGCAGATATGAACGTCAGCATCACCACCGAGGGCATTGATGATGTGGCGCTGACAGGCATTTCCGAGATGATGGTGTTGAAGGCTGACAAACTTGTACCCTTCAGTGTCTTCCTGCGCACTGACCCAAGCAAGTTGCCACAGGAACGCACCACCATTAGCTTTATCATGCGCAACCTGGATCAACCCGATATGGTATTCAAAACCGATAGCGTTGTAATCAGGCCGGCACGCTAACGCTGACAAACCTGGCAGGAAAAATAAAAACAATAATTATGAATAATAAAATAAAACTGCTTTATGTCGTCCTGATCGGACTTGCTATCTTTACTCTCTGGCCCAGTGAAGAAGCCGATCATGAACGACAGCTGGCTATCAAAGTCTGGAATGCCCATGTCGATAACAACGGCCAGCTGAATGTGCTCGACGTAGTGCTTGGCAAGTCGACACTCAAACAAGCCGAGACAGTTCTACGCAGCCAAAGTGAACGCGCCCTGTTCATCAAACTGACAGATGAAAAACAGCAGTCTGAGTCACTTGAAGCCTACTTTCCCACTTCTCCAGACCGCTCCAAGCTGATCATCGAACTTGATGCCCCGGTCGACCTACTCACACGAATTAAAAAGCAGGCCTACAAAACCATGGTTTTCCCATCGGGCAGTGCCAAGGTTGAGATATCACCTGCCGACATGCCTGATATAGAACAACTGCTGACCAAATCCATCACCTACATCCCGCCCGTTAAACTCGAGGTAGAGGTTATCGAAAAACAGTTTGGCAAGGCCGAGCAACAAATCCTCGATGTCGATGGTAATCTGCACCTGCTCTACCCGGCCCTGGGTCTGGATGCCGTCATACCGCAATCTGAAAAAAACATGTTTCAGTTTGTGCCGCCGGAACAATTTGAGCGTCTAACCAAGCTGATACACACCAGCACCCCAACTGAAACCCCAGCTGAAATTCCAGTTAAACAATGACCGAACTGATCGCAGCCAGTTTTGCGATCGGCTTTCTCGGCAGCCTGCACTGCGTCGGCATGTGCGGCGGCCTGGTCAGCGCCATGACCATGACCCGCAGCGACACCTGGTGGCCTGGTGTCATCGCCTATCAACTGGGACGCATCACCACCTACACAGCACTTGGCCTGATCGCCGGACTAATCGGCAGCCTGTTTGCCAACGATGGTTGGCTCAACCAAGCCCAAAGCCTGCTTAGCATTGTCGCCGGACTGTTAATCATCACACTGGCACTGCATATCGCCGGCTGGCTACCAGACCCGTTCTCACGCCTGAGTAAACGTATTTCAGACGCCACCGGCATGGCCGGTTTTATCAAGGCCGCCGCGACACAGGATTCAACCGGCCCCTGGTACAACGTCGGCCTGCTGAACGGCCTGCTGCCCTGTGGCCTGGTCTACGCAGGCATTGGTATGAGTCTGACCGCACACGCCGCCTGGCAAGGCGCAGCGGCCATGTTCAGTTTTGGCCTCGGCACAGTGCCGGCGATGCTGGTCGTACCGGCGCTAATGCGTGCCATCAGCCCGACCATGCGCGGCCGCGTACTCAAGATCGGCGCCCTGCTACTAATTGGTATTGGTGTGATTACCCTTGTGCGTGGCACCGCCATTGGCCAACATGAACATGAATCGCACGACCAACAGCATCACAACATGAATATGGGTGATATTTCAGCACTTGATGAAGATAGCTTTTGTCTAGCAAAACCAAACCAGCTCACTCAGACTACAGATCAAAAGGACTAGCAACACGGCCTAAACATGAACGAGCAACCAGACAACAGCACATGGCAGCCGTTTCAGGAACACATCTACGCCGCCGTTTACGTCCATGAAAACCAGGCCATCCGCACTATCGAGCACCTGATCCAAAACGATTTTCTGATGGACAGAATTTCCATCCTCGGGCGCCGCCTATCCAAGGGCGATGACGTATTAGGCATCTACTACCCCTCTCCCAAGCAACGCATGAAAGTCTGGGGCATACGTGGAGTGCTAATTGGCGCCCTGTGGGGATTAATCGCCAGCCTCATCAGCATGGTCGGCTCACTCGAAGGCAGCCACCAGGTAGGACTGATCCAGACCTTTATCTGGACCATGAGTTACAGCGCCATTGTTGGCGGTGTCATGGCCGCCGCCGCGGCATTCTCGCAAATAGCCAACATGTTGCAGCGGATGGGCATACCGCAAGACCAACTTAAACAGCTGGAAGTCGCCATCAAGGCCGACAAATACGTCATACTATTGCTCGGTTCACGTGAAGAGCTGGAACCATTTCGTTATAAAATTGAACACAGTGGCGCCGAGCTATTTCTGGAATTCGCCAAGGACAAACTGGAAGTATAAAAATGGACAACGTAATGTGGGCGATGGCCCTGTTGGAACTCGGCGTGCTGGCTCTGGTGGTTGGTGTCGTGGTCTGGGCAATCCGCAAAAAAAGCACCGATACAGCCAGTCAAAACGACACCATTGATCCTAAATAGGACAGCAAACCCCGACAGCCGCTGAGCGGTCGCTGGCACCATTAGCACCTTTTTTTGAAATTTTCAGCCTATTTTTAAGATAATCAGCCCCAAAATAGATAAATCGAACGATATTTCTGTATTTTTCAGGGAAGAATGCATCAACTTAGCACAGTTTTAAGATACAATCCCCCTCTCAAAAACAACCCCCCAAAATAATTAGGAGAGATATGTGGATCAAGCGGAACTAGAGCTTCAGTTAAAAGTTTGGAAAGACCTTGCTATAAGTAAACAGATTTTAATGAGCGCGGCGACTGACGCATTGGGATTGGATCCCGACTGCACTCCTGAAAAGCTCAAGGAAGCGCTTGATAAAACTATCAAACAAGGCATCAATGCCGACGTTATCGTCAGCAAAGCTCAAGAACAGGCCAACCTGGCAATTGCGGTTATGGAAAAGAAGATGGCCGCCAATGACAAGGCCCTTGCTGCTGCCGAGGCGATCAAGACAGGCGCCATGGCATCACAACAGAATTCAGAGCAGAACATGGCTGTAGAACGTGCCGCTCACATTCAGGAAATGAAAAAGATCAAAGCTCAGATTGCTGAAAAAGAGAGCGCCCTTAAGGCTGTCAAAAAGGCCCTGGGAGACACACCTGAGAATGTCATTAAAAAGCTCAAGACACTTAAAAAGCAAAAAGATGACGAAGCCAATAACCGTAAGTTGGTAGAGGCTAGCGTTACGACCCTGCGTAAAGAAAAGCGTACACTGGAACAAAGTGTTGCCGAGATGAAAGACGCACTCGAAAATGGCAAGAAACTGGCTGAGCAATATCGTGAACTGCATGCAAAAGCGAGCGAAGAAATGTCTGACGTCGCAGCACTGGATGAGTCATTGCTAGAAAGCATAGAAAAGGCCGTCAAAGAAGTTGAAAAGATTTTGTCTGCCGCTTAGCTTTAAATTTATAGCAATAAAAAAGGCAGCTAAAAGCTGCCTTTTTTATTGCCTGCGCGCCATCGCCATCAGCAACTAAAGCCGTAATTATTACGGCATCGCATTGGCATTTTCCTCTAACTCCCGCTCAAGCGCTTTAACTTCCTCCTTAGAACCAAAACGACGCCTGGCCCAGTCCGGCACAAAACCCTGGCCTGCGTGATTCAGTGTTTCTGATTCAATAATCGTCAGTGCCAATACCAGCACCATCATCGGCAGCAGACCCAAGCCACCCACCAGGGCAAACATCAGTTCTTTCATAGCATCGGCATAGGTATAAAACAGCCAGGCAAGAGTTGAAGCGATAGCTAGTGTGGCATAACCAATCAAAAATATTTTAGTCCGACGCATAACAATAGCCCAATGGGCACGCACCAGCAGAGACGGGTGTCGGATCAATCTACTGCCACGAATCAAGGTATAGGCAATAATCGAAAATGAGATAGCGGGGATCAACAGGGTCAGCAAAGGATTAGACATGGCAATGCTGACGGTAATAACCGTCATCAAAACGTGATTGCCAATACTATTGAACAAAAACAGTTGATGCGGCAGCTGAGCAAGACGTAGCTCTGCTGGATCGTGTAAAACTTCATGGGCCGGTGCGCTAGACATAAAACCTCACTTCCCTTACTTCGTATTAAACTTCTTCATTCACAAACAAAACTAATCGACTTTTTTGTCGACCGGCTTTTTTGATTCTATTTTTGGCAGCAACGGATCGTCATCATCAAGAATACGATGCGCAGGGCCTTCCATATCATCATATTGACCGCTGCGAGCAGCCCAGAAAAAAACCACCACACTCACCAAAGCAAGCAATAACATGGCTGGAACAAGGCCGTAAATAGTATCCACTATCACATCCTCCTAATTGTTTGGGCGACACAAGCGCCGAATACGCAAGGCATTGCCAATCACTGCAAGTGAACTTAGAGGCATTGCAATTGCTGCAAATACTGGGGTCAACATGGCCGCCATAGCCAGCGGTACCAAGACCAGATTGTACCCCAATGATAATTTGATATTTTGTCGAATAATTCTGAGTGTCTGATGCGACAGGTCGATGCCAAACAAGACCCGCTGCAGGGCGTTGTCCATTAACACAAAGTCAGCACAGTCCATGGATACATCGGTGCCACCGCCCATGGCAATACCGACATCGGCACGAGCCAGTGCCGGTGCATCATTGACACCGTCACCGATCATCACCACCCTTTCACCCCTGGCCTGAAGCTCGGCAATCACCTGATCCTTGTGTTGTGGCAGCACTTCGGCAATCACCGCCATGCCACCCAACTCGCTGGCCACTTTATTGGCTGCCGCTTGACTGTCGCCAGTGAGCAGCGTCATGCCTATGCCGCGCTGGCGTAGCTGCGCAACCAGACTGCTGGCCTCGGCTCTCACCTGATCCTGTACGGCAATCAGCGCCGCCACCTCACCATCAACAACAACCAGCACCGCAACACCACCACCGGCCTGAACGCTGTCCTGAACATCAAGCAGCGCTGATGGCAGACTAAGTTGTTGTTGCTCCAGCAGCGCACGATTACCTATCAACAGCTTGTGGCCGGCTACAACTGCTTCCAGACCTTGACCAGGAATACTTTGAAAGGTCTCGACAACACTATTGAGCTCACTGCCCTGTTGTTTGGCATAGGCCACAATCGCCCTGGCGATGTGATGTTCAGAACGTGACTCAGCCGCCGCCACCAGGGCCAAAATCTTTTCTTCCGCTAATGCCTGTGCGGGATTGATATGTACGGCCGCCACAGACAGCAGCCCTTCGGTGAGCGTGCCGGTTTTATCGAACACCACATGGGTGATGTTGGCCAGCGCTTCAATCGCTGCACCGTTTTTAATCAGCAGACCATGTTTGGAACCATGACCAACACTCACGGCAATCCCCATTGGGGTTGCCAGACCAAAGGCGCAGGGACAGGTGATGATTAACACTGAGGTAGCCGCCAGCAAGGCAGTATCAAAATCCTGCCGCAACCAGAACAAAAAACTGATTGTTGCCAGACCTATAGTGGTGGCGACAAACCAGGGCACAATTCTATCGGCCAGACATTGAATCGGCGCCTTGGAACCCTGGGCCGACTCGACCATGTGGATGATCTTGGCCAGGGCGGTGTCCTTGCCCAGCTGCTCCACCTGCACCACCAGGGCACCCTGACCGTTCACCGTCCCCGCCACGACCCTATCGTCAACATTCTTGATCACAGGCTGGGACTCGCCAGTAAGCATGGCCTCACTGATATCTGAATGACCCTCAATCACCCGGCCATCGACCGGGATCTTGTCACCGGGTCGCACCAGAACCTGATCACCCAGTCTCAAGGCGCGGACGCTGATCAATTCAGTTTCACCGTCAACCATGCGCAGAGCACTACGCGGTTGTAACTCCATCAGACGATTATTGGATGAGGAGGCATTACGGCGAGAGATACCTTCCAGATAACGACCAACAAGGATAATAAACAGAAAGGTAACCACTGTATCGAAATAGACCTCACCTGAACCAGACAAGGTAATCCAGACCGAATAGCTATAGGTGGCCAGCGCACCAATAGTCACCGGCAGATCCATACTCAATTGCCTATGCATGAGGCCACGGATACCAGAACGGATAATCGGCCAGCCGGAATAGGCCAGCACTGGTGTCGCAATCAGCAGGCTTATCCAGTGGAAAAAGTGTTTATGCTCAGGGTCGATAACAGAGGCAGATGTGGCACCCGCAAACAGGGCGATGGAAATCCACATGATATTCATCACCCCAAAACCGGCAAAGGCCATGCGATACAACAATGCCTTATGCCGTTTGGCTGCTGCACCCTCAGCCACTTCCTGGTTATAGGGCACGGCCTTGTAGCCGATCTGGGCCAGACGTTTCAGCACTGCTGACAACAACACCTGATCACGATCCCAGCGCAGCTGCAGGCGATGATGAGCCATGTTGACGTTGGCTGTCAGCACGCCCTCTAAATCAGCCAGGCCATGCTCGATCAGCCAGACACAGGCGGCACAATGAATGCCTTCGACTAATAGGGTTGTTTCGCTGAGACCATCCTGAGTAGTAACAAAATCGGCCTGAACATCGTCGAGATCGTATTGTTCCAGGTTCTTTTCACTATCTGGGGGGGGCGCCAGGGCATCATTGTTTTTGAGTTTGTCATAGAAGCCGTCCAGACCAGACTCATGTATGGCCTGGCACACTAACATGCAGCCGGAACAGCAAAAACCACGATCCTCACCCTGAATAACAGAGTGTTGCAGCGTCGCCGGCTCTATTGGCAGACCGCAGTGAAAACAAGCAGCGGAGTTGTCAGACATACAGCTTAAAACAACTCCGCTCAGGCTTACTTTTTAACAAAAATCCGTTTGGCGATATCAAGCTGGTCTTCGCCCTGCTTGACGGTAATAATCAGATCCCAGTTGCCTGGTAGAGTGAAATCTACATCAGCAGCGTAATAACCGGCCCCCATATCACGCATGGCAACAACAAAATCATGACCATTCTCAACCGGACGAAAGGCGGCGAACTCAGCCTGCGCACCATTGATAGGCTGGCCAGCACTGTCAACGGCTCTCACCAGATATGATTCACTGTGATTGATTGCCGGTGCTTTAGGCAGATCAAGGATTAAATTCCAGCCCAAACGCTGAGCCTGCTCTGCTTCCTGAGCCTGGTCATACAGATAAGACTTTCCCTTATCATAATAATCGGCAACCACCAGCCCCGGGGGTGATGTAAATGCAATCGTAATCAGGGTGCCATTTACCAGCAAGGTAGTTGCCATAATGCCCGCAAGCAACCAGACCCAGGGGTTTTGCCATGCAGCTTCCTGTTTTTCATTATTCGCCATGATAATCACCTACACTTTATAAGCTCTTTGGACATATTAGCAGCTGATTAAAGTAAAACCAATATATCTTTTAGATCACTGCGCTCATTTTAGACAACGACGCGATTGATGATCAAGGTAACGACAGGAAGATATTAGAGCAGTTAGGTAATATATTGAAATTCAACCCGCTGAGTCACAGAACAAAGAATTTCGTAAGGAATGGTTGTAGCGGACTGGGCAATCTCTTCCACCGGCATGCTCTCACCCCACAATAGTACGATGTCACCGATCTCGGCATTGGGTTGCTGGCGTAGGTCAACACAGATGGTATCCATCGATACCCGACCCAACAATGGTGTTGGCATGCCATTGACCATTACCAGCGTACCGGGCACGGCATGACGTGGATAACCATCGCCGTAGCCACAAGAGACTATTCCGATTGGCATATCCTCGGGACAAGACCAACTGGCACCATAACCAATCGCATCACCTTTTTTGAAATGTTTGACAGAGATCAGACGTGATGTCAGCGACATGACCAGTTCAAGCCCCTCATCAATCCCCCAACCATCCAGGAAGGGTGACACACCATAGAGCATAATGCCGGGGCGCACCCAGTCGCTATGCGTTTCTGGCCAGCCCAGAACACCGGCTGAATTGGCGATACTGGTTTCAGCCTTTATCCCCGCAGTCGCCCGCCTGAAGACATCCAGCTGTTGCTGAGTTTGTTCACTGCGGCGGTCATCCGCACTGGCCAGGTGAGTCATCAAGCGCACCGTCGCTACAGATTCTATTTTCTGCAACACTTTCCAGCATGCCTGCACAGCCTCTGGGGCCACCCCCATTCGGTGCATACCTGAATCAACCTTGAGCCAAACCTGGATAGGCTGTTGCAACTGAGTCCGTCGCAACAACTCAATCTGAGTTGGCTGATGCACCACAGCCTGCAGGCCATGTTGTGAAAATTCTATTAATTCAGCGGCATTTTGAAATCCTTCCATAACCGCAATCTCATTCTTGATTCCTGCCTGGCGCAGCTGCACAGCCTCCTGCAGGCGCGCTACGGCAAAGGCATCTGCAGTGGCAAGCGCCTTGGCTACTTGCACCATGCCATGACCATAGGCATTAGCCTTGATGACGGCCATAACTTTTGAATTGGGCGCCGCCTTACGCACCCGCGCCAGATTATGCGCCAGGGCTGTCAGATTGATATGTGCCTCAACAGCAGCGATCATTCATAGTCCCCATAACCACTATCGAAAGTGCAATTTTCAAAACGGGTGTATTTACCCAGGAAGGTCAAACGTACTGAACCTATAGGACCATTACGTTGTTTACGAATCAGGATCTCAGCAGTACCCTTATCCGGACTCTCTTCGTTATAGACCTCATCACGATAGATAAAGATAATCACGTCGGCATCCTGCTCAATCGCACCCGACTCACGCAAATCCGACATAACCGGGCGTTTGTCCGGCCGTTGCTCAAGACTACGATTGAGCTGTGACAAGGCAATCACCGGCACATTCAACTCTTTGGCCAGGCCCTTGAGTGAGCGTGAAATTTCTGAGATCTCAGCGGTACGATTCTCTTTAAAACCCGGCACCTGCATCAACTGCAGATAATCGATAACCACCAGGCCAAGCTGGCCATGTTCACGCGTCAGGCGCCGACAACGGGCCCGCAGCTCATTCGGTGACAGGCCACCGGTATCATCTATAAATAGAGGCTTTTCCTGTAACATGCCAATCGCCGAGGTCAGTCGTGGCCAATCGTCATCACCTAACTTACCGCTACGCACCTTATTCTGGTCGATGCGGCCAAGCGAAGAAATCATACGCATTGCCAGTGAATCGGCCGGCATTTCCATACTAAATACCGCCACCGGCTTGTCGCAGGTCATAGCAGCATGCTCGGCAATATTCATGGAAAAGGTGGTCTTACCCATGGAAGGACGACCGGCGACGATAATCAAATCACCTTGCTGTAGGCCAGAGGTCATCTCATCAAGATCGTTATAACCAGTAGGCAGTCCGGTGATAGAACCATCTTGATTAAACAGCTGGTCGATACGATCAACCACACTTACCAGAACATCCTTGATGGCCTCAAAACCACCCTTCTGGTTTGCGCCTCTTTCGGCAATCTCAAACACCATGCGCTCGGCATCATCCAGCAACTCGCTGCTGTTGCGCCCTTCGGTATTAAAACCGCTGTCGCTGATCTTGGTACCAATACCAATCAAGGAACGCAGCACCGAACGCTCACTCACAATTTTGGCGTAGGCCTTGATGTTGGCTGCACTTGGGGTGTTATTAGCCAGCATGCCCAGATATGACAGACCACCGGCATTGTCCTGTTCGTTATTATTCTCCAGCCACTCAGACAAAGTCACCACATCAAACGGCGTACTATTTTCAGACAAACTACGAATCGCACGGAAGATCAGACGGTGATCCTTGCGATAAAAGTCATCCTCAACAACGATTTCACTGACCTGATCCCAGGTGCTGTTATCCAGCATCAGACCACCCAGCAACGACTGCTCGGCCTCTATCGAATGGGGCGGGACTTTTAGCGCCGCTAAGACTTCATCTTGCGCGTATGGAATTGAGGGGAGTTCAGGCATTTTTCTATTCAACAACTGTGATCAAAGCAGAGTAACAATGCGACATGCCAGGGAAAAAGACAAGCCTAAAAAAAGGCCGGTGGACAAAATGTCCACCGGCCTTAAACCACATAAACTAAAACTTAAGCCGCAGCGACGATCTTGACCTTAACGATCGCACTCACATCTGTATGCAACTGTAGTTCAACGTCAAATTCACCTAGATGACGCAATGGACCTTCAGGCAAACGGACTTCCTGCTTGGCAACCTCAGTACCAGCCGCTGAAACTGCCTCAGCAATATCAGCAGTACCAATAGAACCGAACAATTTGCCTTCATCACCTGCTTTACTGGCAATCTCAACAGTAGAATCGTTGATCTTATCTGCACGTGCCTGGGCTATAGCCAAAACATCTGCAGCAGCTTTTTCAAGCTCTGCACGGCGTGCTTCAAAGTGGGCCTTGTTGTCCGGTGTTGCCATAACAGCTTTACCGTTAGGAATCAGGAAATTGCGACCATAACCAGGACGAACATTTACCTGGTCACCCAGGTTGCCCAAGTTTGTTACCTTATCCAACAAGATTATTTGCATCTTACACCTCTGCTTAATTATTCAAGCTAACTTACTAACTAAAAACGCGTCTCCCAGCCTTACTGCTTGGCAGCCGGTAAACGCTTCCTAAAATCTAACCAACTATCGGCAAAACCAGCACTGGCCAGGGCCAGCATCATGTGCGGAGGTATTATAAACATCAGCACATACATACCCACCAACCAGGCCGAATGTTTACCTGATTTAGCCACCAGGGCGTGTATCAGAGCCAGACCGACAATACTGTAAACCACCACTACGGTGATCATGATGTCACCAGCAAGATTGCTGATCACACCAAGGTCGAACAGACTAAACAACAAAATCACCGACACAGTTAAGGCGGCAATTTTGCTCTGACGCAGGCCGTAAAACTCCTGCTGAAAACCATCAGGATTAAACAGCAAGGCCTGCCACCAGCGCGCCAGCATCATGCTCAACACCAGGCCCATTACCAGCGCCGCTGCCAACATGCCTGTCATCCACTCGGCAATCACAGGAATCTGTTGCTCAATCTGTCCCAGATCGGCCATGCCGTCCTGAGAATTCATAAGCTCCAGCATCGTCCCCAGGGCCATCTGCCAAAACTGCAACGGATCGCCAACGAGTAGATAAAACAGCGTAATACCGGCAACACCAAGCGCGGCCGCCGCATCCAGCACCATTGACCAGGAACTGCTGCTACGCAACACCAAAGCCAGACACAGCAATGGCAACCACAACAACAGGGCAAACATCAGCCCTAAAATCATTGTGCCAAAGACAGAATACATAAAAATGCTGGCCAACAAGCTGGCGCCCAGCAAAACCACTAAACCCTGCCTGGCACCGTGACGCAGTGTCACCAGAGCAACAGCCGCTCCGCTCAACACACTGACCATCCCCAATACGGGGATTAACGAAACCAGGGCCAGCGCAGTAGTTACCAGCACTGCCTGAACAGGCCCACGCATGATGTATGTTGCTAGCGCACGCATGTCGGTAATCCTGATCCTGTCTCTAAAAAACAAATGCCGACCTACGGCCGGCATTAAACTTAACTTTCGTGCGCGTCGCTGTATGGCAACAGTGCAACGTAACGAGCACGTTTAATGGCTGTTGACAGCTGACGCTGGTACTTGGCCTTGGTGCCAGTAATACGACTGGGAACAATCTTACCAGTCTCAGTAACGTATGCCTTCAAGGTGTTCAGATCTTTGTAATCGATCTCTTTGGTGCCTTCTGCAGTAAAACGGCAGAACTTACGACGACGAAAATAACGAGCCATGTTGATCTCCTAAAATAGTTTATTCGTGATCCATTGTTACAACTGCTGGATGTTCTGTGCATGCAGGATAATTCTTGCCTCTCCCTGCCGGCTGTCAGCACGGGCAATAAAACCGTTTATGCTGACTACCTGCCCTTCACTCAAGGCCTTGGCCTTGTTAGAGAGTTCTCTGCCAGTGGCAATCACCACAATTCGACAAAAGGCCTCTCTTTCCAGCCCCGCCTCTTTCTGGCGGGAGCGGTGCTCTAACGAAAACCGTGTTAGAGGAATACCCGCTGGGTTGTAACGTGTCTCTGGTGCCTTGCAGACAGTGCCCGCTAGCACCAGTTGATTATCCAAACTTGTAATTACGCCTCAGCAGCAGGTGAAGAATCAGCTGCAGGAGCAGGTGCAGATTCAGCAGGTGCTACATATGCAGGGCGATCTTCACGTGGAGGACGTGCAGGACGTTCATCTTCCTTGCTCTTCAGCAGGATAGACATCTCAGTCACAGGCTCGTCACGACGGATAACCATGTTACGGATCACTGCGTCGTTAAAACGGAATGCGTTGCCCAGCTCATCAATGCTGTTTTGCGAACATTCAATATTCATCAGTACGTAGTGGGCTTTATGGGCTTTGGCAATTGGGTATGCCAGCTGACGACGGCCCCAATCTTCCAGACGATGAATTTCACCACCATCTGACTCAACGATTGAACGATAACGCTCAACCATCGCTGTAACCTGTTCACTCTGGTCAGGATGGACCAGAAATATAACTTCATAATGTCTCATAGATACTCCCTATGGATTAATAAAAGCCTTCTGCACATGCAGTAAGGCAAGGAGAATACCGCCATCAGGGCTAACCTGGGGCGATAAGGGTCGCGATTTTACTGGAATTCAAGTAGATATGCAATCAAAGCCCACACTTGGGGACTTCAAATAAATGTAGCGCGGGTCACACCCACCATTGCTATGGCTTATTCAAAAACGAAGCCGGCAACCCCGTTCTACGCCCGACGCTGCCTCAAGGCTTCAAACAGACAGACACCGGTAGCCACCGAGACATTCAGACTCTCGACCGTGCCGGCCATGGGGATTTTAACCAGCAGATCACAGTGTTCACGGGTTAGACGACGCATGCCCTTGCCCTCTGCCCCCATCACCAGGGCCAACGGGCCTTTCAAATCAGTCTGATAGATATCGTCAGCAGTCTCACCGGCAGCACCGATCAACCACACACCGGCCTGCTGCAACTCACGCAGAGTACGGGCCAGATTGGTCACCTGATAAAACGGGGTATCTTCAGCGGCACCACAGGCCACCTTGCGCACCACCGGCGTCATGCCAACCGCATTGTCCTTGGGAACAATCACTGCATCAACACCGACAGCATTGGCAGAACGCAGACAGGCACCCAGGTTATGTGGATCTGTCACACCGTCAAGAATAAGCAAAAAAGGAGGATGATCCAATTCATCAAGCAGCCCCATTAGATCTTCTTGTTTGACCTCTTCAGCCCGCTCAATTAGATGAGCCAGCACGCCCTGATGACGCTCGCCCTGAGCCAGCTGATCCAGCTCTTCGCGTGGGCGACGAACAATCTTTACCTGACTGCCACTAGCCAAATCCAACACTTTATTCAAACGTGAATTAGGCTTTTGCCGTTCATCAACCCATAACTCACTGACGGCAGACTTTTTCAGCGCCGCCTCAACCGCATGGATTCCAAACGCTAAACTCATGACTCAGCTTTTTTCTTAGGACGCCGTCTACGCTTGGCCTTCTTTTTAACTGCCGTTGTTTCAGTCTTTGCTTCAGTCTTTTTTTCGCCAGTCTTGGCCGCAGATTTTCTCCCCCGACGAGACTTGCTTTTGCTCTTTTTCTTTACTTCGCCAGCAGGCACATCATCAGGCTTCTCAGAATCGGCCAGATCAAAATCGATTCGCTTCCGATCCAGATCAACCCGCACCACTTTGATCCTGATAGGGTCAGCAAGACAATATTTTTTCTTACTACGCTCACCTACCAGACGATGATGAACCGGATCAAATTCATAATAGTCTTTTGCCAGAGAGGTAATGTGTACCAGACCCTCGACATAGATATCCTTCAACTCAACAAACATGCCAAAGCCGGTAACGCTGGTGATAATACCTGCAAACTCATCGCCAACATGATCCTGCATGTACTCGCACTTAAGCCAGTCAACTGCATCACGAGTGGCATCGTCGGCACGGCGCTCACTCATGGAGCAATGTTCACCAAGGGCGACCATATCAGCCACACTATATTTGAACTGCGACACCGGCTTGCCACGGACGATATGACGCAGCGCGCGATGCACCAGCAGATCAGGGTAACGCCTGATCGGTGAGGTAAAGTGGCCATAGGCATCAAAGGCCAAACCAAAATGGCCTGCGTTTTCAGGTGTATAAACCGCCTGACTCAGACTGCGCAACAACACAGTTTGAATTAAATGGGCATCATCACGACCGGCAATCGTTTGCAGAATTGTTGCGTAGTCTTTTGGCACTGGCTCATCGCCGCCACCGAGAGTCAAACCAACCGACGCCAGAAACTCACGCACTTTAGCCAGCTTATCTACAGACGGCCCTTTGTGAACGCGGTACAAGGCCGGAATTTCATTTTTAAGCAAAAATTGCGCGGCGCAGACATTGGCGGCAATCATAAATTCTTCGATCAACTTATGGGCATCGTTACGCTCAACCGGCACAATCTGCTCAATCTTACGTTCACTGCCAAACACAATCCGGGTTTCGGTAGTTTCAAAATCTATGGCGCCACGATTATCACGCTTGGCACGGAACACCTTATATAGATCATGCAGATCTTCCAGGTGCGGCAGTATCGCAGCATGCTGACTGCGCAGCTCTTGATTTTCTTCCACCACCATCTCGGCCACTTCGGTATAAGTCAGTCGTGCATGAGAGCGCATCACAGCTTCAAAAAAGCGATGGCTCTTCACCTGCCCGGTGGCAGTAATGGTCATTTCGCAAACCATGCACAAACGATCTACTTTCGGATTCAGGGAACAGAGACCGTTAGACAGCACCTCGGGCAACATAGGGATAACACGCCCCGGAAAATAAACCGAGTTACCGCGATTACGGCCTTCATTATCCAAAGCAGAATTGTATTCAACATAGTGGGAGACATCAGCAATCGCCACCAGCAAGCGCCATTCATCACCCTGGCGTTCACAATAGACAGCATCATCAAAATCGCGCGCATCCTCACCATCGATTGTTACCAAAGGCAACTCACGCAGGTCTTCGCGACCAAGCTTGTGCGACTCCTCAACCTCTTTGCCAAAGATCTTAATCTCTTCTTCTACGGCAGCCGGCCAGGTACGCGGCAGGTCATGGGCACGGATAGCGATGTCGATCTCCATGCCAGCGGCCATATGGTCGCCCAGGATTTCAGAAATCTCGCCTATCGGCTGAGATCGGTTGGTAGGTTGTTCGATGATTTTTACGACAACAATCTGGCCACTGGCCGCCGCACCACGTGACTCGGGTGGGATCAAAATATCCTGGGTAATGCGTTTGTTATCCGGCACCACAATGCCGATGCCACGTTCAAGCGAAAATCGCCCCACCACTTCGTTATGGGCGCGCTCCAGCACCTCAACAATGGCACCCTCACGGCGACCACGGCGATCTACGCCAGAGACCCGTGCCAGGGCACGATCGCCATGCAACAGGCTGCGCATCTGCCGCGCCGACAGGAACAGATCTTCACCACCGTCATCCGGCACCAAAAAACCAAAGCCATCAGCATGGCCAATCACTCGACCGGAAATAAGCTTCATCTTGCTTACCAGGCCATAACAATTGCGGCGGTTACAGACCACCTGACCATCGCGCTCCATCGCCCGCATGCGGCGACGCAATGCTTCCAGCGACTCTTCATCATCAAGTTCAAGCTTCGCAGCCACTTGCTTGAAGGACATAGGCCCTTCCTGCTCGCCCAGCAGCTCCATGATCAACTCACGGCTAGGAATTGGATTTTCGTACTTTTGTGCCTCTCGCTCAGCATGAGGATCGGCCTGTTTCTTTTTACTCATTTAGTTTTGGTATTCTCTATATTCTGAATTATTTGATTTTAAGGCACATATTGTACACGCCAAGTGATTGACGGGGTGATTTTATCTTGATAAAGTGCGCGGCCTCAGACGTCGAGACGTCGATTTACCCCCTCTGCCTGGGTGGTGAAATTGGTAGACACGCTAGCTTCAGGTGCTAGTGGGGGCAACCCCGTGGAGGTTCAAGTCCTCTCCCAGGCACCATATTCCCAGACCATCCCAATCAAACATAGACCACATATCACGCTTATTGAATAGTGTGGATTTACTGCGCGTTGAGTTTAGGTTTATTGCCTGGCCCCCGCTCTCATATACATAAATATTCCAGCCAATTCCGCCCTGTCGCAGCCCCGACTCACAGACCAAACATAGTGAAATAAACAGCCACCCCAACCCAGGTTAAAACAAGCAACAACCATGGCAACCAGTGTTGTTTGTATTCGACAAGCTGTGGCAGCGGCAAAGCCGGCGCTGCATTCTCAACCTGCTGGGCCAGCTGTTTTAAAGCCTGTTTACGTTTTTTATCTAATTCTCTAGCGGTTGTATTTTGTTGTTTTTTATATAACTCAATCCCTTTTTTAATACCTTGGGCAATGAGTTTGGTTTGCTCTTTGGTTTGCCCAGGCTTTTGAGTACCACGAGCTATTGCTATCGCCTCTTCTTCAGCCTTAGGTGCAACGGCTTGGGCTTTAATAGATTTAGACATAATGGTTCCAGCCATTCATAGATTAATGCTCGGCTTGATTAGCACAGCCAATACACAAGGTTGCGGTCGGTTCAATCAATAGACGTTCTTGAGAAATCGGCTCCTCACACTGCTGGCAACAACCGTAGTCCCCGGCATCAATTCGCTGCAAGGCACTAGCAATACGCTTCAACTCCAGCTCATCACGACGTTTGGTCTCTTTTGCCATCGCCTGACCTTGCAAAGCATCCATACGAGATAAACGCCCCATCTTAGACTGATCCAACTCAACAACTTGATTTGACTCGTCATGCACCGCCTCCAACTCAAGAATTTCTTGACGGTGTTTTAATAGAAGCTTGCGCATCTTATCCAGGTCGACATGACTTTCACTCATATGCTTACTCGCAAATTATTGTGTAAAAACAATAATACACGGATAAACAATAGCAAGGACAAAGACGACTTAGGCATCTGCGGCGAATGAATAATTGATTCTGAAAACGAGCGCTGTTTGTGCGAGTCTGACGACTACGTATTTGCCATGGATAAACGTACCAGTTCAACCAACGATTTCACTTGCATCTTTTCCATGATGTGGCTGCGGTGGACATCCACCGTCTTAGGGCTGATGCCGAGCTCTGAGGCAATCACCTTGCACTGCTTACCGGCAACGAGTGTCTCCATCACTTGCTTCTCTCTGGGTGAAAGACTGCTGAATAGCTTAAGAAACTTGATTTGTCCATTTCTCTGTTTCTGGTTTTCAACGCTGCTGGCAATCGCCCTGGATATGCTATCGAGTAAGTCCTGATCATGAAACGGTTTTTCAATAAAATCCACCGCCCCTTCTTTCATGGCGCGCACGGCCATCGGCACATCACCATGACCGGTAATGATAATCACCGGGATCTTGATTTTATTTTGAACCAGCATCTGCTGTAGATCCAGGCCACTGATTTCAGGCATGCGCACATCAAGCACCAGACATCCCGCCAAGGATAGGTCAAAGGCATCGAGAAACTCTCTGGCAGAGGCGTATGACTTTACCTTATACCCCACTGATTGCATCAACATCGCCAACGAGCGCCTAACTGCAGCATCGTCATCTACGATATATACCATTACATCCGAATTCATCTTTTACATACTCACTTACACGTTTTGTTACAAAACACAGCCTTTCAGTACCCGTTCAGCAACAATAACACAAGCACATCAGGCGCAGGCCTCCTCCAGCAGACCCGGTGGCCGAACAGCGTATCCCTGAGCATAGTCTACGCCAATGTCTGCCAGGCGTTCGATAATGGCGTCACTCTCAACCCATTTGGCAATGGTACGAACCCCCATGCTGTGACCAACCTTATTGATAGCCTCGACCACACTATGATCAACAGGATCATTGAGCATATCCAGAACAAAGCTGCCATTGATCTTTAAATAGTCCACCGGCAGCTTTTTGAGCAGGCTGAAAGATGATACACCGCTGCCAAAGTTATCCAGCGAAAAACGGCAGCCATCCTTCTTCAGCTCAGTAATAAATCGTCTGGCCTGCTTAAGGTTTTGTATCACAACGGTCTCGGTGATCTCAAAACAGATCTGCTCTGGAGGCATGCCCGACTCAACAAACTGCTGGCGCACAAACTCCGGCAATAACTCATCGTTAAGTGAATTTGCCGACAGGTTAATGGTGATCTCGGTATGGGGCATTGCAGCGAATATCTCACTATAGTGCTTAAAAGCAGCATGTATTACCCAGCGGTCAACAGCCACCATCAGGCCAGAGCGTTCGGCAACAGGAATAAATGCCCCCGGCAACACAATCACACCCTCGGCATCCAGCAACCTCACCAGCAGTTCGTGATGAGGCACATCCTTGCGACCAGCCAGCAGAGGCTGCATAGGTTGGGCGTAGAGCCGCAGGCGTTGCTGATCCATTGCAGTGGACAAACTGGCGGCGCGCATAATCCCGCCATGCTCGCAAGTCGGTTCACCAGCCTCTGACTGATAGACATGTACCCGGTTGCGCCCCTGTGCCTTGGCTGAATAGCAGGCCTGATCAGCCTGACTCAAAATGGTCGTGGAGTTGTCAACGGTATCGGCAATTGACACCAGGCCGATACTGGCGCCAATCTGAAAAGTACGTCCCTCCCAAATAAAGTTGTAGTCACACAGTTCGGCGATGATGGCTTCAGCAATCACCAGGCCTTTTTCCAGAGGGCAATTGTCCAGCAACAAAGCAAACTCGTCACCACCAAGCCGGGCCAGCGTATCCCTATCACGCACATTCTCCAGAAACAGACTGGCAACTTGCCGCAATAGTTCATCGCCAGCGGCATGGCCGACACTATCGTTGACGATCTTGAACTGATCCAAATCAATAAAACACAAGACGTGTTGTGTCGCAGGTAACTTGCTGTTCGCCACGGCACGCTCCATCCGTTTCACAAACTCGCGCCTATTTACCAGCCCGGTCAGGGCATCGTGGCCGGCATTGTGAACCAGCTCTTTGGTCATGCGACGTTGTTTAGTCACATCCCTAAAGGCAATAACAGCACCCAGTAACTCACCCTGACTACCGCGAATCGGGGCAATGGTGTCTTCAATGGCAAACTGCTGGCCATTGCGACCGATTAAGACAATATCCTGTTCCAGGTTGCAGATCTGGCTCTGTTGCAAACAATGTAAGACCAGATTGTCACAGGGTTTATAGCTGCCATCCTCGGCAATTTTAAAAACATTATCTATCGGCTGACCACGCGCCTCGGCCTCGGTCCAACCGGTCAGCTGTTCAGCGATTGGATTAAGGTATTCAACAATACCGCTGGCATCGGTTGTAATCACCGCCTCACCAATACTACGCAGGGTTACCTGGGCGCGCTCTTTTTCCTCAAACAGAGAGGCTTGCGTCTGTTTACGTTCGCTAATATCCTCTATCGCCAGCAGAATACGTTGGCTCTGATCCTGCCGCTGTTGCAGGCGGCGCGCATTGAGCAGGAGCGACTTGCTGCCAACCTTAGGCAGGTCGCAGTTAATCTCAAAATCACGCAATTCACTGTTATTGGGAATGATCGCCTCGATCCTTTCTCTTAGACTGGGAACAGACCACAAACACTGGGCAAAACCAGCAAACCTTTGTTGCCCGGCTGCCTGCTCCGAAACCAAAAAGACATCATAGAATGATCGATTGGCCGAAATAATATCGAGCCGCTCATCCAGCACCAGCAACGGCTCTCGCACGGTATCAACAATGCTCTTGGCATAGATTCGAATGGCATCAGCAACACTACTGGCCAGCTCCAGGCGATAGCGCCGGTCCCAGGCAATGGCCTGGCGCACACGACGCAACAACAATTCGTTATCAAACGGCTTTTCAATGAAATCGAAGGCGCCGGCCTTGATTGCCCGCACCGATATAGGCACATCACCATGACCGGTGACAAAGATGATCGGGATTCGAATTTTCTTTTTGGCAAGGGTCTGTTGCAGTTCCAACCCACTCATGCCGGGCATTCTGATGTCCAGCACCAGACAACCCGGACGATCACCCGAATAGGCCCTAAGAAATTTCTCAGCCGTGGCGTAGGCCTCCACCACAATTTTTTGTGACTTAAATAATAAAACGATAGATTCGCGAACCGCCTGATCATCGTCCACCACAAAGACTTTGGGCTCCATACTCACTCCTGTATCGGTTGAGTGTGTAGCGGCAAGGTCACAATTAATGTCGCCCCTTCGCCTGATTTTGACTCTGCCGTCAAACGCCCACCATGGGACTCAATAATAGAACGACAAATAGACAACCCCATCCCCATCCCGGCAGCACCCTTGGTGGTGACAAACGGAACAAATAAATGGTCAAGGGTTGCGGCGCTCATGCCCGGACCGTTATCGATAACCTTAACCTGCATCCAGCCATCATTATTCAGAGCGGTCTGAATAATCACCTCTCGCTTTTTGTCAGAGATAGATTGCAAAGCCTCAATGCTATTGCGGATCAGATTTAACAACACCTGCTCGAGCTGAATGCTATCAACAGAGACCATAGGCAGGGCCTGGTTTAGTTCCAGCGTGACATGAATTTCAAATTTACCTAGCTCGAATCTGCAGAATTCAAGCACATCACCAATCAGCGCATTAATATCAACATCCACCTTCTGCGGTGCTTGTTTGTGCACCAGCTGGCGCAGGTGGCGGATGATATCGCTGGCGCGCAGGGCCTGCTGCCGGGCACCCTGTAATGCCTCTTCCATCAGCTCAGGCTGCTTGTTTCTGGTACCCAGCAGTCGCAAGGCAACATCGGCATAGGTGGCAATCGCCGCCAGCGGCTGATTTAGTTCATGGGCCATGCCCGTGGCCATCTCGCCCATCATATTCAGCCGCGCCATGTGGACCAGCTCGGCCTGATGTTGGC
>Ga0316192_10000436_pt1 | contig 30481 bp, 23 predicted proteins | sample MerIslwburrow_MG_FD_204931 | JGI IMG/M metagenome (GOLD analysis project Ga0316192, IMG submission 204931) | Coastal sediment microbial communities from Maine, United States - Merrow Island worm burrow | ecosystem: Environmental > Aquatic > Marine > Coastal > Sediment | place: USA: Maine...
GTTTCTGAACGTTTCGGCCGGAGGCGGCAGTCTGTTAACTTTACCAATTCTGATCTTCCTCGGTCTGTCTCCGGCAGTGGCAAACGGAACGAATCGGATTGCAATCCTGGCGCAAAATATAACTGCTGTTGCGCGGTTTAATCAGTTAAAAGCAATTCCCAAAGAAGCAATTCTCATTACGGCGCTGCCTGCGCTGCCGGGCGCAATTATCGGCGCGCAATTAGCTGTTGATATCGATGAGCTTCTATTTCAACGAATTCTGGCCATTATAATGGCGATAATCGCAGGAATTAGTTTTTTAAAACCGCCGCATTTGCAAGGTGAAAAGACCATTTGGCTAAATGGTAAAAACCGAATGATATTGGTTCCAACTTTTTTTTGTATCGGAATTTATGGCGGTTTTATTCAAGGAGGCGTCGGGTTTATTATCATAACAGCCCTGACTATGGCTGGCTATGATCTGGTTCGCACAAATGCCTTAAAGGTTCTCGTTGTTTTAATTTTCACGCCGCTCGCCCTGGCAATTTTCATAGCAAACGGACAGGTTGACTATGCCAAAGGTTTCATCCTATCATGTGGGAATGCGACCGGAGCATGGATAGCTTCGACGATTGTGGTGGCAAAAGGTCATCGGTTTACCCGCTGGATCGTGTTAACCGCAATGACCCTCTTCGCCCTCAAACTCCTTTTTGTTTAACCGACTCAAAGCTCGGCCCACTTTCCATGACCTTCCCAAATTCTGATCGTAAATGAAAAGACCAGTTTCTCTTGCAGCCGTTTTTGCAGCAATTCACAAATATTTTCGACCGATGGATAATCTAAAAAGTCGTTCCAGGATTTATGATCATAATCATTCAAAACCTCTTTAACCGATTGCTTCATATCCGAAAAATCGATAACCATTCCATCTTTATTTTCACCCTCAATCACAATCTCCACTTTATAAGTATGCCCGTGCAAACTCCCACATTTAGGATGATTGGGAAGAAAATGAGCGCAATCTATGTAATGTGTTGTTCCAAGTTTCATCGTAAGATCCTTTCATCTTAAGCAACGCCAATAAAAAAACAGAGCTGCTAAACTATCGAAACTGTTCCATAAATGCCAAAAAAATTAGCAGAATAATTGTTTGATTGCGCGGGTCGGTTGTTAACTGTCGGAATGGGTCACAAATGCCGCCTCGCGCATACTTCTTCAGTTATTGCATGAAATTTCGACAACGAGTCTGCGACGATCACTTTGTTGCAACTTCTCACTTGCTTCACTTGCTCCATTTCGTTATCATTATGCTTGCATCACTAGTATTCCACATTCTAAAAATTTAAATCAGATAGCGCATTACTTTTTCGCTGCGAACGGTTGTATGTAACTTTCATCGGAGTCACGCCTTCTTTTCTGGCGTGGATATTGTAGCTAATAGAAATTGAATGAACAGTTGAAGTTTGAAATAAAAATCATGCTTGATTTGGTGATAAATGTTCACACTTTTGCACATTATTACCGGCAATTATGTTTGGAAGTACGATTCTGAAATTCGTATTCAACAGTCGCTGTTCATGCAAAAAAACATAAAGAGGGAAAAATGGATTTAAACGAAAAAATTATTTTCATCTCAGGCGGATCTCAGGGAATCGGGCTGGCTACGGGTATCAAACTTAAAGAACATGGCGCCCGGATTATTGTAAACGGACGCAATGAACAAAGATTGCATGAGGTCGAAAAGGAACATGGGTTTTTAACGCTGCCGGGAGATGTTTCCAATGAAAAAGATGTTCGGAGCATGTTCAAAATTGCGATGAACCACTTTGGGCGGATCGATGCGCTCATTAACAATGCCGGATACGGTTATTTTCAACGACTTGAAGAAATAGATACAGTAAAATTCAATCAACTTTTTGCCACAAATGTCACCGGCGCAATGTTAATGGCGCGTGAAGCGGTTGAAATTTTCAAAAAGCAAAATTCCGGAAATATTGTGAATATAAGCTCAACTGCCGGCACAAAAGGCTTTATCGGAGGCAGCGCATATTCCGCAACAAAATTTGCCCTGAGGGCGATGACCCAATGCTGGCAAGCGGAACTCCGTCAACATAATATTCGGGTTATTTTGATCAACCCAAGCGAAGTGCAAACGCATTTTAGTATAAACGCAGGCGGCGCAACCCGTCCGCATAATCCGAGCAAACTTCAGGCAGAAGACATCGCGCACGCTATTTGTACTGCTTTACAAATGGATGATCGCGGTTTTATTCCCGAACTAACAGTATTCGCAACCAATCCACAATAGTTGATCTTCACAGGAACCAATTGATGTATGAGAGTAAACAGGTCTATCAAACAAGGAGAAACCATGAAGAAATTTAGAAATTGGGTTAGCTGTAGCATTCTTGTTTTCAGCTTATTCCAAATGAATTCACTCATTTTTGCTGGACAAAATGAGATTGGAAGAGCGAAAGGGCTTATTGAGACCAATCAAAATTTTGTGCAACAAATCCATCACCATATCGGACAGCTTCATCTTGACAAAACGCTAAAGCAGCGCTTTCAAAATTATCCGGCAGAGGCTAAAATTCAGTTCATGCTAGACGCTATGACCGAAGCGTCGCGTCAGGGAATTGACGTTGAGACTGAAATGCAAAGTTATCTTCACGCCAGAAGAAAAACGCAGACCAATGAAAGAAAATTTTCTTTATCGGGCGCGGCTGACGCCGGGGAAAAGCAAATTTATATTTTTGATAAGAATGGATTGCTTGCCGAAACCGCCGAAACGGATGAACTTGGCAACTTTGCAGTCAATAATCTTGCCCCTGACAGCTATTTTGTCATTTCTGAAACAGGCCTTTTTTACACCCGACCCGGAGCCGTCTCCGCTTTTCAGCCTGTGGTTGTTTCAGAGAATGTAAACGTGGTTGCCACAACAGCAAGCTTCAAGAATCAGGCTGCAAAAATGTTAGGCGCAAACCAGGACAACTCAACAATTTCCGGCTTTATCACAGGGCCCGAAGACACACCCATCACATTGGCCATTGTTCTTGCGTTTGATGCAACCGAACAGTCGTTGGCAGGAATCGGCATTTCGATGTCTGGCATCTATCAAATCGAGAATCTTCCCGCAGGGTCATATATTCTTTATGCTGATTCTTACTTTGATCTGTCATTAGGGCTAATGCCGGGAACAGAAGCTCCTGTCGCGCAATCACTGCTCGGCGAATACTATGACAACGCTGCAACACCGGATGAAGCCACGCCGGTAATCGTAGCCAACCAGGATGTAGCTGAAAATATAAACTTTGAACTCGCCTCAGGCGGCGCAATCAGCGGTCGAATAACAGATGAAACCGGCGCAGCGGTAGATTCAGTATGGGTGGTCGCGGTTAGAAAGTTTGACACCGATGATGTTACTTCATTTTTTATGCACGAAGTGGATTTTGTCTTAACGGCTTCCGATGCAGAGGGATATTATGTGGCGTCTGGCTTAAAAAGCGGCGACTATATTATGCGCACTTTCTCCTTCCTGAACACAAATCTTTTCGCCGCTTTATTGGGCGACCAATACGGCAAACATGCCGAACGGGTTCTTGATGAATATTATGGCAACGCGCAAAGTCTTTGGAATCCCGGTTCCGCCACGGCAGTTCCAGTGATCGTTTCGGAGACCACAGAAAATATAGACTTTGAATTAGAATTGGCCGGCTCAATTACCGGCTCCTTTGTGGAGGCGTCTGACGGAGCCACACCGGTTAAGGGTACGCCGCAAGCAATCGTTATCAACGCGGAAACCAACTACCCGGAACTTACCCTGACGCGCTATGACCAAACAACCGGCTCTTATGTTACCGCTCCACTCGCAACCGCCGGATATAAAGTTTTAGGCGTTGTGCTGCCAGAAATTTCACTCGGATTTCCTGGCAACATGGGCGGACAAAACGATAACACACGGTATATTTCTCAATATTTTGATGGCAGTGAATCGTTTGGCGACGCTGATATTGTTCAGGTTACTGCGCCCAACGCCGCAGGAGATATTGATTTCAAAATGGTTCGCAGCAGCAGCATGCAAGGTGATGTCGAATTGGCTGGAACAGTTCCGGCTGCAATGGAACTAACGATTGTGGCTTTTGATGCAACTTCTGGTGAAATGGTTGCCGTTGACACCTATGTTCCGGGAATCGGCTTCGACTTAGTAGTTCCACCAGGTTCATACAAAGCGCTGGCGCTTGGCACAAGTCCGGGTCTTGCGGGAACCTATTACGGCGGCTCCTCAAACTTTGTCGATGCAGCAACGATTACAGTTGAAGCAGAAGCAAAAACCGACATTAATATCTCAATTGAACTGGCGAATGGTGTTATTTCGGGAGAGGTTGTCAATGCTGGCGATAGCCAGCCCTTGCCAGGCGTTTTGGTAATTGTCTATGATGCGTCCGGCCACGCTCTGGCGGCCGGTCTGTCCGGAGTCGATATGGATACAGGAGAAATCATGGAGGGTTCTGGAAAATATCAAATTCATGGTCTTCGTTCAGGTGAATATTTCTTGAGAACCTATTCCAGATTTCAAATTTCTCAACTTCTCAATAACAACTCGCTAGATGCGGGGCTCCTTATGCCACCTTTAGGTATGTTTGGCGACGACGATCAATTTAGAGGCCTCGACGGTGTTTTTTACGCTGATATGTGGTATGGATCTGAAACGCCTATTTCTGATCTCAGAGAAGAAGAGAATAGAGCGCTGATGTTAGGCATGTTATTCTCAGACGTAGAAAGTTCGCCTTTGTCACAAGCGCCGCTTTTTTCTGCAATTCCCGCAGGCAGCCGCACAGTTGCTGTAACAAACTCCAGCGAAACCCAGGACATCAACTTTAATTTGACCGAATTAACGATTGATAGACCTACTAGCGTAACAGGGGCTGACAATGGCGTTCCAAATGAATTTTCACTTCAGCCAAATTATCCGAACCCTTTCAACCCCAGCACAATTATCAGTTACAACCTTCCTGAAACAATGAGCATTAAACTACAAATTTACAATCTATTGGGCCAAAAAGTGCGCTCTTTGTTCAGCGGTGTTAAACAGGCTGGCTCGCACACGATTGCATGGAATGGAAAGAACGACAGCGGCATGCAGGTCGCAGCCGGACTTTATTTCGTCAAGTTGCAACACGGCAACAGTATAAAAATACGCAGGATGTTATTGGTCAAATAACAAGCGCTTCTTCGTAAAAAAGCCAGTCGCAAACTCATTGCGCCTGGCTTTTTTGTTTTATAGCTGGTTGAAAGGGTTTCGAATCGTTTTCTGAATCAAAGAAAAGAGAAGCGCCGCCTGGCAGGCAATGGTCAGTTTATCGCAAGACCCCACACCAAACCGCAGCCTGTTAGAGGTATCGAAAAGACAGCGGCTCACAAAAAGTAAGAACGAAAATTCAACCTAATAATTTAACGACGCTCTTAAAAAAAGGCGATGGTTGTTTTGATTGACTCCCGCCACACGATGTAAATTCTTCGATTGAATGAAGTGATAATCAGCGGTTAGAAAAAAATCGCGTAAGGCCTGCCATTGAATTCTGCCTCCGTAATAACGGCTTCGCTCAACCACGCCATCCAAAAACTTAAATCTGGCCGTTTCAGGTCTCGCGCCAACAGTAATGTCATTTTGCCCCCGACGACGTTGCTCCCAGGAAACGCCAACGCTTATTTGCGCGCTCGGTTTGTGCGTAAACTCAAAATACCAGTCATCTGCGTCAGGCCCAAGCCAATGACCGATTGGCATATTATAATTTGAGTATGTATTTCTCGATTGTTTGTGCGAATAGACAAAAGGTTGCAATCGGACAACCTCGAATCGAAAGTCCGAATTTTTCAGGCCAAACGGGTCGGGCCAGAATATACCAGCCAGCGCGCCCCATTTGTTTACCCACGCCGAAAAAATATTCTCTGAAAAATCAAAATCATCGAAAAGAATTTCCGTGTAAATTTTCATTCTATTTTTTTTCAAAAAGAGCGTGGCATCAAGCGCCAGCATATTATTGTCTTTATTTCCAACGTGACGTTCCGACACAATAATGGGCATAAACGGATTCAAATAAAGCGGCTCAACGTCTCTTTCACCATAAACTACGGATTCCGATATGCTAATTCTGAAACGTTTCAACGGATAAAGTTCCAGCCGATGCGCCATCAAAAACTTGGCTCGGTCGGAATTCAAAAACCCATGAAAATATTCATACTTAACTCGTTTATAGCGAAATGTGGTTTTAATTAAATCGTAAAAATTGGAATTTTGGGAAACGAGCAGATTGCCGCGATATCCAGGGCCCCATGCCACCAGGTTTCTCCCCAGCTCAAGCTCAAACCACGGAAGTTTAAAATTGACGGTTGAACTTACATTGTCAGTTACAGTGAAATCCACAAAAGCGCCTTCTGTCACCGGCAAGCCGAGAGAGGGACTGAACACCGTGTTGGCCAGACTATCCACACCGTTCAAAACGTAACCGCCGCCATCCACATTAATTGACAAGCTTTTGTGCAGTTGAATGCGCGCAATAATTCCCCAGGCTGTTGTTGAGCCGGGTATGCCCAGATCGACGGCTTTTTTGTTTTCATAGCGTGAATCCTGCGCAAGGCGTCCGTCAAAATGCGCCCGGATTCCCTCTGATTTCCAGGTAAACAGATGCCTTTCAATGAATGTGGAGTCGATTTTGGTTTCGGGCGCAAGCTGATAGATTTCCTCATGAAATTCACCCATTAATTGAGCGTGCAATTTTTGGTCAATTTCTGACAATAGCTTAAGTTTGGCGGGCTCATTTGCTTGCAACAATAATTCCGCGACCGCCAACCTTGAAAAAGGTCGCATGTTGAAATCTTCGGAAACAATTACACCGTTGGTCTCAAGCCTGTCCAAAAAAGGATAAGCCCAGTGCTCCACCTGCAAAGCCGCGCTTTGTGAAAAAGCCTGTCCGGCAAAAAATGCGTATAAGGCGCACAATATGGTCAGCGACGCTCTATAGTTCAATCTCTCTCTCCTTTAGTCCAATGGTAGAATAAACTGGTCAAATTCTAATATTTCGGTTAACTGACCGTTGTAAAATTTTTCACGGAACTCTTCTGTCTCCGCCAGATGCTGTGTAACCGCATTGGCATCGCGCCGAATAAGATACCTGAGTTCCTTTAAATCATCTGACCAGCGAAATCCATTAAAAAATTGCGCGCCTTTAAACTGGGTTTTGTAAAGCGCGTTTCTGGAATAGCATGACCCGAGATAAATATGGTTGATCTGTTGCTGTGCAAAATAATCCACCGCCGCAGTCATAATAAACATGCCGAGATTTTTTGCATAATAATTCAAATCGTAAAATGAGTAATAGAAGTAAGCCAGCCTGTTCTCTTCGACGTATAGCGTGACGATGCCAACATCTTTTTTTGACTCAACGTCTGTAAATACAAGCAAATGCGTCGCCAATTTTGATGAAAGCAGACGATCAAGCCGTTCATACGTCATTACATCTTTGCCAAATTTGATATCGGCGTACGTTTTACAAAATTTTCGCCACTGTTTTGTGAAGGTAAATTCTTCGCGAGGAATCAGCCGATACTCGATGCCTGCGCATTTGCGCAACACCCGTCTGTTTTCGGAAGATTGCTCAAATTCACTGAGTGCCACGCGAATATGACGGCACATATAAAACCGCTCAAAGTCGAAAGAAGAGGGCAAAAAACCACTGTCGAAAATGGCTCCAGGTGTTTCATTTTCAGTCGGAATGGCCCAAATGGCATAAGGAAATATGTAATTGCCATAGTCAGATTTAAATTCTGAAAAAAGTAATTTCATCGCTTAATTTAACCGTTGCTATAGATTCGCGGCAGCCGTTGCCGCCAGCCAGCCAGAATATCATAACTGACGCCATTCTTGAGGGCGGCCAGCTCATTCGCGTCGATCTCTTCGTTTTGTTGGCGACCCATTAAGACCACCTCATCCCATTGCCTGGTTTCAGGCGCATCCGTGATGTCGATCATCATAGCGTCCATCGCATTTCCGCCAATTATCGACGCGCGTTTGCCGTGCAACAAAACAGAGCCTTTATTTCGAAGGCGGGGAAAGCCGTCGCCGTAACCAATGGGCAACGTTGCTATGCGACGTTTTGAATCAGCCTGATAGCGCAAACCATACCCCACAAAGTCACCCGGTTCAATCTCACGAATTGCCGCAACACGCGTTTTCACGGACATCACCGGTTGCAGACCCGCAATTCTCCTACAGACCCGCGACGGGTAGACGCCTAATGGTAAAATGCCAATTCTTACTAAATCAAAATGCGCCGCTGGCAAATCGAGAAAACCACCCGTGTTGCATAGATGTTTATATTTTACATGAATATTGGCAGTTGTCATTTCGAATAGCGCTTTTTCAAACCTTTGCAGTTGTCGCAGGGCAAATGTTTTGTCGAGTTCATCGGACATAGCAAAGTGGCTCATTACGCCTTCCAGCAACAGGCCTGTTTGCTGCGAGACATATTCGATTACTGCAATGGCATCTTTCCAATGCACACCGTAACGGCTCAAGCCGGAATCAATTTCAACATGAACCGGATGAGGCTTGCCGTTTTCGGCGGCTAGTTTTGACAAGGCGGTCGCCTGCCGTCGGTCATTCACAAAACATGTAAATTGATATTTCACACAGAGTTGTAGCTCCTCAACAGTCCTTTCACCAAAAATAATTACCGGAGCGTCGAGACCAGCTTCCCGCAAAGCGAGCGCTTCATTTACGGTAGCAACGGCCAAATATTTTGCGCCAAACGCCAGCGCCATTTTACCGACTTCAACCATGCCATGCCCATAAGCGTCATCTTTGACAACAGCGATGAAGCCGAGTTGAGCTGGCTTGTCTCTGGTAAAGGTTTCAAAATTTTTTTGCAGACGCGCCAGATCGACTTCCACCCATGCAGGACGCGAACTTTTCAATAAATTGCTCATTTTCGTTTCATTACAATATTTTTTTTGATTCTGAATCAGCGCTTAGCGGTCAGATTGAATGGCGTTAAGCTTCTGCGCAAGATAAACTCAACTTTTTATCATTGTGGCTTTTGCAGTTTTATCGAGCTGACTTTGCCATACTGAAAATTTAGCATGATTGCCAAATCAGGCGTTCCGCGCGTTAATTTTACTTTCCGGGAGGCCACAGCGTTTTTCCAATATCTGTGCGGTAATAGCTGTTGGTGCATTTAATCTTTTTGATGTTGGCGTATACTTTTTCAACGGCAGCTTCAAGGCTTGCTTCAATGGCAACCAAGTCGACGATTCTTTGTCCGGTCGTAAAGAGCTTGCCTGCCTTATTCATCTGAACCGCGTTCCACCAAACGTCGCAATCCATTTCGCCTTCCAGTCTGACTGGAAAACCGGGACTTTCAATATTTTTATATGGATAGCCATACCCGGCCAAAGTAACAGAGCATCCAAAATTCAACCCGTTGATAAATTCAATTTTTGTCGGGCGGTTACACGCAACATCTGCAAGCGCAGCCAGTGGGTTCTTGAGCATTCGCATGATAATCGGGCCGCAGGTTACGCCTATGCGCACATTGTACTCCAGCACAAACCACTGTTCATCGCGGAAAATTCCAGTCACTTGCACCGGACCATGAAAGCCCACTTCACGAAACCATGGCAGCAATGGATGCAGCAACTGGCGCGCAAGTCCATATCGATCATCAGGATCTTTTTCAACAAGACCGCCAAGGGGCGCGCCTGCTATTATCCCCATATTGCCGTCAAATGATCGTTTGTATTCCTGATTGGTTATTAGTGAATAAATTTCGCCGCCGCTGACAAAAGCAATATGCCCCGCTTCCAGTTGTCCCATATATTCCTGCAAAAAGATACCTTCCTCATAATTTACATCATGCAGCCAACTTCGAGTGTCTTCTTCGGTTTCGCAGAGAACCGTATGCACCGGGCTGGCGGGTGAGCAAAGCGGATTTTTAATCACATACGCCCCTGGGTTTTGGCGCAGAATTTGTTCTGCCTGCAAACGGTTTTGCGCGACAAACGATCGCGGAAATGGAATGTTATGCTGAATACATAGATCACGGGCAAAATCACGCGACCGCTCAAGCTTCATTCCCTCCCCGGTTGGAGACAATATGGGTATTTCCAGCACCAGGAACTCTTCCACCCAGTCGGCGGTGTTCCAATCGATTGACATGGGTATAACATAGTCAATCTTTTGTTTGCGTAAAATTTCGCATGGGTTAGGATGTTCAGTTGCAAAAAACAGATTGCCGACAAGGGACGGACTGTAATTGTTGGAATTACCATGAATATATGCGCTCACTTCAGCGCCGTTATCAGAAAGCGCGTGAAAAACTGCTTGCGCGCTGGCGCCTGAGCCAAAGACCATTATTCGAGGTGGATTATTTCTACTTAAATTCGTTTGCATTTTCCTGTTTCCGGCTGATATGATAACCAAATTATTCCAATAATGAAAAGAGTTTTTAGAAGATCTACAGGGCTTATTTGCTGAACACGGCGCCGCAAAAAACATTGACTTTTTCTCTCTATGTCTCTATTTTGTCTCTGTAATATTCCTGGCGCCGGGTATTCAACCAGGGGAATGCCGGGTGGAAATTGGTTCCCTGAAGAAGGAGGTGACCCTATTAAGCAAACTGAAATAGGAACCTCCGGACGAGTGAGCTAAACCAGTTAGAACATACAATCAATTTGATTTCTAACTAGGACTAGCATGCTTTTCGGAGTTTCTAACCCGATGCGGCCCCGCTGAGAATGCGGGGCCTTTTTATTTTCCCGGGAACCTCCAGAAACTTTCCATATCAGCAAGTATTTTTTATACAGAGAACGCATCGTTTTTACTTTATTTTGTGAATGCCATTCTATATATTCCTGCCTAAGTTTAACAGAACCCGTGGCTAAGCCCGGAACATAAATAAAATCATCTTTTTATCCCCAGGAGTTTCAAATGAACAAGTTGGTGGAAGAAGCGCTCAACCGGCAAATTAAAGACGAATTTCAGTCAGCCTACACTTACCTCGCCATGTCTTCTTATTGCGAATCTATCAATTTGTCTGGATTTGCGAATTGGATGCAGAAGCAATATGAAGAGGAAACCGCACACGCGTTGCGCTTATTCAATTTTTTGAATGACCGAGACGGAGAAGTGGAATTGCTCGCGATAGAAAAACCAAATTCCAAGTTCGAGTCACCATTGCACGTTTTTGAATCGGTTTTGGAACATGAAAAAAAAATCACCAATTTGATTCATAATCTATACGCGCTGGCAGTAAAGGAGAATGACTATCCCACCCAGGTCGAAATGCAATGGTTTATTACCGAACAGGTTGAAGAAGAAAAAAACGCCGGAGATATCGTAAGCCAGCTAAATTTGGCCGGAAACAACAATATCGCCTTGATGATGCTTGATCGGGAACTTTCAACGCGGACAACGGAAGCAACCCAATAGCCTGTTTGGAGTGAAGTAGTCATTCACGGATTTGAGCATTGCTCAAATCCGTTTTTATTTTGAACGCGCATCTGAATAAGGCGATTTTTTTTGTTTTGCATAAAACAATTAAGTACAACCCAAACACCAACATTGAGCTTCGCGTAGTTTATGTAAGCTGAAAGATCTCTCATTTCGACAAAAAGCGCCGATGTCGGTTAATACAGTCCTCGTAAAAATCGGTTGGTGCTTTTACATCAAACGCGCGCTAAGAAAAAAATCTACAACCCGAATATCATCGCTCAATGATTCAATTTACAGGAGTAGAAAAATGCACAAACTTGTCTTGTTAAGGCATGGCGAAAGCCTCTGGAATAAAGAAAATCGTTTCACAGGCTGGTATGACATCGGACTTTCCGAAAAAGGCGTTGTTGAGGCTAAAAAGGCCGGTGAAGTTTTAAAAGAAAATGGCTTTGAATTTGACATTGCGTATACTTCTCTTTTAAAGCGCGCAATCAAAACATTGTGGCTAACTCTGGAAGAATTAGATCAGATGTGGATTCCGGTTCACCGCACCTGGAAATTAAATGAGCGTCATTACGGCGCGTTGCAAGGATTGAACAAAGCGGAAACCGCCGGAAAATATGGCGACGATCAGGTGCTTGTTTGGCGGCGCAGCTATGACACGCCGCCGCCCGCCCTTGAAAAAAACGATGAGCGCTATCCCGGACATGATGCGCGTTACCAAACGTTAAACGAGTCGCAATTGCCGTTGTCTGAATGCTTGCAGGACACCGTCGAGCGTTTTCTTCCCTATTGGCGCGACATAATTGCGCCAACTGTAAAAACAGGAAAAAGAGTTATCATTGCGGCGCACGGCAACAGTCTGCGCGCCCTGGTTAAATATCTCGACAACGTTTCAGATGAGGAAATCATCGGCTTAAATATTCCGACCGGAATGCCATTGGTTTATGAACTTGACGACAATCTGAAACCGCTCAAGAGCTATTATCTGGGCGACTCAGAAGCGGTTCAAAAAGCAATGGACGCAGTGGCAAAGCAGGGAAAAGCGGCAAAATAAAAACTCATGTTAATGCCGGAAAAAACGAACCTTCTTTTTTGGGTGGCCGGAACAGGTCTGCTCAGCGCATTTGCAACCGGATTAGGCGCCATTCCAGTGGCCTTTATCAGCAAAGGTTCACAAAAAATTCAGGCCTTTTCCGGCGCAATTGCAGCCGGAATGATGATCTCCGCATCTGTTTTCTCCCTGGCGCAAGAAGGCATTTCTTTAAAAGCAACACGGCCTTCCGCACCCTATGAAGTGATTTTCGGCTTGCAAATAGGCGCCGCTTTTTTCTGGTTTGTCGAAAAAAAAATGTCGGGAAAAAATATTGGTTGGATTAAACTCAGCTCCGGTGGAGCAAGACGTGGACTTCTGATTTTCATTGCCATGCTAATCCACAGTTTTCCGGAAGGCGTTGCAATCGGCGTTGGTTTTGGCACCAATGACTTTGGTTTTGGTCTGTTGATCGCGCTGGCAATTTCCATTCATAATATCCCCGAAGGAATTGCGATATCGCTGCCGTTGCGCAGTGAAGGCGCGTCGTTTGGAAAATGTTTTTGGCTGTCGGTCTTATCGAGCATGCCGCAACCTTTGGCTGCTGTTCCCGCAGCCCTGTCTGTCTGGTTTTTTCAACCGCTACTCGCTGTTGGGCTCGGCTTTGCCGCTGGCGCCATGATTTACCTCGTGGCGCTTGAGCTGATTCCGGAAGCCCTCCAGTTTGCCGGAAAGACCGCCACGGCCTGGGGTGTGATGATTGGTTTGAGCGGCATGCTTTTGCTTACCACACTGCTTGATTTAATTGCCAAATAAAAAAGCGTGGTGAGATTCACCCCAAGAGAGACATTTTTTCTTCGAACTCAACAGACTTTGCTTCAAATTCATCGGTCAGCTTCTCCAGCTCCGTGTAGAAATCGTTGAGTTTGTATTGCGTTGTCCGTTCCTTTTTTCCAAGCTCTGCAATGGCCTCCCCATCACCCTTCACGGAAGCGTCGAGCAACTGTTGATTCACCTCGCTGACACTTTTTTCCAGGGTTTCTATTTTCGTTTCAAGCTGTTTGATTTTTGTTTCCAGCGGTTTTAAAAGCCGGGATCTCTTTTGAATTATTTCAGCCTTTTGTTTGCGAAGCGCCTTTTTGTCAACCGATGCATTACCCCCTGTCGTCTGAACCGATGACCGTTTTTCTTTATCGGGATAATCGTCGCTTTCCCAACCGACTTCCTGCAGAAAACGCTGATATGAACCTTCAAAGAGAAAGTATTTGCCCCGGTCGAACACAATCAGCCGATTCGCCAATGTGTGCAGAAACATCTCATTGTGCGTTACAAGAATAACCGCGCCTTGAAAAGCGTCAATTGCTTCTATCATTGAGTCGCATGATTCCATGTCGAGGTGATTGGTCGGTTCATCCAGCAAAAGCAAATGGCTGGGAGAAACCAACATTTTCCCAAGCAAAACCCTGCTTTTCTCCCCTCCGGACAAGACAGCTATTTTCTTCAAAGCCAAATTACCGCTAAACATCATCGAACCTGCGATATTGCGAGCCTGCTGTTGTGTGCATTCGGCGTTAGAATAGATTATCTCTTCTTCCACTGTGCGGTTCGGATCTAATTGCGCGGTATTGGTCTGCTCAAAATATCCGGACTGCAGGGAGGGGTGTCGATTGATGTCGCCCGTTGTTGGCGAAAGCGAGCCGGCCAGCGTTTTTAACAAGGTTGTTTTGCCTTTGCCGTTTTTCCCGACAATGCAAATGCGATCGCCATTGGCCACGCTTAAATTAAACTTTTCAAAAAGGGGTTCGTGGTTATCATACTGAAATGACAAATTATTGACATCCATCATCACTTTGGTGGAAAATGGAAGTGACTTGAAAGAAAATTCAAGCGATTCAATTCTTTCCAGTTTGTTCTGTGTTTCTTGTTTTTGCAAGGTTTTTATGCGAGATTGCACCATATTTGCCAAACGCGCCTTAGCTCGAAAACGACGGATAAAGACTTCGACTTCTTTGCGTTTTTTCTCATCATTTATACGGGTTTTTTCGTAGACCTCTTCTTCAGAAGCAATTTGTCCATACAATTTATCTGTACTTCCTTCAATCTTACGCATCCGTTTTCGATGTATGCCAAGCGTGTGCGTGGTCACACTATCCATAAAACTTCGATCATGCGTAATGAGCATCAGCTCATTTTTCCACTCGCGCAGAAAACGAATAAGCCAACGAATTGAAATAATATCAAGGTAATTGGTCGGTTCATCCAGCAATAGCATATCCGGCTCGGCAACCAGCGCTTTGGCCAGGTTCAGGCGAACTTGAAACCCACCCGAAAATTCCGACGGCGGCCGCAGCATATCTTCCTGGCTAAACCCGAGGCCAAAAAGAATTTTCTCGGCTCGCCAGGCATCATGTTCATGGCCAGGCGGCAAGCCGATGCAGGCTTCATCTAAAACGGTTGACTTGGTAAATAAAAGCTGCTGCTCAAGGTGGCCGATGCGATAATGTCTTGGAATGCCAATCGATCCTTCATCCGGTGATTCCTGACCAAGAATTAGCCGAAATAGAGTCGTCTTGCCATGACCGTTGCGGCCAACGAGACCGACTCGCTCGCGTGAATTAATATTAAAACTAGCGTCTGAAAATAAAATCTGTCCGCCATACGACTTGCAAAGGTTGATTATTTTTATCATGCGGAGAATATATACGAATCCTGTAAAAATCCAAGTATGATTTATTTTGATTGTGCATCATATTATCTTTTGTCGGGTTCTTTGCGGGCGCGTTGCGGCAATTGGCATTTACAATATGCCCATTCTGAATAAATTCGTTGATGAGCCTGAACCGCAAAACAGAAGTTTTGCTTTGCCTGAACGCTTAAAATTCAAGACAAAAACAGACTGCGCCAAACAACGAATTTCGCTTTCTCGTCTTGCATCAATGAATTGCAGCGTTTATATTTCTTTCCATTCAATTCAGGAGGGCATTTTGAAATATACATCTTTTTTATTTATGACACTGCTTTTTGTCACAGCTTGCGGCGCAGGCAAAAAGCCGGCTCAATCCACATCCGGCCAGACTGCAGTCGCCAAACTTCCCAAAGTTATTATTGACGGAGTTCAAATTGATGTTGAAATCGTGCAAAACCCGGAAGAACGGGCGCAAGGTTTAATGCACCGTGAGGAATTGCCTGAAAACCAAGGTATGCTTTTCGTATTTCAAATCGAACAACGCCTTTCCTTTTGGATGCGCAACACATTTATCCCGCTGGATATTGCTTTTATTAACGCAAAAAATGAAATCGTTGACATCCAAAAGATGAAGCCGCTGGATGAAAGTCGCAGTTATGTCTCACGCGCCCCGGCTCTGTATGCGCTTGAAACCAACGTCGGATGGTTTGAACGAAATGGCCTGAAAGTTGGCGCAAAAGTACAATTTTAACCGCCTTCGCCGCATAGGGCGGCAGCTCGCCGCCGGACTCCTTCTCAAAAATGAACGACAGGTGAGAAACGCATTCGTATTAACAAAAAAGCGACCTGAGTTTCACACTACTCCCTGGTTCTTGAAACGCTAAACTTTACAAAAATTAATATTAGGATAGCAAGCGCAGTCCAGGCCAATACAGGCGCGAAGCCCCCAGCCCAATCAAAGCCAAAAGCAGTCATTTTAGAATCCTGCGCAACAGCCACAACCGCAGCTCCAGCGATTCCAACACCCATTAGCCCTTCGCCGCCAACCATGCCGGAACCCAATAGAATACCCTTTTCTCTGCGCTCATTTGCTTCGTCAGAATTAGACGCTCTCTTTTCAAGAATCAACCTGAGAATTCCTCCCAGAAAAATTGGCGTTAACGAACCAATTGGCAAATAAACGCCGACTGCAAAAGCCAAACTCTGAATGCCCAATAATTCCACAATCAATGTCGTGACAACCCCAATTCCCACCAATGTCCAGGGAAGAGAATTTTGTAAAACGCCTTCAATAACGATTTTCATTAATGTAGCTTGCGGCGCCGGAAGTTCATCTGTGCCAAAGCCGTAAGATTTATCCAGCAAAATAACCGTCATGCAGACAAAAATTGCCGAAGTTAACACACCGATCAACTCGCCGGTCTGTTGGCGTTTCGGTGTCGCGCCCAAAATAAAGCCGGTTTTGAGATCCTGGGAAGTGTCGCCTGCAATCGATGAAGCAATTGCGACCACGCAACCAACCGTAATCGCCGCTGCCATGCCAACCTGATCTGTCCAGCCGAAAATCAAAAAGATTGCCGACGTTGCCAACAATGTTGCGATGGTCATTCCACTGGTTGGATTAGAAGTAACGCCAACCAGGCCAACGATGCGCGATGAAACCGTGACAAAAAAGAATGCGAAAACTACAACCAACGCCGCACCGATCAAACGCATGAAAAATGAATCAACTGTGCCAAATACAAATGGAACAATTGCCATGATCAATGCAATAACCGTCACGCCAACCATGACAACAGACAACGGCAGATCCCTGTTCGTTCTTTCTTCAACCTTGTCCTTATCTTCCAGGCGGGAGCGTAATTGTCCGGCGCCAACCTTGAAACTTTCAATCATGGTGGGGATGCTGCGTATCAGGGTAATTAAGCCGCCGGTTGCAACCGCTCCGGCGCCAATATAACGAATATATTTTGTCCATATCTGACCAGGGGACATCTGGAAAATGGTCATAACCAATTCAGGATAAAATGGTTCGGCGCGCCCCTCGCCCCAATAAGCGATGGCCGGAATGAAGACCAATGAAGACAATGCTGCGCCGCCAACCATTATGGCGCTTACCCGCGGCCCAAGGATATAGCCCACGCCAAAAAGAGCCGCAGAGATATCAATAGCGACTTCTCCCTTTTTTAAAAATGGAACTTTAAAATGAAGATCATCCGGAATAATTTTTAGCCAGCCGGTGAGAAACTTTAGCGCCGCGCCGACCCCGAGTCCAATGAAAACATTTTTTGCGCGTCCGCCGCCAACTTCACTTGCGACCAACACTTCAGCGCAGGCGGTTCCCTCAGGATATGGCAGGTGACCATGTTCCTTTTGAATTAAAAAACGTCGCAGCGGAATCATAAACAAGATGCCGAGACAGCCGCCAAGCATGGCCAACAATGTCATTTGCATGAGTGTCGGATCAACGCCCCAGAGAAAAAGCGCAGGCAGGGTAAAAATAACACCACTGGCAACCGAACTTGACGCTGACCCGATTGTTTGCGACAAATTAGCCTCAAGAATACCCGTTTTGTATCCCATGGCCGCCATCGCCTTGAAAGCGGCGACTGTCATCACCGCCACCGGTATGGAAGTCGATATGGTTAGACCGACCCGGAGCCCCAGATATGCATTTGCCGCGCCAAAAAGAATGCCGAAAAGAATGCCGGCAAGAATGGCGCGAATGGAAAATTCAAGTGGACTCTGAGTTGCAGGGACATAAGGCTCATATTTTTTCCCTTCAGGAACCGGTTCATAAGCCATCCGATCTAAAGTTTTTTTCTCTTTCATAAAGTTATTCACTCTTCAATTGGGGAAATTTCGGACACTTCAAAAGTTAATCTAAAAAGAATGTGAGAATATGATACAAAAGCAAGCGCTTTTACGATTACATAGTGGTAAATATTCAACCAGTTGTCCGAAAATCATTTACGTAAAAATTGGAGGCATAGCTGTGTCAAGTTACATTTTTATAACGTAACAGTGTAAAATGTGTAAAAAGTTAAATAAATGCAACGATCAACCTTACTTATTTATTTGGCCTGAAACTTGCCGATACTTGAGGTGCACGTGAACTCAGTCTAAAGGATTAAGGCGTATGTTAAGCACAAATATTTCTGCAAACAAAAGGACTAACCACCACGAATGCGTACAGTATCAAGATGGAGACTGGGTTATTCTGGTATGCCGCACATGCAAAGATTACGAAAAACGTTATAACTGGCGAACGGGCGAAATAAAAATCAAGCATTCCCGCTTGGAACAACTAAACATGACGAAATAAGCGCGCTGCAATTTTCTATTTTTGCAAGGCCGGTTTCGCGCCAAGGCTGACCCTTGGAAAACAGCGAACACGGCCTGTTGTAAAGATTCCGTCCACACAAAAGTATTAACACACCGAGCAACTCCCTTCCTGAATCATTCCCTGTTGTAAAACGCCATACAAAAATACTATCCTTTTTAGCATAAATTCCGATTTGCTTGTCATTCGAAAATTGTATCTGTGCGAAACATCTGCTTTCTGTTGCGACAGATTTTCGCGCCGTTGGGAATGTTGCGTGGTTGGTATTTGTGTATTCGGGCTGAACATGACATCAAGAAGTTAGGCAGAGTTGCGTCTAACGCCAACACAACATTGCTATTCTTCAAAACTGTCACTCATTTCGGGCGCGCTGCGGAGCGTGAAATTGCGTCCGTATGAATTTGTGGCTAATGGTCGGTGTAATTTTGGGTTAGTTGCGAGATGCCATCCGGTTCACCGATAATTGTCAACCGATCGCCCTCTTTCAGAATTGTACGACCGCGCGGAATGATAATTTCCCCGCGCCGGTGAATCATGGTGATAAGGCTGCCTTCCGGGATGTTTAAGTCACGAATTGCTTTATCTATGAGCGTAGCGGTTGCTGTTGACGCTTTTAGTTTCAGGGAGAGAAATCTTTCGTCGCGCAACAGGAGTTCTTTGATATGCTGTTCATTTTTTGCCCGCAGCCAGTTTTTCATAAAGTTTTCATTATCAACCTGTCCGGCGATCTGGGCAAGAAGTCGCAAGTGTTGCCCCGGGTTCTCTTCCGGGCTGACCAGAAAGAAAAAGGCATATACGGATTCCGTCGGGTTAGGCGCGATGTCAGCGGAAGCTTCAGGCAGAACCTGAATGCCATAAGCTGACCGAATAACAACAATTTCCGGCTTTTCAAGGTTGGCCAAGCGCATGTGTGGCAGAGCCGCGCCATGAGAAACCGGGGTTGCTCCAATTCGGGTTCCCTTTAGAAAACCTTCTTCAAACACCTCTTTGGAAGGTTCGAGCCTGATTTCAAATTCCAGAGCCGCCTTTTTAACAATTTTTTCAAATGTTGTTCGTTCAGAAATGTCAATCAGGATGGCGCGCGAAATAACCATATCAAACGGATCTTCTTCCCGCAACCCTTTTTCCTTTAGAATGCCGCGCAGTTCCCTATCCAAACCAAGATATCTCCTTTCACCCAGTCGAGCAAAGTAATGAAAAATTGCGCCCCCTCTGCTAATTCGCGGTTTAGCATATTTCCAATACCAGACAATGGCCAGGGTAACTAATGAAATAGTAAAAATAGCCGGATACCAGCCCATTTCGACAATTAAAAATAGGGGAGCTATCATTCCAAACAGATGTAGCCACGGGTAAAATGGAGAATGGTAGCCCGGATCATAAGATTCAATTTGACTCTCGCGCATAATAATTACAGCCAGACAACAAAGGGAAAACAATAGTAACTGAAACGCGCTGGCGAGTTTGGCAATTTTCGTAGGATCAAGAAAGACAAGGCAAGCTATAATCAGCAAAACAGTGGAATAAATCGCATACTTAGGCGTTTGCTGTTTGCTTAGGGTGCGGAAAAAACCAGGCAGTAGATGATCACGGCTCATGGCTAGCGGATAACGTGAGGCGCTGAGAATTGCCGCGTTAGAAACCGAAAAAAATGCCAGGATTGCCGCTATGGTCATTATGATTGCCCCGGCTTTTCCAAAAACGATTTTACCGGCTGAGGCTACAGGAGTCAGATCATGTGAAAAATCTGCCGGGGGAATTAATCCTACCATAATTGTCGTGCCAGCCACGTAAATTAGAATAGCGGTGCCAAGCGCCAAAAACATACCCAAAGGTAAATTTTTCTCAGGATTTTTCACTTCTTCAGACACGCTGGCAATATTGGTTATGCCGACATAACTGATATAGACAAGTCCGGCAGTGCCGTAAATTGATGTGAAACCGCTGGCAAAAAAGTTAGAAAAATGTCCAATTTCTATTTGAAACGAACTAAAGGCAAGAAAGACCGACAAGAAAATGAGAAGCGCAAAAACCATTACTATCTGAAACCCGCCGCTTTTCTTGGCGCCCAGTAAATTGATGGCGCCAAAAATGATCGCCAGGCCAACAGCAACCGGCGTTATCGGGATTTCCGGTAAAAAAAGGCTGACATACGCTCCCATTCCGACTAAAGCAAAAGAAGTTTTCAGAATAAGCGCCAACCATGTTCCAAGGCCTCCGATGGCGCCCATCAGCGGCCCTAAGCTTCGATCAAGAAAGTAGTAGACCCCGCCGGCGCGGGGCATGGCTGTTGAGAGTTCGGCCATGCAAAAGACAGCCGGAATGATATGGATAGCAGCAATTAGATAGCTGACGATAACCGCCGGCCCGGCATTGGCGGCGGCAAGCCCGGGAAGGAGAAAAAAGCCGGAACTCAAAGTTGCGCCTGTCGCCAGGCAGTAAATTTTAAATAGGGTTAACTCTTTTTTTAGCGACTTTGACGATTGATGTTGAGTCATTTTAATCCGGAAGGTTTATTAGGGATCTGTTTTTCTATAAATTCCATTTTTAACAAAAATAGCGAATTCTTGTAGAGATTCGCTTTTTCTGAAAAACGCAACAAAGCGCTTTATATGCTATTTGCGCAAATAGACAAACTTAAAGAATGATAAATAGCGCTTTCTCAAAAAAAATCAAAGCTTTTTTAATATCTGACAAAACATAAATAATTGCATTTAACTGCTTTATAGATTGTTGAACGAACCCTGAGCGGTAGTTTTCCCCTCTATTCTTTGACAAAAAATCGTTGCTCATGTTGTTACGGTTGCGTTTAATGGTAATATTTGGAGAATCAAAGCCAGGACTGTTAAGAGAGCAGTCGTGACCGCATGCGCGCAATTATGCCAATGTGACTAAGTCCGAGAACCATCTATGAATTGTCACTTCTCAAGTTTACCTACTTTGCAAGATTCAGAATATGTGAGGGCTACTATGCGCAAACCGTATGATATGGAAAGCGACTCACTGCTGGTTCCTGACTGGTGTTTCATCCGTCGCTCTCATTGTTCTCTGTAGGTTCGACTTCTTCGGTCGCTTTCCCCGAATTTATTTAAAATAATAGAAACCGGTTGCGTTACAATTTCTGTGCTTGGTCGAGATTGTTTTTTTCGAGAGCCAATATTGCTGGTTAGAGGCAGAACTATGCGCTGAGAGGAGCGCCTTCAGTCCACCGCCATGTTCCTGATCCTGAAAAGCCGGGCATTGAATGCCATACTGAAATCAGCGTTTTATTATAGTTTGTTATAAACTATCAATGCCTGCTTACTCAAGAAACAATCATGTCACAAGCGGAATTCGTCAAGTGTACGGTGAGGCCGCGAACGCATAGAGCCATGTGAAGACCTGCCCCCAGAAATCAATACCATATTACTTCATATTCATCAAACCTATCCCCTTGATGAACACTTTTAAGGTAACCTACTTTTGCGTATCTAACTTTCGTGCTTTGGAGAGCCAACGCCTTCAACAAACCTTCCTGTAAGACCGAATTAAATGTCTGTGTCCGACGTATCACTGCGCGCTCTTCAGTCATTTCTAAAATCGTCCAACCTCGCCCCAACGGATCCTGGATCACAAAACCGGCAACCTCTTTAAGCGCTTGCAAAATTTCTTGCGGCGCAGAGTCAGGGCTGATGTTTTTGGCTTGAACCATTAGGGTAAATGCTCGCGCTCCAATTGCTTCCCCTGCCTTGCGCAAGTTTGCCGGACCTAGTTCCCTTTCAATCCAATCGCACATGTCGTTGTATAATTTCATTGGCACCTTCAATGTAGGATTAGATAAGTCTATGTCTTTGGCTAATTCAAATAATCCTGCAGCAATAGTCTTTTCCCTTCCTTTATAGTTGAGGAGTAGGTCAGAAATGAAACCAGCATGCAGGGTTACGCCCTCAGTTGAATTGTTCATCTTGTCTTTTTCTCTCCTTTGTTAAAGACGCAGTTGATTAAGCGCGTTTTTGAGAATTTTAGCAACATAGACCTTGAGGTTCGCGCTGTAATTTATTCAAAAAACGATTAAATTAACAGACGCATTAATCACGATACCTTCATTAACTCGAATCGTATTGAACTGTCAGTATTCAGAATTGCTACTTCCCATACTTTGAGCCACGCTCAGAAATAATTCTATTATTTCGCCCATGCAAATACAATGAAGTGACGCTTACTTAAAGCGTATCGGCAGAATCTTCTAAAATAATAAATATTCATGGTCTGAATAATGTCGGATGCTTCGGTTGCCTCTGCAATTACAAAATGATTATCGCAATAACATTGTGCGAACCAAGTGAGTCGTGACACATTTTGTTTTTATTTGAAATAGTTGGAAAGAAGTGACTGGAGAGTTGCGCGCTGATTGTTAATATGCAGCGCGGCGCGCGGGTTTGTCATTTCGGTCAGAATGCGCCCGGCGCCGATTCCAAGCGTAGTTGCCAATGTCAGACCCGCGTTTGATTGCCTGGTTTTACGGTTTTGTTTCTGCTGAATGGACGGTTTGTTCCATCAGGGTTGCAATAGTCATAGGGCCGACGCCGCCCGGAACCGGGGTGTAGGCCTGGCACTTGGGAATGGCGACAGATAGTTCGATGTCTCCGGTTTTTTGCGGATGGTAGCCTGCATCGATGACGACGGCGCCCTTTTTTATCCAGTCGCCTTTGATGAATTCAGGTTTGCCGACGGCGCCAACGAGAATGTCGGCGGCGCGGATGATGTCGGGCAGGTTTTGTGTTTTGGAGTGGCAGATGGTGACAGTGGCATTTTTGTTCAACAGCATCATTGCCATGGGTTTGCCAAGTATGGGGCTGCGACCCACCACGACTGCTTGTTTAGCTTGAATGTCGATGTTGTAGCGCTCAAGTAGTCGCATGACGCCAGCCGGGGTTGCCGGGCCGTAGGCGGATTGGTTCATTGCTATGCGTCCGAATCCGTGACAGGTAACGCCGTCTACGTCTTTTTGCAGGCTTATTTTATCAAAGCAGGCGCGTTCGTCAATTTGGTCGGGAACCGGGTGTTGCAAAAGAATTCCAGTGACTGCGGAGTCGTTATTGAGGTCGTCGATGGTTGCCAGCAGTTGAGCGGTTGTGGTTTGTTGCGGCAGAAGAATCTTTTGCGAAGTCATGCCGACGCGTTCACAGGCGTTCCGTTTCATGCGCACGTAGGTTGCCGAGGCGGGATCGTCGCCGACGAGTATAGTTGCAAGTATAGGTTTTTTTTGAAGTTTACTGACTCTTATGGAAAGCTCTTGTTCGATTTCAGTTGCGAGTTTTTTTCCATCTAAAATGAGTGGGCTCATTTGATCCTCATATTTTTTTGATGTTGGCGTCTGTATCAGTCGAAATATATTGTTTATAGGAAAATGCATAAGTGGTTTTGAGTTTGTGTCGCATGATCGGCTATGCTCTTCTTATTTCCTGAATCGATTCAACGAGGAGCGCGACGCCTTGCAAAAGGAGCAGAATGAAGCCAACGGGTAAAAATGCTTTCAGGATGAAACGCGCCGGAAGTCCGCCGGGATTGGGGGAGGTTTCGTGGATCAGGAATGATGTGGAGACAAACTTCCAGGAGGTAATCAGGATAATCGAGCAAAATGGCAGAAGGAAAAGCAAGCATCCGAGCAGATTTATCCATGCTTTCTTTTTGGGCGTGAAGTTGTGGTAGAACACGTCAACGCGCACATGGCGGTCGCGTTTGAGCGTGAAGGCCGCGCCAAGCAGAAATATTACTGCAAAAATGTGCCATTCGAGTTCCTGAATCGCTATGCTGCTGTGGTTGAAAAATTTGCGCACGGTGACATCGTAGCTGATGAGGAGAATGAGGATCGCGGCCAACCATCCGGCCGCGGCGCCTGCTTTTTCGTTTAGTTTATGAATGAATTTAAGCATGGTTATTTTTAATTTACATTCTGTTTTTGGCCAGGAACATTTCGATGACGGCGAGGTCAGACTGTTTTAGTTGAATGTTTACGGCTTTGACCGTGTCTTCAATTTGGGCGGGATGCCTTGCTCCGACAATGGCGGCGGTTATTTCCGCGCTGCGCAAAGTCCATGCAACAGCGATTTGGGCGACGGTGCAATTTCTTTTTTGGGCAATAGCGCGCAGCAGGTCGACGAGTTCAAGGTTTTGGCTGAGTTTGGGTTCTTTGAAGTTGCCGTCTAATTGTATACGGTGATCGTCTTTGGGTATTTGAGAAACAAAATAGCGAGTGAATTTGTCGGTGAGTATGCCTTTTTGCATGGGGCTGTAGGTGATTAGGCCAATGTTGTTTTGTTTACAATACGGCTCTAATTCGTTCTCAATGTCGCGATTTAACATGCTGTACGGAGGTTGCAGCGATGCGACCGGATGAATTTTTTGCGCCCGTTCCAGCTGCTGGATGTTAAAGTTTGAGACGCCGATGCAGCGAACTTTGCCTTCTTCTTTCAGGGTTGCCATCATTTCCCAGCCGCTTTCAATTTCTTCGTCTGGTTGCGGCCAGTGCATTTGGTAAAGATCGATGACATCGAGTTCAAGTCGGCGCAAGCTGTCCTCAGCTTCCTGACGAATGCTGTTTGCGGTTAGTTTGGGCACGATTGTCCCGTCCGGTTGCCAGGCGCGTCCGCATTTGGTTGCGACAATGGGCTTGGTCGGCATTTTTTTGAGGGCTTGCGCCACGACTTTTTCGGCGTTGCCAAAACCATAGACCGGTGCGGTGTCAAACCAGTTGACGCCAAGTTGCACGGCGCGCAGCATGGTTTCTACGGATTGTTGTTCGTCCTGTTCTCCCCAGGAGTATTTCCAGCCCGGCCCGCCAAAAGACCATGTGCCAAGTCCGATTGCGGTTAAATGAAGATCTGTATTTCCCAGTTGCTTTTTTTGCATATTTATCTTTCCATTGTTTGGTTGAACGGTATTGAAGCGATTTTATAAAATCAAGATAAAAGCTAAATATATTGAGGCGGATTTAAAATTATGCCTGAAATAAGTGTGATTATTCCAACTTATAATCGTCTGGCATTTTTGCGGGAAGCGATCAATTCTGTTTTGGCGCAATCATTTCGCGATTATGAGCTGATTGTGGTCGACGATGGCTCAACCGATGAAACGGCGCTTTATCTGAAAAGTCTTGGTCAGAGCCTGCGCTGGGTTAGACAGGACAACGCCGGGCCGAGCGCGGCGCGAAATCATGGCATTCGTTTGGCGCAAGGGGCGTTGCTTGCTTTTCTTGATTCGGATGATTTGTGGGTGGCGCAGAAGTTGGCCAAACAGGTTGGCTTTATGCGGGAAAACGCGGATGCAGCGCTGTGTTATACGGATGAGATTTGGATTCGTCGCGGGGTTCGCGTAAATCAAAAGCGGAAGCATCACAAGTACTCGGGCTGGATTTTTGAGCGTTGTATTCCACTTTGCATTGTTAGCCCGTCATCTGTTATGATGCGCAAGACATTTTTTGAACAGGTTGGCGTTTTTGATGAGCATTTGCCAGCCTGCGAGGATTATGATTTGTGGCTGCGAGGAGCCTTGCATTTTCCTTTTCACTTTTTACCAGAGCGGCTCATTGTGAAAAGGGGCGGCCACGCTGATCAATTGTCTGCGGCATGGGGTCTTGATGCTTACCGGACGCAGGCTTTACAGAAAATCTTGCTGGATCCAAGGCTGAATGAGGCGCAGCGGCTATTGGTTTTGCAGCATCTTGTTCGGCTGTGCAGGATTTTGGAGATCGGGTTTCGGAAAAATGGCAATACGGAGATGGCTGCTCATTATTTGCGTTTGGGGCAAAAAGTTGCCGTCGATTAATTTTCTTCTGCAAAAAATATTTATGTTGAGAGCAGCCTTCCCAATAATTGGCCTGCTTGCGTTTCTATCATGGAATTCAGAGCGCCTTCTCTCCCCTGATAAGTTTTTCTTACGAAAAACAAAATCTTAAAAAAGTTGAAAGTTTGAATTGGCTTGAAAGCGAAGCTTCAAAATTTTCGAGTATATTCGAATCTAAGCTGACAAATATGGCCAATTGTGTTCATTTTTGCCTTTTTTACGGTCAGCAGCCATTTTTTTTGTCAAACGCGATTATATTTGCAGAGTGCTAAATGGTTTTGTTGGGCTGTCAGCGCGCGCTTCTCCGCAAGGGAGAATTGTGTAGTGGAAGGCGAACCCGCAGGCTGGCCGCGGGGAGCGGTTTTTCTAATTGTGCGCGCAGCGCCTCAGATGGAGGATGCGCCTGGAACCCGCGCAGGACCCCGCATTGCGCTTTTCCTGAATCCATATAATAGTAGAAAGCGGAAGAGGAGGCCGGAGCGGCTCCGGATGCGTGATCGTGAGAATGGTGTCGGCCAGTTGGTAAAAGTTGTGTTTCTTCTGCTTGACTATCATGCGCAGAGCGCTATTTTTAGTCTGAATTGGCGCCGCGTTTGGTTTGGTTGCAGATTGGGTTGGCGGCGCGCATATTGATGAGGTTGAAAATAGAGGGTATGTCGGATAATTTTTCTGATTTGAAGCGCAAGGTTTATGATAGCGTCGGGCGTCAGCGTTATGTGACGGAGATGTTTGATCAGTTGGCGCCGCGTTATGACCGGTTTAATCGGTTGGTGAGTTTTTCGCAGGATGAGAAGTGGCGCTTAAAGGCGCTTGATTTGCTTGGCGAGTGCGGCAAAGGGGTGGTTTTGGATCTCGCGGCAGGCACGGGCGACTTGGCGCGTTCGGCGCTGCGAAACGGCGCGCGACATGTGCAGGTGTTTGATATTTCGTACGAAATGTTGCGACTGGCAAAGGGCAAGCTTGCGGGGGTTGCGGAGAACGGCGGCATGGTTCATTTTCAACGGGGCAGCGCGGATCAGTTGCCTTTTTCGGACGGGACGCTCGACGCGGTGGCCAGCGGTTTTGCGATGCGCAATGTTTTTCATTTTCTTGATGATGTGTTGGCCGAGATTTTTCGGGTTTTACGTCCCGGCGGTCGGTTTGCGATTCTTGAGTTGAGTCAACCGCGAAATTTCTTTTTGCGGACAGGTTTTGCTTTGCATTTAAAAACAATTATGCCGCTGATTGGAAAAATGACGGCTGGCGCTTCTTCGCCATTTTCTTATCTTGGCAATACAGCTTTAACCTTTTTGAAACCGGAAGAATTTGCGCAGCGGTTGACAGCGGCGGGTTTTTCCGAGGTTGCCTGGCAACCTTTCATGTTAGGGGGAATTTGTATTCATACCGGTTTAAAAGTTAAATAACAAACCCATTCAACCCGGAGGAACGAATGAAAAAACTATTATTTCTGATGTTTTTGCTGATGTTTGCGTGCAGCAAACCATCGCCTTTGTCGCAGGAGCAACTTGCAAAAGTTGACGCTTATCTGGCGCAGTACGCGCCGTATGAGATGGCTTATGACGCTTCTCATTTTACGGGCAATGACAAGCTTATTTTACAAAAGTTAGTGGAGGCGGCCGGTTATCTCGATACGATTTATTGGCTGCAGACTTCAAAGTATGGATTGGCTTTGCGCGATAGTCTGGCGCAGGTCAAAAACGATTCGATTGCGGAAAAATTGCTGGTTTTGATGAAACGCAACACAGGTCCTTTTGAGGCTTTAAATGACCACGCGGCTTTTATGGGCAATCAAAAACACAAACCCGGCGGCGAGTTGTATCCTAACGGATTTACGGCTGAGAATTTTGACGCTTATGTGAGCGGATTGTCGGAGGAGGAGAAGGCGGAATTCATGTATCCTTATACGGTCATTCGCGAGGATGGCGCGGGCGGCTATAAGGCTGTTCGTTATTATGAGGTTTACAAGGAGTATCTCGATCCGATTATCGCGTTGTTGAATGAGTGCGCTGATTTAACCGACAGCAAGTCTTTTGACAAGTTTCTTCGCTTGAAAGCGGAAGCGCTTAAAACGGATAACTATTTTGACGCCGACGTTGCCTGGATTGATATGCATGGCAATAAGTTTGATATTGTTTTCGGCCCATTTGAAACTTATTCCGATGGCATAAAAGGCGTAAAGGCGAAGTATGAGGCTTACATTGAAGTTGTTGATCAGGAAGCCTCGAAAAAGTTGGAAGTTTACACTCAATATTTACAACAATTGGAAGAAAATTTACCGATTCCAAAGGAATATAAGTCTTTGGTCAAGGGTTTGACCGCAAAATTTGTTGTGGTGCGTGACATTTTGCGCGCCGGTGAAGGCGCGGCCGGTTATCAGTCGGTGGCCGCCAATCTGCCGAACGATCCTGAGGTTCACCGCAAGAAGGGGACGAAGAAGACTTTTTGGAAAAATATGTTTGAGGCGCGTTTCAACGCGATTATCAAGCCGGTGAGTCATCGTTTGATCGATGAGTCGCAACTGAAGCATTTGTCAGATGAAGGATTTTTTCAGTTTGTGCTGATGCATGAAATTTGTCATGCGGTGGGTCCGCGAACCGTAAAAACCGGCGCCAAAAAAGGAATGGCCGCCAACGCCGCAATCGGCCCGAATTACAATGCGCTTGAAGAGTGTAAAGCGGATATTACAGGGCTGCATTCGCTGGTTTATCTGATGGAAAACGGCGTGGATGACAAGGCGCGCGCCATGGAGTTTTATGTCTCTTATCTCGGCAGTCTGTTTCGGTCGGTGCGTTTTGGCCTACAACAGGCGCATGGACGAGCTGCGGCAATTGAGCTTAACTTTTTGTTGGAAAATGGCGGCATTCTTTTCAACGAAGAGAGCAAACGTTGGTCAGTTGACGCCGCCAATTTTCCACAAGGTGTCAGCAAGCTTGCCGAGGAATTGCTTATACTGCTCGGCGACGGCGACAATGAGAAAGTCGAAGCCTTCTTTGCAAAATGGTTGAAAATTACGCCGCTTTTACAACAAAGTCTTGATGCTGTAAGCGATCTGCCAACGGATGTTATTCCGCAATATTCGATAAAGTGGGATTAGTGACGTAAGGCTGGAAAATCTGACAGGGTCTTCGTGCCCTGTCAGATAGATTTTTATGGCCTAGGCTCGATCGTTGTCCGCTTTCCAGTTTTTGATAGCCTTTTTGATGTCTTCCTCAGACAGATTTTCAGCAACCGCGCGTTTGCACAGTTCAACAAATTCTTCATCCGAAGCAAAGCGCAACCCAATGATTTGACGGATGGATAATTTGGGATCCATTGCTTTGCCTTCCATTATAAAGTAGCGCAGCCTTTCTTCGGCGCGAATTGCGCGATCCTGAGCTTTTAACGGGAAAAGTCTTATATACAAATAAAACAGGGTCAATAACACCGTTATTGCCACAATTAAAGAAGCGCTGTAAATGTTTCCTCCTTCCGGTATCTTGAAAAGATTAACAAAGGCTCCGATAAGGATTGCCAGTAACAATATTGCGCAAAAAAAGTGATACATCGGCACAAAGAGCCGATGATTTTGATAATTCTGAGACATGCTTCCTCCTGGTTTATATGCAAGCGCCGAATTGTCTGGTCGGCAATGATTGCATGTAATGATGAAAAATAAAATGGAACGAGCAAGGAGTAATTACATCTTCTTGCGAGAAAAGCAGGCGGGAACAGTGATTTAGCGCGCTGACATTGCTCTAAAAACATAGACGCCAGGTACGCGTATTTGTTATCGTAGACTATATGGCATTTTTGTTATTTTTTCCTTGACATTATGACTATACTATTTTATATTAACATTCATTCAATATACCCCCCCCATCCACACTTCTGATTCCGAGAGTACGCGAAACTGTCCTTACGGGGGGAGGAGATCTTTATTATACGAAATAACATTTTACTTATGGTACATCTTTAGACTGTTCTGGCCATAAATGACTCTGTTGATTTAATGCAAACCCACATCATAACTTCATTAAAGTAAATAGTTTGTATCGATTTTTATGTTTGGTTTTTTAAAATAGATTCACTATGTTATCTACTTAATAATTAAGCAGATAACAAGAAACTTTAGTGAGCACCATGTTTAAG
>Ga0316192_10000437_pt1 | contig 30432 bp, 26 predicted proteins | sample MerIslwburrow_MG_FD_204931 | JGI IMG/M metagenome (GOLD analysis project Ga0316192, IMG submission 204931) | Coastal sediment microbial communities from Maine, United States - Merrow Island worm burrow | ecosystem: Environmental > Aquatic > Marine > Coastal > Sediment | place: USA: Maine...
CGATTGACCGCGCGCAGTGGGACCAACTCAGGGCTCATGCCGGCAAGGTATTCGGCAGCTCTCTGCACTTCGCGATCGCAACGACGAATGCTGATGGCACCCCTCACGTCACTCCGATCGGATCTCTGATTCTCGGGGAGCCCGGCGAAGCCTATTTCTTCGAGGTCTTCGCCCGGCAGCTGTCGAAGAACCTGGACCGTGGCAGCGCCGTCGCCGTCCTTGGGGTGATCTCGAGCTCCAGCCTGTGGGCGCGATCCCTCATCGCCGGCCATTTCACTAGCCCACCGGCATTTCGACTTGTCGGGGTGGCCGGCGAGCGACGCACTTCGACAGCGGAAGAGAAGGCCCGATGGAGGCGAAAGCTCCGGTATCTCAAGTGGACGCGGGGCCATGATCGTCTGTTCGGCAATCTCGACTTCGTTCGCGAATTACATCTTCACGAGCTGAAACCAGTACGCTTCGGCCAGATGACCTCCCGCTTCGAGTAGCTCGGTAGATCCGAAAGTCATGCATCGCGCATTGGTCTTCTATCCCAGGGTAGATCGGGTGCTGGTCGACGGGATTCGGCGACGGCACGACCCTACAGTCGACCTCATCGAGCCGCACGTGACTGTTCTGTTGCCGGGCCTGCCTGGAGCTGGCGATGGTAGTCGGCTTCGTCGTAGTTGCCCTGTGAATCCTGGATCAGGCCGTCGTCTCCGATCAGCCAGTCCTCGTAGCCGCTGAAACGGACCCGGTTTCCGGTTCCTCCGGGACCGGTGTTGGTGCCTTCGAAAGTCCAGTGGAAGCGCACCCGACCGTCGGCTTCCTCCAGCTTGTCGAAATGGATCACATGATCTGGAAAGGCGGTCATGTACGCGCGGGCCGCCTCTGCAATGGCCTCGCGACCCACGGATGGCTCACCGCCGTTGATGGTCAGCGAACCGTCCTCGGAAAAGAATGAGGCCACACCGGCCGGATCCTGGCCGCACCAAGCCGCAGCGTAGCGTTCAGCGAAATCGTTCATCTCCAGAAGCTCCCCACCGGCAGCGATGCTGCCGGCAACCACGCAGATCAGCGCGACCGCGACAACGAGACTCGACCCGCTCACAACCAGGCTAGGTGAGAATTCCAGCCTTCGCCTGCTGCTTGGAATACCAGACCAGGAAGATCGAGATGACCCAAATGAGGACGGTCATGATCGTTCCGGTCCCTCCCATGATCTTCAGCCCATCGGACAGAATGAGCGTGTAGATCGAGCTGATGGCGAGACCAGCCAGGGAGACGGCGAACGCCAGAACCGACCACTTGCGGCGCAAGAGTAGTCCAACAGTGCCCACGAGGCCGATCCAAACTGCAATGGCCCAACCGGACACGGCCCATGCCGGGATGCCGTAGAAATACTCCAGCTGTTCTTCACTGAAGCTGCCCATGTAGGACTCGAGCTTCAGCTGGGTGGCCAGATAGTCGAACGCACCCATGAAATTCCATAGCAGGGCCAGTACGCCAACGATCCACAGGTGAACTGGTGCTTTGGGGCGAGCCCCGGTTCCAGTCGACTCGGCAGCAGTCATACCGCTCCTCCTTTTTTCTTGATTCTGAAAAGTCCTGGAAACCCTACCACGCTCGGACTCGACTCCGGGCGGCTTTGAAAGCCCCCTCGGTCTGGAGGAGGCAAGTCCCCACCTAGGATCGATCGATCGGATCCCTTAAGCCCCTACGCCCCCAAGCCCTGGTTCGCCAGGACCCAGTGATGGCGAGGGCCGGGTCCCTACGGCCGCGCGAGGTCCGCGGTCCAGCCCAGCACGAGAGTCAGGGGGTCCATCTTGGCGCCCTGTCCCTCCTCCTCGAGAACTGAAGCAACAAGGAGTCGCTGACCGTCGGCCGAAAGGTCGAAATCGAACCCGAGGGACTGGACACTGAACTCGCCGACCTTGCGGATGGGACCAATCCGAAACGTGTCGCCCGAGCCATCGACGTCTGCTACCTGCAACACGCCTGTGGGGCCCATCATGAAGAGCTCTTCATCACTCCCCCATCGCGCGTAGAGGGTGTGCTCGGTGGAGACCTGCCACTTGCGGCCCCCCTCGGGAAAGGCTGTGACATAGATCTCGTCGTGGCCAGATTCGTCACTGACGTAGGCGAGCCATCGGCCGTTGGGCGAGATCACCGGCACTCTCTGGGTGAACTCCGCGGGCTGTATCGCCATCGGCTCGCCGCCTTCGTCGAGATCGAGAGCGAACAGGTTCGACGCCCCGTCAGTGCCCCACGATTCGTAGAACAGATAGCGACCGTCGCTGCTCCAGGAAGCCGGGAACTTCTGCGTGTTGTCGTCGTAAAGCAGCTCTGCTTCGCCTCCACCTGTCACCGACTTGATGTAGAGATCCCCGGAGCCGGTTCGCTCGGAGCTGAACGCGATCCTGGTACCGTCTGGTGACCAGACCGAGATCCAGTCCTGGGCCGCATCGAAAGTGAACCGCGTCTTGAGCTGACGCTCGAGATCGACGAGCCAGAGATCCCGATTCGCGCTTCCCGCGTCCCTGATGTTGACCACCGCCGTGGTTCCATCCGGTGAGATGTTCGCCTCGGCATAAGGATCAGGTGTTCCTACCTCACCCAGCAACTGGCCCGAGCGATCGAACCACTGCAACTGAGAATCCACGTCCTCACGCGGCGTACCGGTCTGGTAGGCGAGCACTCCATTCTCGCTGGCAGAAAAGACACCCAGCAGGGCTCCCTGGTCGCCCCAGATCTCCTCGGCGATCGGGAAGGCGTCTCCCGTGAGCTCGAGTCGCTCGGCGTCGAAGGGTCGAGCCATCAAGGTGCGCTCGTAGACGTAGAGCAGGTGTCCGGCCACGAACTCGGCGTTGGAGGCGCCGGGCATCAGCTCTCGCGACTCACCCGACAGCGAGCCGATCATCACCCGACTGTTCTCGCTCTGCCCTCCAAAACCGACCCGGGCGGCGTAGAGGAAGTGCTCCCCATCCGGCAGAAAGCGCGGATGCCGGTGACTGTCCTCGCCCTTCTCAGGGTCGACCGCGGTGACATCCGCTGGCTCACCTCCAGCGGCCGACACCCTCTGTAGATTCGTCGTGTGCGACGGCGCGAACACGATGACCCCATCCTCGTTCCAGGTGCCTCCCTTGCCGTTGGCTGCGTTGCAGAGGCTCATTGCCGGCCCGCCGGCGACTTCGATCTTCTTGAGCTTGCCCTGGGCGAAGAAACCGATGTGGCGGCTGTCAGGCGACCAGAACGGGTACAAGGCTCCCTCGGTGCCAGCCAGGGGTCGAGCCTCGAGGTCGTCGAGATCACGCACCCAAAGGCGCTTACTCCTTTCCTCTTCCTGCACTCCGAAGACCAGGGTGCGCCCGTCCGGTGAGACGGCTACTGGCGCCGGGTAGTCGGTTCCAAGATCGAAATCGCCGCCAGCCGGAGCCGGGATGAAGGCGCGGGTGATCGCTGGCGGCTCCGATTGGCTGGCCCGCCAGAGAGCGAAGCCCAGTCCGGCCGCCAACAGAGCGAGCACGGCCGTGCCCACTTTCCACAGCAGGCTCGTCTTCGAAGATGCTGCCACTGCCTCGGGCTCCGTGTGCAGGCCTTCTGGATTGGCCAGCATCTCCTCGAGCTCCAACCTGGCATCGCCGATGTCGCGCAGCCGCTGCTCCTGGTCCTTCTCGAGGCAGCGGCGCAGCAGGCGAGTCACCGCTTTAGGAGTGTCGGCCGGCAGTCTCTCCCACTCTGGCTCCCGCGCCACCACTGCTGCGATCATGTCGGTAATCGTGTCGCCACCGAAAGCCTTGCGCCCGGTTAGAGTCTCGAGCAGCACGGCGCCGAAAGCCCAGATGTCGGCTCGCTTGTCGACGGGCTTGCCTCGCGCCTGCTCCGGGCTCATATAGGCGGCGGTGCCAAGAAGCACGCCAACCTCGGTCATGCCCTGGGTCAGGGTCGGCGAGCGGCTGATCAACGGCGCGCTGCCCGAGGTCTCCTCCACGTCCCAGGCCTTGGCCAGCCCGAAGTCCAGCACCTTGACGCTGCCATTCTGGGTCAGCATGACGTTGGCGGGCTTCAGGTCACGATGGATGACCCCCTTGTCGTGGGCGGCTTCCAAGGCCAGCGCCACCTGTTGTCCAACCTGAAGTGCCTTTTCGAGGCCGAGCGGCCCCCGAGCGAGCATCTCGGAGAGTGATTCCCCTTCGATGAGCTCGAGGACGAGGAAGTGAACGGAAGGGCCTAAGGGCTTAGGGGCCTGGGGGCTTGGGGGCTCCCCCTCCCCCGCCTGATCTTGTGGCTGTTCACTGCTCCGCTGCCCCACTGCCTCACTGCCTTCGACCGAATCGGGCGTCGCGTGTTCGATCGAATAGATGGCGCCGATGTTGGGGTGGTTGAGGGCGGCGAGCAGCTTGGCTTCACGCTCGAAGCGGGCCATTCGCTCCGCGTCGCCGGCCACCAACTCGGGCAGTACCTTGATCGCCACCTCTCTCCCGAGCTTGCTGTCTTCAGCACGGTAGACCTCTCCCATGCCGCCTTCACCCAGCTTGCCGGTGATCTTGAAATGCGCCAGCGTCGTTCCAATCATGCGCGACTCCTCTTGATGCGGCCGTCACCTCGACGAACCACAGTGGCGACCGGGCCTCTTGCCTCGCTATCGCGGAATTTTCCGGATTCTACTGCATACCAAGCGGGTACGAGGCAGCAAGGGTCCTCCGCCAGACCGAGCCCACCGAATCCGTCCATAGGACCAGGCCCTCATTTGGGATTGTGCGCTGCGCACCACTCGCTATTTCGAAGAACAGGTCCTGCGAAAGCGGTCCTATATCCGGCGGGAACGGTGTCGCAAAGTGATCGAAGATCCCCTGGCCAGGGCGACTCAGCTGGACGGCCGTGTGAGATACTGGGTCTGGGTGCCCGAGGCACAACACTATCTGCGCGTTGTCACACTCGAGGACGGCGTAACTGTTCACAACGCCTTCTTCGACAGGCACTTCGGCGAGGAAATCTGATGCGGCTGCACTATTACCCCGAGACTGATTCTCTCTACATCGACCTCGCCGAGCGGCCTGGTGCGCAGGTTCGAGAGGTTGCGCCGGGAGTCAACCTCGACCTCGACAGCGAAGGAGCTCTTGTCGGGATCGATATCGACCACGCAAGCCACATTGTCAATCTGTCGAGCTTGGAAACCGAAGCCTTGCCGGTCGCTCCCACTTCTGGGTCCCACTAATCCAGCACCAAGCCGAGCCTCGGTGATCTCCTCTTTTGGCTTCCAACTCTGACGCAGCCGGCAAAGGGATTCTCCCCAAGGCCCTGGCCTGAGATGCAGTACAATCTCCCAGCGCCGCCAGGAGCGACAAGTCGATGTCGGCGAGCTGAATCTCCATGATCGGCACCACCCTTTCTCACTTCAACATCACCGCCACGCTGGGTATCGGCGGGATGGGTGAGGTCTACCTTGCCGAGGACACCAAGCTCGGGCGTCGGGTGGCCTTGAAGATCCTGCCCTCGGACATGGCGGCCAATCCGGAGCGCCTCGAGCGGTTTCAGCGCGAGGCCAAGGTGGTCGCCTCGCTCAACCACCCGAACATCGTCACCATCCACTCGGTCGAAGAAGCCGATGGCCTCCAATTCCTGACCATGGAACTGGTCGAAGGGAACGATCTCGAGCGCCTGTTACCTGCCGATGGTTTTCCGCTCTCCAAGATCTTCGATATCGCGGTCCCGCTCACCGATGCACTGGCGACAGCGCACGAGAGAGGCATCGTCCATCGCGATCTCAAACCGGCCAACATCATGCTGACCAAAGAGGGGCGCGTCAAAGTCCTCGACTTCGGTCTGGCCAAGTTGGGCCTGAACAGCCCGGTTCCCCTGAGCGACCAGGATGAGACCGCGTTGGCTCCGACCTCATCGCCCCTGACCGGCGATGGCACGATCCTGGGGACCGCCCCGTACATGCCTCCCGAGCAGCTCGAAGGTCTACCGGTGGATCATCGAGCGGACATCTTCTCGGTCGGCGTATTACTCTACGAGTTGGCGACCGGTCGTCGTCCCTTCGAGGGTACCAGCTCGATCGCCCTGGCCTCGAGCATTCTTCGCGACACGCCGCCGCCGATCTCAGAGATCAAGCAGGACCTCCCTCGCCACTTCGGACGGATCATCGAAACCTGTCTGGAGAAGGATCCCGAGCGGCGGTACCAGTCGGCCAAGGAGCTCCGCAACGCCCTACAGAGTTTGCGCCGAGAGACGGAGAGCGGACTGTCCAGCAGGGTCCAGAGCGAGGTCGCGGCCCAACATCAGCCTTCGACGCCGGCACTTTCCAGGCGATCGCTGACTGCTGCTGCCATCTCCACAGCCGTTGCAATCGCACTGGTAGCCGCCTTCTTCCTCCTGCGCTCACAGGGATTTCTGGGTAGCCGAGCCGCGCCGCCGTCGCAGCCGGAAGTGAGTTCCGAGGCTCAGGTGTTGCTCGAGCAGAGCCGGAAATACTCGCAGGACGGCGCCACTCTGGCGAGGCTGCAGCTCGCCGAGCAGACGCTGCGCCGGGCCCTCGAGATCGAGCCGGACAACGCTTTTCTCCAAGCCGAGATGGCACATCTCCTGGCAGGGATGCAAGATGAGTACCCCCAGGAAGAGCGACGTACAGAAGCCCTCGAGCTCGCCGACAAGGCACTGAGCGCCAATCCCGCCCTGGAACAGGCCTGGCTGGCCAGAGGCGAGCTGAGCATGCTGGAAGGTGACGGCGAGGCAGCTGCCGAGGCGGCCCAGCACGCCATGATCATCGATCCCTCCAATGTCCGCAGCCACGTTCTGCATGGACAGGCCCTGCTCGAGCAGGGTCGTCGGGAAGAGGGCTTGAGCCAGCTGCGGCAAGCCGTCGAGATGGATGGAGGCGCCATCACAGCACGCTACTCCCTGGGCACGGCCCTCCTGCGCATGGGGGAGTTGGATGAGGCCGCCCTCGAGTTCAAGCGGGTACTCGAGTACGCACCCGGCAACGTATCGACGATGAACAACCTGGCCAACGTATACCTCTACTCCGGCCGCTACCTCGAGGCCGTACCGCTGTATCACCGCGCCTTGGAGCTACAGCCCGACGAGGTGGTCGCGACCAATCTGGGCACCGCCTACTACTATCTCGACCAAATGGAAGAGTCGCTGGCGGCCTACCTCAAGGCCGACGAGCTGGAACCCGGGTATCCGACAGTGCAGAACAACATCGGCGACGTCTACGCCAAGCTCGGCGATCCAGAGTCGGCCCGCACCTGGTACCTACAGGCGATCGAAAGCTGTGACCGCCGACTAGCGGCCGGTGGAGACCGACTCGAGTTCCAGGGAATGAAGGCGCTGTTACTGGCCAAGGTCGGCCGTTTCGAGGAGGCGATCGACGGCATCAATGGCGTCTTGGACAAGAATGTGAGCGCTCCAGACGAGCCCGAGCTCCTCTACTCTGCAGCTCAGATCTACGCCCTGGCCGGAGACCGAGAGAACATGCTCGGGCACGCCGAACGAGCCATGAAGGCCGGCTACCCCAGGGAGGAGTTCCGTCGGGCGCCAGAGTTCTCCGCCTTCCAGAGCGATCCCGAGTTCACCCAGCTGATGGTCAGCAGCTTCGACGGACCCTGAAGAATCGCGGACTCCGCCGTTGCATTACAATCGCTAGACTTGATCGGCACTACTCTTTCTCACTTCAAGATCACAGCCAAGCTGGGCGAAGGCGGCATGGGTGAGGTCTATCTCGCCGAGGACACCGAGCTGGATCGCAAAGTAGCTCTCAAGGTCCTGCCGACGGAGCCTCAGCGACCGACCAGATCTTCAGGTAGATCGTGGGGTGGGCTGAACTCGAAGGGGTCGTTGAGACCCCGGATGACCGCCGCATCCCGATTGTAGATGTCCTTCTTGAACACCACGGTGCCGTCCTCGCTCACCTCGGCGGTCCAGTAGAGCAGCATCACGGTCAGCGGCTCCGGCAGCAGGACGGTCGTGGTCTTGTTCGAAGCCAGGGTGCGCTCGATCGCGGCCTCGTCCCACTCCGGCGAAGCCTCCAGCAGGATCTCGGCGAGACGTAGAGGATCCTGCGCCCGGATACAGCCGTGACTGAAGGCCCGCGAGGCCTTGCCGAAGAGCGTCTTCGACGGAGTGTCGTGAAGATAGACCATGTAGGGGTTCGGGAACATGAACTTGACGCGCCCGAGAGCGTTGTTCGGGCCAGGCTCCTGCCGGATGGTGTAGGGAAACGGGCCGTTCAAGTCGAGGGTGTCTGGATCGATGAGCTGGCCCGAAGCGGCGACGACACTCATGTTCTCCGTTGCCAGATAGGTCGGGTCCCTTCGCACTTTGGGGAGGGTCTCTCGCCGCAGGATCCCCGGCGGCACGGTCCAGGTCGGATTGAAGACCAGGTAGGTCATCTGCGACTTGAAGATCGGCGTCGAGTGATAGGGAAGACCAACCTGCACCGGGGTGGTCCAGATCTCGGCCCCCTGGCGAAACAGGTGGAGCTCGAAGCCGGCGATATCCACGACGAGTAGATCGTCGACCAGATCGCGGAAGACCCAGCGGGCGCGCTCGAGGCTGGCCCGCAACTGGTCGACGCGGTGCTCTACGGGGACATTCAGCTCCTCCAGCGTCTGCGAGCCGACGATGCCATCGGACTCGATCCCGTGTCGCGTCTGAAAGGCGATGACCGCGGCTTCGAGAGTCTTGTCATAGCGCTCGGCCGAGTCCTCTGGGCCGGCATCGAGGTCGCCGACGGCTGCCAGTCGGCTGCGCAGCGTCGGGACCCGGGAGTCCACGACATCGAGCTCGAGAGCCGGCCCGTCTTCGACGATCGGCCAGCCACCCGCCGCCTCGATGGCCCGGTATTCGGCCAGGGCCGGGAGCAGGCGTGAGTAGTACGCTCCCTGCGGCGCCGCCTGGTCGACCGCCTGTTGGATCTCTCCCGATTTCAGCACGTCTTCGAAGAGCTTCACCGCGTCGATACCCTCGAATGTTCGACTCAGATTCCACTCTGGATCCAACTGTGTCGGATTCAGCTTGCCGAAGTGGAGGGTGAAGACGAGGCGGGCCAGGCTGTCGGTGAGCAGCAGATCCAGGTCCACCCGCACCGTTGGATCGACCGACTCCCAGTCGCCTCGCGCCAACCTGGATTCGATCGCCGCCAGGTGATAGTCACGGGGGTCGAGGCCGTGGCCGGCGGCACCGCGCACCGCGGACAGGAGCTCTTCGAGCATCTCCGATCGAGTCCATGCCAGCTGGAATTTGAGGCGCTCGTAGAGCACGGGAATCAGGCGAGTCGCCGCCAGCCGTGTGTCCCCGAAGTCGAACGCTCCCTCGACCTCGAGACGCTCGACCGCCTGGCGAAGAACTTCCTGGGAGCTGCCGAGGGAGTCGGCACCAGCGCTCGAGGCGAGAACCAACCCGAGAGCCGAAAGAACGAGCCACCGCGTCAGCCGCTTTGCACGCATCGAGAAACTCCTGCCGCTCATTCAGCGGCGATCGGGGCCAGGGTGTCAGGGGAGATCACGGCCAGAGATTATAGCCGGCAGGCTGTTTTCCGGGGCCAGCGGGCGATCCGTTGTATCGCGGGCCAAGGTTCATCATAATACCGACATCGGCTCGGCTTTCGGTATGGAGGTGGCACGATGATCCGTCGCCTTGTTGTTCTGTTCGTCTGGGCCGTTCCTCTGGTAGCCGCAGTCCTTGCTGTAACCCCTGGTCACTCCGCCAGCATTGATTTCAGGGCCTCCTACGTCAGAATCGTCGATGGCGACGATTTCTTCGGTCCTGGAATCGATCTGGTGATCGAAGACGCTACGATGAGTGGGGATGGGTCCACTGTCGTCTTCTACGGTCGTCAGTCGGACACCAACGAGAAGAAGATCTATCTGGTGGACGCGGACGGCTCGAACCTCACTGGCATCCTGCTGCCGACCGACCCCGACAATTCAGCGGAGCAGATCTTGCCGGCCGATCTCGCCATCAGCCGTGACGGCTCGAGAGCCTTCTTCGTCACTCCCTGGACTCAGCATCGCATTTACAAGGTCGAAAGCGGAACGATCAGCGAAATCTTGGATACGAACGACTGGGCGGACATCACTCCCAGCGTTGCCCGTCCTCTTGTACGCACCACATGGGACGGCCAATATGCGTACTTCAAAGAAGATCGCCAGGATATCTGGCGGGTGCACCACACCGGTGGCACGCCGTCGCTGGTGGTGGACGACGAGGCTGTGCTGCGCAACGGTGGGCTCAAGGGCTGGGCGGTGGCCACGTTCGACGTGTCCGATGACGGCAGCCAGATTGCCTTCACCCTCATGGGCTATTGGGAGCCCCCCCCAGGAGTTCTGGTGACCATTACCGACCTCTTCGCCAAGGAGGACGGTCAAGACTGTGGGCTGGGCGACCAGTGCCAATTGACCCTGGACACCAATATCGAGGACTACCCGGCGATCAGTGGCGACGGCAGCACGATTGCGTTCAACAACGGTGTCAGCTGGTTCTCGATCGACCCCGACGGCAGCGACTCGACCGAGCTCGAGCCCCGAGGGTTCAACGTCGGTGGCAACACATTGACCCTGTTGGGCGATCGGATGTTCTACTACGACACCGAGGCAGGCGGCGGCCGGCTGACCCAGACCGACGGCACCGGCGGTCTCGATCTGTTTCCCGCCTGGGACGTCAACAATATTGCGATCGCCTCTACCTGGGATCCAGTGATCAGCGACGACGGGTCGAGGGTGTGCTTCCGCCACGACCTCCTCAGCCTCTACGTCGGTGATCTGAACCCTGTCGCTCCGGTCTCACCCGCACCGATCATCCACAACATGGTGTTCGACCCGCCGTACATGCCCAATGACGATCCGGCCGCACGGGTGATCCTGACGTCGCAGGTATCCGATCCGCAGGGCTTGAGCGACGTTGAAGAGACCGCGACGGACGAGCTTCTCGAGGGCATGCTCGAGAACAACTCCAACATCCTCCCCATGTACTTCAACATCCCCGCCCACGACGATGGCGTATACCCCGATGCGGCCGCCAGCAATGGGGTGTTCTCCACCGAGGGGCAGCCTGCCGGCGGAATTCTGGACCACGATTCGGTCACCATCAGGATGGGAGCCATGGACTCGGACCGCAATGTGACGGTGGCAGACGCGCTTCTCCATGTCTCAGCGGTACCCCCTGAGGTGTTCGCGGATGGATTCGAATCTGGCGACCTGTCTCAGTGGTCGGCCGTCATCCCCTGACGCATCGCATCCTCGAGGCACTGCCGTCGACCAGGCCGAGGTATCTCCGCTCTCGAAACCATCTGAGAGGAGGGTGCCGCCGGTCTAGAAGCTGTAGATCGCGGAAATCGAGGCCGTATCGACTTGATCCGAGAAATCGATACCGAAATCGATCTGAAACCGCTTGAAGGCCAGACCGACCCCCCCGGCATAGTGCATCTCGTCGCTTCCGGGCGGCAGTAGGGCCCGGGTGAAGGGATCGTCAACCGTCGCTCTCAGCTGGTGATCGGGATCCAGCCACGCCCCGAGGCGAACCCCGATCAGCGTCGTTGAGCGATGAAATACATACTCGCCACCCAGATGGAGCTCATCGGCATCGTCGACCGTCTGGTCGTCGAGCTCGAGGCTCTCGACGATGCTCGAATACCCGATGTGATCCCACTGGAAGCTCACGGTCAGGCGATCGTCCGGGGCTCGGTACGCGAATCCCAGGCCGAAGACCGAGGGAAATTCCACCCCGACCCTCGGTGAACGAAAGATCACTTCTCCGGGCGGCACTCCGAAGTCGACCAGCGTCCCCGCCACCAACTCTGATCCAGTTTCCACTTCGGGCCCCTGTCGGTAGACGCCCCCGATATTCCAGCGCTGCGAGACACGCCACAGAAAGCCACCCGTCAGGGTCCAATCGCCGTCTTCGATCGTAGCGACAGTACTGAATATCCAGCGCTCCGGCAGGTAGGAGTTCGGCCGAAACAGGGCCTCCACGGAGTCGTCGTCCACCCCATAGGCATCGGTGACCGCGGTCAGTGAGGCGTCGAGGTAGGTCACTCCCAACCCCAGGCTGAGTGTTTCGCTGACCCGATAGGACCCGGAGAGCCCGAGGTTGACGAAATCGAAGTCGTTGGTGGTGCGCTGATCGAAGAATCTCCGCTGACAACACGATGTCCCGCCACCAAAGAGCCCCTGGGTCTCACCGAAAAACTCGAAGTTGGCCAACTGATGCCTGAAGAAGGCGATAGACCACTTGCCTTGCGGATAGGCCACTGAGAAGAACGATATCCCCGAGACCACATTCTCGGATCTCGCTGTCCTCAGTCCGACCGTGTTGTCGATCCCGAGTCCACTCGGGTCACCCTCCGCCCTACCCCCCTCGGTATACGGCGTCGAATAGCTGGTGCGTCGCCCTTCGAGTGAAATCTCCGGCCTGCCGAGCTGAACCAGACCGGCCGGGTTGGCGAACGCAGCCGTAGCATCGTCGGCCAGGCCGACGAAAGCGCCACCGAAACCCAGGCTGCGGGCACCGGGATCGGCAAAGTTGAACTGCAGGTTGACGACCGGCTGGGCCAGCTCCTGACCCTCGGCGCACACCGGCGCCAGCACCGCTGCGACTGATAGCACGACGGCAAGCACCGACTGTCGCTGGCTCCGGATCGCCATCCTTCCTATGCCTGTGGACGAGGCCCTCTTGTCATGAGTCTCCTGCTCTTTCTGCGGCCACGCAACACCCGAAAGGGTAGGAGGAAACACCACCCTGCAGATGAACTGCGCGTTCTTGTCATTTCTGCCGCGTCTAGAGGTAGAAGGAGGTAAAGACCATGAGAAAACAACTCAACCACCGAAGCATTCGGACCCTACTGTTGGCACCGATTCTCCTGGCGTTGGTCGTGGCCGGTTGCGACAACGAGATGAATATCGGACCCACCGCGCCCCAATTGCCACAATTCCCACGCACGGGGAACGCTACCTGGACCCTTCACATCTCCGGCAGCCTCGCCGCCGCGAATGGCTCGCTGTTGAACGCGACTGTTCTCTTCGATGGCCAGGAGATCGACGGCGCACGCATCCGGTGTGAAGAGGTGAAGGGATGCGCACAGTTGGAGCTTGAAGGGGTCGTCGGCACCCCCTTCCGTGGTCACCATCCGATAACCTTCCAGGTGCTGCGCCAAGCGGCAGAGAGCGATGACTATCTCGCGACTGGGATCGTTGAGGTGTCTCGAGTCGACGCGCCATCTCTCGACCCGCTCGTCATCCAACTGGAGCCCATCCGAGCCACCCTGCAAGCCGGCGAGGGCGTGACGTTCGACATTGAATTCTGGGAGTGATCGCTCACGCTCCCGACCTGACCCGGCCGACCCCCAAGGGTCGGCCGGGTTTTTTCATTCCGATCCGTGAGACTGCTTGCGACGCTGATAGTGGCGGCGGGCCTTGGCCCGGTTGCCGCAGGTCGACATGTCGCACCAGCGGCGGCGGCGGGTTCGGCTGCGGTCCACGAAGAGCCAGCTGCAGGTCTCCGAGGCGCATTCGCGAACGGATGTCACATCTTCGGAGGCAAGTAGCTCAGCCGCCGAGCGAACGACCGGCCAAAGCGGGCGGTCGAAGGCATCGGCGTGCCCTGCCCATACCCAGTCGAAGGCTCCGTCCTTTGCTCGAATCTCGAGCTGGGGAAGAGTCCTGTGCAGCTCCGAGTTCAGAAACCGGATGTCTTCGCGCTGTGGCTCCTGATCGCAGGCAAGACAACCGAAGATCCGGTAGAGGGTTTCGCGCACCTTGATCGCTCGCCTGAAGGCGCTCGTTGCCTTTCGAGAGTACTCTTCGGACAGATGCTCGAGCTCGTCGAGGGCTTCCACAGGCAGAGAACCCGCCTGACGACTGAACCTCAGCAGGTCGTCGTATCCGCCGAGATGCTCTTCGGTCGAGCGCGGCCGATCGCCAAGGGTGTTGGCGAAGTCCAGGCAGAGGGCGCCCCCGGTCATCTCGAACTCGTGACTGGTTTCCGCCATGCTCATCGAAGTCATTATAACCGATAAATACCTCTTGACAGGTTATAAGTCGACTCATTATAATCTAACCTATCTAAAACCTTAAGGAGGTTACACCATGCCCTCAGACAGCACCCCTGCCCCCATCCTAGAGACCGAGAGGATCGTCGACCAGATGGAGAGGGCCTTCGAGGGCGATGCCTGGCACGGTTGTTCGATTAGCGAGATTCTTGCCGACATCCCCGCAGAGGTCGCCGCACTCCGCCCTCAACCCGACGCTCACTCCATCTGGGAGATCGTGCTCCACACCACTGTCTGGCAACGGACCGTACGCCAGCGCCTTCAGGGACGACCCATTGCCTCGCTCCCCGACGAGGAAGACTGGCCGCGCGTCACCGACGCCTCGCCCTCCGCTTGGGCCGAAGCTGTTCGCGACTTGCGGGCCGAGTACGAGCTGCTCCGCACCGAGGCTCTGCAATGGAGCGACAGCGATCTAGGTGAAACGACCGAAGGTCAGCGGTACACTGTCTACGAGATGTTGCAGGGAGTCATCCAGCACAATCTCTACCACGCTGGACAGATCGCGATCCTCAAGAAGGCCGCCAGGGGAGAAAGCCGATGACCACCGCCGTTTGCGAGATCTGCGACGACCCTCTTCACGACGATCGGCTTCACGCCGGCCCTTTGAAGCGAGTCTGCATCGAGTGCCTGACCGAAGAGCAGCGGCAGGCCCTCCAGCACGATCTCGATGTCGCGGCACAGATTCAGGCGCACCTGCTCCCCGAGCGCAACTTCTCTTTCGGTCGCTGGCAGATCCATTACCACTACGAGCCACTCGGAGCAGTCAGTGGCGACCACATCGATCTCATCCGGCCGGGACGTACCGGCCATGCTCTTCACTTTCTCTTCGGCGACGTCTCCGGCAAGGGAGTCGCGGCATCGATTCTGATGGCAAATCTCCAGGCTCTCTTCCGCAGCCTGGTGAGCCAGGATCTGGCTCTGGCGGAGATCATGGGCCGGGCCAACAGCCTCTTCTTCCAGAGTACCGGCGCCAACTCCTTCGCCACCCTCGTGGCCGGGAGGTTGAATGGAGACGGCCTCCTCGAGATCTGTAATGCCGGACACAACCCCCCACTGCTGGTTCGCGACGGGTCGGTTTCGCCGCTGCCGGCCAAGGCCTTGCCTATCGGCATGTCGGAATACCTCCTCCTCGATTCCGAGCGTTACCATCTCGAGCCGCAGGATCTCCTCTTCCTCTATACCGACGGTATCTCCGAGGCCAGCAACGGCGCCGGTGAGGAGTACGGATCGAAGCGAATGGAAAGCTCGATCCAGGACCTGCGCGGACTGCCGGCGCGAGACGTCGTGGACTCCGTCCTCGTTGATGTGCAGGCCTTCCAGAGCGGCTCTCCCCAGATCGACGACGTCACGGCGATGGCGATTCGCTGGCGCGGCGACCCGAGCAACTGAGCTTCCTCGGCTGCGCACCTCACAGGAACTCCACCTTCTCGAAGGCACCGCCTACCGTTAGAACTGCCGATTCTCCACTCGCCAACAGGTAGTCCCTGGCACCGTGTAGAATCACCGACAATTCGTCATTGGCACCACCCATCAGCCCTCTGAAGCGGCCGGACCGGTGTGCCGGCCGTTATCGCCGACGCCTCTGTCGACCGAAGTGACCGATGATTGGAACGACTCTCTCGCATTTCAAGATCACCGCCAAGCTCGGTGAAGGCGGCATGGGCGAGGTCTATCTCGCGGAGGACACGAAGCTGGGCCGTGAGGTGGCGATCAAGGTGCTGCCTGAGGCCGTGGCTACGGATCCCGAGCGCCTCGCTCGTTTCGAGCGCGAAGCCAAGGTCCTGGCGTCGCTCAATCACCCCAATATCGCTGCGATCTATTCCTTCGAATCGGCCGAGCCCGTTGATCCCGATGCAGGGGCGCCCCTTGCGGGCGCCCGGGCGGGGACAAGCCCCGCCCCTAAGAATGCCGATGCCAATGTAGGGGAGGGCCTTGCGCCCTCCCGGGAGGGGGAGCCCTTAAGCCCCCAGGCCCCTAATCCCCTAGGCCCTGTTTCTCCAGGCCCCTACGCCCCTAAGCCCCTAAGCCCTACCATCCACTTCCTCGTCATGGAGCTGGTGGAGGGCGAAGACCTTCGAGAACGAATCGAACGGGGAGCGGTCCCGGTCGATGAAGCAATGCCGATCGGACTGCAGATCTCCCAGGCGCTCGAAGCGGCCCACGAGCGAGGCATAATCCATCGCGATCTCAAGCCCGCCAATATCAAGGTCACTCCAGGAGGCCAGGTCAAGGTGCTGGATTTCGGGCTGGCCAAGGCGCTCGATCCCAAAGCGGGGACTGGCACGGATCAAGATCCGAGCCAGTCCCCGCTTTCAATGTCGCCAACGCTGACGGCGCAGATGACTCAAGCCGGCGTGCTCTTGGGGACGGCCGCCTACATGAGTCCGGAACAAGCTGCCGGCGAGCCAGCGGACAGGCGGGCGGACATCTGGGCGTTCGGAGTCGTCATGGCCGAGATGTTGACAGGCCGTCAACAGTTCGCCGGCAAGACCGCCGCCCACGTGCTCGCGGCGGTCCTCAAAGAGGAACCCGACTGGAGTCTCTTGCCGGCCAACACACCAGCCAGGGTCCTGGACCTCCTGCAACACTGTCTTCGCAAGGAACCGACGCAACGACTGCAAGCCGTCGGCGACGCCAGAATTCTCATCGAGGACTATCTAGAAGACCCTACCCGTTTCGAACCCCCAAAGGCCGCACTCGCATCACCGCCGGCTTCCGGCTGGAAGCAGGTCCTACCCTGGGCGCTGTTCGCGTTGACGGCCGTGACCCTAGTGGCGGTCTGGTGGCTCTCGCGCTCCGAGCCGGCCGTTCCGAGTCGGGTTCTGAGGGCCACGATTCTGCCTCCCGAGGAGTCGATCTTCTATCTTTCCGGTTGGAATCCAGGCCCAGTGGCGGTGTCGCCGGACGGCACGAAGATGGCGTTCTCGATTCAGGATGAGACCGGCACGGTGCGCCTCTACGTCCAGGCTCTCGACTCAGGCACGGCAGAGCCTCTCCCGGAAACAGAAAGCGCCGCCTATCCATTCTGGTCGCCCGACTCACGCTGGCTCGGCTTCTTCACAGATGTCGACCAGACCCTGAAGAAGATTGATACCGAAGGTGGCCCTCCGATCACGGTGTGTGATGCAGAAAACGGCAAGGGAGGCACTTGGAGTCGCTACGGGGTCATCCTTTTCGCGCCCCGGGCGGATGCGCCGATTCACCGAGTTGCAGCCACTGGCGGCGAGCCCACTCCCATCACGGAGCTCGACCTGGAGATCTACAACTCCCACCGCCACCCTCGATTTCTGCCCGATGGCCAGCACTATCTTTACCTGGCGCGTGGCGCTACCGATCAACAAAGTGCGTTGATGCTGGGGTCTCTCGACGATTCCGACACTCGGGAGATCGTGAAGACCCCCACCAATGGCCAGTACTCGGCTGGCTGGTTGCTATTCACCCGCGGGAGCACCTTGATGGCGCAGCCATTCGACCCCGATCGACTCGAGCTCACGGGAGAGGCGACTCCATTGGTGGAAGGGATCTTGACAGTCTCGGGCGCTGCCCTGGGGATCTTCTCGGCCTCCGATTCCGGGCTGCTCGCCTACAACAGTGGCGAGCTCAACCCGGAAGTCGCCCTCGAATGGAGAGATCGCTCCGGCAACATCTTGAGCACGATCGGCGACCCGGCGACATTTGGGCCCATCGCGCTGTCTCCTGACGGGCAGCAGGCGATGACCGTGATTTTCGACCCCGGAGGCATTGGCAATCTCTGGCTGACCGATGTTGAAACGGGTCTGCGCAGCCGCTTCACCTTCGAGACCATGTCGAACTATGGCCTGGACTGGTCGCCAGATGGCGACCGCCTGATCTTCAGCGCGCTGCACAACAGCCGCTTCGAGATCAACCGCAAGGCTGTTGGCGGAGTCGGTGAGACGGAGATCCTGGTCGATCGAGAAGAGGACATGGTTTTGTGCAGTGTGTCCCCCGACGAACGCTCGGTATTGATCCACCAGACCCGTCCTGGAACCAGCAGGGACCTCATGGTACTGCCGATCGTAGACAGTGTTGAACCGACTGCGTTTCGACAGACGGAAGCCGACGAGCGCTGCGGTTCCTTCTCCCCAGACGGTAGGTGGATTGCCTACTCCTCCAACGAATCGGGCCGTTACGAGGTCTACGTAGCACCGTTCCCGGGGACAGGACGCCGATGGCAGGTGTCGGAGGAGGGCGGGCTATTTCCCCAATGGCGTGCCGATGGCCGCGAGATTGTCTACACGAGACAAAACGGCCAACTGATGGCGGCAGAGGTAGCCGTCGGATCGGACTCCTTGCAGCCCGGAGAGACTGAACTCCTCTTTCAAATCCATCCACCGAGACCCGATGGAACCAGCTTCGCGCTGGCCCCAGACGGAGACAAGCTCCTTGTCTGGTCCAATCAACAGCAGGACTCCGAGACCGTTGTGAATCTGATCGTCAATTGGCCCACGGAGCTCGAAAGCCCATGATCGGGACCTCCCTCTCTCACTTCCGTGTCACCGCCAAGCTCGGCGAGGGCGGTATGGGTGAGGTGTATCGAGCCGAAGACACCAAGCTCGGCCGCGAAGTCGCGATCAAGGTGCTTCCCGAGGCCGTGGCCTCCGACCCCGAGCGCCCGGTACACTTCCCCCATCCCGCCCTTCCCAAGCGTCTCGACAACACGATAGTGACCCAGGGTGCGCCCAATCACCGCGGCGCCTTCTCCTGGAGCTCCGTGAACCAGTTCTGGACCAGCTGAATGCGGTCGGGCATCAAGACTTCAATCAGGGAGTCTTGAGCCTCCCGGCTTGGCAGCGGAATCAACAGAAAGCTGCCACCCGGCGTGATGTCATAGGAACGTACAGGAAGGGTCCTGTAGTAGCGCCCCTCGAAAAGCTCCTTGGGACGAGCAGCAGTCAAGGTCCCGTTCTGCTCGTGGATTTCTACGGAGAAGAACTTGGCTCCTTCGCGGTAGAAGATCTGCCTCCCGTCCCGTGACCAGCACGGAGCCGAACCTCCTGCTACCGAAACTTGCACGGCAGACCCGGGTCCTGGGAACGGGCGAACGTAGACTTCCAGTCGGCCCGACTCATCAGACGAGTACAGCAGCCATTGCCCATCAGGAGAGAACTCAGGGTCGGTTTCGTAGAACACTGACTTCAAGAAGAGCTCAGCGGATCCATCCTTCCCCAAGATCCAGATATCGTATTCGGTATCCTGTTCCGCCTTGAGGGCCGCAAGATACTTCCCGTCGGGAGACCATGAGGTTGGCTCCCACCCCTGGCCTGCTATCAGTTGCTCCCCCAGACCCTGGCCGGAACCGAGCTTCTTGATGTAAAGACCCTGATCCTCCCCTTCCCGCGTCGCATAGGTGAACTCCCCTTCGCCTGGGCCCCACAGCGGGTAAGCACTCTTCTCGAAGGTTTCTCGCGAGAGCCCTCCCCTCTCAGTGTCGAAGAGCCAGATCGCCCAAGGTTGGTAAGAAGTCCCGAGTAGCACGAAGCGACCATCCATCGAAACGCGGGCTTTGCTGTAATCCTTCTCCTCGAGGTCCAGCTCCGTGCTGCTTCCCGCTTGATCCACCACCACGGGGGTTGTCTTGGCCTCTGGCATGACCGAACCCTCGGCAAAGGCAAGCAGACCCGTGGCGCTGACACTAAACTGGGCAGCCCCGGTATTGAGGAAAGAGGCGTTGATGAACTGAGACTGACTGACTTCTTCCAGGATGGGTACTTCTGGCCCCAGGACCTCGAGTCGAACCGGATCGAAGCGAGCCGCCACCAACTGCCCGCGACGGGCGAACACCAGGTGACCTGACTCGACGTAGCGCGCGTCCATGCCGTCATCCATCACCTTTGTGCTCTCTCCCGTGACCATCGAGTACGCAAAGATCGTGGCCGAAAACGGGAAGACACTAGGAAACGACGAATAGAGCAAGGTGTCGCTGGCTGGCAGGAAATGCGGCAGTCGATAGAAGTTGGTGGCATCAGTGTCTCTGGGAGGCTCGATGAGCAACTCGGGCGACCCTCCGAGCGCAGAGACCTGCTGAAGCGCACCTCCAAAGTCGGCGAAAACAATAGTGTTGTCGGGCCCCCAAGTGACGCCGAACCTTGCGTCGCATTCACAGATCGTTTCGGGCTCGCCGCCGGAAACCGGCACTTTGCGGAGCCGATCCGGCTCGATTGCCAGAAAGGCCAGCCACTGGCCATCCGGCGAGAAGATCGGTTGACCTGTATTCTCGGTCCCAGGAATGGGCCGAGCCTGCCATCCATCGAGATTTCGCAGAAAGATCTGGGTACGCTCCGGCCACAAGGAATCGAGTGGGATTCCGGACACAAACGCCAGGATCGAACCGTCCGGCGACAACGCGAGGCCATGACGTTGGGTATGAGTCAGTCGTTCCCCTTCGGGCAACGGGATCTCCGAGCGCACTACGGGTAAAGGTTCCGGCTCCGGCGTCGGCCTGAGAAGCCAGCCGGCAGCCAGGGCAAGCAGCACCGCTGCCCAAGGCAGGGCTCGTCGCCACAAGGGCAGCGCTTCAGCGGAAACCGCCACCTCGATCTCTGGTTCGTCGAAGACCTCCTGCAGGTCGATGCGAGCGTCGGCGATATCGCGCAGGCGTTCCTTCGGCTCCTGCACCAGGCAGTGGCGAAGGACCCTTGTCACTCCAGTCGGAAGAGTCGTGGGCAGCCACTCCCAATGCGGCTCACGAGTCAGGGTCGCCGCCAGCACATCCGAGACCGTGTCGCCCTGGAAGAGCTTCTTACCAGTCAGCATCTCCCACAGCACCACACCGAAGGCCCAGACATCGGTGCGCCGGTCGACCTCCTTGCCCCTGACTTGCTCCGGGCTCATGTAGGCGGCTGTACCCAGAATCACACCGACCCCGGTAGGTGAATATGTCAACGTTGGGGACTCACTGAGGTTCCCCGAGAAGACCGCTTCGGTGGGCTTGGCCAGGCCAAAGTCCAAGACCTTGACCTCGCCTTCCGGGGTGATCTTGATGTTGGCTGGTTTCAGATCCCGATGGATCATTCCCTTCTCGTGCGCGGCCTCGAGCCCCTCCGCGATCTGGATAGCCAAGGGCACCGCTTCACTGACGGGAATCGGCCCCCTCTCAATCCGCTCTGCCAGCGTTTCGCCTTCGATCAGTTCCAGCACCAGAAAGTGCTGGCCGTCATCCTTCTCCAGACCGTAGATAGCGCCTATATGGGGGTGGTTCAGCGCAGCCAGAACCTTGGCTTCACGTTCGAAGCGGGCGAGGCGCTCGGGATCCGTCGAGAGCTCTTCGGGCAGGACTTTGATCGCCACCTCCCGGCCCAGCACCTCGTCGTGCGCCCGGTACACTTCTCCCATGCCGCCCTTGCCAAGCGTGTCGAGAACACGATAGTGACCCAGAGTGCGCCCAACCACAGCAGCACCTCCTCTGTAATTTCAACCAGACTACAGCCTTGTATTCCGAGAGCGCGCCACCCGCAGGGGTGGGGAGCGCTCAACCGGGAGCGAGGCCCACGCAAACCCCGGCCGCCACAGGTTGTACAACCCCGGGACATCGCTGACACATTGACCTCAGGACATCGCTGACACATTGGGACAATTCCAGGCCTTGGCTTAAAGGAGGTCTGAGATGCCCTGGAAGGAGAGCGATGTAGTGAGTGAGCGGATCTCTTTTGTGGTGCGGGCTCGGCAGCCGGGCTGCGAGATGGCGACGCTATGCCGGGAGTTTGGGATCTCTCGTCAGACCGGCTACAAGTGGTTGCGCCGCTCCGAGCAGGTCGGGAGCCTGGCTGAGCTCGACGAGCACTCGCGTCGACCGTACCGAAGCCCGAATCAGACGCCCTTTGAGGTCGAACAGCGGGTCGTCGCGCTGCGTCGTCTGCATGGCTGGGGTGGACGTAAGCTGAGTCTCTTACTGGCAGCCGAGGGTATTGAGCTACCCCGCTCGACGGTAGATCGAATCCTCAAGCGACGGGGTCTAGTGCGCACGGGCGAGCGCCACCGGCCGGCGCTGCGCCGGTTTGAGCGCTCCCGGCCAATGGAGCTCGTCCAGATGGACTTCAAGGGTCCTTATCGGCTCCACGGTGGGGCCATGTGCTATCCACTGTCGGTTTTGGATGATCACAGCCGCTATGCCTTGAGCCTCGACGCCTTGCCCTCTCAACATGGCCATGAGGTAAAGCGTCGTTTGATTGCTTGCTTTGAGCACTACGGGGTACCCAAAGCGATGCTGATGGATCATGGCAATCCGTGGTGGGCCACGACGAACGGACACGGACTGACGCGCTTGAGTGTGTTTCTGATCCGTCAGGGCATTGACCTGATCTACGGTGGAATCGGGCACCCTCAGACCCAGGGCAAAGTGGAGCGCTTTCACCGGACCCTCAACGAGGCGATACGCCTCAGGCCTCAACCCCGGAGCCTCGAGGGCTTTCAGACGGCGCTAGACGCGTTTCGGCAGGTCTACAACCAGATCCGCCCCCACGAGGTCCTGGCCGATACGCCGCCGGCGCACCGCTATCGTCCGAGTCGCAAGCGTTACCTCTCACAGCCGCCGGAGTGGGAGTACCCTCCCGGCTCGGAGGTGCGCCGGCTCAGCAGCAATGGCTGCTTGTATGAGCGACAGCGCTACTATTTTGTCTGTCACTCCCTCGACGGGAAACGAGTACGATTGGAGAGGTTTGAGGAGAAGATCCTGGTCAGCTACCGCCATATGCACGTACGTGAGATCGACCTCGAGACAGGGCGGACCACCGCGGTGGTCCGCCCTGCCCGCACCCCCAAAGTGTCAGCGATGTCCTGAGGTCGAACTGTCAACCATGTCCTGAGGTCCTACACCTCTGTGCCGGCCGTCGGCGTTGTCGGTGGATTTGCCGTGGCAACTCATGCGGATCTGCTGGCGCCTGGGACGAGCGAATGTGCGCCAGGTCCTGCGCGAGGATCTCAAGACCCATATCCGCGACTACCGCACCATCCTCACCTTCATGACCCGGATGGCGAACAAGGGCTGGCTCGAGGTGGAGAAGGAGGGCAACACGAACTACTACCGGCCAGCGGTGGACGAAGGGCAAGCGCTCGAAGAGGAAATCCGTCAGTTCCTCGATCGGGTCGTCGGGCCCGAGCCCGAGAATCTGGGCCTCCTGGAGAAGATCCTGGCTGAGATCAAGAGATCTACTTGACTATTCGAGCATGTTCCGATATGTTGGCTATTGGATCTATAAGCCGACATTTAGGAACATGGCAACCAACACCGAAAAGGCCCTCGAGTATTGCAAGAGCCGGGGAGTCGTCCGAGCCAGAGACTTCGTTTCTCAGGGGATCCCTCGCGTCACTCTCACCCGCCTGGTGCGAGACGGTCGCCTCGAACGCGTGGGGCATGGCCTCTACGCGGTCCCGGGGTCGGACGTCTCCGAGAATCACGGACTTGTCGAGGCGAGCCGGCGAGTCCCCCACGGCGTGGTGTGCCTCCTCTCGGCACTTCGCTTTCACGAGCTCACTACCCAGCAGCCGTTCGAAGTCTGGATGGCGATCGATCGCAAGGCCCGGAAGCCGACACTGGACTCACAAGCGATCCGCATCGTGCGCTTTGGCAAGGATGCCCTGACCCAGGGCGTCGACGAACACGAGATCGAGGGAGTCATGATTCGCATCACGTCGCCCGCGCGTACAGTCGCGGATTGCTTCAGGTATCGAAACAAGATCGGTCTGGACGTGGCGATCGAGGCGCTGCGCGACTATCGGCGTCTGCGAACAGGGACCGTTGACGAGCTGTGGGAAGCAGCTGGTATTGCGCGTATCAAGACTGTAATTCGGCCGTACATCGAGGCCATTGCATGACGGCTTCGAAGAACCTGGCAGCGTCCATCAAGCAGCGCTTGCTCAATCTGTCTCGCGAGCGGGGCTTGGACTTCAATCTGGTTCTCACACGCTATGGTGTCGAGAGGATTCTCTACCGGCTGTCTTGCTCCGGCCATCGAGACGAGTTTGTGCTGAAGGGTGCCATGCTCTTTCACCTTTGGAGCGACGTTCCACATCGGCCGACCCGCGACGTCGATCTTCTCGGCGAGGGTTCGCCGGACGTGGGAAGAGTGGGCGACGTATTCCGTGAGATCTGCATCACGTCTGTCGACGACGACGGAATCGACTTCGACTCCGACACGATCCGAGTCGAGCAGATTCGGGACGATTCCGAGTACCACGGTGTTCGGGTGCGTATTGAGGGGTGGCTCGGAGAAGCTCGCATTCCAGTTCAGGTCGACGTGGGTTTCGGGGACGCGGTCATTCCTGCGCCGGTGACCATCGAATTCCCGGTTCTCCTGAACCAACCGAGCCCCAAACTTCGTGCCTATCGCCGAGAGACTGTCGTGGCGGAGAAACTCCAGGCCATGGTAGACCTGGGAATTGCCAATAGCAGGATGAAGGACTTCTACGATCTTCGCTATCTCGCATCCTGTTTCTCCTTCGATGGCTCGACGCTTCTGGCGGCGATCAAGTCGACCTTTCGTCGAAGGGGCGAAACCTACCCTGCGGAGATACCGATTGCCCTCACCGCGGCATTCGCGGGCGACGCGTCGAAGCAGGAGCAGTGGGTGGCCTTCATGCGGCGATCGAAGCTGGGCGAGGAGGGGCTAACACTGACTGAAGTCGTTGAGTTCCTGGCTGAATTCCTGCAACCGCCTTTGGAGGCCGTCAAAGCTGGTGACTCATTCGATTTGACTTGGCCACCAGGCGGACCGTGGCAGGAGTCAAGCTAATCTGTTAGGCAGATCCACCAGGGTGCCCGGCTCTCGCCGGTCCAGGAAATCGGTTCGGATGATTTCCTACTTCCTGCCTGCAACGGTCGCCGAAGGCAGCTCACCGAATTCGCGCCGATAGTCGGCAGCGAACTGGCCCATGTGCCAGAAACCCCACTGGTGGGCGATGTCTGAGATCTTGACCCGGGCGAGGCTCGGCGACCTCAACTGCTGCCGGACACCCTGAAGCCTGACAGCCTTCAGGTAGCGTGCCGGTGGCATCCCGAACTCCTCGAGGAAAGCGCGACGCAGAGTCCTCGGATTGGCCCCGGTTGCCTGGCAGAGCTCTTCTAAAGCTACAGGCTCATTGGCTCGCTCCGTCAAATAGTCCAGAGCCCGCTCCAGTGCCCGTCGCTTCTGGCTCGCGCGGAGACGGCCCTCGAAGCCACCCGTTGCCGCAATCTTCCACAGCAGCTGAATCGGCAGCAGGCTCTCGAGCTCCGTGTTGGAGGGCCACGCGGGAATGGTCTCGACGGTGTGACAGATCTCGCGTGCCCGGCGTCGCAAGCTGCGCATGGTGCTCGGCGACAGCTCGACGACTTCCGAATCACCCAACATCCCATCCAGAGAGGGAAGCTGCAGATAGGCCGCCGTCTCTTCGAGGAGATCCTCGGCGATCGAGACCGTGAAGATGTGAAATCCCGGTCGAGACAGGCTCTCGAGCTCGGCGGCTGATGGAAAGACCATCATTCGACTGCTGGTGATCCGCTGCCCACGCCACACGAACTCTTGCCGATCATCTCCAGGCAGCACGAAGGTCCGCATCCCCGGCGGTGGAGCGCCGTGCTGATGGAGATGGCGATTCAATCGGGCACGGCCCACCTGAACGCCTCCGAGTCCTATTTGGAGCACTTCAGCATGGAACCCGCCCGTGTCGAGTTGCTGGAAATCGAGGTTCCAGTCGCGAACCGACTCGGCGAAGGCATCGAAGTCGGCGTACTCGCCTCGCACGACAAACGGCGTCGGGTGAGCGTCGTTTGCCGCAGCTCGCTTGGCCGTTTTTTGATGTCCCATCGAACCTCGCTTCTGGATAATCCGCCCCCAGCTACAACCTACGTATCCCAGCCAAGGTTGGACGGCAATTGATTGGAGGACTCTCTATGTACGGAAAGACTATCGAAACGACGACCCTTTTGCTCATCGTTGCGCTTTCGGTGTCGACCCCTGGCGCTCATGCGCAGTGGGCGGCACCCGATAAGCAAGAACCCTCGAGCCAGGAAGACATCAAGGCGGCGCTTAGCGGTGGCGTTCCTGGTGGGCGCTGGAAGGAAGGGCTGATGTTTGAAGGCATCTCGCCGCAGCCCTGGCTCAAGAGCGCAGCCAACTGGTTCCCGAACGTCGAGAACGTCCAGCCGAACGAGATGCGTATCCACTTTATGGGTACCTCACCAATGATCCGACCCGGCCAGATGAACACTTCGATCTGGGTCATGCTCGGTAACGGCGATAACTTCGCCTTCGATGTCGGCGAGGGCTCGGTCGCGAATTACGTTGCGTCCGGAATCGCGATGAACGAAATCAAGAAGGTCTTCATCACCCACCTGCACGTCGACCATTACAACTCGCTGCCCTACATCTGGATGTTCGGTACCTGGAACGGCGGTTGGCACGAGAATCTGGAGGTCTGGGGACCTTCTGGTCGAACATCAGAGTATGGGCTCGAGACGATGATCGAGGGTATGAAGATGATGACCAATTGGCATCGCGACGCGTTCAGCGTATTTCCAGTCGGCAAGGGCTGGGACATCATCCCTCACGAGTTCGATTTCAAGGACAACGGTGGCCTGATCTACGACCGCAATGGCGTCAAGATCATTCACTGGGAACGATCGCATGCCAAGGACGGTGCTTCGGCGTACCGCCTCGACTGGAATGGTCTCTGCTTTGTCTGGACCGGTGACGGTAGGCCCAGCGAGTTGGACGAGATCTATGCGAAGGGCTGTGACGTCTATGTGACCGAGCTGCAGCAAGAGGTCGTCGAGATCAACTCTGGTGTCCAGGGCGTACCGCCCTTCCTGGCCCGGTACACCATCGACACACACCACACTCCGGCCTATGCATCGGGCTATCTCGCTAGCAGGGTACAACCGCGTCTATTCATGACCACGCACATGAGCTACGACCCGTATGTGGCCGAGGAGACCGTCGCCGAGGTGCGCGAGCACTGGAAGGGCCCGTTCCACTTCGGCGCCCCGGACGGCATTGTCGTCAACGTCACCAAAGACCAGATCTGGGTGCGCGAGGGCATCCTGCCCGACTTCCCCAATGCCAAGGCACCGCAGTTCGACTTTGGCAACGGTCAGCTAATCGTGCCGCACCCGCCGACGAGCCGCGAGGAGATTCAGAACCAGGAGATTCGCGATCAGCAGCTCGATCCGAAGCTCTACTATCCTGAGGGCTACATGCCTGAGCTCTTGGAGGACTGGCCCGTGGATGGCGATCTCGTGGTGCCCGTCGAGATTCTTCCCGAGAACCTGAAAAAGAGCATGAGCGATCGCTGGCGGCAGAAGGTGAAGAACACCGAGGCTCTCGAAGGGCAGGAGGAGAACGATTAGACGTTCAGCCTTGGTACTTCCCCATCATGGCGGGCCCTTCGGGGCCCGCTTCTTCTATTGCGCGAATCGCCTGCAGGAGATTGTCGAGCACTTCGTGCGCGCGGCGCGTGTCGTCGAGGCGGCCCGTTGCATTGGCAATAAAGTTTAGCTAGTTCAGGTTGTTGCCAATCCGGCCCAGGTGGTAGATGGCCTTCTCCTTGAGGCGACCCGGTCGCGCCCGCGGGACGCTTCCGAGGGCGAGTTCCCGAACGATGGTGGGCATCGGCTTGCGGCACTGCTCCGCACGGGCTCGAATCACCTGACGTTCTTCCGGCGACAACCGGACCCGGAGGAGGTCGATGCCGTTCGAAATCAGGGGCGATGGCACCTCGGGACTCATGCCAGGTCTTGCTCTTGAGCGCCCGCCAGGGTCGCGAAAGAGGGGGGAAAAGGGCGGAGCGGGGACGAGCCGCAATGAGACGCACGGCAAAGCCGTGTGGCTACATTGCATTGCTTGCTCTCTCGATGAACGGGACTCTTGGGAATCGTGTCCATTTCTCTAAGCCGCCGTCGCCGGCGCTGTGGGAGGTGTGGGAATCCTCTCGGGATTTCTAGCGCGGGGGATCGGGCGGTCACCTTCCACAGGGGGGGCGACTACCACTACTGGGTGAGATCTACAGGAACAACTACAGGGATGGGGTGACCGTTTATGCGTAGATTCGCCGGCCAAAGGGGGACCGTTTATGCGTAGCGAGGGGGACCGTTTATGTGTGGAGAACTGGCGGTCTTCACAGGCTGCTATCACTGCTCGAAGCACCTCTGGACATGGCACGGGGCGGACTTTAAGAGGATTCCGCCGCGCACCTGTTCGACGCGTACGGACGGGTAAAGGATGAGGACCTGGCGCAAGGCGCGCAGAAATCTCCGCTTGAAGTCCTTCCGGTCTCGGTAGTCCGCGCCGAACTGTGCCGCGAGCGCCGGCCAGGGCACACGCGTCGGCTTGCCGAGATAGCTGTTGCGGTAGGTCAGCCAGCAGTACAAATCGAGTGCCATCGGGCTTCTGAGGATTTTCAGGACCCGAAGATCGACAGGGACCGGCTTCGTGCAAACCGCCTCGAAGAACCCCGGGCTGAGGACCACCTCGGAGCGCCAGGAGACGGTCTGCTCGGGCTGGGTCGGGTTCCACCAAAGGTGCGTCTCCTTGGCGACTCGGAAACCGGCGTCGTGCCACTCGCCCTGCTCGCACTTGTCCCAGGTGAAGGCAATGGTCGCGGAGAAGAGCCGCTGCATTTGATCGCGGAGTCTGCCAATCGGACCGTGGCAGCCGCCGTGCGGGAGAAGGCCCAGATCAGCCATGAACGCCGTAAGTGAAGGTCCGAGCTTCAAGACCGGCTCCTTGGTTCGAACAGCCTCCGTCGTGACCCAGGCCATCAGGAGCCGCGGATAGCGACCGTAGGGAAGGCCCAGTAACGGGTGCGCCGAGATCGAGACCTGGAGTGAGCCGTTGGTGCGAACGAATGAGAGCGAGTCTCGCCGGCTGTGCGGCAGACCTGTCTGCACGAGCAATCGCGCCATGAAGCCCACAGCGCCGGCTTTGCGGGCCTCTTCGGCCTCAATGAGGAGTGATTCCTGGAGTAATCGGGCTTCGACGCTCTGACGGGAAATGACGGCCTCCGAGACTCAGCCAACAGCTGTTCTCAGAGACTCAAAAGCGGTCAATTCGACGATGAGCGGGTTTGAAAGGCGGTCCCTAAGGGCTCCCAAAGGAAAGGACTATGCCGGCAAGAGTGCCGGCTTTGTTCGTTTTGGTGGAGCTCCATGACCCCAGTGGGGTCTACCGGACGGTTTCGAGAGCCCGGAGAGGATCTCAAGACCCATATCCGCGACTACCTCACCATCCTCACCTTCATGACCCGGATGGCGAAATATTGCTGGATCGAGGTGGCGAAGGAGGGCAACACGACCTACCACAGGCCAACGGTGGACGAAGGCCAAGCGCTTGAGGAGGAAATCCGTCAGTTTCTCGATCAGGTCGTCGGGCCCGAGCCAGAGAATCGTGAGCTGCTGAAGAGGATCCTCGAAGGCTACTAGTTCAGGTACCCGGTGGCTCATTGGTGAAATGAGGCAGGAGAAGTCCATGTCACCAAGAGAAAGGAAATTGATTTTCCCGCAACGAGGGTATTGAGCCCGAAGAATGGTGCTGAAGGGCTGCTTGAACCCGGCTGCAGGCGCACGTGTCCCAGGCTCGCGGGGGATGGGCGCTGGTTACGCGGATTCGTCGCTCAGGGCGAGCCTGAAAGCGACTCCAGGGCAATTGGGAGGCAATCCCAAGGCCCGACCGACAGCCCGCCGAAGGCCAACGGCAGGGCAGCTGGCGAGGTTCGGCTCTCGAACTTCGACCCAACAGGGACGGCTAAGGCACGATTTCGGACCAAGCGGCGGTGTCGCCCGACTCGAAGCCGTCGCTGAAGATTAGGTCGCCACCGCCGCCGCAGGCGGTGATGTCAAAAACAGAAAAGCCGCCCAAGGCATCGGCGGCGTAGGCGTAGCTTCCGGACACTGCCACGCCCCGGAACTGGTCTCCAGTAGCAGGGTCGTAGGAGCCCACCTCGGTCGGGTTCGTCGGGTCCGACACGTCGATCACCCGTAGCCCGAGGTTAGCATCTCCGACGTAGGCATTGCTGCCAGACACCGCGACGCCCAGGGCGGTTCCCGGAGTGTTCTCGAAGCCCACCTCGGTCGGGTTCGTCGGGTCCGACACGTCGATCACCCGTAGCCCGTCACCGGCATCGGCGACGTAGGCGTAGCTGCCGGACACCGCCACGGCAACGGCGTTCCCCGGAGTGTCTTCGAAGCCCTCCTCGGTCGGGTTCGTCGGGTCCGACACGTCGATCACTCGTAGCCCGTCACGGTCGTCCGCGACGTAGGCGTAGATGCCGGACACCGCCACGTCATAGGCGTTCCCCGGAGTGATGTAGAAGCCCTCCTGGGTCGGGTTCGTCGGGTCCGACACGTCGATCACCTGTAAACCCTGACTGCTCCAAGCGACGTAGGCCAAGCTGCCGGACACCGCCACGCTCTC
>Ga0316192_10000438_pt1 | contig 30422 bp, 24 predicted proteins | sample MerIslwburrow_MG_FD_204931 | JGI IMG/M metagenome (GOLD analysis project Ga0316192, IMG submission 204931) | Coastal sediment microbial communities from Maine, United States - Merrow Island worm burrow | ecosystem: Environmental > Aquatic > Marine > Coastal > Sediment | place: USA: Maine...
CTGATTGGGGTGGTGTTGTGCCAGCCAGTGCTGGGGAAGATGACAGGCGTGGCCCCGGCATCTATTGCAGCGTCTGCCACGATATTGACAACATGCCGCGCTTCCGTTCAGGTGAAGATCTGGATGGCGACGGCCTGATTAATCTGGCTGAGACCGATGTCTGTAATGACTGCCACAGCCCCAATGGCACCTATAACGGTGTCAATACAACCAATGGTTCGGTGGGGGCCAAGGACAACTGGAATTCGGGTGGCGTCTACGATGGCAATAACAAGCTCAAGCCGGGCAAAGAAAAATGGTGTGCAGGCTGTCATGATGAAGACCCCTCGATCATTGATTACAGCCACTATGCGGTAGATCCTGCGGTTGTCACCATCAGCGGAGACAGGGCGTCAAGCCGCACGGTTGAGTCTGCAACCAGCAATTGGTTTTATGGTGCACCCAGGGTGATTGGTAATGAAACAGGACGCTATACCGATGTTGCTGTCTCTCCTGAATCCCAACCGGGCGTTACCTATCCTGAGTTTGAGCCAGGCAACTACACTGAAGGCTGGGGCTTTTATGTGACGGGGCATGGTGCACCGGCAGATAAGGAGCTGCCTGGCAGTGGTGGCCTGAAAAAAGGGCCGGGGCAGAACTGCCCTGACTGTCACATGACAGAGGCGCCGCATATTGATGGTCTGCATCGAACCTTTGTCTGCCCTCCGGGGTCATCCGGTGGCAGCTGTGATGAAAACTATAAAGCAGGTTATAGACTGATCTTTCCAATTGCACTCCCACGGAGTGCTCAAGATGTTGATACCCAGTTTGATCTCTGCTTCAGTTGTCACACTAATACCGGGCCATGGGATGATCCGGGAAATACACAAACGAATTTTAGATCTGGCAGTTACCAACTGCATAACTACCATCTGGAAGTAGCGGGTGGTGGCAGATATTGGTGGCCTGACTGGCAGAACGCGCCGTCGGGAACCAACATGATGTTCTCATGCATACAGTGCCATAACCCTCATGGCTCACGGCAATTGTCGATGACGCGTACCGGTGAGTTGGCGATATTTGATAATAAGCAGCCACGCCGCCCGATGCGGTTTTGGTATAGAAATGCCAATGACCCGGATTGGTACTGGAACAATCCCGGTCCGAGCCTGGATTCAAAACCCAGTATTACCAACACAACCCTGGCAGAAAGTACCCATCTGGTGATGTGGTCTGATGACCCGATATTATCGGGTGCGAGCTATTGCAGCCAACACTGTCATGGCAATGCCAAAATTACCTCGATTGGACGGTTGCCTGCGCCACTACCCAGCGGCAATATTGATGCAATGCTGCCAGAACTCAAATGGTCTGGCGTGAATCATTTTGAGGCTGATGGGGTATACCCTGATGCCGGGGTGAGCGGTGATAAGTTTCTATTCCGGGTCAAATACAGGGATGCCAATGATGAAGGCCCTCCTTCCATCATGCAGCTCTGGGTGGATCTGAATGACAATGGCAGTTACGAAGCCAATGAACAGATTGATATGCAGATGGCTGTGGCAGAGATCAATGACACCATTCCCTACTATCTTGGTGTTGATTATGAGGTGGCTGTACAAATAGATAGGCCAAGTGGATCTGATGGAGCTATCAATTATAGGTTTTATGCAACCTATGGTGCGGATACCGCAATAGGTGGACCAACTGTAGATGGCGTGTTTTCCCTCCTTGATAAAGCATCTACTTTGAGTTGGACAGGGGAGCCGGGTTATGAAGCTGATGGTGTCAACCCGGATCATGGTGCCAAGAGTGGCAACTATACCTTCAGGGTCAAATATACCTATGATGATGGCCACTGCCCGGCCAGTGGTACCGATAATATTCGAGTGTTTATTGATTTGGATCAGAATGGAACTTATGAAGCAGGTGAGAAATTTCCGCTTACTGAGGTTTCTGCTGGAGATACCAATTGCACAGCAGCAGGTGATGGCAAGCTTTACGCTATAAGCAGAATATTGCCAAATCTGAGCAATAATGCGGTTAGCTATAATTACAGGTTTTATGCCTATGATGGAGCCAAGGATGCTATCGGTGAGCCGGTAACTGATGGTGGTATAGTGACGGTAGCGGGTAGCTTTAACAACCCACCACTCTTGTCATGGAGTCCAAAGAGTTGTCAACCACAGGGTGCTGAACCACCTAGAGCTGCAATGAATCGGCCAATGTGGTTCAGGGTGAACTATGTTGATGATGACAATCAATGTCCCCTCGGTGGCTCTTCCAATATCCAGGTGTGGGTAGATCTTGATAACTCAGGCAGCTATACGCCAAATGAACAAATCAATCTGGATGCAGCAGATGCAGATGGCAACTGTACGACAGCCGGTGGCGGTAAGCTCTACCAAAAACAGATTACACCCACTCAGGTAGCCAGTGATATTCGTTATAGATTTTATGCTACAGATGGAATAGATAATGCTTCGGGCGAACCCGTTGATGTGGGATCTGATATTGATGTTATCAATGCCCGCTATGCTGTAATGCAGGATGGCTCACATGACGGAGTCTATAGCCACAACACCGTCACCAGTGCGTTGGGTGCAGTGGGTAGTCAGCAGGGTGAGACCATTCTGGTGCATGGTGGAACCTATCCTGAAAGGCTTTATATTACGCAGGATCAAACAACCATTGCATCAGCTTGCGGCCCTGAAGAGACTATTGTCCAGCATAGCAATAACCCGGTTGTTCATTTCTATCGTGCAGTCAACACTGTACTGGATGGATTTACAGTTACCGGTGGCTCTGGGCGAGGTGTCTTTAGTAAAAGTACAACCTATGCAGGTAATAGTTCACCTATCATTCGAAACAGCATTGTGCGTGGTAATAGCGGAGTAGGGCTGTATAACGAATGGGGGACAATGACAGTCTCAGACTCTGAGATATTTAATAATTCAGGTGGTGGAGCTGACATGTTTGGTGGTAGCACCTTTACCAATACTACCATCAGAAATAACTCCACCAGTGGCAATGGTGGCGGCATTCTTTTAAGAAGTGCAGCGACCCTTTCCAATGTCACTATCACTGACAATACCGCAAGCCAGGGTGGTGGTATATCCTGTGAAACAGATCAGTCCTATCGCGTGTTGGATGTAGACCGAGCAGTCATCAGTGGCAATAGAGCAACCAGCTATGGTGGTGGTCTTTTTATCGCCAGGTGTGATCCCACTTTTACCAATACTCTGTTGAGTAATAACAGTGCCCCGCAAGGTGGTGGTGCAGGGTTTGTTGCCTGGGGTAAGGCCTGGTTTGAAAATAGTACCATTGTAAATAACAGGGCTACCGCAGGTGACGGTGGTGCATTCCACAGCTCTGATGGCCCAGCGCAGCTAGCCAACAGTATTGTCTGGGGCAATAGAGCCACGGGCACCGGCCATATTGGTGCCTTTGTTGCCAGTGGCGTAAAGACGCTTAATATTTATAACTCCGTTATCGAAAATAACGGTGATAACGACATTAAGGATGATGGCTATTTTCATACCTCCTCCACAGTGGCGATTGTGGATACAGCAATGAATACAGACCGGGATCCAAACTTTGTGGATGCTGCCAATGGTGATTACCGTCTGCAACCACGTTCATCTGCGATTGATCATGCAGGCAATGCATCTGGCCGTGGAATACCTGCGACTGATTTGATTGGCCATAATCGTTCTGCCGGCAATCAGGATATTGGAGCCTATGAGTACCAACCGCCAACGGTAGATGTTGTTCCCGTACTGTCTTGGACAGGGGAAGCCGGTTTTGTTGAGGATGGCGTCTCCCCTGATCGCGCAGCAGGCGGTACCAATTTTGAATTCAGGGTCAATTATTACCATGCAGAAAACCGAGCACCTGCTCAGATTGAGCTGTGGATCGATGAGAATGGTGATGGCGCCTATCAGCAGACTGAAAAACATGCCATGGATAAAGTGACGGGTAGTGGGCTTGGCTTTGCTGATAACAACTACATCAATGGAGAGCGATATACAAAGCAGCTTAGACTCTCCTATCCCGGCAGTGGGGAGATGAATTACCGCTTTTATACTTCAGATGGAAGGCATCTTGCTGTTGATGCACCCACAGTGACCTCAACAGTGGCGGTCGGCAATACCGCACCGGTATTGGAGTGGCTGGGTACAGGTGACTATGCTTCGCATGGTGTCTATCCAGTGAATGGTAATACTGGCGACTCCTTTACCTTCAAGGTGAGATACAAGGATGTGGACGGCCAGGCGCCAGAGGTGCAACAGGTCTGGATAGATGAGAATGATGACCATCAATACGTACCATCAGAAAGATATGAAATGGTTAAAGAGGGAACCGGCACAGATTATGTCAATGGAGAGATCTATACGGTGATGCGCACCCTGGTATCTGCGGGTGATGACCGTTTCCGCTATCGGTTCTACTTTACGGATGGCAGCGATGTCGCCCTGGGTGCTCCGACCAATGTGGATCGGGCCAAGGCGCGTTATTCACGCTATGTGGTTGCTAGCAGTGTGCCGGTACTTGAATGGGCGGGTGAGCTTGGTTACACGGCTGATGGTGTGGAGCCAAATTCTGGATTGAACAGTGGCCTGTTTGAATTCCGGGTTGTTTATGCTGATCCGGTCAACAGAGCTCCCGAACCTATACAGGTTTGGGTGGATGCTAATGATGACGGCGGTTATGCATTCAACGAAAAGCATAACCTACTGGCGGTTGATCCTTCTGATGCCAACTATGTTGATGGTAAGGCCTATTCAAGAACCATGATGCTGACTGCTGTAGGGGATGGCGATCTAAGTTACCGTTTCTATGCTTTGAACTATTCAGCAGGAGCAATAGGTGCACCTATCGATGGCGGAAATATATCACTGGATTTTACCAAGGATGTTTCAGGTGTTGTCTACATAGACCAGGGCATTACGCCTATTGAGAATGGTTCTGTTGTGCGTCTGGTTATCAACGGCTTTACAGTGGGCACAGATTTGACTACCAATGGTGCCTACACTATCCCAGCGGTCTATTCAGAGGATGATCATATTATTGCCTGTATTGACGGTAATGTACTCAATGGCACATCAACAACAGTTTCTGATGGAGAGCCACTATCGGGTTTTGATATCTATGGTGGCATGGGTGCCATAACCTGGGAATGCGTCAGGTACAGCCAATTTTGATCTAAACAGTACACCCATGGGCCTGCTGCTTTAGTGCGGCAGGCTGCTGTTTATGTGCAATATCTTTTGCAATATAAGTTTTGTCGTAAGCCCTATATAATGTGCTCCCAATTTTTAGCAACCTCGGCTTCCCTCATGACTACAGCTCTCCCTAAAGACCGCACCACTGAACTTGAAGCGATTCTGAATGAACGCATCATGATCCTTGATGGTGCCATGGGCACTATGGTGCAGCGACATAAGCTGGAAGAGCAGGATTACCGGGGCGAGCGTTTTGCTGATTGGCCGACTGACCTTAAAGGAATGAATGACCTACTGGTGCTGACTCAGCCCAGTGTAATCCAGGGCATTCATGAACAGTACCTGGCTGCCGGTGCAGATATTGTTGAGACCAATAGCTTTGGTGCAACCCGTAGTGATCTGGTTCAGTACCAACTCTCTGACTATGCCTATGAGTTGAATGTGGCTGCAGCCCGACTGGCCAGAGAAGCAGCAGATAAGTACGCTACACCTGAAAAACCCCGTTTTGTAGCTGGCGTACTAGGTCCCACACAGAAGATGACCTCCAACGCCGTGGGTACTCAATCCATTTCTTTCGATGAGCTGCGGGAAGAGTATGCCGAAGCTGCACGTGGGCTGGTTGAGGGTGGTGCGGATATCATTCTGATCGAAACAATATTTGATACGCTCAATGCCAAGGCTGCAATCTTTGCGACCCAGCAGGTCTTTGAAGAAGATGGTATCAAACTGCCGATCATGATCTCTGGCACCATTGCCGGTGAAGATGGCCGCACTCTCTCAGGCCAGACGGCTGAAGCTTTCTACAACTCCTTGCGCCACGCCACCCCCATCTCTTTTGGACTGAATTGTGCTCTGGGGCCAGATCAGCTGCGTCAATATGTGGAGGAGATTTCACGCATTGCTGAGATGCGCGTCTCAGCACATCCCAATGCAGGCAAGCCGAATGAACTGGGTGACTACGATCTTGGCCCGGAAGATATGGCGGCAAAGATTGCAGAGTGGGCGCAGAGCGGTTTTCTAAATATTGTGGGTGGTTGCTGCGGCACCTCACCGGATCACATCAAGGCGATAGCTGCAGCGGTATCCGATATCGCACCACGCCCATTGACCAAGCAAGAACCCGCATGCCGATTGTCAGGTCAGGAACCTTGCAATATTACGGCTGACAGCCTCTTCGTAAATGTGGGTGAGCGGGCCAATGTGGCCGGTTCTGCACGGTTCAAACGCCTGATCATGGAAGAGGATTATGAGACCGCCCTCGAAATTGCCCAACAACAGGTGGAGACCGGCGCACAGATCGTCGACGTCAATATGGATGATGCCATGTTGGAGTCTGTGCCATCAATGACACGCTTCCTGAACTTGATTGAAGGTGAGCCAGAGATTGCCAAGGTTCCCATCATGATCGACTCTTCCAAGTGGGAAGTGTTGGAAGCGGGACTGAAATGCATCCAGGGCAAAGGTGTGGTGAACTCCATCTCCCTTAAAGAGGGTGATGAAAAGTTTATAGAGCAGGCCAAAATTATCCGACGCTTTGGTGCTGCAGTAGTGGTGATGGCCTTTGATGAAAAGGGCCAGGCCGATTCATGTGAACGCAAGATTGAGATCTGCACCCGTGCTTACAAAATCTTAACCGAACAGGTTGGCTTTCCGGCTGAAGATATCCTCTTCGATCCTGCCGTGCTAACTGTTGGTACCGGCATGAAAGAGCATGACCGTTATGGTCTCGATTTTATTGAAGCCACTGCGGCAATCAAACAGCAGCTGCCACATGCGCAAGTCTCTGCCGGGGTCTCCAATGTCTCTTTCGCTTTTCGCGGAAACAATCCGGTACGTGAAGCGATCCATGCGGTATTTCTCTATCACGCCATTCGGGCCGGGCTGGATATGGGTATCGTCAATGCTGGCCAGTTGGCGATCTATGATGACCTGCCGGCAGAGCTGCGTGATCTGGTTGAGGATATGGTGCTCAATCGTCGTTCAGATGCCACGGAACGACTACTGGATGTAGCCGAAAAATACCGGGGTGATGGCAGTGTTGCTGTACAGAAAGAGGATCTGGCCTGGCGCGATCAATCCGTTTCCAAACGATTGGAGCATGCATTGGTCAAGGGGCTGACAAAGTTTATCGAAGAGGATACGGCTGAAGCATTGGAAGAGTTAGGGCGCCCACTGCATGTCATTGATGGCCCCCTGATGGCGGGTATGAATCACGTGGGCAAACTCTTTGGCGAGGGCAAGATGTTCCTACCACAGGTTGTAAAATCGGCGCGGGTGATGAAAAAAGCGGTCGCCTGGTTACAGCCTTATATGGAGGAAGAGAAGCAGGGCGGGTCTCAATCAGCAGGCCGTATCTTGTTGGCAACGGTCAAAGGCGATGTGCATGACATCGGCAAAAATATTGTGGCTGTGGTGTTAGAGTGCAATAACTACGAAGTAATCGATGCAGGCGTCATGGTGCCTGCAGAAACCATCCTGCAGCAGGCGCGTGAGCTGAAGGCGGATATCATTGGTCTTTCTGGTCTGATCACTCCATCGCTGGATGAGATGGTACATATCGCCAAAGAGATGAAGCGCCAGGGCTTTGAAACACCGCTGTTAGTGGGTGGGGCCACCACCTCCAAAATTCATGCTGCAGTGAAAATCGATCCTGAATATGATGGGGCAGCAATCCATGTGATGGATGCCTCACTGGCTGTGGGTGTGGCAGGACAATTGCTTTCAGCCGCCAAGAAAGATGAGTATGTTCAATCAATCAAGGAAGATTATGCCAAAGCCCGTGAAGCACGTCTGGGCAAGAATGAGCAACGTAAATTGGTCTCACTGGAAGAGGCTCGCGCTAATGCTATGCAGACAGATTGGGCAACAGTACAGCCGGTAAAACCTGCGCAACTAGGGGTTCAGGTTTTTGATGATATCCCTCTGGCTGAGGTGGCAAAATGCATTGACTGGAGTCCATTCTTCTTCACCTGGGAGATGAAGAAGCGCTACCCTGCCATTCTGGATGACCCGGAAAAAGGGGAAGAGGCAACACGACTATTTCAAGATGCTCAGGCCATGTTGAAACAGATCATCAATGAGGGCTGGCTTCAAGCCAAGGCTGTGATTGGTCTCTTTCCTGCTGCCCGAATTGGGGCTGACGATGTAGTGGTCTATGCAGATGAAAAATGTACTGAAGTTAGTACTCACTTTCGATTTATTCGTCAGCAGATGAGTAAAAAGCAAGCTGGCGAACCTAATCTTTGCCTAGCTGATTTTATCGCCCCAAAAGATGCCGGGGTTGAGGATTATATCGGTGCCTTTGCGGTAACTGCCGGTGTTGGCATTGAACGAAAGCTGGCTGAATTTGAGGCTGATCACGATGACTATAATGGCATCATGCTCAAGGCGCTGGCCGACAGGCTGGCCGAAGCCCTGGCAGAGTGGATGCATGGGCGAGTGCGCAAAGAGTTCTGGGGATACAGTGCAGATGAGCGGCTCAGCAATGAGGAGTTGATTGCTGAAAAGTATCAGGGTATTCGTCCGGCGGCGGGTTATCCCGCCAGTCCAGAGCATACTGAGAAAGGTGCGCTGTGGGAGTTGTTGCAGGCCGAAAAAAATACAGGCATTAAATTAACAGAGAGCTATGCTATGCACCCTGGTGCCTCTGTGAGCGGACTCTATTTTGCCCATCCTCAAGCACGTTACTTCGGTACGGGTAAGATTGGCCGTGATCAGGTGGTGGATTATGCTCAGCGCAAAGGGATGGATGTAGCAGAGGCAGAGCGTTGGTTGGCGCCAGTGTTGGGATATTCAGCTTCTTAGCGCAGAATAAGAGGGGTAACAATAAATGGAATAAACTTCCTTTTGCCCTTCCCCACGGGCAAAATCGTCAATATCAGTTATTATTAGCTATATGGGCTACAAAAAAGTGGCCAGTGCAACCTCAGGAGAATGCATGCAAGTTGAAGAATTGCGCGATGTGGTAATCAAAGTACTTGAAGACATGAAAGCCAAAGATATCGTTGTAATCGATGTTAAAGGCAGAACCAGCATCACCGATATCATGGTGATCGCCAGTGGCACCTCCGACCGACACGTTAAATCCCTTGCTGAAGCTGTTGCTTTCCAGGCCAAAGCCGCTGGAGAGACCCCTTTGGGTTCAGAAGGAGTAGAGGAGGGTGAGTGGGCGTTGGTTGATCTGAATGGTGTTGTGGTTCATGTCATGCTACCTAAGGTACGTGATTTCTACCAACTGGAGCGGTTGTGGAATCTGGATATACCAGCCACTGAAACAGTCGCTGAAATCAGCTAGTACACGTTGATATAATCCAAGAAAATGAGCGCTGCTTGGCAGCGCTCATTGAGCCTGCATCGCTTACCTCATCTCCTCATGGATCGCTTTGATCGCATCTTTCAGCTTAATAACATTCTGCAAAACAGCCGCCGTCCGGTCTCGCATAAACGGCTGGAAGAGCAGTTGGAGTGTTCACGAGCCACGGTAACCCGCACAATTGAGGATCTACGGGATCGCCTCAATGCGCCGTTAGAGTACGACCGAAAGGCTAACGGCTACTTCTATAATCAACAGATTGACCAGATGTTTGAGTTGCCTGGTCTCTGGTTCAATGCTTCTGAGATTAGTGCCCTATTAGGCGTGCAGCAGTTGCTGGCAAATCTTCAGCCTGGCCTGTTGGATCACTATCTTGATCCATTACGGCAACGTATTGATACCATTTTGCAGCATGAGCATGCCAGTAGTGACAACATCATAAATCGCATTCGCATCCTGCGCATGGCAGCGCGCCCGGCGGGTGAATATTTTCAGATTGTTACCCATGCACTTGCACAGCGTAAACAGCTATCTATTGAATATTATGGGCGTGCTGATAATACGATTACGCAGCGTAAAATCTCACCACAGCGACTCATCAATTATCGGGACAACTGGTATCTTGATGCCTGGTGCCACCTGCGGGGTGCCCTGCGCAGTTTTGCTTTGGATGCCATCCAATCTGCCCAGATAGCAGCTGCCAATGCTAAAGAGGTTAGCGATGAGCAGCTGGATGAATATTACACAAGTGCCTACGGTATCTTCTCAGGCAAGGCAGATAAACAGGCTGTACTTCGCTTTGTGCCTGAGTGTGCCAGGTGGGTGTCAAATGAACAGTGGCATCCGGATCAACAGGGTTGCCATCTTGAAGATGGCAGTTATGAACTTCGTATTCCCTACTGTAATGCCAGTGAATTGATAATGGATATTCTTAAATATGGAGCAGATGTAGAGGTCATGGCGCCAAATGAATTGCGCCAACAGGTAATAGACCGGTTGCAAACAGCTTCAGCTCTGTATTGACACTCATGCGCTGATGGTGCGATGCGTTAGGTAGGGAATTCTGCTAATATCTTGCTTTTACATTTCCTCATCCTACTTTTCCCTACCAAAGAGCAGTGAAAACCTCTATTGCTTTGTTATTGATTTTATTTGCCAGCATTGCTTTTGCAGATGAGGAAAAAGCCTGTCTGTTAAAGCATTATGATGAGTATACGGATAACCGGGTTGCTTTATTTGAAAAGGTGCATGTGGTGTATAAGCAGAAGCACCCGAAGGTATATGAGGTATATGAGCCTGTGCTGACAGGACATGCGCTATTTGCAAAGATCAACCAGTATGTTTTTCACTATTTTGCAGAGAAGGATATCAGCAAACTGAAGCTGCGCCATGGTTTTATAAATGCTGTTCCAAACTGGATCGATGATGCCTGTAATGGGCGCGACTGCGTTAATGCACTATATGTAAAATTGCTGGAATATCCTGCATTTGTTGCACTTTATGAGCAATGGGATAAGGCAAGAAAGCAGTCTAAAGAATCATATAAGCAGAAAGGTATTGCTCGGGCAGGCAGCATCTATTTTAAATTATTGGGGGAGAAAGATGTGTTGCCCCATGCTATTAAAGATATGCGATATTATGGTTTGAAAGTAAATAAGCTGGTTTGTAAGTAGCACCTCCACTACTCACGAAACCAGCTTATATCTTTCGGTTGATATTTAAGCTCGCAGCTTTGAAAGTAGTCGCTCGCCAAATTCAAAGCTCACCAGTCCACTCACTATTAAACCCGTTCCCCACCAAATAGCAGGTGTGGTTATTTCGTTGTTTAACCCTGCGCCTAACAACAATGCACTAACAGGGGTGATAAGAGCAATCAGCGTCACCCGTGTTACCTCCATCGATTTTAATAGATGGTAATAGAGGGCAAACCCCAAGAGTGAGCCAATAACAGCAAGATAGACAATAGCACCTGCTGTGCGGGTCTCAATGGTTTCGGGCCATCTGTTTCCAGAGATAAACCATGCCAGTAAAAAAAGAGGCGCTGCAACAGATAGTCCACCAGTGGTCATAACAAAACCACTAACAGATGATCCAATACGCTTTATCCAAATGCCACTCGCTGAATAACAGAAAACGGAACAAAGCATGGCACTAATGCCATAGATAACATGGCTGCCCATTGCGGCGTTATTCCAAAAAATGACAACCAATCCGAAAAGACCCAGTAGAGCACCGACCCACTGTGTTAATGAGAGTGATTTTTCATTCAGCCAGAAAGGTGTCATGAGACCTGTCATAATGGGCGATAGCCCAAAGAGTACGGAGATCCAGCCAGATGGAATATATTGAGCTGCCCAGTAAACGGGCAGCATAGAAGAAAAAATCCCAAGCCCAGATGCCAGATAGCCTTTTCGGGCTTTTGCATCCCATTGTATAGGTAGTCGTAAAGCGGAGATTAGGATGAGTGCAAGAATGGCACTCAATACAATACGACTGGTAATACCAAATAAAAAACCTGGTTCATCACCACTCCACTGTATGGCAAGTGGTGTGGTTGTCCAGATAAGTATTACGCCTATATAGGCTGCCGGAACAGACATTTCTATTTCCCTCCTAATAAAAAACCACAATAAAAAAGGCCGCAGGTATTGCTACCTGCGGCCTTTTGAAAAACTACTTTAAATAGTACTAAGTCATCATATTTTCAAATAGACACGCAGGCCGAATGCTCGCCACATATGTAGGCGAGCGGCGCGTGCGACCTGTTTATTTGTAATGATGATGTTCATGGGTAGCAGCATGCGGGGCAATATCAAAAAGGTCAACTACAAATTTATACAAAATAATAAAACAGAGGATCAGGTTTTGAGCCTGTACCTTTGTTATAAATCTAAAACATTGTAAATAACAGGAGAGCAGCTCATGCCTCAAACAAATCTAATTCAGAAAATAGTGCGCAAAGTGATAATTCCTATCGCTGAAAAATGTGCTAAAGCAAGTGATCAAAAAGAACAAACTAAAGTTCGATTTCAAGAGTTTATGCTTGCGGGTTATCAGTACCATCGAGCTGATGGTGTTTGGCCATTTTTACAAACTGGAGAAGCATTGCGTCTTCAGAGAGAGCCTTATAATCGACATGATTCAAATGCGATTGCTGTGTACTTTAAAAACGATATGTTGGGCTATATTTCCCGGGGAGAGAATAGAGTATTAGCGCAGATGATGGATCATGGTGAAAGCCTGGAGGCGTCTATAACGCAGCTTTTGCCTGATTTAAAGCCATGGCGGGGTGTGAGATTTAGTGTGATTTCAGGAAGTAAAGGCCGTATTTAGCACCATAAAACATTACAAATGTAATGGTAATAGTTTAAAATTACGCCATTGCTACTATACTTCCAATCCGACTTTCAATCGATAGCTCGTGATTAAAGTAATTACAGTAGCTAATAAGGCTGCAGGTAGTGCTGCCTTATACGAGGTTATGTTGGGGATTAGGGCATGTGGATACGTGGCCCTGACATAACCAGAGGAATGAAGTACGCATGATGTGGAGGTAATGACGAATGTCAAAACAGCAAAAGGTTGAATTAATACGGACAGCTATGGGGTTGGTTTTTTTAACCCTGGCTGTATTGGTTTCTCAGTTTCTTTAGGCCAATTAAAGCAAGTAGTACCCCCTAATTTTAAAAGCCCCGCTCATGCGGGGCTTTTTGTTTGAGAAGTATGGTGTGATCAGTTTGATTATAGGGTTCGGGTCACCCTGGCCTGAATGTACCCAAGGTTGTTGCTGTATCTGTCTTCTAAGTCATTGGCAAAGAAAAACAGTTCACCTGCAGTGTTTGAGATGCAGAGATTAGCTTGGTTAGGCATATAAGTAAGCGCGCGGAAAGGTGCTTGTGGCTTCTTTCCAATGGTGCCTACCAGCTCAAACCAGTTGGCTTCAGGGCAGCGGCGCTCATCCTCCATGCAGCGTATAGGTATTTTCTGGTACCAGGGGAAATCTTGGGATTGGCGATCCCATCCTTCAGGGCTACAGGCAATGCCGCTATCAAACCATGTCTGTGCCATGTCAATATCGATTGAATACTCTTCTCCACTATTGGCATAGACATAGCTTCGGTTCATCTTTGTATTGGCATAAATGGTAATGAGCCTTGATTCGCCAGGCTCCAGTTTTTGAGGCGTTGGCGGCCCAATTTTAAGGTGCTCTGCCAAACCATTGACCTGTTGCAGGGTGCCTCCATCAGGCCGCCAAATCTCATGCGGGATCTGGTTATCTGTATGGCCTTCTAGCGTTCTTTTACTAAGTGAAACAGGCCGATAATCGCTGTTGCCATGTATGCGCTCTACCACAGTGTAATGTACCTGGGGTAGTGGAGCAGGGTTTTCGGGATCAGGCGTCTCAATGTGTACGCGTAGATCACGATGAGTTAATGTCCAATCCAGTAGTGCCGCCCTATCCTGCTGGTGGGTTTTACCTAGTGGGTTTGGGTGCATGGCAATATCATCGTATGCAAGCCCCAGTTTTTTGCAGGCATCTGTATCAAAGTCAATTTTTAAGGGTGCACGGATATCCAGGCCGAGTCCTCGGCGGGTAAATTCATCAAGAAGGTAATTAAGCGTGATATCAGAGAGGCCATCGTAACGGTAACCGCCGCCAATATCAGAGTGTGCACCAGCAAACCAGGTCTCTGTAACTCGCTGTTTATCATATGCCATTAGTGTTGGCATAAAAGCTGTTCTCTTTTCATCAAGAGAGACTATGTGCAGTGCACTGTCGACAGTATCAGCCACTGTGCAGTTCTCAAACTTCACATCAGATATTGGCTTTTCATCATCATCTAAATTTGGAAAGCCAATAGAGGCAACGGTGTCAAAGACCCCCATAAAGCGGATGCGTATGGGTGGCGTATTCGGTTTATATTTTTGAACGTTTTGATTGACTGCGGCGGCAAAACGACGGGCAATAGCGGCACCACGACTGAAGCCAAAGATAAATACTTCATCCTGTGGTTGATAATGTTTGGCCAGATCAGATGCTGCGGCATTAATAATTTTAGCGACATCCATACTGGGAAGGGCCAGTCCTGCATTAAACCACTGTAATAGTTTGTTACCGTAGGTGCCTACACCAGAATAGTAAAAGCTTTGCTGGCCAGGAATGTGCTGCTCTCCTTTTGTGACACCACCACCCAAAAGAAGGTGAAGCTTAAATATATTGCTGACGCTTCCGTCATTTAATTCCATTTTTAGGTTTTTTTTCTGCTTTGCATCTTTGGGATCGTTACAGGTCCCATCAAAACAGATGATGATTTTATTTGGCATAACAGTCTCCATTGTTTAGTCGCCCTTATTCAAAGAGCAGTGTATTCACCGCATACTTGAACAGCTTCATCATTGGTGAACAGTAATGTGAATTACATGGACAACAGCTTTTCATTGAAGCTGGGTTTATTATACGGCGCTGCGCTCTCTTTAATAAACTTCGTGTTTCAAGATGAATCAACTTGGGTGAATCGCACCTATCGCTTTAATGTGCGATTGACCAATGAAACTTGAAATCTGCCAAATGCTTTTCGCTGAATGCCTGTAATGTATTGGCTTGATATATCCGTTAGTTTCCCGGATTCATGAGAAATAAGGGGAAACCGTTGGAATGACTGCCACATAGCTCGTATAATTCACTGCTTTTTTGCTCCGGCAAAGGATTACAAGGTTCCCCTTCTGAATGTTTGAACTTTTTCATGCTCACCGTCCCGTCAGTTTTAAAGATGATCTGCTGTCAGGTTTAACCGTAGCTCTGGCGCTGGTTCCTGAGGCCATTGCCTTTGCCTTTGTTGCAGGAGTCAATCCTCTGGTTGGCCTCTATGCCGCGTTCATGGTGGGGCTGATTACGGCTTCAATTGGTGGCCGTCCAGGTATGATCTCTGGTGCTACGGGTGCCCTGGCGGTGGTGATGGTCGATCTTGTTGCCAGTCATGGTGTTGAATACCTGTTTGCTGCGGTGGTGCTGATGGGGTTGCTCCAGGTTTCAGCCGGGGTGCTGCGCCTGGGTAAGTTCATCCGTATTGTGCCGCATCCAGTAATGCTGGGCTTTGTTAATGGTCTAGCGATAGTGATCTTCCTTGCCCAACTGCAAAACTTTCAGATAGCGAGTGCTGGCAGTGACACCTCATGGATGAGTGGTAGCGCGCTTTGGTTAATGGTTGCCATGGTGGGATTGACGATGGCAATCATTCACTATCTGCCCCGCTTTACCACGGCAGTGCCTTCATCACTGGTGGCAATTGTGGTGGTTTCACTGCTGGTAATTGGCCTGAATCTGGATCTGCGCACCGTCGGTGATCTTGCCTCCATTGCCGGTGGTTTTCCTGAATTCCATATCCCCACGGTTCCGTTCAATCTGGAGACCCTCTGGGTCATCCTGCCCTATTCCATTATCTTGGCTGCTATTGGTCTGATCGAATCACTGCTGACATTGACACTGGTCGATGAGATCACTGAGACTCGTGGCCGTGGCAATAAAGAGTGTATTGGTCAGGGCGTGGCTAATACCGTGACCGGCATGTTCGGCGGCATGGGTGGTTGCGCCATGATTGGGCAGAGCATGATTAACGTAAACTCTGGTGGTCGCAGTCGGCTCTCCGGTATCACTGCCGCACTCAGTCTGCTGGTCTTCATCCTGTTTGCCTCAAGCCTGATCGAGATGATTCCGCTGGCTGCGCTGACTGGCGTAATGTTCATTGTGGTGATGGGTACCTTTGAGTGGTCCAGCTTCCGCATTATGGGCAAGATTCCGCGTTCTGATGCCTTTGTCCTGGTGCTGGTTTCTGGGGTGACCGTGGCAACTGATTTGGCCATTGCTGTAGTTGTTGGCGTGATTGTATCCGCCCTGGTCTTTGCTTGGGAGCATGCTAAACATATCAATGCAAAAACCTTTATTGCAGAGAATGGCTCCAAGGTTTATGAGCTGCATGGCCCGCTCTTTTTTGGCTCTGTGCACAGCTTTATGGAGCTATTTGATCCACGTAATGATCCGGATGATGTAGTGGTTGAATTTCAGCATTCACGGGTGGGGGATCACTCTGGACTGGAGGCGATTGATAACCTGGCTGAGCGTTATCTCAATGCTGGCAAGACGCTGCATCTTAGACACCTGAGCCCTGAATGCCGCCAGCTGTTGCATAAGGCGGGCAATCTGGTTGAGGTTAATGTGATAGAGGATCCAACCTATCACGTGGCAGTTGATGATCTGGCGTAACTGGCCTCTGAGGTAAGAGATGGCAGTGCCTTGCTTTTTGCTATTTAGAGACAGCAGTGGGTCAGACTTAATCTAAAAACAGTTTGGGGAGACTGACTATAAGCCAGCCTCCCCAAATTTTTATAAGTTCGGCCTTACTTCATGATGCAGTGTTTTGCATAATCGCCAGCTTCATTTGCACTCCAATCAGCTTTTGGCTTCTCATTCATAGCCTTGCACCATCCGTCGCTTCCCACCTCTGGCGCGCACCCCACCAATGAAAGTAACAAGAGTGGCAGACAAAGTAGTGTTGCAGTATAGCGTTTCATTATTGCAGTTCCTTTTGGTTACAAATAGAAAAAGTGCATCCAGTTACTTGCACCTGCTGTGTTTAAAAATTGTTACTTGGAATCAATAAATACATTAACAGCATCACCCAGATTAAAATAATTGCGTATCTCTTCTGGCAGGTTACTCACGCGAATACTATCAATAATTTTAAGCCCCTCCTCATGCAGGTCTAGGATATATGCTTCAGAGCAAGGGATTTCGGGATCGTAGAGCATTACTTTGGGTGATAGCAATGCATTTGGATTGATCGACATAACAACGGCTATGGTCTCATCTGATAACTTGACCACAGTTCCGGGGGGATAGACCCCCATGTTGGAAATAAACAGCGTTATCTTCTTTTTATTAAACTTATGTTTCTCTTTAGCAAAAAGAATAGAGATAGCTTCATAAGGTGAGCAGGACTTGCTGGCATCTTTTTGGTTACACAGATTGTCGTAAGCATTCACAATAGCAACAATCTGGGCAAGCTCTGAAATTTGATGTTCTCTTAACCCCTTTGGATATCCACTTCCATCAATCATCTCATGGTGCTGCTCAATGACTCTTACTGCTTCAGATGGAATAGTGCCGATCTGCTCAGCCTGACGTACACCATACTCTGGATGCATTTGAAAAAAATTTAACTCAGCCCTATTTAAGGCCTCTTTCTTTAACAGAATCTTATCTGGAATCTCGCTGTAGCCAAGATCGTGAAACAGTGCCCCTGTTCCAAGATCCTCCATCTGTTGTTTATCCAGTCCCAGTTGCTTGCCCAGCATTAATGCCAGAATGGTCACGTTGATAGCATGAAAATAGGTGCTTTCACTCTTTCCTTTCATATTAACCAGATGCATGGTGGCTTCCTGGTCTTCCATTAGAGACCCCACCATACCTGAAACCATTACCTCTGCATCCTCAACAGCAGCCTTAGGTTGTGACATGATATTACGCATCACATTTCGCAAAGTGGAGGCTGTCTCTGCATAGGCTTTTTCACACTTATTCAAGCGCACCGTCCGCTCTTTCATCTTTTTGACGCGCGCCTGCTTCGCCTCTTTTTTTGCCGCCTCTAACTCAGCCTGAGCTTCAGCCTCGAGGTCAGGATCGACGTCAGGAACGATCTCTGCTTTTTGCTCAAGAGGGAGTGGCTCTACATCACTGCGGGAAGGGTCATATTTAATCTCAGATAGCTTCAGTTTTTTTAGATCGGCCAGCTGTTTTTCATTTTTTATTTTAAAATTGCTCGACATGAATGAGTGCTGCATCCACGACAGATCCAACTGAACATACAGACCAACACAAAGCTGACTGGGTTTTATGCAGTTTTTAGACATTTTTTAGCAATCGCACATATCAATTCAACAACGCTGTCACCCTTATCTCTACATAGTAGCTCATAACAACTAATATATAGAAATTTGAGCAACTTAACCCCTGCATTACAAGATAAACCTTAGCATAAACTTTAGCGGCTGGCATTTTGTGCTTTCATTTTACATAGGTGCCTCTGTTTAATATAGATACTATATAAGTTGTGACCATGGTTTTGGGAGGTGCCGATTGAAGCGCTTGGCCAGCTGAGATTTAAAGTGCATCCAAGCGCTTTTCTTTATCTCCCCATAGCATCACTAACACTTCATCTACTATAGTTATTAAGCCTGGTGATTGCTCGCCCAGACTCATTCTCAGTGACGACAATATAATGCTATTAGGATCAAAATCTAAGCTGCCCACACCAGACAAAGTATTGCCTGGACGGGATGGTCTTATGTCAATTAGTGGTACCCACTATGTTAATGGCAACGCTATCAAGCCGCCCTTCCCAAAAGAGATGGAGCAGGCGTTGTTTGGGATGGGTTGCTTCTGGGGTGCTGAGCGTTGTTTTTGGGTAGTGAAAGGAGTCTATGCTACTGCTGTGGGTTATGTGGCAGGATATACCCCCAACCCCACTTACCAGGAAGTCTGCAGTGGTATGACGGGTCATAATGAAGCTGTGCTTGTGGTCTATGATCCTAATATCATCAGCTATGCATCACTGTTAAAGATCTTCTGGGAATCCCACAACCCCACTCAAGGAATGCGCCAAGGCAATGATACCGGTACGCAGTACCGTTCTGGCATCTACTGTCACACTCTAGAGCAACTTGAAGGTGCTGAAGAGAGTAAGGCAAGCTACCAGACAGCGCTTAAAAAATCAGGATATAACGCGATTACTACTGAGATAATAGAGGCGCCAACCTTCTATTATGCTGAGGAGTATCATCAGCAATATCTTGCAAAGAATCCGGGAGGGTACTGTGGGTTAGGAGGGGTAGGCGTAGTGCTGCATCTTTAATGATGCAGTAGCACAATGAGGGCAAGAGCAGCTATATATGCTTTTACTATGCTCTCTTAAGCCTGGGGATATCAGGCTAAGCTGTGTTGCCTTCTAGAGAAAGCCAAAAGCCCAACTAATGCGGAGCCAAACAGCCAAACGGCAGCAGGGATAGGCACTGCACTAACAACGGTGTTAATGCGCAGATTAGGATGAAGGGTATTGGAAAAATTTTCAGCTCCAAAGCCTTCCACTCCGTTAATCAGGGTAACCAAATCACCTCCCCCAATGGAGGCAGGTAATACAGAATCACGATAAAAGGCAGCTGCACCCCAGGCATCTGTACTTATATTGGTGGGGCGCCAGTTCAATACATAGTAGTCGCCCGCATTAAAGCTATAGTTGATGCTGATATCATTCCAACCGATACCTGTGCCGCCCACTACAGCGGTGCTGCTAGTCAATATAGAATTGGCTTGATTGCCATCGGTGCTGCTGAAGATGACGACGTCAAAGGACTCCTGGGTAAGGCTGCCGTAGATGCCCACTGAGTCGACGGTAAAAGATGCATCAGCCTGGAAACCGATTCCTCTGCCAGAGCCAACTGCACCAAAGTACCCTGCATAAGCACCAGAGTTCAGCTCAACATAGGCTGCATGAGTCGGCAATGCAGTAAAAACAAACAACAGAGCACCCATTAAAATCCAAATTTTTTTCATCGCAACCCGCGCCTACCGCAGTTATTCTTGACCATACGCATAGCTATCTTCGAGCAAAGATACCACTTTATTTGCATGGTTACCAAGCAAAAACAAGGCCTTTCCCTGGTTTAAGGAACGGTTATCCTGGGTAATGCAGCTGGGTGTGTATGCTGGCTATAATCAAAAACCCCGTGCAAGGAGCAGACTCCAACACGCTCAATATAAAACTATGAGTCGATAGTCCTGGCAGGCAATGGGGCCTAAGTTGAGCTTTAGGCCCGAAACATCTGGGCGAAATTACAGGGATGTGTGCGGTGGTCCAGCTGACTTTTGAGGATCTTATCCCAAGCTGTTTTACAGGCCCCACTTGAACCTGGCACGCAGAAAATGAGTGTCTGATTGGTCAGTCCGGCAATGGCCCGTGACTGGATGGCTGAAGGGCCGATCTCTTCCAATGAGATAGCACGAAATAGCTCGCCAAACCCTTCTATCGATTTTTCCAACAGGGGAGCTATCGCCTCAGGGGTGCTGTCGCGCCCGGTGATGCCTGTGCCGCCCGTGCTGATTACGGCATGCACATCAGGGTCTGCAATCCAGCGGGAGAAGGTGGCGCGCATCTCATAGATATCATCTTTTACAATGGCCTTTTCAACCACAGTGTGGCCTGCCTCTTCTGCGCGCTCTTTGAGGATGAGACCTGATTTGTCGGTCTCTTCCGTTCGGGTATCAGAGATAGTCAGCACAGCAATATTCAGCGGCACAAACCCTGATTCATTGAAATGTCCACTCATGATTTTATCCTAGGAAAGTGCAGCCATAAGCGGACTCATAGCGTGCCTTGAACTCATCTAGTTTGAACGTATGGTTCTGAGTGCCTGCCTGTTCAATCTTGATGGCTCCCATCAACCCGGCGATACGGCCTGTGATATCCCAGTTCAGATCATTCATCAAGCCATAGAGCAGCCCAGCACGGTAAGCGTCGCCGCAGCCGGTTGGGTCTTCCACTGAACTGACTGGGGCAGGAGGAATATCATAGGTTTTGTCTTTGGTGTAGATAGTGGAGCCTTTGCCACCACGGGTCACAATAACTGCCTGCACCAACTGAGCCAGTTCTTCGGCACTCTTGCCGGTACGATCCTGCATCAGTTGCCACTCGTAGTCATTGAAAGCCAACCAGTCGGCCTGTTCGGCAAAGCGCATCAGATCATCGCCATTAAACATTGGCATGCCCTGGCCGGGATCGAAGATAAAAGGTATGCCCGCTTCAACAAACTGCTCGGCATGCTCAATCATGCCTTGGCGTCCGTCAGGAGAGACCAGCCCGATGGTAGTCTCGGGCGCATCGGAGACCTTGTTCTCATGAGCATAATTCATGGCGCCCGGATGAAAGGCTGTAATCTGGTTATCATCCTGATCCGTTGTGATATAGGCCTGCGCAGTGTAGCTATTTTCAATCACTCGCAGATGATCCAGGCTCATGCCCTGCTGGCTCATCCAGTCTGCATAGGGTGAAAAATCAGTGCCGACCGTACCCATTGCTTTACCTTCACCGCCCAGCAATTGCAGGTTATAGGCAATATTACCGGCACAGCCACCAAATTCACGCCGCAGATCCGGTACCAGAAAGGAGACATTCAGGATATGCACCTGCTCAGGCAGGATGTGATTTTTGAACTTGTCATGGAACACCATGATGGTATCAAACGCGAAGGAGCCGCAGATCAGTGCTGACATTATATTTTCCTAGATTTAAGTTATATGTTTTGTGGTTAGTCGTTATCTGACTTCCAAGCCAGATCCAACTCACGTGCTGCCCGCACATCATCCAGTCTTTTGACTGGCAGATTGTAGGGTGCGCCTTTTACCTGTTCTGGGTTCTCCTCTGCCTCTTGCTTGATGCTGCAGAGAGCTTCGATAAAACCATCCAGCTCTTCACGGCTTTCAGTCTCTGTTGGTTCAATCAGCAGGCATTCCGGTACCAGTAACGGAAAGTATGTGGTCGGTGCATGGAAACCATAATCCAGCAGCCGCTTGGCAAAATCCATGGTATTCACACCAAGCTGCTTGGCCTGCTTGTGCAGGGTCAGGATAAACTCATGAGTAGCACGGCGCTCAGGATAGGCGGCATCAAACCCTGCATCTGTAAGGCGCTTCAACATGTAGTTGGCATTCAGGGTCGAGTATTCGGCCACCCGTTCCATACCCTCGCCGCCCAGCATGCGGGCATAGATGTAGGCGCGCAGCAGCACTCCCGCATTACCGGCAAAGGTTGATAGGCGACCAATACTTTCAGGACAGTCTGCCTCTGTTAGCCAGCAGTACTGCTCTCCATCATGTGCCACCATGGGTACTGGCAGATAAGGTTGCAGGCGCTTGCTTACACCGACAGGGCCTGCACCCGGTCCACCACCGCCGTGTGGGGTGGAGAAGGTTTTATGCAGATTGACATGGATAACATCAAAACCCATATCGCCCGGCCGTACCTTGCCAAGAATGGCATTGAGGTTAGCGCCATCGTAATAGAGCAGGCCCCCCGCCTCATGCACCAGACTGGCGATCTCTTCGATCTTGCGATCAAACACACCCAGGGTAGAGGGGTTGGTCAGCATGATGCCTGCGGTCTGTGGGCCGACCACCTTACGTAGCTCATCGACATCCACATCACCATCCGGCCCGCTGGGGATCTCACGTACCTTATAGCCGCACATCACTGCTGAAGCCGGGTTGGTGCCGTGGGCCGCATCGGGCACCAGAATCTCGGTACGCGCCGTATCGCCTTTGGCGTTGTGGTAAGCGCGAATCATCGCCACCCCGGCAAATTCACCCTGAGCACCTGCTGCAGGGCTGAGTGAGACCGCCTGCATGCCGGTGACCTCCTTCAGCATCTCTTGTAACTCGTACATGCAAGCCATAAAGCCCTGACTATGATCGGCTGGGGCCTCCGGGTGACGCGCCAAAAACTTGGGCAGCATGGCCAGAGAGTTGCACCCCCTGGGGTTGTATTTCATGGTGCATGAGCCCAGTGGGTAGAACTGGGTATCGATAGAGAAGTTCAGCTGTGACAGGCGCGTATAGTGGCGCACCGCCTGCATCTCTGAGACCTCTGGCAGATCGGCCCGCTGTTTGCGGCGGAAAGCTTCTGGGATGTCGGAGAGATCGCCTTTCTCTATCGGAGCCTGGGCAGCTGCACGTCGACCGGTGCGGGATTGCTGGTAAATCAACATGTCAAAATCATCTTTAGTTTTTGCTGGAAATCGTCCATCTCTGCCTCTACCCGCTTTTCAGTAGCACAGACCAGAATGGCATCGCCCAATTCTGGGTAGTCACGACTCAGATCCAGCCCACCCAAAACATCCATCGCAGAGAGTTGATCCAACACTCCATCCGCAGAGATAGGGAGGCGCAGCACCTGCTCATGAAAAACCGGGCGATTGAAGAGCGGCTCAACACCCTCAATCGAAGTCAGTTTTTGCGTCAGCTTTTGGGTATTGGCATGGCAGGCCGCTGCAACCCGTTCCAGGCCATCACTGCCCAGCAATGCCATATGAATGGTTGCTGCTGTGGCCATCAACCCCTGATTGGTGCAGATATTGGAAGTCGCCTTGGAGCGGCGAATATGCTGCTCGCGTGCCTGCAATGTCAAGGTGTAGCCCACTTTGCCTTCAAGGTCGCGCGTACAACCCGCAATGCGCCCCGGCATCTGCCGAACCAGCAGTTGCTTACAGCACATGAAACCAAAATATGGCCCACCGGATGAGAGTGGTGCCCCCAGTGGCTGCCCCTCGCCGCAGCAGATATCCGCGCCTTGCTCACCCCACTCTCCAGGTGGGTTGAGCACAGCTAATGCCACCGGATTGACCACGGCAATAGCCAGCGCCTTGTTGGCATGCGCCCAATTGGTGAGTGCATCCACCTCTTCCAATACACCAAAGTAGTTGGGCTGAGGGATGACCAGTGCTGCGATATCCTGCCCATCAAATGCGGTCAGAGTTGCAGGATCTGTATGCCCGCCTGTCGGATCAAATGGCAGTTCCACCAGTTCGATACCCTGGCTCTCAACCATAGCCTGTACCACACGGCGATAGGCTGGATGCAGACTGCGTGGCATCAATATCCTGCGTGATTTGGATTTTCGATTGGCTCGCACTGCCATCAGTACTGCTTCAGCCAGTGCGGTGGCACCATCATAGAGCGATGCATTAGAGACATCCATGCCGGTCAATGCGACCATCATGGATTGGAACTCATACAGCACCTGCAAGGTGCCTTGGCTGGCTTCAGCCTGATAAGGGGTATAGGCGGTATAAAATTCACCACGGCTGGCAAGTTGCCATACAGCAGCAGGTATGTGGTGGTCGTAGGCGCCAGCACCTATAAAACAGACGGGCTGCCCATCCTGATCGGCGCGGGCGGACATCAGTCCGGCCACCTCCATCTCAGACATGGCTTGTGGCAGTTTCTTCAGCTTGCCGCAGCGAAGGGCAGCGGGTATCTCATCGAAGAGTGCTTCAATATCTGGTGCACCAATGGTGGCCAGCATCTCGCGAACATCGTCTTCGGTATGGGGTATAAAGGGCATAAAAGATTTCGCTATCTGTATCAGGCGTCAGCAGCTGCTCGGTAACCATCTGCATCCAGCAGATTATCCAGTTCGGCCTCATTTGCCAGGCGGATCTTGAATAGCCAGCCATCACCATAGGGATCATCATTAACCAATTCGGGTGAATCCATCAGCGCCTCATTGATCTCAGCCACCTCACCGCTAACCGGGCTGTAGACATCTGATGCAGCCTTGACTGATTCGACAACAGCACACTCGCCCTTCAGCTCAAGCGCCTGCCCAACTTCCGGCAACTCAACAAAGACCAGATCACCCAGTTGATCCTGTGCATGATCGGTAATACCGATGGTGACCACGCCGTCATCCACACTGCTGACCCACTCATGGCTGCTGCAATATTTTAATTCGTTTGGAACTTCACTCATGATTTATCCCCCTCTAAATTAATACAAGCCTTACCCTTACGTGCAAACGGCGGCTGTACCACCTTTGCAGGCACCTGCTTACCTCGGATCTCTACTGTGCAGCTTTCACCCATATTTGGTTCTACCCGCGCCAATGCAATAGAACGCTGTAAGGTGGGTGCAAAACCACCGGATGTTATTTCACCAATCTCTACACCATCAGAAAACAGTTTCTGATGGTTGCGTAACACTCCGCGACCTTCCAGCAGTAATCCAATAAAGCGCTTATTGTCGGTGGCGTTGCGCTTTGCTTCAAGTGCCTTGCGACCAATAAAATTGCGTGTCTCAGGTTCCCAGGCCAGCGTCCAGTTAAGACCGGCTTCTAGTGGAGAACACTCTTCATCCATATCTGAGCCGTAGAGATTCATCCCTGCCTCAAGGCGTAGTGTATCTCTTGCCCCAAGACCGCAAGGTGCAACACCTGCATCAGTCAGTGCCTGCCATAAAACAGGAGCCTCGGCTTCGGGCAGCATAATCTCAAAACCATCTTCGCCGGTATAACCAGTGCGTGCCACACACCAGTCATCTACAGTAGCTGCGTGAAATACCGATAGCTCAGCCGCCGCTTCTGCCAACTCAGATGAAAACAACGGTAGTGTTTTGTCTCGTGCCTGTGGCCCCTGCACGGCGATCATAGCCAGATCACGTCGTGGTGTAATTGTTACGTCGAAAGACGCTGCCTGCTGTTGGATCCAGGCCAGATCCTTATCTGCACAGCCAGCGTTGACCACCATACGGAATGCGTCATCCTGAAAATAGTAGACAATCAGGTCATCAATCACGCCACCCTGTTCATTCAGCATGCAGCTGTAGAGTGCTTTGCCCGAAGCCTTGAGGCGAGCCACATCATTGGCCAACAGATATTGCAGAAAAGAGCGGGTACGCTCACCGGCAAGATCTATTACCAGCATATGTGAGACATCAAACATGCCTGCAGTCTGGCGCACAGCATGATGCTCCTCCATCTGCGAACCGTAGTGCACTGGCATATCCCAGCCGGCAAAAGAGACCATGCGCCCACCCAAGGCTCGATGCTGGTCATTCAATACTGTCTTCATTGTCATTTACGTGATTTTCCCATCAGTGATTCAATCTCTTCAACTGTTTTGGGTGCATCTTTGGTCAATACATCCGGGCCATCTTTGGTCACCAATACATCATCTTCAATGCGAATACCGATGTTGCGCCATTTGGCTGCAACACCCCGAGTGCCTTTTGGAATATAGATGCCCGGTTCTACCGTCAATACCATGCCTGGTTCGAGTTGCCGCCACTCGCCATCAATCTTGTAGTCACCCACGTCATGTACATCCATGCCTAGCCAATGGCCGGTGCTGTGTACGTAGTATTTGCCGTAGGCCTTTTCTTTAATCAGTTTAGGCACGGAGCCTTTCAGAAGACCCAACTCAACCAGCCCCTTGGTGACTACTTTAACTGCTGCCTGATGTGGATCATCCCAATGATTGCCAGGCTTTGCTTGTGCAATGGCTGCCTCTTGTGCGGCCAACACCAGTTCATAAATTTCACGCTGTGCTTCACTAAAGATGCCGTTTACTGGAAAGGTACGAGTGATATCAGAGGCATAGTAATCATACTCACAGCCAGCATCAATCAATACCAGATCACCATCTTTCAGTTCATCTTTGTTATCAATGTAGTGCAGAACACAGCCATTACCACCACCGCCAACGATAGCTGGATAAGCCTGGAATCGTGCGCCCAAATGTGCGCATTCATGGATAATTTCAGCTTCTAATTGATACTCCATCATGCCTGGCTTGCAGGCACGCATTGCCCGTTGGTGGGCTTTGGCAGAGATTTTGGCAGCTGTGCGCATTGCCTTAATCTCAGAGCGGCTTTTGTAGAGCCGCATATCATGCAGATAGTGGTCTATCGCCACAAATTCCAATGGGCCATGCAGACCGGAACGTGAGGCATTGCGCAGTTCATTAACCCACTCACCCAGTTGCTTATCCAACTCAGGGTTGCAGCCCATGGCATAGAAGACTCGCTCACACTGTTCTAGCATGCGGGGCAGGATGTCGTTTAGATCACCAATTGGAAAAGAGTCATCTGCTCCGTACTGTTCACAAGCGCCTTCCTGACCTGCACGTGCGCCATCCCACATCTCTTTCTTTTTATCGCTCTCACGGCAGAAGAGGACATACTCTGCCTGCTTGCGGCCGGGGATTAATACCGCCACCGCTTCAGGTTCGGGAAAACCGGTGAGGTAATAAAAATCACTGTCTGAGCGATAATGGTAATCAACATCGCGATTACGCACTGCGATAGGGGCTGATGGCAGTATGGCAATACTGTTTGGCCCCATCATGCGCATCAGCTGCCGACGGCGGCGTTTAAACTCTGCTGAGGTCATTAATGGGCTTCCCGTTGTATAGCGAGGTCGGTATAGATGGTCATAACAACGACCCGCAAAAACTCTTGCAACTCAACAAATGCCGCCTCATTCTCATCACTCTCTTCAACTAACTCAGTGTCCATGCGAGTGATTTCTGTCAGATCCCTTAACGCCTCCTGCCCCAGGTCGGATAATTTTTTTTCAATGCTTTTTGCTGACAGCCCCAGTCCATACAAAAATCCCTGACACCAGCTGCTCAGCGCCTGACTGCGCTCAGAGATTGAGCATTTGTCGTGTGGCAGTAGCGGTTCAAAACCAAATTCCTGGTCATTCATGGCTTCGTTAGTTCTGGAATAGATCTTATCCAGAACTGTTTGCAGCTTTTTAAGTGAGGCTGATGGCAGATCCTCATCCAGCAGCTCATTGAGCCATATACCTCGTGCATCTCCTTTTGAATGACACAGCAGTCCACATAGTAATCCCTGCGTTTCAGCGGGGTTTAGGTCTACTTTTGCCGCACCAAGTTGTCGTTCAATGGTTTCAAAATCAGGCATATCGGGGTGTAATTCAGGTCTTAGTGGAAAATGCCCATCACCTGTAGAGGCTCAGGAATAACTTACATCCTGTCAGGATGCGCATATAATGATAACACTCATCTAAACCGTTGACCCACTGCTAAGGGTAGGGATCAAAACTAATTCACATTTCTGCTCACCAATCTATCTCGGCCAGCTGCGTTGCAACAACTTGAAAGATATTGATATTACTGCGTTGTTGCGTTTTGCCGGACGAACACCTTGGTGCTCAAAAATGCAAATTAATTTTGACGCCTACCCTTGGAGCGCTCTATATTTGGCCTATGAATAAAATAACAGACAGCAATACCATGGAGTTCGATCTGAAAAAACTCGAAGTCCGTGTAGAGGAACTCATACGAGCCTGTGCACAGCTCAAGGATGAAAACAGCTCACTACGCTCTCAGCAAGATAGCCTGGTTGCTGAGCGCGCAGATCTTATTGAAAAAACAGAACTTGCAAAAACCAGGGTTGAGGCCATTATTACCCGCCTCAAATCCATGGAAGATGAATCATGAAGCAAGATTCCATGCCAGTTATCGTGCATATCCTTGATAAAGACTATCGGGTCTCCTGCGAGCCAGGCGATAAAGAGTCTTTGCTGGAGTCTGTTAAGTTTCTGGACGAAAAGATGCGGGAGATTCGCAGCAGTGGCAAAGTTATCGGTACAGACCGCATTGCAGTTATGGCTGCACTGAACCTTGCCCATGAGCTTTTAGGCCAGCAAACACAAAAAGAGAGCAGTAGCCAAAATGCAGGCAAGCGTATTAAAGCCCTGCAAAATAAAATTGAAATTGCATTAAATTCTACAAATCAACTAGAACTTTGAGCCATTAGGGTATAGCCTTATACCTATGGTGTCCCCTGCAGTGCCCGTTAGTGGCCGGGTATTTTCTTGAGCCTAATTGATGCCCAGGGATCGAATTTGTAGCGCTGTTGTGCATGTCCTCCTCGAGTGGAAAGCCTGATGCGCTCTCAGTGATCCCACTTGAACCTACAGGTTCAAGAACAATGGTTCGCAACGACACAGGTGGGGGACACCGCTTTTCTTGCACCACTTCTAACTCATGCACAACCTAAAACAACTGCGTCAACAAATCCGCGCACAACGCCGGGCGCTATCCACTCAGCAGCAAAAATCACACAGCCAATGTGCCGCAAAACAGCTCATCAGCTCAGCACTGTTTTTACGTAGCCGGCGTATAGCCTTCTATCTCAGTGCTGATGGAGAAATAGATTTAACCCCTATCCTTGATCGTGCTCATAAAATGGGTAAGGAATGTTTCCTGCCCGTAATACACAAAGGCCCAAAATACACCCTTTGGTTTTGCAAATATCAGCCCGGCGACAGACTCATACCAAATCGTTTCGGTATAAATGAACCTGATTACCATAAACATCCACCTGTAAAACCGTGGGGACTGGATCTTATCCTCATGCCGCTTGTGGCCTTTGATGCTGAGTGCAATCGTTTAGGCATGGGTGGTGGCTACTATGATCGCACGCTAAATTTTTTGCACGCACGCAACCGATGGCGGTCACCTTGTTTGATTGGTGTGGCGCATGATTGCCAAAAAGTAGATAAATTACCTGTGCAAAGCTGGGATATTCCGTTACAGGGTGTTGTCACTGAAAGCTCGTTTTACAGATAGGGCTATCCATATACTGGGGCAGTCAGGTAACACGCCCTAACATCCGTTTGTTTCCGATAAGTCGTGCCCAGTTTTTTCCCACCACAAACCAGTGGATATAGGCTGCTTCAATCAGTAATTTCCACAGCGTTACAGTATTGATAATCAATACGGGTTCCGCAGCACAGAGGGTATGCTTGATCTTCAAACTGTTGGCAATCAACTGGCAGCGAGCTAAATGGTAGCGGTTGGAGATTAGAGCCACCCGATCAATCTGCTCTCTTTGCAGCATTTGCCGTGCATTTTGTAGATTATCCAGTGTGTTCTTTGACTGCTCTTCAAGACGGATATTGCTCTGTTCAGGCAGCCCATGCTGTTGGAGATAGAGGAGGCCGGATGCTGCTTCACTTGGATCACCTGCGGATGTAATACCGCCTAGCAGCAATACCAAATGTTTAGGTTGTTCATAAATAAGCTGTAAGGCTTTTTCCAGACGCAGTCGATATTCATCGTCGACCGATCCATTCACAAGTTTTTTGCCAAAGACAAAGCAGCTACTACAGGAATCAGTGCGGCATGAGCTATTACGTGCAGTTCGCAGAACGTGAAGATAGGTAAGAAAGAGGGGGATTGCAGCTGTTATGGCAATAACCAGGAGGGACAATAGCAGTGTCCAAAGGCCATCCCAATCAATGTCAGCCTGCTCAGGATCAAAACGCATGGGTCAT
>Ga0316192_10000439_pt1 | contig 30328 bp, 20 predicted proteins | sample MerIslwburrow_MG_FD_204931 | JGI IMG/M metagenome (GOLD analysis project Ga0316192, IMG submission 204931) | Coastal sediment microbial communities from Maine, United States - Merrow Island worm burrow | ecosystem: Environmental > Aquatic > Marine > Coastal > Sediment | place: USA: Maine...
ATGCCGGTCGGAGAACCCTGAACGTTGCCGCTGATTGTGAAGGGTGTCGAGTAGCTCCAGTGCCGGCCTTCGACAGAGACTTCGGGTTCAGCCAGCTGCACCAGGCCAGCGGGATTCGCGAAAGCTGCCGTGGCATCGTCGGCCAGCGCCAAGAAGGCTCCGCCGAGACCCAAACTCCGGGCTCCGGGATTGGCCAGGCTGAAGTGTGGCGTGAAGATGAGCTGGGCGAATTCGTTGGCTCTGACCGCCGGGGCAGAGCAAATCACCAACGCAACCAAGAGCAGGGCCTTCAGCCCTCGAGGGGTTCTCAGCGATCTGGGATAGTCGACTGGGGCTCGGCTTCCCGCGGCAGGTCTCAACCCTTCCGATAGCTCTGTCATGGCTGCACCCTCAGTCTTTCTTTCAGCCACTCGCGTGCCGCGGCCCAGTCGCTCTCAACGGTCCGTTTCGATACTCCCAGGAACTGCGCGACCTCCTCGACGGTCATGCCAGCGAAGTACCGCAGCTCGACGACCCTGGCCTGCCTCTCGTCGAGCGCCGTCAGCTCCTCGATCGCTCGGTCGAGATCGATCATCTGTTCGCTGGACAGCAGCCCTTTGGGGTTGGCGAAAAGCTCTTCTGCCCACGAAATCTGGAGCCACTCACCGCCCCGCTTGGCTCGCCCCCGTCCCCGCGCATGATCGATCAGGACCCGCCGCATCATCTTGGCTCCCATGGCGAAGAAATGCGTGCGGCCCTGCCACTCCACCCGCGATTGGTCGACCAGCCGCAAGTAAGCCTCGTGGACCAGAGCCGTCGGTTGCAGAGTGTGATTGGTCCGCTCCCGCCCCATGTACCGATGGGCCAGCCCCCGCAGCTCATCGTAGACCCTGGCCAGCAGCGCTTCCGGCGAGGCCCCTGCTCCTTCTGGCTGCCGTTCCATCTCAATCATGATCTCGGTGAGCTTCTGTGAGAACGCCGTGGAATCGAGCACCGAGGTCTGCGGCTCGCGTTCGCCGGGGCTCAGAACGTTCAGCCAGTGTCGGATGAAGTCATTCGCCAGCCTGACACGGCGATCCACGGTACGGACGACGAATCCCAGGTTCTCCAGTCTCAGGAGGCTCCCGGTCAGCTCACCCGCCTCTGTCCTTGCCTGGCTCTCCAGTGTCTCTCGGCTCGCTGTGCCCACCGCACCCAGGGCCCGCAAGACCTCCTGCTCCCTCCTTGTCAACATCGCGAAATCCACGCCGAAGAAGTGGCTCACCATCTGATCGGCCCGCACGAGATCGATGGCCTCTTCCAGATCACCCAGTTCCAGGTATTTCTTCGCCACGATGTGCAGCAGGTATGGGTGATTGCCGCAGGCGTGGCAGATTTCTTGTGCCACCTCCGACAGAAGAGTAGGCCTCACCTCACGCGGCAGGTGCTCCTGGAGCACGAGCGCGAGAGCCTCTTCTCCGGTCAGAGTGGCCAGATACAGGGCCGGCGTGAAACCGTGTAGAAAAGGAGAGGTGTCGCCGGACTGCTCCGCAAGCCGCCAGAGCCGAATCGTCGAGGCCAGCACGATCCTGACTTCAGCCGTCGATTGCACGGCCCGACGGAGCTTTGGCAGCAGGGATTGATCCTTGCCCTGCAGTTCGATCAACTCCTCAGCCTCGTCACACAACAACAGCAGTCTTTTCCCCGTTCCGCGAACCCGTCTGCGCACTCGCGCGAGGGAATCGAAGAGATCGCCAGGGTCCAGAGATGACACCGAGACACCGACATCGGCCCAGCGCTCCTCAGAGTCCAACAACGCGTCGTGAAAACTCAAGTGCAGCTCCCTGGGTTCGGTTGCTCCTTGCAGATCCCAGAAGAGCGGCAGGTAACCCCGTTCTGGTGACGAGGCGGTGAGCCACTCCACCTGCTTCAGGAGAGAGGTCTTACCGATCCGCCGTGTCCCCAGCAGCCAGACACTGTTTCGCTGCCCGTCCAGGATCTCGGCCAACTGCGCGCTGCGTCCATAGAAGCGCTCGCCTCTCACCCACTGGCCCACGACATAGGGAAGCAGCTGCGGACGGATCATTCTGCCTCCGGACGACCGATCGCTTCCACATCGTCGATGGTGATCGACTCCGCGCCGTTCTCGTAGGCCCGATTCACGAGAGCAATGCAGAGCTTTTGGATTAGATAGGGACGCAGTCCTGTAAGCTCGATGATCCGCGCTGCGACGCCCTCCTCGAGCTTCAAGACATTGCTGATTGGCCGTTCGATCAAGGCTCGGGCATCTTCGATCCGGAAGGGAAGAACTTCGATCTCTTCGAAGAAGTTGTACCAGGGGCTGCCTTCTCGCTCCCACTGCTTCTTGATTTCCACACCCGAAACGACCGCGACGAGGTTCTCGGCGAAGCTCTTCATGAACAGGCTCCGCAAGCGCTGATTGATCCTCGGATCGTAGTCGTTCAACTCGTCGACCTCGTCGATCAACAGAACGAGCTTGACCTGCTTGTCACTGTTCTCCGCCAAACGCTGGATGACGGAGCGCAAATCGCGAACAAAGTCGCGGTGGGAATACTCGACTTCGACGTTCAGGGAGCGCGACGGCGTCAAGCCACCAAGATGGGTCTCCAGATCACTAAACACATCATCGGCCAGCGTCGCGAAGAACCTCGTTTCGGGAGTGCCCTGCAAATCGACATACACGGGATAGAAGTCGTAGGTCGGATCGTCCAACTCCCGCAGTCGTTTCTTGAGGTGATGCTGAATCGAGGTCTTGCCGATCCGACGCTCGCCGTAAAGCAGCAGGCTGTTGTTGTGAACGGTCTGGAGAATTCGATCGAGGAGCTGGTCCCGTCCGAAGAAAAGACCTTCGTCCAGCACGGGCGCTCCTGCCATGTAGGGATTGAATCGCCGGTGTCGGCGTCGAGCGCCGCGATTGCTTCGGGCAACGAGTCCACCGAGAATCAGCAGCGCAGTGACCGCCGCGATCACACCCACGAATCTGGGCGATCTGAACCACGGCGGAGAGAAGGCCACAGCGTACTCGCTGCTGGACTCCAGATCTTCTGCGTCGGTGGCCACGACACGGAAGGTTTCCAACCCACCTCCCAGCACCTTGTCGACGTGAAACTCGGTGACATAGGAGTCGCCGACCTGCTGATGCTCCGAGACAGCCTCCAGTCTCGAACCCACCTCGTCGAAACAGTCGACCACAACGGGCGAGTTGTCGATGATTACGCCGCTCAACCGAAAGCTCGAGTCGCGAACGACTTGCACGAGAGAGCCATCCTCCTGCTCCTGCCGAAAATCGGCGAAGCGGATGGCAGGCGGGATGTTGCCGGCAGCGGCTCGGCCGAGCAGGACTCGACTGAGCTGCTGATAGGAGCGCGCCACGATTTCCAGCGCTCGACTGTTGCCGGGTTCCAGCGCCAGCGCGCGATTCGCTGCTGACAGTGCATTCTCGAAGCGGCCCGACTCGAATTCTCCTTCGGCCGACGTCAACTCGGAGGTCAAGCTCCTCTGGTTGGCCAGCTCCTCCTCGGCCAGGGCCCGCGCTTCGATAAGGCGAGATTCGATAGACCTGGCCTCTTTGCCTCCCTCCTGCATCGCGATGACGGTCTGTAGCCTGTTCAGGGCCTCGCCCAGTTGGCCAGCGGCCTCCAGCCTGAGAACCTCATCGAGCTCCTGCCCGACGAACTCGGCTTTGGTCTCTTCCTGTCGGAGGGTCTCGACCTCGGTGCGAAGTCGTCGCTGGCTGTCCTCCAGGAGCACCAAAACCTCCCGATCGCCTGGCACCAGCTCCGAGGCTTCCCGAAAGCGGCTCGCCGCCTCCGCGTAAGCGCCTTCATCCAGGAGGGTTCGGCCTTCGGTCACCAGCGTCGAGACGCGAGTCTCCGCTCGTTCCCTCTGCTCCTGTTGCCTCGCCTCGCCCTGCAGCGTCGCCATCAAGCTCGTGGCCTCGGGATCCTCGGGTGCCACCGCCAGCCCCCGCCCCAGCGCTGTCATGGCGTCGCCGACCCTTCCATCCACCTGCAGATCCCGAGCCTCGCGAAGGCTCTCGGCCAGTATCTGTCGAATCCGATCCTGATCCTCCGCCCGACGGCTTTCCAACACCAGGGCGGCCTTCTCCCGAAGGGTCCCGAGCTCCTGAAACGAGCTCTCGGAGCCCACGATCGCGCCCAGCCTCTCTTCGGTATCGAAGGCCTGCAGCGCAGCCTCAGCTTGACCCAGGGCCAGATAGGCCGTTCCCAACTTGAGATAGGGAAAGTAGTCGGTAGTGCGCATCCCATAGGTCCGCACGCGCACTCCAGAGTCGCCCCGTCGCTGAATCGACTGATTCAGCTCCTCGACCGCTTCTTCCCAGCGCTCGGCTCTCAGAGCCTCCTCTGCTCTCTGGTAGTGTTGATACCAGAGATCCGCAAACAGGGGACCGACGGCCATCAAGTCGACGATCAGAAAGATGCGAAGCGCCGTAGCGATTCGCATCCTGGAGGGGTTTTGAGGGGAGGATCCTGACATCGGCTTCACCGCCCAGGGGCCCGCACTCAAGCGATCCTACTCCTAAATCGACTCCACGATCATCGTCTCCCCGCTTCAATCGAACAGCCTTCGAAACTCTAACGCGGCGCAAGCGGCGAAAGTCCGCAGCCCGCGACCTATCGCAGGCCGGATAGACTTCCTAGGTCGAAGCGACCATCGTTTCAGCTCTATCGAGGCCAATCATGAATCGACAGCCCCTGGCGCTCTGCCTTCTCTTGCTGATCAGCCCGGCCGCGGGAGAAGCGGCAGATTCTCTGAAGATCTATGTTTCCGCCGACATGGAGGGATTGGCAGGTGCCGTCACCAGCGAGCAACTCGGTCCCTCCGGTTTCGAATACGGTCGGTTCAGGGAGTTCATGACTGCGGAGGTCAACGCCGCCATCGAGGCGGCTCGCGAGGCCGGAGCTACCGAGATCCTGGTCAGCGATTCCCACGGCAACGGCCAGAATCTCCTGCTCGACAAGCTTTCCCCAGACGTCCAGGTGGTGCGTTCCTGGCCGCGGCCGCTGGGAATGATGGAGGGCATCGACGAGACTTTCGACGGAGCGATCTTCATCGGCTACCACACCAGCACGACAAACCCGGCAGGAGTGCGAGCCCATACCCTGTCGAGTGCCAACCTGACCGCTCTCAGGCTCAACGGCATCGCCATGCCCGAGGCGGGACTCAATGCCGCGATCGCCGGCCATTTCGGGGTCCCGGTCATCATGCTTTCCGGTGACAACGCCATTGTCGAAGAAGCTCGAGGCCTCCTCGGCGATATCGAAGGCGCCGTCGTCAAACAGGCTCTCAGCTTCCACTCCGCGAAGACTCTCGTGCCTGCAGCGGCTTGCGATCTGATCCGCCAGAAGGTCAGCGTCGCCATGCAACGCCTTGACGAGTTTGCGCCTTACGATCTGGAGGCGCCGATAGAGCTGGAGGTGAGTTTCAAGCACTACCAGCCGGCTCAGCTGCTGGCTTATCTCTCCATTGTCGAGCAGGTCGATTCTCACACCATCCGGTTTGTCGGGAAGGACATGGTGGAGATCTCCAAGTTCCTCCAGTTCATCCTCGACTATCAGGTACCTCTGGCCCCCTGAGATCAGCAGACCGAGGCCGACCCGTCGATTTCAAAACCACCCGTCCGGGTAGCGGCGATCTTCAACCCCTTTGGTAAGCTGTAGAAGTCCGAATCGGCTGCTCCGCGCGAGCCGGTGCGGAATTCTTCATCGGAGTTTCCGAGTTGCTCCAGCGCCGCCTATCTGCGCGCATCGAGGGGAAGGGGATCGTGACCGGATCTCGTCTGAAACGCGTTGGCATCCTGCCCTGGCTACAGCGACACGCAGGGTTCCTGCTCATCTTCTTTCTCGCTGTTTCCAGCCCAACGACGCTGGCTGCCTCTGTCTCCCAACCCGTAGTCTTTTGCAGCTTGCCCGCCGATAGGGCGCCAAGCAGCGCAGTGGCAGACGGAATGCTGCCCTCGGACTATGGCGAGGGTGCATCGTTGATGGTGCTGCGGCCCGATGGCAGCACTGTACGGCTGGCGAGCGACTTCGCGAGTGCGTGCGACCCCGATGTCTCCTTCGACGGCGAGCGCATCCTGTTTGCGGGCCAAAGAGGGCAGGCGGATCCCTGGAACATCTGGGAGATGGGTGCGGACGGCAGCGAAGTACGGCAGATCACGCATGAAGCGCTCGACTGTCGCAGACCCATCTATCTCTCGACCTTCTACACCATTACCTCCTCGGAGCCCTGGTACACGATCCTCTTCGAGCGTCAGGAGGGCGTCTTGAATGAAACGGGCACTGCCCCGGGGAACAGCCTCTACACGGTTCGCCTCGACGGATCCGAGCTGCGACGCATCACGTTTCACCCTGGGAACGACCGCACGCCCTTCTTGATGCAGGATGGTCTTCTTATTTTTTCCGGCTGGAGAATGCCGTCGGATCCCGACTTCCCCGGCGGTCGAATTGGACTCTATGGGGTACAGACTGACGGTATCGACTATGCCTTCTTCGGCGGACTCGAGGGAAAGAAGGTCCAGCTGATGCCGACCCTCTCGAGCCATGGGCTCGTGGTCTTCGTGGAAGCCGACCGCGTTGGCTGGGATGGCGCCGGAACCCTGGCCGCCCTCCGCACCCAACGCCCGCATCATTCCTACACTTCGTTGACCGACCCGGGTCAGGGCCTGTTTCATTCCCCCTCTCCCTTACCGGACGGCAGCCTGCTCGTCTCCCAGCGTTCCACGGCTGGCAGGAGCCTCTTGAGGCTCGGCAGATTCAGGCCGGATAGAGGCGACTTCGAGCTTCTCTTTACTCTGCCGGACAGCCACATTCTGCACGCCAAGCTCCTGGCTCCCCGTCCGGAGCCGGACGGACGCTCCAGCACGGTGCGCCCCGAGTCACCCACGGGCAAGCTCTTTTGTCTGGACATCTATGAGAGCGACCAGGCCGTTAAGGCTCTCGAGAAAGGCAGCATCGAGCGCGTGCGGGTCATCGAAGCAGTGCCACGAACCGAAGACTCACCGACCGACTCCGTCGACTTGGGGCAGGCCTCTGTCGCTCGGCGACTCCTGGGAGAAGCGCCGGTGGAGTCCGACGGCTCGTTCCATATCGACGTACCCGCCGATCTACCCGTCACCCTCCAGCTGCTGGACCAGGACGGCCTGGCCCTGGCCAGCTGCGATTGGATCTGGGTCAAGAACCGCGAATACCGTGGTTGTATCGGCTGCCATGAGGACCCGGAATTGACCCCCGAGAACCGCTTCGTACAGGCTGCGGGCCGCCCGGCGACCCAACTCACACTGCCATCCGACAGGCGCCGCAGCGTGACCTTCCGGCAGCAGGTCCTGCCGATCCTCCAGGCTCGTTGCACCGAGTGTCACGGCGAGGCAGGCGGAGCGCTGCCCTTCGGATCGCTTGCGGATGAGGCCGGTGCCCGACGGGCCTACGAAGGGCTGCTCACCCAGCAGGCCGGCGGAGACTCGGCCCGTGGCCCCCTGGTCGACTCCGGTAGCGCGAGAACGAGCCGCTTGATCTGGCGACTCTTCGGCCGGGACACCTCACAACGTTCGGATCGAGGAGCGCCAGAGATGCATCCGATCCCGTCCGATCACGCCAATCTGCTGAGCGACGAGGAGCGCCGTGTCTTCGTGGAGTGGATCGACCTCGGAGCCCAGTGGGACCTACCTGAGGTCTCCGGTGGAAGAGAAGAAGGAGTCACTCCATGAGTGCCCGCGCCTACTGGATGTCGCTCCTGGCCTGCCTGGCGACCCCGCTTGCCAGTCAGACATCCACACCCTTGTTCACTGAAGTCACCGAAGAAGCCGGCGTTCGGTTCCGCCACAGCTTCGGAGACGTGGAGCTCACCAACATCGTGGAGGGTACGGGGCCCGGTGTCGTCTTCTTCGACTTCGACAATGACGACTACCCCGACATCTATCTGCTGAATGGAACCTGGAAGGACGAGGTCAACGACAATCGAAGCCGCAACCTCCGCGGTCAGCTCACCAATGCCCTCTACCGGAACAATCGGGACGGCACCTTCACCGATGTCACGGCGACTGCGGGAGTCGGGGGCGAAGGCTACGGCATGGCGGGTTCCGCAGCCGACTACGACCGAGATGGCGATCTCGATCTCTACGTGCTGAACTACGGACCCAACGTCCTCTATCGCAACAACGGCGATGGGACCTTTTCCGACGTCACCGCGGCAGCTGGCTTGACCGACCCACTTTGGAGCGTCTCGGGACCCTGGCTCGACTACGACGGCGATGGGGATCTGGACCTCTATGTCGCCAACTACCTGGAATACGACGCGGGGGCCTTCCGAGACTTCTACGCCGCCCAGGGCTATCCCGGACCCCTCGCCTACAAGGGCCAGCCCGACCATCTCTATCGCAACAACGGCGACGGCACCTTCTCCGATGTCACCGCGGAGGCTGGGCTCCTCGACCCCGACGGCCGTGCGATGAGCGCCATCGCGGTAGACCTCGACCAGGACGGTGACCAGGACATCTACGTGGCCAACGACGCCATGCCGAGTGCTTACTGGGTCAACGACGGCCGGGGGAGCTTCACAGACCAGGCGCTGATCCAGGGTGTCGCCTTCGGCGAGGGGGGACAGGGAGCCTCTTCGATGGGGCCAACGGTGGGTGACATCGATCGCAACGGCCTGCTGGACATCTGGATTCCAGACATGGCCTACGGCTGCCTTCTCGAGCAGAGGGAGGAGGGGTTGTTTTCAGACGTAACCGCGGAGGCCAATCTGGCGGTCATCTGTGGCCAGTACACGGGTTGGGGCAGTGGGTTGGTCGACTTCGACAACGATGGCTACCTGGACGTCTACGTAGCCAACGGCAACGCCCACCACCTCTACACCGAGGAGGATGTCCTGGCCCATAACGACCGTACCGGGCACTTTCTGGATGTTGCGAAGGATGCGGGCGACTACTTCCAGACCAAGTCTGTGGGCCGGGGGGCGGCCTTTGCCGACTACGACAACGACGGCGACATAGACGTCCTGGTGGCGAACCTCGGAGCCTCACCTCGTTTGCTACGGAATGACACGAAGAACGCCAATCACTGGTTGACCGTGGTTCCGCTGTTGCCCAACGGAGAGACCGTGGCAGTGGGCGCTACCGTAACGGTCACGGTCGGACCCATACATTCCATTCACCCGGTGCACGGAGTCTTCGGCTATCTCTCGGCCAGCGACCCCCGGCCACACTTCGGCCTCGGCGCCGCTGACCGGGCCGACAGGGTGGAAATTCGCTGGCCCGATGGCCAGGAACAACTGCTCGAGGCGGTACCCGCCAATCAGATCCTGGAGGTGGTGCAAAGTGCGAAATAGTCGGAGTCGACCGGTCGTGCTCACGGGTCTGGCCACGCTTCTGGCCGCCGCATGGGGTGTCTCCTCGACGGCCCAGCCCAGGGAACCTGTCTACGTGGGTGTGCGGGTCTGCAGTGAGTGCCACTCGGGCCCCGAGGCCGGCCACCAGTTCAGCACTTGGCGGCTCACACCCCATGCCAAGGCCTTTGCCACTCTCTCCATGGAGGAGTCCACGGAGATCGCGCGCCTCAGTGGAATTCCGGAGGCTCCGCACACAGCTCGGGTCTGCCTCGGCTGCCATGCGACCGCCGCCGACGCTGAGGAGTGGGAGCGGGACGAGACCTTCTTGATCGAGGACGGCATCCAGTGCGAGACCTGCCATGGCCCGGGCAGCGAGTACATGGATGAAGAGGTGATGCGGAACCGAGAGTTGGCCATGGAGAGGGGTCTGAAGATGCCATCCGGCAGCACCTGCATGGTCTGCCATGGACCCAAAGGATCCCATGAAGCCGTCCTCTCAGGTGAGCCCTACGACCTCGAGAAGGCCCTCCAGACCATCGGTCACCCGCGGCCCGAGAGCCCTCCGGTCGAGGCGTCGACACGGAGCAGTGAGACGGAAGCCCTGCTCGGCCCCAGCCAGCACCGATTCACTGGCGCCATGAGCTGCGCAAAGTGTCACTCGGGCCCCGAGATGGGCTTCCAATTCAGCAAATGGCGCATGGGACCCCACGCCCGGGCCTATGCCGTACTCGGTACCCCCGCCGCCCGTGAGATGGCGAAGCGCTCTGGAGTCGACGGGGACCCTCAGGCGAGCTATGCATGCCTGAGATGCCACGCGACCGGAGCCGGGCATGACGCCACGAGCTTCGATCCCGGGTTCGACTTTCGCGACGGTGTCCAATGCGAAAGTTGCCACGGGGCCGGCGCGGAGTACTCCCTCGAGGCGGTGATGCTCGACCGACCTGCAGCGACAGCGGCTGGCCTGAAGGATCCAGGACCCGATATGTGTGCCGCGTGTCACGACCAAGGCCACGCCGGCGCTCCCTTCGACTACGGGGCCGCGGTGGCCAAGATCGCACACCCGAAGACCCCCATGACCGTGGGCGCCACGGAGCCGGTCTACAAGACACCCATCAATCTGGCGCTGACTCCTGATGGCTCCGAGTTGTGGGTGACCTGCGAGGCCTCTTCTTCAACGGTTGTCGTCGACACATCGACTCAAGAAGTCCTGACAGAGATCGAGGTCGGGGGACAACCTCATGATGTGACCTTTCACCCCGATGGCAAACGAGCCTACGTCACGAATCGACTCGATGACACCCTTTCGGTGATCGATGTAGCGACCCACAAGGTGATCGCCACGATCGAAGTCGGAGACGAGCCCCACGGCGTGCTGCTGGATGCTCCAGGTGAGCTCATTTATGTCCTCAACAGCTCGCAGGACAGCGTCTCGGTGATCGACGCCGAGACTCTCCAGGAGACAAGACGGCTCACCACCTCCAGAGTGCCGTGGTCCCTGGCGCTCTCTCCGGACGGCGAGCAGATCTTCGTCACCAACACCCTGTCCGACTTCGTGCCGCCCCGCACCCCTCCGATGTCCGAGGTCACGGTCATCGACGCCCAACGCGGAGTCGTCGAGGACCGACTCAGGATTCCTGCCGCCAACCTCCTGCAGGGAGTGGCCTGGCACCCGAGCGGCGAGTTCGCGATAGTCACCCTGAACCGCACCAAGAATCTGGTGCCCATGACCCGTCTATTGCAGGGATGGACCATCACCAATGGGGTGGGAATCGTGTGGCGAGACGGTCGCGTCGACCAGGTCCTGTTGGACCAGCCCGATCTCGCCTTCCCGGATGCAGCCGACGTCATCCTAACCGCAGATGGGCGTCGGGCCCTGGTCACCAGCAGTGGCTCGGATCGGGTCGCGATCGTGGATCTCGAAAAGATGCTGTCGATGTTGGAGGCGGCGACTCCCGAGGAGCGCGAGAGGATCCTCCCGAACCATCTTGCCAAGTCCACAGAGTTCGTCGAGACTTTCGTAAAGACGGGAAGAAGCCCCAGGGGAATCACCATCGCCGCCGATGACAAGACCGCCTATGTCGCCAACACCCTCGACGACACGGTGACGGTCATCGACCTGAAACGGCTCGCCGCGGTGAAAGAGATCGACCTCGGCGGCCCCGAAGTGATCTCCCAGACACGCTGGGGCGAGCAGCTCTTCCACAGCGCAGACATAACCTTCCGGCGACAGTTCTCCTGCCATTCCTGTCACCCGGATGGCCACGTTGATGGCATCACCTATGACATCGAGCCCGATGGCATCGGCACCGACCCGGTGGACAACCGGACTCTGCGAGGTATCTTCGATACCGCTCCCTTCAAGTGGTCGGGGCTCAACCCCAGCCTACAGCGTCAGTGCGGACCACGGTTGGCAGTGTTCTTCACACGGATCGAACCCTTCACCCCGGAGGAGCTCGAAGCCCTGGAGCTCTACATCACCACGATTCCCCGACCACCGAATCGCCACCGCGCCCTCGGCGCTCCACTGACGGAGGCACAGCGGCTGGGCAAGGCCGTCTACCAGAGAACCCACACCAACGATGGTCGGTTGATTCCACCCACGGGGCGCTGCATCAACTGCCACCCTGGGCCGCTCTACACCGATCGTCAGATACACGACGTGGGAACCCGGACCCCGCTCGACAGCAAAGGGGAGTTCGACACTCCGCATCTGACCAACATCTACGACTCGGCACCCTACCTGCACGATGGCACGGCCTACAGCCTCGAGGAGATCTGGACGCGCTTCAACACCTACGATCAACATGGCGTCACCAACGACCTGACGAAGGACCAACTCAACCATCTGATCGAATATCTGAAGACCCTCTGAGGAGGGGGACGACATGAAGCTGTATCACGCAGAGGCACTTTGCATGTTCCTGGGCTTGCTCCCAACAGCGGCCCTGGCGGCCGAAACCGACCAACCCTCTGGCGAACAACAGGCAGTGTCAGACCTCGATCTGCCCTACGTCTACACCGATTGGCAGCAGTACACGGTCGAGGACGGGCTGCCCAACGATCACATCTTCGCCGTCGAGGTCGACGGGCCCTGGGTCTGGATCGGGACTGAAGACGGCCTGGCCAGATTGGACAAACGTACCGGAGAGATTCGCTCCTGGAAGGAGGAGGACGGTCTACCATGGCGGGTCGTGTCCGCCCTCGCCGTCCATCCCGATACTGGTGAAGTCTGGATGGGGATGTTCGGTGGTGGCTTGGCCCGCTTCAGCGGCGGTCGCTTCGACCACTTCCACCAGCTCAACAGTGGACTGGTCAACGATGTCGTCTACGGCGTTTGCGTCGAGAACGAGAACATCTGGGCCGCCACCACCGCTGGCGCCAGCCGCTACAACACCCAAACCGGCGAGTGGACCATCTACACAGAGAAGAACGCCCCCATGGAAGAGATCTGGAACTACGGCTGCAGTTACGCTGACGGCAAGGTCTACCTCGGGGTCTGGGGAAGCGGGGTTCTCGAGTTCGATATCGCGACCGAGCACTGGAAGGACTACCTCGATCCCGATGGCGAGATGGAGATCGATCTCTACCGTGACGACGGCATCGTCCACGTGATCACCACCGGAGTCAGCTACGTCGAGAAGACCCTCTGGGTAACCACCTACTTCGGCGCATCGCGATACGACGGGCGTCACTGGCGGGGCTACTTCCAGAAAGACAGTGGCGCGCCGAGCGATTTCCACAACGCCGTGCAAGCCAGAAGTGCCAATGAAGCCTGGTTCAGCACCGACAAGGGGCTCGGCCAGGTGGCCGATTTTCCCACCGACACCTGGGTGGTCTACACCACCGACCACGCCTCCAACACCGGGCAGGCTGTCATCACCCGTGGGGATCGCGTCCTCGAAACCCGCACCATCCCACCGAACATTCCTCACAACTATGTCCTTTGGACCGAGATCGACGGTGACGATCTCTGGGTCGGGACCTCGAAGGGCCTGGCGCACGCCAGGGGCGAGGGGTTCTTCCCAGGCCTGCGCAGGGCCTCAGATGAGTCTTCGATCCAGGAGTCCGAAGAACAGGAAACAGATCGAGGCGGATTATGAAAGACACCCTCAGAGCGTTCTGCCGGATCGGGGTTATCAGCTTTGCCCTGATCGCTGTGGCCCCCTTCGCCCTGGCTGACGAATCAACCCCTCAGGATGAGGTCGAGCCTCTCGACACCGAGACCGTGCTCGAGGCGATCGACGTCGAGGCGCATGAAGTACCGGACCTGCCGCTGAAGAAGAGCTCCAACTACGCTTCATCAGCCGTCGATGTGGAACCCTTCGGTCACGTGATCCCCTACACAGAGCACTTCCTCGAACAGATGGAGTACACAGGACCTGGCCGAGCAATACCAGAGCCCGTAGACATCGAGACAGTCAAGATCGGGTTCCTGGGGCCCATCGTGCCGACCGTCTCGGTGGCCACGGGCGGCAAGAGCCATGAGGAACCCCTCGGCATCGCCATGCTTCGGGGAGCCAGAATGGCCATCGACGAAGCCAACGCGGCCGGCGGCTACCGTCCTCGCACGATCCCCTTCGAGCTCGTCGTGCACAACGACAACGGTCTATGGGGCGCCTCGGGCAACGAGATCGTTGATCTGGCCTACAAAGACAACGTGTGGGCAATTATCGGGACCATCGATGGGGCGAACTCGCATATCGCAATCCGGGTGGCTCTCAAGGCCGAGATCCCCATGATCAATACCGGTGACACCGACCCCACTTTCATCGAGACGAACATCCCCTGGGTCGCCAGGACCATCGGTGACGACCGACAGCAGAACTACCTCTTGCTCGACTACCTCTACCGCAAGCAGGGATTCGAGAGGGTCGCCATCATCCGAGCAAGCAATCGATATGGCCGGTTCGGCGTGCGAGAGATCAAGGACGGCAGCCGGCGACTCGGACATCCCATCACGCTCGAGATGGCTTACCCGGTGGGCGGGGAGGACTTCTCTCTGCAAATCGACCGGCTCGCCGAAGCCGCGCCTGAGGCCATCATCCACTGGGGCAATGCCGCCGACGGCGCCCGGATTCTCAACCAGGTCCGCGAGCGTGGGCTCGACCAGCCCTTCTTCTGCTCCGATCGCTGTGTCACAGAAGAGTTCGTGAACCTGGCAAGTGACCACGCCCAGGAGGTCTTCTCCACCTATCCCTGGAATCCCGACCGTGAGGACCCCGCTCTGGAGAGATTCCGGCGTGACTTCGAGGACCGGTTCGGAGTCGAGCCGGACACCTACGCATCGCACGCCTACGACGGGATGAATCTGCTGATCTGGGCCATCCAGAACGCCGGGCTCAACCGCGCCAAGATCCGGGACCTGCTGGCCTATCGAAGCGATCCCTGGCCCGGAGTCACAGGGGATATCCCTCTCAACGCCGTGATGGACGACGCGGGGGAGGTCTTCATGGCCCGGTGGAATGGAGAGCGTTGGAACTACTACTCGCGAGAGGACCTCGAGATCCCCAGCGGCGTCATAGACCCCGCCACTCGCGAAGAGCGTGAGCGCTTGGCAACCCCGGTCGCCGGAGGAGAGACACCATAGCTCAACGAGCCCTGACCTCGGGGATCCTGGCCCCAGTCCTCATGACTCTAGTCCTCGTTGGAAGTCCTCTCCGCGGACAGCCGTCGTCTCCGCAGCAGACCACAGGCGACGATCCCTACCATGAGTTCCGTCTCCAGCCACTAGAGTACGTCGGCCCAGCCACAGAAGGGCCCGACCTCGCGAGCCTGACCGAGGTGGCCATCGGGTGGTTCGGGCCATCCGACCCCGACCATGCCCTGCATGGTGACCTCTGGGTGGCAGCGAACCTGGCCGTCGAGGAGGCGAACGAAGCCGGTGGCTTACACGGGCTCCCAGTTCGTCTCGTGCCCCGTTGGTCGGAGAATCCCTGGGGGACGGGAGTCGGTCAGGTTGCTCGCATGGTGCACGAGGATCAGGTGTGGGCGATTCTCGGCTCGGTCGATGGGCCTGGAACCCACCTGGCCGAGCAGGTAGTGGCCAAGGCCCGACTTTCCCTGGTCAGCCCGGTCAGCACCGACGAGTCGGTCAACCTGGCTGGGGTACCTTGGATGTTCTCCCTCGCCCCTGGAGACCACCTCTGGGCTCCCCTGATGGCCAGAGGCCTCCTCGAGACCATCGGCGACGGCTGTTTTGTACTGCTGGCGACCACCGACCACGACTCCCGCCTTGCCGCCCAAGAGCTCCTAGAGGAGCTGGCGACGCTCGACCGGGGCCCGGCCCTGCGCATCGACCTCCAAGCAGATCGAATTGACCTGGCCTCATCGTGGCAGCGCTTCGTGGATCTTTCCCCTGCGGCCGCTCTGGTCGCGGCCTCAGCCGCAGACAGTGCCACCCTGGTTCGCAAGCTTCGACAAGGAGGTTTCGCCGGCTCGATCTTCGGTGGCCCGCAGTTCGGACGTCGTCTCTTTCAGGAGCGGGCAGGACAAGCGGCGGAGGGCATCGTCTTCCCCCTGTTCTTCGACACCACAGTCGACGGTTGCGGGGCCGAGAGGTTCGGTCAGAGATTTCGAGAGCGCACCGGCTCCCAGCCCGATTGGGCGGCCGCCCACACCTACGACGCCACACGCTTGCTGCTCGAGTCGATCCGCCAATCCGGCCTGAATCGGGCCGCGATTCGACAAGCCATTGTCGAGCTCACCCCCTGGTGCGGAGTGACCGGAATCATCGAATGGGACCCCACTGGCCAGAACCGCCGACCTGTGACTCACGCCGCCACGATTCGCGGTGGCAGGATCCAATCCGAGTCGGTCGAACCGTCCTCGACAACCGACTGAGATAGGATCAACCCAATGTTCACCGGAGGTGTACCCCAAGACCCAGCCACTACGGATGTTTCCTTCGCAGACCTGGGGCTGAGCGAGCCGATTGTCCGCTCGCTCGAGTCCTTCGGATTCGAGTACCCCACCCCGATCCAGGCAATGGTGATACCGAAGGCCCTGGCTGGCCTCGACGTGATCGGTCTGGCGCAGACCGGCTCAGGCAAGACCGGCGCCTTTGGCCTGCCTATCGCAGAGCATCTGATTCACGGCAAAGGAGTCCGCGGACTGATCCTCTGCCCCACTCGTGAAATTGCCCTGCAGACCCGCTCTTTTCTCGAGGTCGTAGGCAAGGACCACCAGCTGAGCACGGTCTGTCTGATCGGTGGTGTCAAGCTGGGACCGCAAATCGACGACCTGCGGCGCCACCCCGACATCGTGGTGGCGACACCTGGCCGTCTCTGGGACCACTACCAGCGCAGGAATCTGAACCTCGACCGCATCGAGAAGCTCGTCCTCGACGAGGCGGATCACATGCTCGACCTCGGTTTCCTGCCGCAGATTCTGCGGGTCTTCGAAGCCGTTCCCGATGAGCGGCAGACCATGATGTTCTCCGCCACCATGCCCACGACCGTGGAGAATCTCGCCCGCCGCTTCATGCGAGAGCCGGTCCGCGTCGACATTCGCCCAGAGATGCGAACTGCCGAGGGCATCGAGCACCGCCTTTACCTCGTCGAGCCCGAGGACACCAAAGCATGCCTCCTGGCTCTGGCGGCCGAGGAGAAAGGCAGCATGCTGGTCTTCCTACGACGCAAGGTCGACGCTGAGTGGGCCACCAAGCAGCTGGAGCAGGAGGGGCACCCGGTGGAGCGCATTCACTCCGATCGCACCCAAAGCCAGAGGGTCGCGGCGCTTCAGGGGCTGCGCCAAGGCGAGCACCGAATCCTGTTGGCTACCGATATCGCGGCGCGGGGCATCGATATCCCCGTCATCGAGCACATCGTCAACTACGGAATGCCGGACTCGGTAGATGATTACATTCATCGCGCCGGACGAACGGCCCGCGGTGCGATGAAGGGCACCGTCTCGACGATTGCCACCTGGCAGGCCAAGGAGGACATTCGCCGGATCGAGAAGGCGATCGGCATGCTGCTACCCCGCTGCGCCGCCGAGGGCGTCGAGCCCTACGTCGAACGCAAGACCACCATTCGCGGTCGCCAGAAGATCCGACGACGACTCACCTAGCCAGCGTTGCCGCAGGCACCGCTGCGGCAGTGAGGCCTTGAGGGTTGAGGCGCCCAGCAGTTCTGCAGGGCGTTCTTTGAGGGCTTGGGGGTTGAATCGTTCGGACTTCGTCCGTCCGGTCTTTGGGGGAGTGAGGCAGTGAAGCAGTGAGGGCCTGGGGGAACAGAAGTCCTGAGGTTCTGGCTAGCTGATGGTATTGCGTCAGGCCACCGTCCAAAAGGCACCATTTGGCACGCAAAACGTACAGCTCGGAGGCCAAAGTGACAAGTGACCCGGAATTGGGCAAGCCTCGCCCCTGCGCCCCCTATGCCCTTGCGCCCCTACGCCCCCTATGCCCTTACGCCCCTAGGCCCCTATTGCCCTCACTGGTGCCAAAAGTTCGTTCGGGGGGCAGGATTCCAGGGGGTTCTTGCAGCGGAAGGGAGGATAGCCCCCTGGTTTCCTGCCCCCCGGACGGACCTCCACAAGAGGAGGGTCATCTGCCCAAGCCCTCAAGGATCGGCCGGGAGGTACGACCGGACGCCTCAACCCTCGAGCGCCGCGGCCTGCTGCGGCGCGAAATACCTGCGCTGGAAGTAGAGGGAGACGTTGACCAGACCGATCAGGACCGGTACCTCGACCAGGGGACCGATAACAGCCGCAAAGGCGGCTCCGGATCCGATTCCAAAGACCGCCACGGCCACGGCGATCGCCAACTCGAAGTTGTTCGAGGCCGCCGTGAAGGAGAGCGTCGCCGTCTTGCTGTAGTCGGCACCGATCTTGTACCCCAGCCAGAAGCTGACCAGGAACATCACCACGAAGTAGATCAACAGCGGTATGGCGATGCGCAGCACGTCGCCGGGAATGCGCACGATCTGATCACCCTTGAGGCTGAACATCACCAGAATCGTGAACAGCAGGGCTATCAACGTGATGGGAGAGATCTTCGGGATGAACACCTGCTCGTACCACTCCTGTCCCTTGGTCTTGACCAGGACCAGGCGGGTCAGCATGCCAGCCAGAAATGGTATCCCCAGGTAGATGAAGACACTTCTGGCGATCTGACCCATGCTGATGTCGACGATCGAGCCCTCCAACCCGAGGAGCGGCGGTAGCTTGGTGATGAAGATCCAGGCGTAGAGACTGTAGAAGAGAACCTGGAAGACGCTGTTGAAGGCCACCAGGCCGGCGGCATACTCCGAGTCACCTTTGGCCAGCTCGTTCCAGACGATCACCATGGCGATGCAACGGGCCAGGCCGATCAGGATCAAGCCCACCATGTACTCCGGCTGATCCCTCAAGAAGAGGACCGCCAACGCGAACATCAAGACGGGGCCGATGATCCAGTTCTGCACGAGAGACAGGCCCAGGATCCGCCAGTTGCGGAAAACGTCGGGCATCTCCTCGTAGCGCACCTTCGCCAGGGGTGGGTACATCATCAGGATCAAACCGATCGCGATCGGCAGATTGGTCGTACCCACCGTGAACTGCCCCCAGAAATCTGCTACTCCTGACCACAGCGCCCCCATTGCCACGCCAATCCCCATGGCTCCGAAGATCCACAGCGTCAGGTACCGGTCCAGAAGGGAGAGTTGTTTCGAGACGCCCTCGTGACTCGTCAATCGATTCCCTCCTCCTGCATGAGACCCTCGGGCAGGGTCTCTACAAATCGGCGAATCTCATCGCGAATCCGCCGGTAGTGACTCAACGCCTCCTCCTCGGAGGAAGCCGCTTCAGCCAACCGAGGGGGGTCTTCGAACCCCCGATGGACAATCCGCGCTCGACCAGGAAATACTGGGCAGCTTTCATGAGCCCCATCGCAAACAGTCACGACATAGTCGAGCTCGAAGTCGAGCAGTCCCTTTACGTCCTTGGATCGCTGCTCGGAGATATCCACGCCAGCTTCTCGCATGACCTCGATGGCCCGAGGGTCCAGAGACTTGGGTACCGTTCCGGCTGACCAAGTAACGATGGCATCTCCCCGCAGATACCGGGTCCACGCTTCAGCCATCTGACTGCGACAGGAGTTGCCGGTGCACAGATAGAGGATCTTCAGTTTCGGTGACACGGCGTCTCCTCACAGGCACGTCGATCATAGAGGGGAGATCGATGGCCAGCAAGCACGCCCTCCACTCATCGTCGAGTTGTCTGCCGTGCTAGGGTGCCTCCGCCCCGTCTCAGAGGAGACTCTTGGCCAAGGATTCAGTCAATGCGACCGTTCGAGACCCTTCACAGCACCAGGACACCCGACGGCAATCGCCTCTCATTGCACCACCGAGACGGTGAGTACTTCATTCATCTGGATGGGGAAGAGTTGATGTCGACGCGACGTACCGGGTCGGAGTCCGCGCTGGCACTCCTCGCCTGTCAGAAGCTTGCCGATCGCAAGAACCCCCGAGTTCTCATTGGCGGTCTCGGCTTCGGCTACACGCTGCGCGCGGCCTTGGAGGTGCTCCCGACTCAGGCCGAGGTGGTCGTCGCGGAGATCTTCCCCGCGGTGGTGGAGTGGAATCGCGAGCATCTGGAGCCGTTGCACCGGCAAACCCTGGAAGACAGGCGGGTGACGATCCGGAACGGGAACGTCTGGGGGCTACTCGGGGACGAACAGGCCTTCGACGCAATCCTGCTCGATGTGGACAACGGGCCTTCGGCCTGGTGTTTGAGCTCGAACAGCCGACTCTACGCTCGCCAGGGCCTAGAGAGGATCCGCACCTCGTTGAAGCCTGGAGGCGTGCTGGCGATCTGGTCGGCAGACGCCGATGCCGCCTTTGTGAAGCTCCTGGAGAAGAGCGGTTTCACAGCGAGGGCCGAGCGTGTCCGAGACCACGATCGCAAGGGCGCTCAGCACACGGTCTTTCTTGCTCTGAAGAAGCACCCGAGAGCTTGAGACCGCGCCCCTCAGCGACCAGCAGGTTCATCGTTAGATGATGGGGAAGGCGCCTCGGTCGGGTCCTCTTCTTGAAGCAGTCCATTCTGCTGCTGAAGCCAACGAATGTACTTCAGCGGATAGCCGGGGTAATAGCCCAGGTACTCCCGCTCCTGTCCGGGAGAATCTTCCACCACGAGCATCCCGTGCTCGATACCCGGGAACACCTCGTATTCGATCGGCGCGCCTCCGGCAACCAGACCTTCGAGAACCTCTACGCTCCAAGGGGTCGGTGCGCTGGAATCGTCACCCGCAAACAACCACAGACTGGGAATCCCGAGATCCCGGATCGTCGCCTCGGGATCGTAGAGGCGGTCGATCTTGCCGAAGACCACCTCGAAGCCCACCAGCTTGTCGAACCACTCCCAGGCCCAAAGGGGCAACGGGGATCCAGCCATGTAACCCACCGTAGAGTCACTCTTCCTGACAGCTTGAAACCAGGGTTTGCCCTTCGCGTTCTCGAAAGCCGGCTTCAGCTCTGAATAGGCGTCCTTGCGACGCTTATCGACGATCTTGGCCGTGATTTCGTTGAGTGCGTCGACCTCAGCGATCTCCCGATCGCCGAAACCTTCGCGCCGCAGAGCCCAGACATACCCCCAACGGTCTTCATCGAACACCGGGCGCGCCACCCCATAGTTGACGACGATGGTATTGACCTGTGCGCCCTGGGCTGCCGCCATGGGGGCGATCCAACCACCCTGGCTGAAGCCAACCAGGCCGATTCGAGTCGGATCCACTTCGGGTCGTGTTCTCAAGAATTCAACAGCCGCTTTGACATCCCGCGCCAGGTCGGGAAAGTTCTGAGAGTAGCTCCCCTCCGACTCTCCAGTACCCCTCTTGTCGAAGACGAAGCCCGCCATGCCGTGCGCCGCGGCCAGATAGGGGAGACGATATCCGTAGACCGCCTGGTCCCTGCCCGAACCATGAACCGCCACCTGGGCCGGAACCGGTCCGTCCGTCTCCTCCGGTAGTACTAGCTGTCCCCTGAGAGTGAGCTCTCCCGACGAGAAGTAGACCTCGCGCTCCCGAAACGGAAGTCTCTCGATCTCGATCTCTTCGCCACCTTCAGGCTGCCAAGTCAGCGCTGTGACGCCGCCTGATTCATCGCGCAGCACCTTCCCCCGAACCGTCACCGGCTCCCTGTTTCGCCATCCTTCACCCGATTCGAATTGATCGATGTCAGTCATGAACAGGGTGCGGGTTTGCCCGCTCTCGGGGCTCATCACCCGGACAGTGTCCTGCCCGTTGACGATGAGGATCAGCATTTCGTCGTCTGGAGTCCGGTAGGCGCCGGCCAGCGGGTCGGCCAGATTCGGTCCCTCGGGCCAGAAGTACCAGAGCAGCCCGACGGCTACAAGAATTACGATGCCCGCCAGGGCGATCCCTGACCACTTGAGAAGTCGACGCACCGCCATTGGTCTCCCTTACCTCGTCAGTCGGTAGATGAGCACCGCCACGCGCTTCGCGTTCACCGCCAGGGTCGTCAGATCGATGTGCTCGTCTACCGTATGACCCTTCCAACCCACGGGTCCGAGGCCGGCCAGGCCGGCTTCCACATCTGCTGCGACGAACGAGATGTCCGCCGCTCCACGTTGACCTGGATCGAGTACCTCGAGCTCACCGAAGCCCAGATCGCGGCTGACACTCTCGAACTGAGCCAGAAGGTCATGGTTGCCCTGTGTAGGGAACATCGCCGGATAGCCGTCCTGGAAGCTGATTTCTGCCTCCGCACCAGGTAGCGAAAGGGCCACGATTGCCCGCATCCTCTCTCTGGCACTCTCCTTTTGCTCTGCCGACAGAAACCGCAGATCGCCGTGCACCACAGCGGTCTCGGCAATGACGTTGGTCTTGCCGAACGCCGTTCCTCGATTGGCCTGCGGGTCGTAGTCGATCGAAGTGCCACCCAGGATGACTCCCGGATTGAAGGTCAGGTATTGCTCGCCACGAATCTGTGAGTAGAAGGCATCGAGAATCCGACTCGTCTCGAAGACGGCTCCAGCGCCGTTGCTGTCGTCGAAGATTCCAGAGGAGTGGGCCGGCTTGGCGGTCACCCGCAAGGTCCAGAAACTGGCCCCTCGGCGAGCGATCGTTGCGGTATGGATGTCCCGCACCCCCGCCTCGAAACCGAGGGCGATGTCGCTGCGGCGCCCCGCCTCGATCAGGTCCTTTCGCGACAACACCACCGGTTTGCCAGGGTTCTCCTCGTCCCCGGTGAGGGCGACGATGATCCGGGAATTGTCGAGGGCGCCGGCGTCGCGTAGGGCCTTCAGCGCAAAGAGGATCACCAGATTGCCGCCCTTCATGTCCTCCGCACCGGGTCCGTAACCGATGTCACCTTCGCGGCGGAAGTGCTGAAACGGGCTGTCGGGCTCGAAGACGGTGTCCAGATGCCCGATCATGAGGATTCGTTTACCGCGATCCCCATTCAACTCGGCGAACAGGTGACCACCCCGCTCCAGCTCGGGCGGTTGGTCGATCCAACGGGTCTCGAAGCCCAGGGTCTCCAGCTCGCGCTCGAAATAGGCCCCGACCCGACGAATACCCTCGGGATTCATCGTGCCACTGTTGATTTCGACCAGCTCTTCGAGGGCGGTGATGGCCTCCTCGGCGCGGGCCTCCACTGCGTCGACGATCCTGGCCTCGGTCGGGTCCGGGTCCATCGAGACAGCGTTGCTCGGCAGCGCTGCAAGTAGACACACGAACAAGAGGGCCAGACCGCCACCTTTCCTGGGTCTCTCTCTCATTGGCAGAAATTCCTCCCCGTCTTCATCCGGAGGGTGAGCTTCCGGTCTCGAGCTACGAGCCCGGATACCACTCGCGGATGCGAACCTCGATCTCCTTCTCGTCTTCCAGAACGACGCTGAACTCGCCTAGATCCGAGCCCCGATAGTGGTATGGATAGACAACTTCCGGTCGAAAGGCCTTGACGCACTCGGCCGCTTCGCCCGGGGTCATGGTGTAGGGCAGGTTCATCGGCACGAAGGCGACGGCGATATCGGCGAGCTCACGCATCTCCGGAATACACGCAGTGTCCCCGGCGATATAGATACGTTTGCCACCAACGGTCAGGAGATAGCCATTGCCTCGGCCCTTCTCGTGATAGAGCCCACCCTCTTCGGGCCCCCGCTGCAAGTTGTACATGGGGACCGTCTCGACCAGGATGCCCGCGAGCTCTTTCGTCTCACCATTTCCCATGACCGTCTCTCCATCGACCTTGTCGGCGGCACCAGCGGGCACGACCAGAACCGTCGAGTCCTGACGAAGCTTGGCGATCATCTCGACATCCAGGTGATCACCGTGGATGTCGGTCACCAGAATCAGGTCGGCCTTCGGTGCCGCGGAGTAGTCGCCCCGGCTCCAGGGATCGACGTAGATCACCGTGTCGCCATGCTCCACCTGAACGCTGCCATGCAAGATCGGCGTGATCCGGATGTCTCCGCCCTCCGCCGGTACGGTGTCGGCGGTTCCGGCGGACAGCAGACCTGCCACCAGGAACAGGGCTGCTCCTATCGCACGAATTGCTTTCAGTCTCAAACCAACCTCCCTACGCAGAGTCGCTCTCGTGGATTTCCCACAGAGAATCATAGGCCATCGGGGAAGAACCACATCCAGCTCGGCATGATCTGCGCTCCAAAGTGGATTCATCAACAAAACGACGGCTCGGCACCATCGTACAATGGTCTGGTGAGCGACCTCCTGCAGGACATGGATCTCGAGGAATCGCCCACCACCTCGGAACCCAAGCCGAATCGCATCGAGCAGTTGATCGTTTTGCTCGCCGACGCCGTCTGGGCCTTGGTCGGGTTGGTGCTGTGGATCCCGCAGATCGTGCGCGTCGTGATCACTACTGCGCTTCGCCTGGTCCACTCCGCCATGACTCGTCAACCGATCGACTCTATTCGGGGTCCAATTCGCCGAGTCAGCCGGTTCTACGTCGATGGTTTCCTGACGCCGGGCAAGCCCAGGTCTTCTGGAGCCTACGCCTCTCGCGAGGCCCGCCCCGGCCGCTTCCTGATCGAAGCGGTCTGGGTGATCGTCGTCTGGATGCTGATACTCCGCCTGGCTAGTCAACAGGCTTTCGACAAAGTCTGGAGTGTCATGGCCGCGGCAGGTTCCAAAGCCTGGACGCTTCTGGCCGGACTGGCGAAAGACCTGGTATCCCGTCTACCCGAAGGCTTCGGCGCCCTCATCGAGCTCGGCACCGCTCCCCGGCTCATCCTCGGGATTCTGGTGATCTTGGTCTTCGTAGGCGGCTTTGTCCTGGGACTTCGACGTCCCTGATTCGCTCGACTCCGGAGAGACGAGCCCCGCCAACGGTAAATCGGCGAGGCGGAACGCCTCGATCAGAAGTGACTGTAGCGGACCCCGAGCCTCAACCTCCGGCCCACTCCCGGGAAGCCGATCTGCGTCTCGTACTCTTCGTCGGTCAGGTTGTCCAAACGAAAATGAATCGCCCACCGTCGTTCGAACTGCCATCTGCCGGCCAGCCCAACTACGCCATAACCCTCGATCTTGGTGCGCTCGGGAACAGGAATTTGCCGATCGAGGCTTTCGGCGACACCGCGGGTGTCCAGAAGCAGACTCAGTCTCCGTCGCGGTCGCCATTCGATCCGAAAGCCCCCAAACCAGGACGGTTCTTGAAGTAGCTCCTCGGCCGAAGCAGCGTCCTCGACATCCTGCAGCGTCAGCTCGAGTCGGACCACCAGAGTTGTCAGCGGTCGCCAACTCAGGCTGGTCTCGAGACCTCGTGCTTTGACACTCGATCGATTGATCAAGCTGAAGGTCTCGAAATCGAAGTCGATGAGGTTGTCGTAGTCGATGGCGAAAAGGGTCAATCCAAGCTCCACAGCATCGTTGGCAAAACCTGCTTCGATTCCGAGATCGGCGCCCAGGGCCGTTTCCGGCTCGAGCTCGGCATTGCCTCCGAGCGCTGGAGGGCTGGCCAGGGCATAGAAACTCGGCCGCTTGAAGGCCTCACCGATCGAGCCACGGAGAAGGACTGAGCTCCCACCGGGTCGAAAATTGAAACCGAATCGTGGGCTCCATTCATTCGACTCTCCCGAGGGAAGATCAAGTCGAGTGCCGATCTCGAAGTGCCAATTGCCCATTTCCCCTGTGAGCTCCACCAAGGCCCCAGCGGTAGTGCGATCGATCTGATAGTCGCCAAACAGCTCTCCTCCGAGCTCGGGCAGCAAGAAGAGGAGGCTCTCGTTGGCGCCTTCCTCTCGCTCGAGATTGGCCCCAACGTTGAGCCCTACCTTTTGAGTCAGGGGAAGCACGCTGGTCCAGGCAAGTTGGATATCCGAGTAGGTACTCTCTTCACTCGAGGCCGGAACAATCGGCAAGATGGCAGGACTCTGGCGATCACTGCTGCGCCGAAAAAGGCTCGCGCGGCCTCGATGGTGACGGCGGTGCGCCTCGGCGCCGAGGCGCACATCGGCACCGAGACTCAGCTCGTCGTACTGAGACTGGCGCAGCTGCCCGGAACCGTAAACTGGACCACCTGAGCTGTCAGGATAGTCGTCACCCTCCCATGATGCAAAACGTGCCCTGAGATCGAGCTGGGTCCTCTCGGATGGATGCACTTGGAATCCACCCACGAGCGCCAACTGCTCGAATCGATCTTCTCCGATTACGCCTTCCTCTTGCTCCCACGAGGCAGCGAAGGAGCTGTCGACGCTGTCTCCAGGAAGGGCGAACGCCACGCTGGATCGAAGAAGGGAGTTGCTCCCGGCCTGCAGGTCGACGTCAAAACGCTTCTCGGCCCCGGTTCGGGTAATGACATTGACCGCTCCGGAAAGCCCCGTCGACCCGAAGTAGGTCGAGAGTGGCCCGCGCACCACCTCCACACGCTCCACGCCGGCGATTGGGAGACTCGCCAGGTTGAAGGCCCCTCCCAGAGGATCCGTGCTGTCGTTGAGTGGGACTCCGTCGACCAGCACAAGCGTGAAATTGGGATCACCCCCCCGAATACGCGCCGTGGTCAGCCCGGCTCGGGACGCCGGTCCACTGACGAGAAGGCCCGGAATCCACGGCAGGAGGTCCCCGACATGAGCCGCTTCGAGAGCCTCGATCTCGTCTTCCTCGACAACGCTGACTGTCGCGGTTGCCTTCTCGATTGGCCTTGCTTCGACCGTAGCGGTGTCATAGAAGATCGAGGGCGGCCCCTGATCGCCCTCTGCACCCTGGACCGCACCATCGGCGGCACTTTCCTCGCCCGATTCGGGGTCTACATCGGGTTTTTGAGCAATTGCACCGACGGAGAGAAAAAGGACCGCCAGGAGCAGCTTCAGCGAGAGTCGACTGGGCCGCGCTGTTTGAGATCGCATCTGATATCGAGAGCAACAGAAATCCACAACTCCGAGCCGACCTCCGCTGTCCTGGCCAGCTTGGGCGGCCACTGATCCTATCCCACTCTGAACAGGCAGAATCGCCCGACCGGACCCGATCGCTTGGATCAGAGCCAGACCTCTAGATCGCAGCATCGAGCTGAGCTGCGATAGTCTCGCTTCATGACTATCCAGTTACGATCCGTTGCCTCAGGAGCTATCAAGCGCCGGAGATTTCCTGGCCTTGATCCAGCGTCGTTGCCCTCTTCCCTGAAGTCTCTGCGAATTCGGACATCCCTCCGCACTCTCGTGTTCCTGTCCCTGATCGCCGTACCTGCAACCGGGCGCCCTGCCGCCCAGACACAGCCCGAGCCTGGCCCACAGGGACCCCAGAAGATTCCGGAGTATGTTGCCGTTCGATGTGGCCGGTGCCACGCCATCCCCGAGCCCAGCATGCTGAGCAAGGATCAGTGGTCCATGGTCATCACGGAGTTCATGAAGAGCGTGATGAAAAGGAAAGCGGATCTCGAATACAGCGAACAGGAGCTGCGAAACGTCCTGGCTTACTATCGCAGCAACAGCCCGCAGCGATTGCCCAAGCTGCCGCCCGATCCTCAGACCTCGAAGATTCGCTTCAAACGCGAGAGCATCGGTGAGCCGCCGTCCGAGGACTCCGGCGCTCCCACGATCTCCCATCTGCAGATCGTCGATCTCGACAAAGACGGCCTGGACGACATCCTGGTCTGCGAGGGAGCCGAGGACAGGGTCTCCTGGATTCGCAGAATTGGGGATCGTTGGGTGGAAGCAGAGCTCGGAAAGGTGCCGGCCCCAGCGCACGCTGAGGTCGTAGATTTCAATGCCGACGGCCATAACGACCTTGTCGTATCGGGTCTGGGCAGCCTCTTCCCCAACGACGAACCGGTGGGGGTTCTGGTACTCCTGGTGAACGACGGGCAAGGTGGATTCTCGTCTCGGACGATCCTCGAGGATGTTGGACGGGTAGCCGATGCCCGACCCGGTGACTTCGATCGAGACGGGGACATCGACTTTGCCGTCGGTCTCTTCGGTCAAATCCGCGAGGGCGGTGTCGGTTGGCTGGAGCAGGAGTCAGACGGTGAATTCACCTTCCACATGCTGCGCCCCAAGCCGGGGCTGGTTCACGTTCCGACGGCCGATCTCGACGGCGACGGCAACCTCGACTTCGTGGCTCTCGTGACGCAGGAGTCCGAGGAGATCGTCGCCTTCTTGGGCGATGGCAAAGGTGGATTCAGGGAGCAGGTCGTCTTCGGTGCTGGAACTCCACTGTTCGGCTCTTCTGGCATGTCTCTGGTCGATCTGGATCAGGATGGCGACTTGGACATCCTCTACACCAACGGTGACTCGTTCGACCTGGTGCGCGATGGCGTGCCTTTCCATTTCCTCCTGCGCCCTTATCATGGAGTTCGATGGTTGGAGAATGTGGGTCGGCTCAGATTCGATCGCCACGACATCATGAGCTACTACGGTGCCTTTGGCGCCGTCGCCGGAGATCTCGATGGAGACGAAGACCTCGATATCATGGTCGTGAGTACCTTCAACGATTGGACCGATCCCACCCGGCAGAGCGTGGTCTGGCTCGAAAACGACGGCAAACAGCAATTCACAGCGCATGGAATCGGCAGCAATCCCAGCCACCAGATCACTGCCGCGCTTGGGGACCTCGATGGAGATGGACGCCTCGACGCCGTCACTGGAGGCATGCACGTGACGACACCCCACGACCGGCTAGGCCGGGTTACTCTGTGGCGAAATCAGGGCGCGAACCCCACGACGCCCTGAATCTTCGAGAAGCTAGCCCGCATTATTCATGGCCGCGCGAGCAGATTGTGGAAAGCGTCCGTCAGATCTGGCCAACCGCAAAGAGGAGCACCGGAGGCAACCTTGCAGGTTGTTGAGGAGCGACGAGTGAGGACGGCCTGAGATGGCGGGCGATCTCCGCTAGATGCCGTGGGGCTCATGAATAATGCGGGCTAGGACCCGCGAGAAATTCGTCAGGTCAACCACTCGTGCCTGCGACATGCTCCTGCGGCTCGAGGGTCAAGAGATATGCGATCAGCGCGTCGATATCAGAATCGCTCAGCACCTGACCCCAGGCAGGCATGACGAGGGGCGGTATTGGGCCTTCCTGATCCAATTTGCCGGCTGGCACACCGCTGCGAATCAACTCCCGCACCGCCTGATACTTGGCCAAGACGACATTGAAGAGTGGCACCGGTGGATCGTCCCAGAGATCCTCGAGCGGGATCTCCTTCTCCAGTGCGCTGACAATGGCCTCGATATCTTCTGGATAGTAAAGGCTCGCCTCGGATGCCATGGAGTCGAGCGCTGGCACAGTCCCTTTTACATAGTTAGCATTGCGTACTCCCCCATGCCCCCCCTCGCCATGACAACTGAAGCAGGCATGACGCTTGAACAACCACTCGCCACGCTCGACGAGACTCGGATCCTCTGGAGGCTCCGCCAACCAATACTCGCCTGGGTCTTCGAAGGTCGACGTCGCTGGGCGGACGATGAACTGCCCCCTCATCCGAAAGTGAGCTTGACCGCAGACCGTGGTGCAGTAGAAGTCAAAGGCTCCCGGTGCGTCCGGAGTAAACACCAATTCCTCGACCACGCCCGGGTAGACCTCGACCGGCTCGATCCCCAGATCGGGGCAGTAGAAGTCGTGGATCACATCTGCGCTCTTGAGGCGCAAGAGCACGGATTCTCCCACTTCCAGCTCGGGGCGGGCGGGTGCGAAGGTCTTGGCGAAGTAGTTTCCCCCCCGCACTTCTTCCGTCGTCCAGATGCCTGTCTCGGCGATCGCGGTCAGGGTGATGACTCGCATATCGGCCCGGGCCGCAGGTCGCGACACCCACGACTCATAGAGAAACGGCAGGATTAGGACCGCAAGAATGCCTACGATGGTGATCCCGACGGCGGCCCGCTCCATGCCGAGCGCTTTCATCGAATCACCCTGTATACAGCTTGAAGAAGTAGAGCACCGTAACTGTCAGAACCACAGCCACCGGAGCGAAGGCCTTCAACGCCTGGCTCTGCCGACCAAACAGTCTGGTTGCCTGATCCCATCCTGCCTTCAGGGCGTAGGCGAGACCGACAAGAAGTAGCGGCACCTGAAGATAGGGCACCCACTGAGGCACCACCGGAGTCCAAGCCACGTTCGCGGTGCCGAACAGGTTCCACCCCCATCCAAACGGATCCGATAGCACCATCAGGATGTAGGAACCGTTCACCAGCAGCAGCGGCAGACTGAAGGCGACCCAGACCAGCAGGCCGAGCGGCACCAGGGGGTAGGCAAATCCGAGAAACACCTGCTTGGCCGAAGCTTCGTGAGGTCCGGCAAGCCGCCGACCTATCCACACGGCCAACGCAAAGATGCCCGGGATCACCACCAGCGCCCCAGCCCAGAGAATCACCGTGTAGAGGAGAAAGCCGCCGACCTCCTTGCTCTCCGTCACGTTGGCCCAGTCCTTCAAGAATCCCCACGGTCCGAGGAAGATCACCGAGTACGCCAAGGCTAGAGCCAGCATGATGAAGGCCTTCCACGCCTCATCGTAGCCCTTCAACTGGGTGTCGGAGCCAAAGGGCCTGAGATTCAGCGCCATGTTGTCGTGGGGACAGGACTTCACGCACTCCATGCAGAGGCCACAGTAGTTGTTGC